>Ga0268386_10001819_pt1 | contig 14853 bp, 12 predicted proteins | sample RVTome_15_FD_200260 | JGI IMG/M metagenome (GOLD analysis project Ga0268386, IMG submission 200260) | Soil microbial communities from uranium-contaminated site in the Upper Colorado River Basin, Wyoming, United States - RVT150D86... ...
CGGGTCGTTCATCGATTCCGTCGGGACGTCCACCGTCTTCAGGTGGGCGACGCTCGCCTTCGCCGCCTCCTCGCTAGCCGCCGCCGCCTCGGAGTCGATGCCGATGCTGGTGGCCACGCGTGTCCTTCAGGGCGCTGCAGGTGGGGCGATCATCTCGGTGGGAGTCGGCGCCGTCGCCCTCGTCTATCCGGGTCATCTCGTCGGAAGGGCCTTTGCCGCCAATTCGAACGTATGGGGGATCCTTGGCTTCGCCAGCCCTGCGATCGCGGCGGCCTTGCTCCAGGTCGGCTCGTGGCGATGGATCTTCCTGCTGATGGTGCCAATCTCTGCCGTGGCTCTGATCGCCGGCTGGCGGACATTGCCCGGCCCTGTCGAGCCCACACCTCTCCGGGTCGACTGGTGGGCGGTCGGGCTGCTGGTGATCACCTTCGGCGCCCTGTTGGCGGCGGTGTCGAATGTCTCTGCGTACTCGGTCATATTCGGCGCTGTCGCCCTCCTGGCCGGCGTGGTGTTGTGGCGGCGGATGGCCCGGGGCGGATCGAGTCTGCTCGACCCTCGGTTCGTGGGGGAGTACCCCTACCGCCAGCTCGCTCTGGTGGTCTCGCTGACACTGGTCGCCATGATCGGGCTGTCGTCGTACTTGCCTGTCTATGTGCGAGGCGCCCGGGGCGGCACGGCGGCAGCGGCAGCGTGGTCGGTCTTGTGGCTGACCATCGGATGGACTGCGGCCGCCAACGTCTCAGGTCGCATCACCGATCGGGTGAGCGAGCGTGCGGTGCTCCGGGTGGCCGCCATCGGAGGTATCCCCGCCATCGCCGCCGCCTGGGCCGCGGTCTCATTCTCGGCACCACTCCCGGTCGTGTACGCCTGCTATTTCGCGATGGGAATGTCGGTGGGAGCAGTGACCAACTCCGCGTTTCAGATGGTGCGTCTTGCCGTGGCCGACAAGCTGGCCGGGCGGGCGACCTCCGCGCACGCATTCCTGCGCACGGTCGGGATGTCGGTGGGCGCGGGTCTCGCCGGTGGCGTGATATTGGCCACGGTGGCGGCCACGGTCGGCGACATCTCCTCGGTCCGGGAGGCGCTGGCCGGCGGCGAGGCAGATCTGGCCGGTGCGACTGCGGACGCCCTGGCGCGAGGGTTCTCGATCGCTCATGGGGTCAGTGTGGTCATCATGGCCATCGCCGCCTGGATCGCGGGGAGTCTCGCGCGAGGCCCTTCACACGGCACCGCCGGGTGAGCCGGCGTGTGCTACCTTGAATGACAGCCGTGTCATTCGCACACCTCCACGTCCATACCGAGTATTCGATGCTCGACGGTGCGGCCCGGATCAAGGACGTGGTCGCGGCTGCGGCGGCGGATGGGCAGCCGGCGATCGCCATCACCGACCATGGGGTCCTCTATGGAGTGGTCGACTTCGTCAAGGAGGCCAAGGCTGCCGGCATCAAGCCCATCGTCGGCATGGAGGCGTATCTGACCGAGGGGTCCAGATTCGACCGGCCGGTGGGCAACGCCAACCGGCGCTTCCACATGAACCTGCTGGCCGAGAACGAAGTCGGGTATCGCAACCTCCTCCAGCTCTCCTCTCGGGCATTTCTCGAGGGCTACTACTACAAGCCGAGGATGGACTTCGAGCTGCTCGCCGAGCACTCTGAGGGTCTCATCGCCACCTCAGGATGTCTCGGCGGGATGGTGGCACAGCTCCTCGCCCCTGATTCCATGAGCGAAGAGGGGAACAAGGGCCAGATGCGGGACTTCGATGCCGCCACAGCCGCTGCCGGGAGGTTCCAGGACATCTTCGGGCGGAAGAATTTCTTCATCGAGATCCAGGACCATGGGCTAGCCGCGCAAAAGGCAATCATGCCCGACCTTCTCGAGATCTCCTCCCGGACCGGGGCACCCCTGGTTGCCACCAACGACGCCCATTACACCCATCGGACCGAGCACGACGCCCATGATGTGCTCCTCTGCATTCAGACCGGTTCGCTTCGGGCCGATACCAGCCGGCTTCGATTCGAAGGGAACGAGCACTATCTCAAGACCTCGGACGAGATGCAGCGTCTCTTCCCCGCGGACAGCTTTCCCCATGCCTGTGACAACACTCTTTCGATCGCAGAGAGAGTGAACGTCGACCTCGACCTCGGCAGGATCCTCCTCCCCAGCTTCCCGGTCCCTTCGGACGAGACAGAGGTCAGCTATCTCCGGAAGCTGGTCGACCAGGGGGCACGCGACCGGTACGGCCACGATGCCGCCCCCGAGGTCTGGGACCGTGTCGAGCACGAGTTGAAGATCATCGAGGAGATGGGCTTCCCCGCCTATTTCCTCATCGTCTGGGACCTGATCCGCCATGCCCGGGAGAACGGGATCAGGGTCGGCCCTGGTCGCGGGTCGGCGGCGGGCTCGATCGTCTCCTATTGCTTGCGAATCACCGACATCGACCCCCTCGCCTACGGTCTGATCTTCGAGCGCTTCCTCAACCCCGGGCGCCGGCAGATGCCCGACATCGACATGGACTTCGACGAGCGTTACCGGGCGGAGATGATCAGGTACGCAGCCCAGAAGTACGGGCCGGACCGGGTCGCACAGATCGTCACCTTCTCCACCATCAAGGGCAAGCAGGCGCTACGTGACGCGGCTCGTGTCCTCGGCCATCCCTACGGCGTGGGGGATCGGGTGGCGAAGGCCATGCCCCCCGCCATCCTCGGACGGGAGGCGACGCTCGAACAGGTGATGACACCGCCTCCTTCCGATGCCGATTCCACGGCCAAGGACTGGTACGCCAACGCCCAGGGCTTGCGCGACCTGTACGAAGCCGACCCGGCGGTGCGTGAGACGGTCGACGCCGCCCGTGGGCTGGAAGGGTTGCGTCGGCAGGACTCGATCCATGCCGCAGCCGTGGTCATCGCCCCCGAGCCACTCATCAACGTGGTCCCCATCCAGCAGAAGGGTGAGGGCGCCGAGGTGGTGACCCAGTACGAGATGTACGGCGTCGAGTCATTGGGTCTGCTCAAGATGGACTTCCTCGGGCTGCGCAACCTCTCGATAATCGAGCGCTGTCTGGAACTGGTCGATTCCGGCACGGGGGAACGGGTGGACATCGACTCCGTCCCCCTCGACGACCAGAAGACATTCGAGTTGCTCCAATCGGGCAACACCATCGGAGTCTTCCAACTCGAAGGCACCGCGATGCGATCGCTGATCCGCTCGCTGAAGCCAGACTCGTTCAACGACGTCATTGCCCTGGTTGCCCTGTATCGCCCGGGCCCGATGGGCGCCAACATGCACAACCTGTACGCCGATCGGAAGAACGGGCGCGCCCCAATCGAGGAGCTGCACCCGGCCCTGACCGACAAGCTGGCCGACACCTATCAGATCATGGTGTACCAGGAGCAGGTCATGTCGGTCGCCCAGGAGATGGCCGGGTACTCGATGGTCGACGCCGACAATCTGCGCCGGGCCATGGGCAAGAAGATCAAGTCGGTGATGAAGGCCGAGGAGGAGAAATTCGTCGCCGGCAGTGTCGCCCAAGGCCACGAGGAGAAGGTGGGTCGCGAGATCTTCGGCCTCATCGAGCACTTCTCGGGCTATGGATTCAACAAGAGCCACAGCTCGGGCTACGGCCTCGTTGCCTATCAGACCGCATTCCTGAAGGCGCACCACCCTGCCGAGTACCTGGCCGCGCTGCTGACGGCCACCAAGAAGGACAAGGACCGGACCGCGATCTATCTCAACGAGTGCCGCCAGATGGGGATCGAGGTACTCGTGCCCGACGTCAATGAGTCGGACTCCGACTTCACCGTCAGGGATGGCCGGATCCGCTTCGGGCTCTCTGCGGTGCGGAACGTTGGTGAGGGGGTCGTGGAGAAGATCGTAGAAGCGAGGGCTGATGGCCCCTTCGACTCTTTCCACGACTTCGTCGACCGTGTCGACGTCTCCGCGCTGAACAAACGCACCGTTGAGTCCCTGATCAAGGCCGGGGCCTTCGATGCCACGGGGTACCCGCGAAAGGGCCTCACCGTCGTGTACGAGCAGATCCTCGATGCGACGCTGGAGCGCCGGCGCAACGAGGACATGGGCCAGTTCAGCCTGTTCGCCGGCGAGCCGGGGGAGGTCTCACACGGTCGGATCGAAGTGCCCGACCTGATCTGGCCACAGAAGATAAAGCTGGCCTTCGAGAAGGAGATGCTCGGTCTCTACGTTTCCGATCATCCCTTGCTCTCGGTCGGCCAGTCTCTGGCGGCGGCCACCACCACGACCATTAGCCAGCTCGGCGAGCTGGCCGACAAGACGAGCGTGACGGTGGGTGGGCTGGTAGCGGGGATCACTCGCCGCTGGACCAGGAACGGGGATCCGATGATCTTCTTCCAGCTCGAAGACCTCGAGGGATCGGTCGAGGTCGTCGCCTTCCCCCGCACCGTGAACGACTACGGGCACGCCGTGATCGAGGACGCGGTGGTAATAGTCGGCGGACATCTCGATCACCGCGGCGACGAGGTGAAGGTCATGGCCCGGGAGATCAAAGAGCTCGAGATCCGTGATGACTCCACGGTGCGGCTCAAGACTCCGGCTTCGAGCCTCACTCCCGAGAGGGTTGCCCGCCTCAAGACCATTCTGTCCCATCACCCGGGCCCCGCCCCGGTCTACCTCAACATGACCAGCGAACAAGGGGTGAAGGTGCTCAAGTTGAGCGATGCACACCGCGTCGAGCCCCGGACGGCGCTGTTCGCCGAGTTGAAAGAGCTCTTGGGGCCGAGCGCGATTCTCTAGTGGTCCACTAAGACCGCAGCCGCCACATCTCCCGCTGAGCCACCTGAGCCAGGGCGGACGACCGTCCGTGCTTCCGTCCCAGGGCATAGGCGCCAACCGCGGCCGCCGTACCAAGAGTCCCCAGGGCGCTGAGCGCTATCGCTCTCTTGGTCTTGCGGGCGAAGATCACGACCGGCCAGCCACGCTCATGGGAAACCGAGTCGAGCTCGGAGTCGGGGTTGACCGCGACGGGATGGCCCACCGCCTCCATCATGGGCAGGTCCGAGACCGAGTCGGAGTAGGCGTAGCTGCGCTCCAGGTCATACCCGAGGTCGGCCGCGATCTTCTCGATGGCGTCGACCTTGCCCGCGCCGTAGACGAAGGGCCCATCCAGTTCACCGGTGTAATGGCCGGCGACCACCTTTCCCCTGGTGCCGATGGCCCCGGTCATCCCCAACGAGCGGGCCAAGGGCTCGACGATCTCGTGGGGAGCGGCGGAGACGATCCAGGTGTCGCGTCCCGCCTCGTGATGCAGGTTGATCAGCTTTCGTGACTCCGGACGAACCCGTGCCACCAGCTTGGGCAGGACTGCGGCGCCGACCATCTCGAGCGCCTGGACCGACGATCCGGCGATGCGGCTGAGGAAGTCACCCTTGACGTCGTCGGAGGCGTCACCTTTGTCGCCCATCAGCCGGAAACTCAACGCCGATACGGCCCAGCGGCCGATATCGGGGTTGGACGCGATGCCCTGGCGCCATGCCTCGACACCCAGGGGGAATGCCGAGGCGCCGGAGATCAGAGTCCGGTCGAGATCGAAGAATGCGGCTGAGCTAGCCATGTCTTCAGGATATGCCCACCTCAGCCCAAGGCAACTCTTTGGAGTCGTCGAGGAGGCGGGCCAGCCCATCGAGATCGGTCGGAGGGCTCGACGACCAGGGGATGGTGGCGATGTGGGCCCCGTATCGCGAGGAGAACTCCTCCCGGCTGTCGCGTTGGCGCACCGTCTCGGCGCTCCACCGGGCCAGGTTCTGCTCCAAGGCCAGGGAGGTCCCCGGCGGCGCGGTTGCGTCGGCCCATTCCTCCGGGAGGATTCGATTGAAGACGACCGCGGCCGGGCTCGACGCCAGACCGGGGAGGTCTCGATAGAACTTGATGGCCTCGCGCACGGGGGCGGGGTCAGAGGTGGTGACCACGAAGACCGATGCTGAGCTCAGGACGCGCTCGATGTCGCGGCCCCGCTGCGCCACGCCGTCGTATGTAGTCCTCAGATCGAGGAGGAACTCGGCCACGCGCTCCAGCAGGTCAGAGCCGAGGACCGAGTCGGCGATCCGGAGGACCGGTTTCGCGGCCAGGTTGTAGAGGGTGCGCCGCCCGGGAAGGGGGCCACCGGTCAACCATCGCAGCAGGCGCCCTCCCACGAGATCGGCCATCTGGGCCGGCGCGGCGAAGAAGTCGATCCCTCCACCCGATGGCGGGGTGTCGACGATGACGAGGTCCCAGGCCATGGCCTGGACGAATGTGGCGGCCTGATCTGCTGCGGCATAGGACTGCGAAGCCGGGAAATGCTCCGAGGCCGCCTGGAAGAATTCGTTGTCGGCGAGCCGGGTGGCCACCTCGGGGTCGGCGTGCCGCATCGCCACTGCCCGCCACGAGGCAGTGGAGTCCAGCATCGCCGCCCAGAGATTGGGTTCCTCGGCGTGCGGCTGAGGCTCATTTCCCAGGTCCTCGACGCCTAAGGCGGTTGCCAGCCGGCGAGCAGGGTCGACGGTGACCACGAGCGTGCGCAGCCCGGTCCGGGCCGCTCTGACCCCCAGTGCGGCTGCGACGGTGGTCTTGCCGACCCCTCCGGCACCGGTGATGAGCAGGGTGCGCGTCATGTGATCGACTCGAACTCGTCGGCCATCCGGGCCGCAACCTCACCGGGGGTGAAGAGCCCGTGGAGATAAGGGAGCAGGTGGTCAGCAGGGAGCCGATCCAGCCAGGCTTGCTGCTCCGCCCACAAGGCGCGATGCAGCTGCGCCGCCTCTCCCACCGGCCCCGGCGGCGTTCCCGGGTCGGCTAGCTCGTCCAGGACACGGTTTGCCATCACGACCGGGGTGGCCACCACATCCTCCTTCGCCAGCCAGGTGATGGTCTCAGCGGTCTCGGTGGCCGGTAGCTCCTCGGGGAGGGTGACGAGTATGAGGCCGGTGACCGACTGGTCGCGGAGAATCTCCTGCATGATCTCGGCCTGGACTCGGATCCGCCCCGAGGGCACCAGCTCGGAGATGGTCACCGGTGCCCGGAGGAACGATCCGATCTGCCCGGTGGGCGGGGCATCGGCGATCACGATATCCCACCGATCCTCGCGAACCTCCCAGATCGCCTTGCCGATGGTGATGATCTCCCGGATCCCCGGGGCGGTGGTGGCCAGGGCGTCGAAGGCACGGGCGAGTGGGCCAAATCTGTTGAGACCCTTGATGTTGAGCTGAAGGGCGAGATATTCGAGAAGGGCATCGGAGCGGACCATCTGCATGGCATGGAGCCCGGGCCTCAGCTCTCTCGGCTCGAATTCGAGAGGACCGGTGCCGAAGTGTGCCGAGAGACCACCCGCCGATCCCATCTCCATCGCCAGGACACGGAGCCCCCGGCGCTGGGCGAGGAGGGCGAGGCCTGCGCTCACCGCCGACTTGCCCACCCCTCCCTTGCCCGAGACGAGGACGAGACGTTTCTCCAGCATCAGGCGGGCTGGGCTAGCCGGACCCGCCGAGGGGTATGCGAAGGACGAGCTCGCCGTCCTCCACGCTCCAACTGGCGCTCCCGATCAGGGCGTAGTCGGTGTAGTCGGCTTGCGCCCGCTCCACGAACAGTCTGCGCTCATCGCCCGCCACCGGGGGGAGGGGGCGCTCTTTCACTGCAGCGGCGCGCTCCTGATAGCGCACCAGCATGGCGTCGACATCGAATTGGGCCATGGGAGAACGGTACTTGGTACCTGATACTTGGTACTAGGACCGGTTGGCAGAGCTGCGGCGCAGCTCTGACTTGCGCTCGCCCTCGAGGCGTTCCAGGTCGACATCGCTGTAGTCGACAAAGGTCATGGCGCTGGCGATCAGATGGTGGCCGGCAACCTCGTCGATGGCTCGATGCATCTCATGGGCGACCCGTCGGTAGGCCGGATGCCCGGCCGCCTGGCTGCGCAGCTCGATGAGGTGGAATGCCTGCCTGGGGTTCATCTCCATGACGAAGCGCACGTTGCAGGCGAACGGCACGACGTACTGGGCCACATCGGCGCCCAGGTCTGTCCGCAGCTCCTCGTAGAAGGCGATCGATTCGGCCATGAGTCGATGCCACTCATCGGCGAGGCCCAATTCCTCCACTTCGAACGGCAGGTCGTAGCCGAGGCGAGTCGTGTACCGCTGCCACTCCAGTGTCATGAGACGATGACGCTGGAGGTCGCGGAAAGCCCCGATGTCACAGGTGACATCGAAGCGATAGGTGGTTCGCTCCATGGCCCGCCCCGGCTTGTGCCTCCGGTTGGCCCGGTCTCCGACGAGAGAGGCGAAGAGGCTCGCTCTCTCTGATTGGGTCATCGACCTGGCGATGCCGAGGAGCTCGGCATCCGGCAACTCTGAGACGGCATAGAGGGCGGCGGCGGCGATCTTGAGCTCCGCCTCCGGGTCCCAGTCGACCAGAGTCACCGACGGCCCGAGATCGGTGGGCGACCGCAGACCGGCTGCCCTATCCGCGAGGTCAGAGCGGACCTCTTCGAAGTATCGGGACCAGCGCACTCCGCGGTCCTCCAGGTCGACCCTGGTGAGGAACGAAGGGATGATCTTCCGGAGCTCGCCGAGCATCATCTCGCCGTACTCCTGAACCTCGCGCAAGGGGTTGGCTCGCATCCGGACCAGGGACATCTCGTAGGCCTGACCGGTGCCGTAGATGCCGACGTTGGAAAGTGTCGACACCGGAAGCATGCCCCGCACCGTGTCGCACGCCTTGGCCCGGATCGTCGCATTCCACACCATCGCCGAGTCTTCCTCACCCCGGGGGTGCAGCTCTTCGAAATGGCCGATCATCCTGGCCACCATGCTCGAGTAGGTATCGAAGACTTGCTCCATGTGGGAGAGATATCTGTCGGCATGAGAGGACCCGGTGATCTCTGGAGGGATGTAATACCGGTAGCGGTCACCCAGCCGTGCGTCGTAGCGGATGTAGCGGGTCGACTGCTCCAGGTAGGCGGCGAGCCGACCCCATTCCAGGACCTTGGTCAGGAGATTGGAGGCCTGCTCGCAGGCGAGATGGGCGCCGCCGAGTTGGGCGACGGAATCGTCTCCGTAATCGAAGAAAACCCGCTGATAGAGCTGCTCGGCCTTGCGCGTTGCCACCAGAGGGTCATCGTCGAGACCGCGGGACATCGTGTCGATTCCGGACTCCGGATCGGCCACGAACTCGTCGAGGAAGAGCCTCCGCAAGGATTTGGCCGATCTCGAATAGCGAGCGAATAGCGCGCCTTTCACCACCTCCGGGAGATTGATCAACCCGAACACCGGCAGGTCGAGATTGGTGAAGAACCGGCTCAGGAGCGCCTGCTCCTCGACGGTGAACTCCTCCTGGTGGTACGACGTCACGGGTCGGCGATTGTATGCCTGGAAACTGGGCGCACCCGGTTACCGTTTTAGGGCAATGTCAGTCTTTCTGGTGCGTCTCGGTGTGTTCATTCTCTCTGCGGTGGCGATCGGCATTGCTTTGATACCGATCCTCGTCCTCATCGACCTGCTCGACGGAGGCACCGGCTGGGGCCTCTGCCCTCAGGGCATCGAGGCCTGCAGCAACCCCTACACCACTGCGGCCGAGTTCGGGGTCCTGCTCACTATCGGCCTGTTCCTGTCGGTGCTGGGGATCCGGCTCCTGATGAAGCTGGCCCGGCGTCTCCGCTCCGACGACTACCAGGTGAGTCAGTGAGCCGGGGTCACGGCCTCGGCCTCGATTGAGGCCTGATCGGTCTGCTTGGTCACCACGATGAAGATCGCGACGATGATGAAGGCAGCTCCGGTCCACCCCGTCACCGTGAGCCTCTCGCCCAGCACCACCCAAGCCGTTGCCACGGCGAACGCCGGCTCCGCTGCCAGCACCACTGCTGCGGTGGTCGCGCCGACGACGGTCTGAGCCCAGATCTGAAGCACGAAGCACCCGGCGCTGGCTCCGATCCCGGTGATCAACAACGCGCCCCACACCGAGGTCGGGGGCAAAACGGGGCCCTCGATCAATAGAGCCGCCGGGAAGGCCAGTGCCGAGGTGACCGCCAGCTGGACCGCGGTGAACGGGACGACCGGGTGATACCGGGCGAGACGGGACAGGATCACTATGTGCATCGAGAAGGAGAACGCGCAGGCCAAGGTGAGGAGATCACCACGCTCGAAGCTGAGGCCGTCCGCCCCCGTGATCATGATCAGGCCCCCGAATGACAGGGCGGCCGCACCCACGCTCCACCAACCGGGTGGCCGTCGGGCGAACAATGCGGCGAGGAAAGGCGTGATCACTACGTACAGGCCGGTGATCAGCGCCGAGTTGCTGGCGCTGGTCTCGGTCAGGCCCGCGGTCTGGAAGGCATAGCCACCGAAAAGAGCAAGCCCGGCCAGCGTGCCGTGCCACCAGATCTTGCGCCCCCGAGGGAGGGCGAAGATGGAGAGAATGAGTGCGCCGAGGAGAAAGCGCCACGCCACGAAGGTCAGGGGTGGGACCTCGGCAACGGCCGACTTGACCACGACGAACGTGGCGCCGAAGACGAACGACGCCACCAGCAAGGCGAGGATCGCCCGGCTCCGATTGGACCTGAACATGAGCGGAGGCAGGGTAGGACCGGGGCCGGATGGACCTGCGCCTCGGTCGCGTGCGGTGGTCAATACGATGCCGCCACATGCCGCTGAGCAGAGCCGACGGGTCGGTGCCGTCTCGGTCCGAGAAGGGGAAGGCGCGAGCCATCCTCAATCGTCTCCGCCGTCGCTACCCGACAATCGGCACAGCCCTCGATTACGAGTCGCCGTTCCAACTCCTCGTCGTCACCGTCCTCTCGGCACAGACGACTGATGAGAATGTGAACAAGGTGGCACCGGTTCTCTTCGCGGCCTATCCGACGATCAACGATCTAGCTGAGGCCGACCCCGAAGAGGTGGAGAGGATCGTCTATTCGACTGGATTCTACCGCCAAAAGACCAAGTCGATCATCAAGCTGGCCCAAGGGGTCGAGGAGATGTTCGACGGTGAAGTGCCCATGGACCTCGACGAGTTGGTGAAGCTGCCCGGGGTTGGTCGCAAGACTGCGAGCGTGTTGCTCGCCGAGGCATGGGATGTGCCCGCGATCGCGGTCGACACCCACGTGCGGAGAGTCGCCCTCCGCCTCGGCCTGACCGATCAGTCGGATCCGGTGAAGATCGAGCGTGACCTCATGGCCCTCTACCCCAGGAGCGAGTGGTCCGGTCTCTCGATGCGGATCATCCAGTTCGGGCGTGATGTGTGTGATGCCAAACGACCCCTTTGCGGGAAATGCGAGCTTTTCCCGCTTTGTGAGTTCCCCGATCGATTCGCCTTCGCCCGCCTGACACCTCCACGGTGACAACCTCCCGATTCGCCAATAGGGCCATCCTCCGGCTCGCAATCCCCGCGTTGGCGACCCTGGCCATCGATCCTCTCCTCACCCTCATCGACACCGCTTTCGTGGCAAGAGTTGGGGTGGACGAGCTGGCGGCGCTGGGTGTGGACACCGCCATCCTCGGGTTCGTCTTCTTCGGGTTCAACTTTCTTGCCTACGCGACTACACCTCTGGTGGCCCAGGCTCTCGGTCGTGGGAACGAGGCAGAGGCCCGACGGTGGGTCGGTGACGCCCTCGTCCTCGCCGTGCTTCTCGGTCTGGTCGCGGCGATAGTGGTCGTGATCCTCGCCCCGTGGTTCGTCGGCTTGATGGGCGCGAGTGAGGAGGTAGCGGGACCCGCCGTCGCCTATCTCCGCATCCGGGGCATCGCCACGCCTGCGGTGCTGCTGGTCACCGCGGGACACGGAGCGTTTCGCGGGTACCAGGACACCCGGACCCCGCTCCGGGTCGCGGTCGGGATCAACGCGATCAACCTGGTGATCGATCCTCTCCTGATCTTCGTCGTCGGCTTGGGCCTCGAAGGAGCGGCGTTGGGCACCGTGATAGCCCAATGGGCCGGGGCGCTGTGGTTCCTGCAGTTGGTTCGCTCGCGGGGGATGGCCGACCGGCCCGCCGGTCTCAGAAAGGCCCTACCCACCATCCTCGCTCTGGCTCGAAACGGCGTCCTGGTATCGATCCGGACTGCATTCCTCCTTCTCGGCCTGACCTTTGCGGCCGCGACGGCGACGAGGCTCGGCGCGGCGGAGATCGCTGCCTACCAGGTGGTGATGCAGGTCTGGCTGCTGGCGGCCATGGTCGCCGACGCGTTCGCCATCGCCGGCCAGGCCATGGTCGCCGACACCGTGGGTGGGGGAGATGCGAGCGGAATCGATCATCTGTCTCGGCGACTGCTGGGGTGGGGGGCGGTCACCGGCGTGTTGCTGCTGGGTGCGTTCGTCCTCGGCGGTTCGGCCCTGGCCTCCCTGGTCGAGGATCCCATAGTGGGGGCGCTGGCAGTGTCGGCAGCGGCAGTAGCAGGGTGGACGATGCCGATCGGAGCGCCGCTGTTCGTCGCCGACGGCATCTTCTTCGGCCTCCTGGCTTTCGGGACGATCATCGTCTCGACAGCGCTCGGCGCGACAGTCCTGGTAGCACTTCTGTCGGTGACGCCCCTGGGCGACTCACTGGACGGGATCTGGTTGGGGATCGGGGCGATGCTGGCCGCTCGTGGCCTGGTCTTCGTCTTCGGTTACAAACGTGCGGTGCGGATGGCTCTCAGGTCCTGACCCCGCGTCTCGGGGAGGAGCAAGGTGAGGAAGGCCGCGATCACCATCCCGACGCCGAGGATCGTGACCGTCTGGGAGAGGCCGAAACGATCGATGGTGAAGATTCCAAGGATCAAACCGAGCCCGGACCCGACCAACCCGAGGTTCGTCGCCGCAGTGTTGGCGCTCGCTCTCAGCCCGGTGGGGAAAAGCTCCGCCCGATGCGAGCCTCCGGCGGGGACGAAGGCGAAGGTGCCGAACGACGACACCATCACGGCCACGACGATCAAAGGGACAGAGTTGGACCAGTAGATGACCAGGCCGCCTCCGACGGCCAGCAACAGGCTCACGACCGTGGTCCTTCGCCGACCCCAGGCATCCGCCAGGTGGCCGCCAACGAAGAAGCCGAGCCCGCCCAGGGTCCCGCCGAGAAGTGCGATCAGGACGGTCGACCCCGTGCTCAGCCCGAGGTGCTCGATCATTCGCGTCGTCGAAAAGGCGAGTGCGACTGCCGAAAAAGCGGAGACGAGGAACGCGATGAGCACCACCACCCAGAACCGACGCGCCCATTCCCCGGTGGCCAGCTCCCGCCAGTGCCGTTCCTCGTGGTCCTCGAGAAAGATGTGGCTCTCAGGCACGTTGCGGATCAGGAATGGGAGGACGAGGAGGGCGAGAGCGATCATGAGATGCGGGATCCGCCAGCTCTCGCCGCCTCCGTCGGCGAGGGGAAGTGTCATCAATGCCAGGCCACCGCCAAATGACACCGCCGCCCCATAGAAAGAGATCGCATAGGCGCGGATGTGGGGTGAGACCTGCTCGGCGAGGAGGACGATGGCCAGGCCTCCCATACCGGCGGTCCCGGTGCGCAGGATCGCCTGGGCCGTCCCGAACTGCCATGCCTCGAAGGCGAGTCCCGCCAATGTGCCACCGACTATGACCAGGGTCAGAGACCAGAGGAAGGGGCGCCTCCGCCCCTTGTGGTCACCGAGCCAGCCAAGAGGAAGGGCGGCGAAGGCCGCCAGTCGGGCGATGCCGAGCAGAAGGCTCATCTCGCCTTCGGTGAGCCCGAGACCGGCGCGGGTGAACGGGAGCGTCGCTGCAGCCTGGGACTGGGCGAAGCCCTGGATGACTCCGGCTGTCCAGATCACGAACACGATTCGGCGATCGCCCGAGGTGAACCTCTCCACCGGGAGCAACGGGCCCAGAACGCGTCGCAGCCACGGTGCCACGAGTCGAGAGTAGAGGGGCACGCGTGCGATCATCCCCACACTTCGGCTAATTCACCGGGGAACCAAAGTGTTCGACAACGTCGACTCGGCCGCATACATCGTCCAGATCCTGATCGCTTTCGGGGCGGGGATCATCTCGTTCGTATCCCCCTGTGTCCTGCCTCTTCTTCCCGGCTATCTGTCGATGATGTCGGGGTACTCGGCGAGCCAGCTGGAGGAAGGCGACGTGTCCACGGCCCGGATGACCCGGGTCATCCTCCTCTTCATCGCGGGATTCACCGTCGTATTCGTCGCACTGGGGGCCATCGCCACCGGTCTTCGCACATGGCTGGTCCAGAACCTGACCACATTCACCAGGCTGGCCGGGCTGACGGTGATCGTCTTCGGGATACTCATGGTGGCGATGGCCGTGTCCGATCGAGGGGCACTCGCCACCGTAGGGAGAGAGCGCAGGCTCGATGTCCGGCCCAGCCGGCTGGGGGAATGGGCTCCGCCGGTCATGGGCTTGGCCTTCGGCTTCGCCTGGACGCCGTGCATCGGCCCGGTCCTCACCGTGATCCTTGCCACCGCCTCGCTCCAGGCGACACTCGGCCAGGGCATGATGCTCCTGTTCGCTTATTCGCTGGGGCTGGGAGTGCCCTTCCTCCTCAGCGGCCTCGGCCTCTTCAAGCTGTTCGGGCGGCTCAAGCCTTACCTGCGCCCGATCAACATCGCTTCGGGCGTGTTGCTGACCCTGTTCGGCGTGATCATGGTGACAGGCAATGTCAGCACCCTCTCCAATTGGTTCTCTGACGTCCTTCTCTCGATACCGTTCCTCCGTGAACTGGCCACGATCTGAATGAGACTCACCGAGCCCCATCTCGCCCCCGCCGCGCCCGAGCTGGTCTGGTTCGGTGGCGCCGACGCGATTCGCTTCCTCAATGACCTGATCAGCCAGGAGATCGGCGACCTGGAGCCCGGGAGGGTGCGACGATCACTGCTGCTCACCCCGCAAGGCAAGCTCGAC
>Ga0268386_10001820_pt1 | contig 14851 bp, 17 predicted proteins | sample RVTome_15_FD_200260 | JGI IMG/M metagenome (GOLD analysis project Ga0268386, IMG submission 200260) | Soil microbial communities from uranium-contaminated site in the Upper Colorado River Basin, Wyoming, United States - RVT150D86... ...
TCCGGGTATGTCGCCGCGAACAGGGTGCTGAGATTGCCTCCCTCCGAGAAGCCGAAGATCGCGGCTCGTTCTGACCCAACGGCGTCCATCACTGCGCGCAGATCGTCCATCCGCTGCTCGAGCGTCGGCATTTTCGCCTGCGGAATGCGATCAGAAAGGCCAGTGCCCCGCTTGTCGAATGTGATGAGACGCGAGAACGAAGCGAGGCGGCGCAGGAAGCGCGCATGCTCGGGTTCGTCCCATGCAAGTTCGACATGGGAAACCCAGCCTGGCACGTAAATCAGATCGAGCGGGCCCTGACCGACGACCTGATAGGCAATGTGGAGCTCCCCGCACCGTGCGTATTCGGTTTTCGGTTGCACGAGCTCTGCTGCTCCCCGGCACCGCTGCCACGTGTTCTGGGCGAGAATAAGCGGCCTCGACAACGGTGTCGAACGGGCCCGTCAACAGAATCGGAGGATCGATGCCGACAATCCTGGTCACCGGCGCGAATCGCGGCCTTGGCCTCGAATTTGCGCGCCAGTACTCAGCCGATGGCTGGCAGGTGTTTGCGGCCTGCCGCGCGCCGCACGACGCCCGGGATTTGCAGGGACTCGCCGCAGAGAGCAGCGAGCGGATCCGCGTCATCGAGATGGACGTCACGGACACGGCGAGCGTTCGAGCTGCCGCCGCAGGGCTGAAGAGCGAAGCCATCGATCTCCTGCTGAACAACGCGGGAGTCGGTGGGCCGGGCGGCCAGCAGCTCGGTGGTCTCGACTATTCAGCCTGGACCCGCGTCCTCGCCACCAACACGCTGGGTCCGATGCGCGTCAGCGAGGCTTTCCTCGACAACGTCGCGAACAGCCGCGAGAGAAAGATAGTCACCATCACGAGTGGCATGGGTTCGATCGAGGACAACACGTCCGGCGGTCGGTATGCGTATCGCAGTTCCAAAGCCGCCGTGAACATGGTGATGAAGAGTCTTGCGGTCGATACCGCGCCACGCGGCATCACCTGTGTCGTGATGAGCCCCGGCTGGGTGCGCACGGACATGGGCGGGCCGGGCGGCAAGCTCGAGCCGGCGGAGAGCGTCAAGGCCATGCGATCGGTGATCGCGAAGCTGCGGCCGGAAGATTCCGGCAGATTCTTGAGCTACACCGGCAAGACTTATCCCTGGTAGGGCCCGGCGAGTTCCGCGTCCGTCACGGCTGATGCGAAGTGACGATGTCCGCTTTAGTCGAACCGAGGATCTCCAGAAGCTCGTTGCTCTCCTGGTTCGGCACCTCGTACCTGGCGAGCACGTCCTTGAAAATGACTACCATGCGATCCCACTCGTGCTTGGTAATGTTCAGGTGAATGTGCGATTCCTTCATCCCACGACCATGATATTGACATGGGCCGCCCGTGGCCTGGCACACCATGGCGGTCACATGGTACTTCAGGTAAGGAGCCGGAACGCGTTTCCTGGCCGCATCAATCGCAGGATTGGCATTCATGATGGCGTCCGGTACGAGTGCGTCTATGAAATCGTTGACCACGACTGAAATCGGAGCCAAACCGCCGAGCCGGTCGTGCAAGGACTGTTGCTGCTCCGAGGCAGTCGTCTGTGCGATCGCCGTCATGGAGCCTGCGAGCAGATGGGTAACGACCGCGAGGGTGACCCAAATACTGAAGGTACGTGTCGACATTTTCCCGTCCTCCCGGTTGGTGAGGAGAAAATCCCAAGTCTCCGATGACATGTCAAGTCAATTGCGTTCGTGAGCTCACTCCTGTCGCCGTGTTGACTCCGCCGGAATTGCTTGCTTGCTGATGAGTCATTGAAGACCTGTTGATCCCCGGAAGGGCGGCAGCCCCGTTACTGCTGCTTCAGCTCGTAATCCGCCGGGGGCTGGAACAGGTCGTCTGACAGCGGCGCGGTTTCGACCGATTGGGTGGTCGACGTCATCGACATGCCGCCCATGCGTGCCATCAAGCCGCCCATCATGCCCTCACCCTGCGCCTTGATGTCCTGTTGCGATTCGTAGGGCACGCCACCGAGCTTTGCGAATTCTTCGTACATCTCCGCCATCGCTTTGGCCTGGCCCGGCGATCCCCTGGCTGCGCGCGGGTCGCTGAAGATCCACCCTTTTTCGGCGGCACCCTTGTAGAAGGCGGCGTACTCTTCCGTGCCGGGTGCTCCCTTCACGATCCAGGTCACGCCGCTCAGCACCATCGTCACCTGCATGCCGCCGGCGCCGCCGATGGTGGCGGGCACGATGATCTCCATGTCATGGCCTTCCGCGTTCTGGCCGGCGATCGTCTTGGTCTGACCGTTGGGCCTGATGGAACTGCGCATGCCTTCGATGGAGACCGCCTGCGACAGCTCCTCCGAAAAGGCGCCCATGTCCCAGACGTCGGCTTCTTTCTTCTTCGAGTCCAGTACGTACATCTTCTGGTTCTCCACGTCGAAGATCGTCGTGTCGGTTCTCTTGCTCGTCATGTTGTCCACGCGCATCTTCAGGCCCTTGATGTAGGTGGTGCTCGTCGTCGTGCCCGACATGCCGAGTCCCTTGCCGGTATTTGTGGCATTGATCGTGACGTCCGCGTGCGCGGGCATCCACATCGCGAACGCGAGAACAACAGAAAGCATCGTGCGCATTGCGGTACTCCTATCCTTGGTAAGGCGTCGCCAGCTCTTCGCCGCAACCGCGGAGCGTCCGGCCGTTCAGCGTGACGGAAACGGTTGCGGCGAATGCTCTTCCGCTCATCGTGTCGGCGCAGGCGACGGGAACGATCACGATGCGGAGGTCATTCGCTTCCGTTACGGCGTGATAAGTCCGGGTGCCGCTGGTCGGATCGATCTGGACTCGCGCTGCCGGAGTCACGGCCGTGCCTGCTCCGTAGTCGTAGGTCAGGCGCATCTCGGCGCCCTTGCGGATCTCCAGCTGCCAGCCCGGTTCCTGGCCGAGCGCGCGGAAATCGCGATCGCGGGCCAGCTCGAAGAACACGCCGTCCCATGGGGCCAATGCGCGGTTCGAATCGATCTCGATCAGGCGTGCGCCGAGAGACGCCCAGAGCGCGCCGCCGCAGCTGACTTCCTGCAGCGTGATCTGCGGGCTCGCGGCGAGCGCTTCCAGGCTGCCGGGCGGCAACTTGTACTCGCTTGCGAGCCAGGAGCTCGTCGGCACACGACGGGTTGCATATCGCGGCTGGTCGCAGCGCTGGCTCGACGAGGTCGCCACGTTCGCGGTGAGCCGCACCGTCTCGCCATATCGCGCACGGGCCTGGTCATCGTTGAGCGTGCTGGTGCCGACCAGTTGATGCCCCACGACGGTCCAGATGCCGGTCTGGGCCGGCGCTTGCGCTGCGGCCACGCGTTCGATCGGCTGCGCCGGACGTTCTGTCGTCGCCTGCGTGACGGAAAAGCGCAGTGGCTCTGGCTGGCCGGCTACGTAGATTCGCATCTCTTCTCCTTTCGCCTCGAAGCTCTCTGCGTCGCGGAGCGCCGCGAGATAGGCATCCTCCTGCCGCATCACATCCTCCGCGCAGGCCTTGCGCGTCGACGCGAGCCCGCCGAACTGGATCGTGCTGCCGTCGATGGTTACGACACCGTTGAAGCGGTTGCAGGAACCGTTGCCGTTCGCGCGGCCTTCGGTCGGAAACTCGAGGGTCGCCTGCGAGCTGTCCGCTACACCGACGCCCCCGAGACTGTCCAGTCGCCAGGCGGTTCCCCAGAGGGAAACGGCGGCCTGCCGGAATTCCGTTCGTGTCGCCACATCGACCGGTTTGTCGTCCGCGATCGAGCCCATCGGAAGCTGCTTCGCCGGCTCGAACAGGATCTCGACCGGCTCGCCGGGGCTGTTCATCCGGATCCGGAAGGCGTATTCGCTGAGGGCGAGAATGTCGGTGGGGTAGTCGAAGCCTTCCTCGGTGATCGTCAGGCGGCCGCCATCGATGCGCCAGGCGCCGAATGCTGGCGTCGATTGCGGCGAGGTCATCACCAGGGTGCCATCCGGAAGGAAGACACGGAGCGACCCGATGGCTACCTGTTTCGATTCGGCGACCTGCCAGGCCTTGCCGACGAATGAAGCCTGCTCGGACGGGCGGGACCGCGCTGCGGGTTCTGTCGTTGCCGGCCGCGCTGGGTCCGGCGATTCCCGCTCCGCGCAGGCGGAGAGCGCCAGCGCTGCCGCGGCAAACGCCGCGAGAAGTCGAGCAGGGTTCATGGCGACCTCCATGTATGCCGGTCGCACAAACTTACGCCAGCCGGGGCGGCGCGACTAGCCCGGCGCGCTGTCTTCGCGATATACGGCCGCCCCCGCGATCGCCGCGATGATCGATGCGACAAGCTGATATACGCCGGCCGACACCCACAGCTCCGCGCTGAAGAAACCGAGCGGTATGAATTGCACCGGGCCCGTAAAGGAATACGCGATCCAGGCGATGAATCCCGCCCACGCGGCCGTCGGCACACCCGGGCCGAGCCGTGGCCGCAGCAGCGCGTAAACGAAAAGCGTCAGGAAACCGCGGCCCAGCTCGAACAGAATGAAGAAAACCATCAGCACGCCGGCGTGTTCGCGGATGGTGATTCCGAGCCCGGCCGCAAGGTCCGCCCACTGGCCGTCCACCACGCGCTGGTGCAGGAAGCCGTCGCTGATGAAACAGATGGCCGCCGCGATCAATGCGCCAAGCGCGAGCCGTGCCCAGTTGATGCTGCCCATGCCGAATCCCCCCTTATTGCAATGCTGTCAGGGCACCTGGCCGCGCCCCATGGCGGGAATGATATGCCCACCGACCAGTTCGTTGCCCCAGCGGCTCCAGATCCCGCCCTGCCGGTAGTTTCCGCCGGTGAATACGACCGCCAGGTCGAACGCCGGCACGACGATCAGAAGCTGGCCGCCGTTGCCCGATGCCGCGTACGCATCGATGAGGCGGTCGCCCGAGCGCAAGCGGTTGAGGTGCCAGGCATAGGCATCTTCCGCTTCGCCATAGAAGTTGCCAAATTCCCCGGCGCTGTAACCTGTGGTCTCGGGCGACACCTTGATGCGAGGTGCCGTGGATTCCCTGACCCAGGAGGCGTTCACGATGCGCTTGCCATTCCATACGCCGTCGTCGAGATAGGCCTGGCCGATCTTGAGCAGATCCCTTGGCCGAAGGAATGCGCCGCCCTCGAGATAGCCCTCGTCGTTCGCCATCAGGTTCCAGTGGTACTCGCCGAACTGCAGTGGTCGCGCGATGTGCTGCTCGAACAGCTCAGGTAGCCAGGTGCCGGTCGCGGTCGTGAGTGCGCCGCCGACGAGATTGATGTTTGCCGAACAGTACGCGTAGCGCTTGCCCGGTTCGTGCGCCATCGGCAGGTCGAGCGTGTATTTCCACCAGTCCGGTTGCGTGCGCTGGGACTGCATGGTGTTCTCATTGCCCGGTGACTCCTCGTCATTGTCGTTGCAGGCGAGGCCCGCGGTATGCGTCATCAGCTGCGCGAGCGTGATTTCTGCCTTGCGCGGATCCGGATTGGCATAGGGACCGCCCGCGGTCATGACGTCGTAGATCCTGGTGGCGGGATCGATTTTCGCTCCGCTGCGCCTGACCGCGCCGAGCAGGATCGAAGCGAACGTCTTGCCGGCGGATCGCAGATCGTGAGTCTGATCGCGATCGAAGCCGAAGAAGTACTCCTCCAGCACGAGCTTGCCGCGGTAGGAGACGAGTATCGAATGGATCAGCGACGGCCGGCGTTCGGCGGGATCGCTGGCGATGATGCCCTGCACCATTGTCGTGAGAGCGGCTTCGTCGAGGCCCACTTCCCCGGCGCTGGCGATCGACCAGCCATCGCCGATGATCGGGGGCGGTTCATACGCATAGGGCGCTAGATAACGGGGTCGCGGGAAATACTTTGCCGCATTCAGGACGCTTGCACGCTCGAGCTCGATGTCGCTGCCGAGATCCTGCCACCGGATACGCAACCGGTCCAATGAGGCGAGGTAGGTTGCTTTCATGCTCGCGGCATCGGCTTCCGGAACGGCGCCGGCGGTAAATCGCAGGGTATCGCCTTCCCGCGTCACGCGATGCTGCATCGCGAGGCCGACGGAATTCTGCTCGGGATTGCGAAAAGCGCCGATCAGATCGCCCGCCTGATTCCGGAAGATCTCCAGATAGAGCGTGAAGGGGTCGTCGAGCGGTCGCACCGTGCCGCGCCAGACATTCTTCCCCGCGGGCGACAGCGACATGGGCGTGGCAAACGGCTGGCTCGAGCCCCCGGGATATCGCGGGTCGGATGTTATTCCGGGACGGATCCAGAACCCGCGAATCGCGCCGTCAGCATCGAGCGCGCCCCGGAAGCGGCCGCGATCGTCCGGAAACGCGAACCGGATGCTTTTCAGCTCGGCATTGAAGCTCGCCTGTGCGTCGGCGAATTGCGCGCGCCAGTCGGAGCCCTGGCGGGTGAGTGTCATGAGTCCGCGCAATGGCGAACCGAAAGAAGTTTGATAAAACCAGACGCCGACGAGCGAGTCGTCAGGCGGCGGCGGGGTGGGAGTGCCTTCCTGCGCCTCGGTACAGGGCACGGCAAGAAACATGAGACAGACAAGGCAAGCGCGCGTGACATTGCGGCGTACAGTTATCATGATCCGGCTCCCCGCGTGGGCGGTCTTTCAGGTAGCCACTGCCGGTCGCGTAATCTGTGTCGACACCGCCTTCCATTGGCCGCCGGTTCGCAGGTAGACGTCGATGTAGCGGCTGAGACCGGGGACTCCCGTCTTCGTTTTCCACGAGCCGTTGGCCCGCACCAGCGCCACATCGCCATATCGGAGTCGATGCAGACAAAGTCATCCGCAAGATGCGCCCGGTACCATTCGACATCTCCGGCAGGCGACGCGGCGACGTATTGCTGATTCAGGAGACGCAACTGTTGTTCCGGCGACATGGATGTCCTGATTCAAAATGATAGCAATTGGAGACCGATTGATGATGCCGCAAACCGTTCCCGCCATGACAGCCGCATCGGCGCTCCTCTTTGCAAGCATCCTTCACGCCGCTCCGCGGGCCAGCCTGGAGGGCCTCGAGCCATTGGTCGATGCCGTCATGGCCTCCGCCATGGAAGAGGAACATAGCCCGGGTGCTGCCGGGGGCCACGGCCTGGCCGACGTCGAGTCCGGCTGGCCCTTCAGCGCCGCTGGACGCTCACGCATCGGGTTCGCTGAAAACAAGGCCGGGCGCGTCACTGCATTGAGCGCCGGCTCATGGAAGGTGTTCGAGCGCAGCGACCAGGGCCGGGCTATAGAATGTCCGGCAATCCGCCGATGGGCCCGCGCGAAGGAGTGGCCGGATGAAGGGGATCGTATTTAACCTCCTCGAGGAGGTGGTCACCGCGCATATCGGCGATGAAGCGTGGGACACGATTCTTGAATACAGCGGTGTCGACGGCGCCTACACGTCCCTAGGCAACTATCCGGTAGAGGAGTTCGTGAGCCTGCTCGGAGCCTTGTCGCGGCAGAGCGGCAAATCGGACCGGGAAGCACTGAAGTGGTTTGGCCGGCTGGCGATGCCGCATCTGGTAAACCGCTACCCGGAGTTCTTCACGGCACACAAGGGAATGCGTTCGTTCCTCCTGTCCCTGAACGACGTAATCCACGCCGAGGTACGGAAACTCTATCCCGGAGCCGATGTGCCGGTATTCGAATTCGAAACGCCGGGCGGCGCCAAAGCGCACGACACGCTCATCATGCATTATCGCTCGAAGCGGAAGCTGTGCCAGCTTGCGGAGGGCTTCATTGCGGGCGCTTCGGATCAATTCGGGGAGGTGGTCACGGTGACGCAGTCGAGCTGCATGCTGGACGATGCTCCCGAGTGCGTATTCGTGTGCCGCTTCCAGAAGCGTGGCTGATCATGGAAGACGCGGGCCGGGAAGAAATCGATCGCTGGCGGCGCAAGTACGAGCGCGAGCGCAGTGCGCGTTTGCAGGCAGAGACCATTGCGGAGCGATTCACGCGGGATGCCCTGCATGATTCGTTGACCGGACTCGCGAACCGTGCGCTGTTTCTCGACCGGCTGCAGCATGCCCTCTCGGCAACCGGGCGGCACCGCGCGCCGCTCGCGACGATCGTCCTGGATCTGGATGGATTCAAGGAGATCAACGATAGCTATGGCCACTCGGTGGGTGACGAGCTGCTTTGCGCCGTAGCCAGACGGCTGACCGATGCGGTGCGTTCAGTTGACACGGTTGCACGTCTCGGCGGCGACGAGTTCGCCCTTGTGATCGAAGACGTCGACGACGCCGGCAAGGAAATCGCCATTGAGCGCGTCAAGCGCGCACTCGCCGCACCTTTTCTCATACAGGGGCTGCCGCGGCAGATCGGCGGCAGCTTCGGAATGGTGTTGAGTCGAGGAAACATCGACACGCCGGACGATATGCTGCGCCGGGCGGATATGGCGATGTATGCGGCCAAGCGCAAGGGAAAGTTCGGACACGTCATATTCGAGACAGGAATGCACACGGCAATGGTTTTCCGTCTCGAGATGAAATCGGCTCTCGAGCGCGCGCTCGGACAGCGTGAGTTCATCCTTCACTACCAGCCGATCGTTGAACTGGCGAACGGCCGCATCACGGGCATGGAAGCGCTGATCCGGTGGAATCGCCCGGATGGCGGGATCGTCGGACCAGGCGAGTTCATTCCGCTTGCCGAGGAAACCGGCATGATCGTGCCGCTCGGCTGGTGGGTGCTGGACGAGAGCTGCCGGCAGTTCAGTGACTGGCTGGTCAAGGTCCCGAATCCCGCAGACCTTGCGCTGCACGTCAACCTTTCGCCGCAGCAATTGCACGACCCGCAGGCGACCGCAAAGGTGCTGGAAACCTTGAGCAATTCCGGGGTGTCGGCGGAACGCCTGGTTCTGGAGCTGACGGAGACCAGCATCATGCAGGACGTTGAATCGTCGTTGGCTGCAATGGCAAAGCTGACGGCGCTCGGTATCCGCACGAGCATCGACGACTTCGGCACCGGCTATTCCTCGTTGAGCTACCTTCAGAAACTGCCGGTATCGGTGCTGAAGATCGACAAGTCCTTCATTGATACCGTCGCGGAAAGCAAAGAAGGAGCGGCGCTGGTGCGCGCCATTGTCGGCGTCGGTGCGGCGCTTGAACTGCAGGTCATAGCGGAGGGCGTCGAACGGCTTGAACAGGTCGGTCGCCTGCAAGCGCTCAATTGCCGTTACGCGCAGGGGTACTTCTTCAGCCGGCCACTGGACGTTGCCGCGATGGGCAGGTTTCTGGCCGGCAAGTAGATTTTCGCGGAAACGCTTCGGCCTGGGCAGTCACGGCTCCGGGCTGTCGATATCCACGCCGCCGCGATCGATTTTCTTTCTGGCCGTGGCCGCCAGTTTCACGTACCTGGCGCGAAACTTCTCGAGCTCGTGCTCTTCGAGTTCCTCCAGGTCCATCAGAGCGTTGTGGCCGCTGGTCACCCGGATCAGCTCGTCGAGCTTGATATGAATGGCGGCCGTGTCGCGGTTCTGCGTGTTCTGGATCAGGAACACCATCAGGAACGTGACAATGGTCGTGCCAGTGTTGATGATCAGCTGCCAGGTATCGCTGAAGGCGAATATCGGCCCGCTGATGAGCCAGACAACGATGGTGGCCGCAGCCAGCGCGAACACCCACGGCCGGCCCGTCACCTGCGCGGTCGTCTTCGCGAAGCGCGTGAACCAGGATCGTTTCTTCATATATTTCCTCTCTCTAACGGACATCCGTGACGACCGCCCGGCCGCCGCGTCGTTCGAGATCGATGGTCAGCGTCGCGCCGGCTTCCCTGTCGAGCAGGTACGTTGTCGGCGTGTCGACGTATCGCCCGTGGTAGGTCGTGCTGTGGCTCGAAACGGTTTCGCCGCTGGCGTCCTTGCACCAGATGATGATCGCGCCGACCTTGTCGAGTTGCAGCTTGTAAGGCCCGGTGCACTGGCCCGAGGCGGATGGTGTCCGGTGATGAATGGTGTGCACGGCGCCGTCCTCGCCGCCGAGCCGGTTGGCGCCGCCCTTGATGTCGTTGGCAAGCCGCGTGGCGGCGTCGGTGGGGACCTCGCAGCCGGTCACGGACATCAGAACGAATGCCGCCAGAATTCCGGCAGAGATCCGCGTGCTCATGCTCGCACCAGCGTCCATATTCCGATCCCGATGAACCCTGCTCCGGCGACGTAGTTCAGCATCTTCGGGCTGACGAACTGCGCGATGATGCCACCGGCCAGCACGCCGATTGCGGTTGCGACGACCAGCGCCATCGATGCTGCAGTGAATATGGTCAGCTTGCTGACTGCTCTGTCCGCGGCGAACAGCATTGTCGCCAATTGCGTCTTGTCGCCGAGTTCCGCCAGGAACACAATGGCGAACACCGTCAAAAATGCCTTCAGGTCCATATATCCTCGGCGTGTGCGGCTTATTCCTTGAGGGCACTTGCCGCCCGCGCGGCGCCCCGCAGGCTGTTGAAGCGGTTTGGATACAGTTCCAGTGAGCGCCGGTAGGAAGCGAGGGCATCGGCGTATTTGCGCTGCGCCATCAGCAGGTCTCCCAGCATTTCGTGCGCGGGGATGGTGGGCGCGGGTGTGACAGCGTGCTTCGGCGTCGAGGTCTCGAGTGCCGCTGCCTCCTGCATCAATGCCAGGCTCTCTTCGTTCCGGTCGTCCATCTGCGCGAGCCACGCGCCGAGTTCGAGCTGCAGCACCTTGATGTTTCGTGAAAAAAGGTCCTCCCCGGACTGGCGGGCTCCGGCTTCGAGCGTCACGAGCCGGGCCAGTGACTTTTCCGCTGCATCCAGCTTGCCGAGATGCGCCGCTCCGAGTCCGTGGGCGAACTGCGCAATCGCTTCCGGCCACGGGAAACGATCCCAGTCGAAGTTCGCGGGTTCGCGCGGCGCGATCAGTGCAGCTTCGTTCCAGGCGTGCCGCTCGAGCGCATAGCGAGCCTGCGTCGAAGCAAGGTGAAACGCGGTCTTGAAGCTGGGCTCCAGCCGCGCCGTGCCCAGCAGGCGCCTCAATTGCGCGGCGGCATCGTCGTTCGCGCCCTTCTGCAGGTAGGCATAGACGAGATATTCGATCGCGTGCGGAAACTCGTCCCATACGAACTCGCCGTTTTCGCCAGCGGGGTGTTCGAGCGCGGCTTCCGCGGCCTTCAGGTTGCCGCGGATCACGCCATCCCAGTCGCCGAGCCGCGTATAAATGTGTGTCGGCATGTGCAGTGCATGCGGATTGCGAGGCGCCGCCGATTCGTACTTGCGCGTGATGTCGAGCAGTTCCCGCTCGCGTCCGGGCACGTCGTTCGCGTGAACGAGATAATGCATCGAGCCGGGATGCTCCGGATGCTGCTGGTACACGCGCAGCAGAATCCCGGCCGCCCGGTCCGCATGCTCTCGCGAGATCGCGTTGGAAGGCGCCGTGGCGAGATGCGCGAGCCCATAGAACGCGGCGGCTTCCGGGTCGTCCGGAAAAGCGGCGTAGAGCTTCTCGGACGCCTGTTCCCAGCGACGTATGCGGAGCCAGTAATCCGTCGATTCCGGCTCGAGGAAAAATGCTTCGGTGGCGGCGATGAACAGCCGCTCGCGCTCGGTGGGCGGCTGCAGCGCTTTCGCCTTCTGGACGATCTCCCAGCCGCTCATTCGCGCTTCCAGTCCCGGTCGCGTCGGCCACAGCGGCTGAAACAGCGTCGTCGCGATGCCCCAGTGCGCCATCGCGCACCCGGCATCAATGGTGACGACCTTCCGGAATGCCTCGCGGGCCTGCGGATAGGTCATGTGGTGCAGCAGGGCGGCGGCATGATTGAACGCCTCCTGGGCTTCCGGCGTGCAGCTGACGGGGAAATCCACGACCCCGAGAGGATGGCCGTCGTGCTGCTGGCCGTGGCCGCTTGCCGCGATGCTGCCGAGCAGAGCAACGGTCAAAATCACGCCATGGACCAGCGGACGCCGTCGATTCGCCATCGGGCTACGCAGATTTCCCGGGACGCCTGGGTTTCTCATCTTTCTGCCGCTGCCTCCTTGCGTGCTTTCTCTCGTACATCGTGGAATCGGCCCGTGCCAGCAGCATCTCGAGCGACAGTTCCGCGGTCGGCGGTAATTCCTCGATCCCGAAGCTCATGGCAAGCTGAAACGGTTTGCCGCCGCGCCGGTTGAATTCTTCGATTCGCGCCCTGAGCCGCTTGCTGCCGGCATCGGACGATTCGACGCCATCGACCAGTTCCAGGATAGCGAACTCATCGCCGCCCACCCGCCCGATCACGTCGGTCTCGCGGAACACCTCGGTCAGCACGCGCGCGGCATCGGCCAGCAGCTCGTCGCCTGCCCGATGACCCTGCGTGTCGTTCACGTACTTGAGCCCGTCCACGTCGATGAACATCAGGAGGCAGCGTACGCGCGCGCGCCGCGCGAGCCGCCACGCGTGATCGGCGAGCAACAGGAAACCGCGCCGGTTACGGACTCCGGTCAGTTCGTCCGTGAGCGCCAGCTGCTGCAGTTCGGCGGTGAGCCTGCGCAGTGATTCGGCCGCGTTCTTGTGTCCGCAGACGGCGGCCGCAAGCGTCAGGCCCATCAGGGACGTCAATCCGATGAAGGTCTGGAGGAAAAGCAGCGACTCGCTGGTCGTTTCGCGCGCGAAGGGTCCGGCGCCGTTCGAAGTCGCAACCACCGCGATTGCGGAGACCAGGCAAAGGGAGAAGGAGACGCCGCCGGGGTTCGTGCGGCTGGCAATCCACACGAGGAATGGCAATGGCAGGAAAGTACTCGGGTAGGCGATCACGCCGGGCGGCGCCTGGTAATAGAAAACGAATGCCGTCACGGCCGTGAGCAGGACCAGCGTACCGGTCGTTTCGACGACGTACCAGGGGCGGCTGTCGATCGGCAGCAGCTGGCGCCAGGTCATCAGCGCGGGCGTAACGATCAGGATGCCGATGAAATCGCCCAGCCACCACGTCCGCCACGATTCGCCGATCGTGCCGAATTCCACGAGACCGGCGAGCTTCAGCGTCGCGACGCCCCAGGTCGAGGCGACAAAACAGCAGAGGGCGGTCAGGGCGGCAAAGGCGACCGCCGCCGACGCGACTTCGAACAGCTTGCTGACGCCGACCCATTTTCGGATCAGCAATGCCGCGAGCAGCGCCTGAACCGTGGAGCCGACGGCGATGTTCGCGGCGACGGCATAACCGAGCGGTCCGACATCTCCCTGGGAGACGTACGCGACCCAGACATTGACGAAAAACGATCCCAGCCAGACGCCTGGCCAGACGCGCGTGCCCCACAGGAGGAGTCCGGCGAGTGCGATGCCGGATGAAGGCCAGACCGACGTGGCATAGCCTGGGGGCACCGCGAGCAGCAGCCCGAGCGCGCCCGCGATGCCATAGCCAAGAGCAAGCGCGCCGATCCTGCGAAGCCGGTCCAGGCGCCATCCGCCTTCCTGTTCAGGAAGGCCCTGCTGTTCGGTCGTTACCGTTGGCGCGGTAACGCTATCTTCCCGCATGAACCATTATGCGCTGCTTCCACCGGACGGCGGCCAGCGTCACCAGGAAGACGGCCAGGTTCAGTGCGATGAACCGGCTGAGCGCCGGGCCGTAACCGAGGGTGCTCAGCGGCGATACCAGCAGCCAGATCATCCAGACGACGGTCGGCACAGCGCAAAATGCGAGCACCCGGCTGGAATCGGCGCGCAGCAAGGCAGCCAGCGCGACGCCGAGCAGAACCGCGACCAGCGAGCTCAGCGGATACGTCCAGAAGAGCACCACGGTCTCGATCGTGATTCCGGCAGGCAGTGCGACGGCCAGCGCCGCAAGAAAGATGCACCGGCGCATGTTCCGGAAGACTAGCGCGAACGCCCGTCGAAGTGGGTCACCGGAATTTCGTCCAGATCGATCCCCTTGAGGCACCGGATGTTGACGGCCGCCATGCGATTGCCTTTCGGATCGACACCTTCGCCAAACGTGTGTATGCCGCAGATCGTGCAGAACCGGTGCTTGATGACGTGCTTGTTGAATGTATAGGAGCCGGCGTTCTCTTCCGGTGTCGTAACATGCAGCTGGTCGCGCGGCACGAACCAGAGCAGCGAGCCCCTGCGCTGGCACATGGAACAGTTGCAGGACATCGCCTCGTCGAGCGATCCCTCCACTTCGAAGGCGATGCGTCCACAGTGACAGCTGCCGCGGAAGTCCATGTGTTACATCTCCGGCATCGGCAGGCATTCCATCGCCCAGGCCGCGATCTCGTTCCGGATGTCGGCGATGCCCTGCGCGGATATGCGCTTGGTCTTGCCGAGAGGAGATCCGTGATCGACTATCGCGCTCGCATTGGCGGCACCCCACTTTGCCCATGCTTCCTTGCCGGCTTTCTCCGATTGCCTGCGCATGGCGTCGTCCATTGCCTTCCAGTTCGACATGCTTTCAGCGGAACCAAGATAAACGGCCTGAAAGCTTTTCACGGCCAACTCCTCGTCGTGACAGCCAGAGTGTAACCGTCGTACGCCGCCCCGGGGTTGTCGGGGCAATTCGGGCAGTAAACATTGTAATTGCGGTTTGCCCGGGCTTATTGCCGGCCGCCGTTTCTCAGCTGCCTGGCAAAGGCCAGCGCTTCGGCTTCATGGCGCGCAGGCGCAAATCCATCGCGGCAGTTTGCGTGGGCGCATCCGCCGAACCGCATGCCCAGATAGTCGAATGTGTCGCGAAAGGCACCGAGGAAGGATGCAGGGACTTCGTCGTAAATCGACGTGCAGACCACGAAGCCGGTTTTTCCCCGCAGCCGGCGTCCCTGCTCCAGCAGGTCCGGCAGATCCAGGAAATCGGAGATCCGGTCGAGAAAAATCTTCATCGGCGGGCTGACGGCATACCAGTAAACGGGCGAGGCAAAGATTATCTGCTCGAATGCCAGCACGCGCCGCA
>Ga0268386_10001821_pt1 | contig 14840 bp, 20 predicted proteins | sample RVTome_15_FD_200260 | JGI IMG/M metagenome (GOLD analysis project Ga0268386, IMG submission 200260) | Soil microbial communities from uranium-contaminated site in the Upper Colorado River Basin, Wyoming, United States - RVT150D86... ...
CGCATGCCGACGAGGTGCTGTGCCTCTTTGGACGCTATCAAGAGGAAAGCGGTTTGCAGCTCAATCAGGCTGAGCTGGAACTCCAGCCGGCTGCATAGATTCCAAAAACAAACCTGAACATCTATAGGATGGGTCATCGAGAAGTCCAAATGGGGCCGACACGAACGTTGTGTCCTTCCATGGCTCGTGCCATGAGGGCATCGTCGCTCAAGTACACGTGGCCGGAAGCCACCCTATCCAAGCGCCACCGCAGATCAGCGACTGCGGTCCTGGATCACGCCTAGGCGCAGCGGTTCGTAGCGAATTGAATGAGCCGCACGTGGCGCATACACGACCCGTTTTTGCGCACCACCCTTGTAGCGGGTTTGGGTGCTGAGCGAATGAGCCGTCGTGGCTGTCTACACAACCCTACCAGGGCGCGGGTGGGATGATCCGGTCGTAGTCGTCCTGCAACCAATCACGCAGACCCTGGTCGGCCGGAGGCCCAATCAGCTCGAAGCGCACCGCGCCCATACCGACGTCGATGTAGGCCAGCTGGCGCGGCAGCTGGCCCGGCGGCATCTCGACCTGCACGACGGTGCTGCCGCGTTGCTCGAACGGTCCGAACACCAGGGTGCCTCCCTCTGCGACCGCCGTCTGGAGCGACCCGAGCAGGTCTGGCGTCCAGAAGCCGATGTGCTGGACGCCTTCGCCGCGCTGCTCGAGGAACTCGCTCCACTGGCTCGTCTCGCCAGGGACCGGCTCGATCAACTCAAAGGCGAGACCCGTGCCGTCGCGCCCGCCGTAGGCGATACGCAGGGGGAGGCCGGGCTGCGGCTCGCGGAGGTGCCAGTGCTCGAGGGCGAACATGCGCTGGTAGCGGTCCATGACCGCGTGCAGGTCCCGCACGACGATGCCAACATGGAACGCGACGATGTCCGGTGGTGCGCTCATTGCTCCTCTCCTTCCGTGCGTGAGATCGATGCGCCAGAGTCAACCACGCGCCGCGCCCCGCAGGCCGTTTTCGCCGGGATGAGAGGCCAGGATCTACTGCGTACCGTGCCCGCGGCGGGCGGGGGGACGGTATCGGTCCCGGCCTCAGGGGCAGCGCAGTGCCGACGTTCCCGCCGTTCTCAGCCGCTTGTCCAGACCGCGCTCGACCGCCAGCGCCGTAGACCCGGGAGAGCCGCCGGCGGGGGAGGCGGGGAGCCTAGCAGTGCACAAGGGTTTGAGAACTTCCTAGCCCCATTGTGGGCGGTATCCAGCACATTGTCAATGATCTTTCCCCTCCGTTGCGGAAAGGTTGAGTGGAGTGTCAGCGCGGCCGTGTATCGCTATCGTGCGGATCATTCCTGTGGCGTGGAAGACAATCGGGGACAGACCACCTTGATGATCTGATGTCCTCGCTCATGAGTTTCAGAATGGCTACAAATAAAGATCTTAAACGCCCTTTTCCCTCCATGTCAACGGTCGCCCGAACCTCGGATCGGCGTGGTCAGAAACCGCTGAAGGGGACAGCATCCTCACGAAAGAAGGAGGCAGCTACGGCGCTCCTGCCCTGGATGCCCTAATGCGCCACCCACTCAACTTCTCTTCAGTTTCAGGGGGGGGTAGTGTTCTAATCGTGGAGATGGACTGAGTTTGATGTCACACTGGGCCTAATCTCGTACAATCCCTCACGAAGGAGTGGCCCATGCCGACATTTCTCGCTGTCCGATGCCCTCGCTGCCAGAGTGATGAGATCGTCAAACGCGGCAAAACCGCCCGCGGAACCCAGCGCTATTTGTGCCAGAATCGGGAATGCACCGCCGACAGTTTTCTGCTCGACTACTGCAACCGAGGCTGGTTGCCGGAGGTGAAGCAACTCATCATTGAGATGAGTCTCAATGCCAGTGGGGTGCGTGATACGGCGAGGTCACTGCACATCAGTACCGACACCGTCCTCAGTGAACTCAAGAAGAAAGAACCGGCACTGGAGTCGGTCAACACGGCCCTGCTGCGGATGCTGAATCCAGAGGAAGTGACCGTGGACATTGAGCGCGCGGGTGAAGCCGAGATGGACGAAATGTGGTCCTATGTCGGCAATAAAAACAACCCGCGCTGGCTTTGGCATGCCATTGATCATCAGACGGGAACGGTGTTAGCGTATGTCTTTGGCCGCCGCAAAGATGAGGTGTTCCTCAAGCTGAAAACGCTGCTCGATCCCTTTGGCCTGACCCACTACTACACCGATAAGTGGGGGGCGTACACGCGTCACCTTGATCCGGAACAGCACACCGTCAGCAAACGTGGCACCCAGAAAATCGAACGCCAGCATCTCACGTTACGGACCCGCATCAAGCGCTTGGTGCGCAAGACCATCTGCTTCTCGAAGTCAACACAGATGCACGACATCGTCATTGGCTTGTTCGTCAATCGGTATGCCTTTGGCCGGACGGTGTAATAGGGAGCATCTCCACGATTAGAACACTACCAAGCTATGATCAACTCGATAACTTGACAGTGCCATTGGGTGGTAAGTCGAGTTCAAGCCGGCTTAACCACTTGACAAAACCTCAGATTCCCTTGAACCACTCGCTAAATTGAGAAGCGAGCCCGCTGTCGCCTTCCAAGTCCAACTTACCCTGGGCGACTGCATCCGACACCGCCAAGCGACCAGACATGATGAGGGCCAGCGTACCCGCGTGACAACGGAACGTGACCTTGGCTGGATGATCTGATGGCGCCTCTAAGCGAAATTTATCCCCTTCTACCACGATATCGGCTCGGAAGAGGGTGGGCTCTGGTACCTCAAATCGGTAGCGTATCGGTTGGGACAACACGGGCCCCTCCCAGAAGGCCCAACGGAGCGAGCCCGAAGCGAGAGACTCCGTGATCAGGATCAGCATAGAAGGCCAACTCTCCTGCACAACCTCAGCGCCGGGCTCCAGGACAGACCGAATGTCCCACTGGTGCAAGCCCAGTTCCTTGAACCGCAAATCGACAAAGTTCTCGGCCGGCACGAGGCCGCCGGGATGGTAGCAAGGCTTGGGGCGGTCTTCCGGGCTGAGTCCCAGCAACAACTGAAGCAAGTGATCTGTATTGGCGGCCAAGGTTGAGAGCAATTGGTCACCCAGCCTCTCACGGTTGGCGACGGCACCGGCCGCGGTGGTGGCCGCTCCCAGGGAGGGATGGCCCGTGCCAGCTGGGGGACGGCCTTGAAACGGATCATACTGACCCTTGAGCCCGCGCTCCACTGTCGTGGCGTAGAACTCCGCATTACCCACCAGATGGGCCACGACGTCTTTGACTAGCCACTGATCACAGGCACTTTGCTGGTCCCAGGCGTCGGCTCGGAGGTCGGCAAGATAGCGTTGGAAGCGCTGGGATTGTTCCCGAAGCGAGTTGGCGCGTTCTTCCCACGTAGGCATCGATTCACTCCACAATGGGCCGGTAGTAGTCATGACACTAACGAGCCCCTGTTAAATCTGGCGATCCAGATGGCGATAGCTAAACGACGAGATGCTTGGAACTATATGCCGCTGTCACGGCTGAGTCAAATGTTCCGAGCTGATGAGCAAGATGCTTTTAGATGGTCTCGACTCTGCCAGGATCAGTGGTCGACTCTAGTCAACACGCTGCAACATCGCAATCGATGTGGATAAGAAATCCAGTGCGATCAGGCCGGGCTGGTCAAAGAGGAAAGGGGATGCGATGGCCCTGAAGGGTTGGCCAAGCCATTCCGACAGTGGTATAACAAGGAGCGTCTGCATAGCCGACTGGACTCTCAGCCCCCTGGCAGTGGCTTTTCACCGATGCCAAAGACGTCACTTAAGCATTGGACGAAATAATGGGGGAGTGATCATCTGCACCATCCCACCCGTCTACGACGAAGAGGACGACACGCTTGACCACGAGTGCGATTCCCCTAGATATCGCCTAGTGACACCCGGCCCTGATTGATTACGGGCGTCAAGGCGTCCGACCACATGAATAACGGAAGGCGATGATGATGCACTTTGCGATCTTCGACCAGATGGAACGACTCGACACCCCGCTGCATCAGGTCTACCGAGACCGGCTGGCGCTCCTTGAGGCTGCCGATCAGGCAGGCTTTTGGTGCTACTTCAAGTCGGAGCACCACATGACCCCACTCGATACGGCACCCAGCATCAGTACCTGGCTGGCGGCCGTCGCCGCTCGTACCACCCGGATACGAGTCGGCTCGATGGTGCACCTGCTCCCCTTCTACCATCCCATCCGTCTGCTTGAGGAAATCGCGATGCTGGATCACCTGTCAGGCGGCCGGCTCGAGTTGGGCGTGGGACGTGGGATCTCGCCGCGCGAGCATGATCTGTGGGGGCTCGAGCCGGAGCTGGCACGCGATCGGTCAGAGGAAGTGCTCGAGATCATCCTCGCGGGCATGACCGCCCACACCCTGGACTACGAGGGCAAGTTCTGGCACTTCGAGGGGATCCCGCTTGAGGTGAGCCCTCTTCAGAAACCGCATCCGCCCCTGTGGTATCCGGGCAACATCGAATTCGCCGGTCGGCGTGGGTTTCACACCCTGACCGCCGGTTCGGTCGAGCGGGTCACCGAGACGGTCACTCGCTTCCGTGAGCTCAATGGCAAGCACGGTGGCGACCCCGACCGTGTCAACGGCGCCCACCCCGGCCGCATCGGCCTCAACCTGCGTGTGCTCGTGACCGAGGACGAGCGTCAGGCACTCAAGCGGGCTCGTGAGTCGTGGCAGTGCTTCGACCGCAACCTCATGACCCTGTGGCGTCAGGCTGGCATCACCGAGCTGCCCGGGAATCCCACCGCCGACGGCGACTTCGATAAGGCGTTGGTGCTGGGCACGGCTTTCGCAGGGACGCCCGCCATGCTCCTTGAGCGCCTGGAGGGTTATCACAGTGTTGGCATCGATCTGCTGGTGCTTTGCTTTGATTGGGGCAATCTCAGTGCCACCGAGACACGACGCTCGCTCGACCTAGTGGCCGAGCACGTTATACCGACGCTGGCTTTCGACGATTCTACTGCGGCGTAGCTGCTTGCCAGCACGGGGTGGCAGAGTTGACAAGGACCACACGCAGAAGATCGAGAGCAAGCACCTCAGTGAAAGGAAGGGGCCATGGATTTCGGACTCTTTATGGAATTCCCCGTGGCCGAGGGCGCCAGTGACCAGGAAGGATTTCCGAGGGCTTTCGTCTGGTCAAGGCGCGAAGTCCGAGTACAGCCTGAGATGGCGCGCAAATGGCGATCGTAGTAGAGTAGATTTATGAATTATTCGGGCTAGTTTTCCGATCTGTTGCGACTCAACCCAGAGAATAAGAGATGCACCATGGACAACTATTTCGACCTAGGTGGTTTTAATCGACCCATCACGACCTCCTCCCCAGAAGCACAAACCTGGTTTGATCGAGGGCTTCTCTGGTGTTACGGCTTTCACCGTACCGAGGCGTTACGATGTTTTCAAAAAGTCGTGGAGTTCGACTCCGATTGCGCTATGGGCTACTGGGGGCTGGCCTATACCATTGGCCCTTACTACAACATCTCCTGGCTGCAAATGCCCCCAAGTGCGCGTGAGAAGGGATTGGCGCAAACCTATGAACATGCGCGTAAAGCCAAACGTCTCGCAGCTCAAGGTACACCAGTTGAGCAGGCGCTTTGTCATGCCTTTACGGTTCGTTATGCCGCGCCCCAAGTAGATGACCACGATCTATTTGCCAGGTGGGATGACGACTACGCCCAAGCGATGCGCGAGGTGTATGCACAATTCCCCCATGACTATGACGTCTGCGCCTTAGCCAGCGAGGCCATGATGTGCCGCACCCCGTGGCAACTGTGGGATTTGGAGAACCGTGTACCGGCCGAAGGCACCGATACGGCCGAGGCCGTTACCATTCTCGAAACGGCCATGCAACGGGCCGAAGAGTTGGGCGATACCCCCCATCCTGGCATCCTGCACTTCTACATTCATTGTATGGAGATGTCACCCGAACCGGAACGAGCGCTGACTGCCTCCGATACGCTCCAACCCCTGGTGCCGGACTCCGGGCATCTGACGCATATGCCCTCTCATATCTACATTCAGTGTGGCCAATACGAAAAGGCCATCGAGGCCAACCTGCAAGCCTCGGCTGCCGATGCTAAATATCTGGCCATCGACAGTGCCCTCGGGGTCTTTACCACATCCCGACTGCACAATCTGCATTTCCAGGTCTATGGGGCGCTCTTCTCGGGCCAATACGAAGTGGCCTTACGGGCCGCCAAACTCATTGAGGAAGCGGTGACCCCAGAGGCGCTGAGTCATGAAAATCAATTCCTGGTCAATCGCCTGGAGGGACTCTACGGGACGAGAGCGCACGTGCTCATTCGCTTTGGTAAATGGCAGGAGATTCTCGACGAGCCGATGCCTGACAATCCCATCCTGATGTGTGTGACCACCGCGAGGTGGCGTTATGCAAAAGGGATTGCCTACGCGGTTCTGGGCGAGGTTGACAAGGCCCTTGAACAGCAGGCCCTGTTTCGCAAAGACTTGGCCAATGTGCCTAAGGGACGGATCATTTACCACAATGAAAGCCGTGACATCTTGCAGGTGGCAGATACGATGTTAGCGGGGGAGCTCGAATACCGCCGCGCAAATTATGACGTCGCATTTTCGCATCTGCGTCGCTCCGTCTACCTGTATGATACCTTGCATTACTCGGAACCCTGGGCTTGGATGCAACCCCCGCGCCATGCGTTGGGCGCCCTCCTGCTGGAGCAAGGGCACGTTGAGGAAGCCGACCACGTCTATCGCGCCGATCTGGGTTTGGACGATACCCTGGTGCGGCCAAACCAGCACTTAGATAACGTTTGGAGCCTCCATGGCTATGCCGAATGTTGCCGACGCTTAGGGCGCACAGACGAAGCTGCGGCCATGGAGTTGAAGCTGGAACAGGCTCAAGCGGTAGCTGACGTCACCATCAGTTCCTCCTGTTTTTGCCGTCGGGTTGATCATTGTTGTGAGTAAGAAGATGGGCTCAGTCTAGGCGTTGGCGCCTCAAGACGCCAGTCGATCTTGACACCGGTTGGCTCGATCATCATCCTGCGGCCATCATAGCCCAGTGGCACTGAAGCTGCGATGAGACCTCATTTTCACCATTTGGAGAGCATTAAAATTTGGGGGGCTCCCAGGACAGATCATCTCTCGATAGCCTCTTTGTATGTCTCCATGATGTCATCTACTGGGAGGGACACCTATGGCATCCTATTTGTTCATTGAATCGCGTGATCCCTTTGAATTTAGAGATGTGGAGGAAGGCTATAGCCTGGCGGCTGAAGTGGCGGCCAAGGGCACTGCGGTGACCGTGTTTTTGGTCCAAAACGGCGTGCTCGCAGCCCGGCAGGGCGCCCAGGCCGGGACATTTGCCACCCTGGTTTCGCATCCGGGCGTGACGGTGCTCGCCGATACGTTTGCATTACAGGAGCGGAGAATTGACCCAGATGCTCTGCTCTCTGGGGTTCAGACCGCGGACATGGACACGCTCGTCGATTTACTGCTGGTCGACGGGCAGAAAGCGATCTGGCATTAGGAGGAAGCCGTATGAGTAAAACGCTGACGTTGCTACTGATGGACCCACCGTTCGAATCGGCCAATATGACGACGGCTTTCCGCCTCATCTCCTCCCACCTCTATTCCTCACGAGTCTTTCACAGCGTTCGCTGCTTTACCAAGTCCCGGCCTGGCTTTTTCGGTGCCGATTGGGCGACTCGGCAACTCAACCGCTTATCCCTCAGGTACATTCAGTATTGCCTGGAGTCCTGTACATGCGCCGTGTCAAAACCCTCCAGGCACCCTCATGAGACCGAGGCAGGAGCGACGTGCGGATCCTGCCTCTTGTCATGATACGGACACACCTGTACCGTTGCGATCAGGTTGATTGGATGCATGTATAGCGTTTGGTGATCGGGGTGTAGACCGCGAGGCCCTCAATCGCCCTCAGATTGGGCAGGTTCACGGCTTCGGCTCCAATCAAGGCCATCGCACGTCGCGTGGGCTCGCCATCGAGCTCGGATGCGCCGGCCGGCCGCCGCCTCGCCGCTGACTCCAGGGGCAAGAACAGACAATTGTCCAGATCGAACCCATGCGGCTCGTCTTCACACAGCAAGACCCGTCCCGCATCCGTGACAGCCGGAACTCGCTCGATCCCTCTATAGACATTGCGCCGCCGCCGAATGGCATCCTTAAATCGTGCACTGGCAGTGCCACCGCCACCGATATCGCGATACGCGTCGCTCTCAAAGACCTCAAGCGACGTGATGCTATAGAGGGCCAGGTAGTCCCACGGCTGCCTACCCAGGGGCACCGCCCGGAAGCGCTGGGCGGTCAACAGTCCCGGCAGCGACACGAGCTGCGCGATATACGTCTCATACCACGCGTTCCATTCATCTTCGCGGGCGGGGTCACTGAAATTCAGCTCGACCGTATAAATCACGTCAGAGTTCCTCGGATTTGGTTAACACTTAACAATGCAGGCACCAACGATGCAACCCTTTTTTTGAACGTCACCGCCATCTCTTCCCCGCCCCGCTTCGCCTTAATATCTTGAACATATTGGGGTATCCTAGCACAGAAGAACAGCATTGGGGTGGGGTATGTTTTGAGATTCGGTTCGATTGGTAACTCGGGCTCCCTCCCGTCTACTTCGGTAGTTTTGAATCAAAACTGTCCCTATCGTGTGCCATAGCCGGCTTCATCAACTTGGGGTGCTTTGGCAATGAGAATCACAAGGAAGTTAGGTCGAAACGCATGATCAGTCCCTCCTCTCAGGTGGTGTATAGGTTGATCATATCGCGTTTGGAGCCGATTGGGATTGCCCGCACGGTTGTCCTATACGACCGATCAATTTTCGGATGACTCCCTCATCTGTAGCGGTTAGCTTGATGGCGAGGCGGTAAATCGGGTCATGTACGATTGCGTCATGGCCCTCTGCGCCAGTTCGCACACGAGATGACCGATGGTGATATGCGCTTCCTGGATTCTCGGCACACTGTTGGAGGGCACCTGTACCGCCATATCGGCGAGGGCGGCCAAGCGCCCGCCCTCACCCGTGAGGGCCACGGTTTTGGCCCCCAGCCTTTTCGCCGCCTCTAAGCCTTTGATGATATTGGGAGAGTTTCCACTGGTGCTGAACCCGATGACCAGGTCGCTCTCTCGCACCAGAGCTTGAACCTGACGACTGAAGACCTCCTCATATCCCAGATCATTACCGATCGCCGTGAGCAACGCGGTGTTATCTGCCAATGCCATCGCGAGCAGCCCTCTCTGGCTGTCCTGTCCTGCGGTTACCCCCAGCATCTCTGCTGCGATATGTTGGGCATCGCAGGCACTACCACCATTGCCAAAGAGTACCACCTTCCCGTCTTGGTTGAAGGTATCAATGACGGCGGCGGCTACCTCCAGAATGCAGTCGGACAAGTCTTTCAGACCTTCCATGATGGTGATATGCTCGTTGATAGCCTCAAAGAACGTGTCCTCCATCATTCTGTCTCCTCACTGATCATCGTCTTCTTCGACGCTATCCGCCGACTTGAGTCGCGACTTTGGATAGAGAGTCGTTGGCCCCCGCACCATCCAAGGCTGCCAGCTCATCAGGAAAAACCGCACGCCCTTCTCAATGTCACTCTCAACTGTCTCCGCATTTCCGATATGGCCTGGCACTTTACCGGCGGCAACCATTTGCGGCCCACACCGGTCTACCACGGCCCACACCTCTGGGTGCGTCGGCTGTCCCGTATACCCCCTGGTCTGGGCCAGATCAGAGGGGGCAATGACAAACACATCGATATGATCCATCGTCAATATATGTTCAGGTTGTCAACCGCTTTCGTCTCCTCGATGAGCACGACCACCAGGGTCTCCTCCGTCGCGATGTGGAGAAACCTCTCTCACGGATCGCATGGTTCAGTAGACAGAGTGTCCAGGGGCACGAGTGTATCCCAGCGGCCTAGAGGCGACAAGGGGCTAGCAGTTAGGCCAAGCCAGGCAGGCGCCATGGCGGTCAGATATCAAGCAGTAAGCGGCATGTAACGTGTAGAGACAGATCACCTCTTCCATGGTATTGGCGATCGTTCTGTTCCATAATCGTGCTGTATAGGGGCGCCCATTTCCTGAGGAATGACAGCGGGTGGCCGGAGGGTCTCACCAGTTCGTACCTGATGTATGCCTGATGAGAACACCGATAGAGCTCAGACGGCATGCCGGACCATCATCGTACGGTCTACGACAATGCGGCTCAGCTCTATGGCTTAGCGTAAGGAGAAACCACGATGGCCACGGTTCCGTTGACGTTCAACACCGCCCACACGGTGCTGGAGGCCGCTCGGCAGGCCGGGATGTGGGTCGTCTATATCGTGGTCCACTTCCGGCTGGGCTATCCGGAAATTTCCGAGCGTAATCTGAGCTTCAGCGAGCGCAAAATCTGATCAGGTCGCAACGGCCGGGAGTGGGGAAGACCTATGGCGGGTATGACAGCCATCCCCGGCGCCCCGTGTTCCCGACTCGGAACAGGTGCCCTCCGCCCGTCGTGACGTAGAGAGTGCCCAGATCGGGACCGCCAAACGTGCAGTTAGTCGGCCGGTCCACGGGCACCGGATGGGTCTCTAAGATGCGGCCCGACGGCGAAAAGACGTGGATCATGGGGCCGGGTCCGGACTGCCGCTAGCCACCACAGGCGATGAGGTTCCCCTCGGTGTCCAGACACATGCCATCTAAACCCCGGTGCACCCCCCTAAAATCCTCCCCGAACCGGTGTAATACCATGAAGTTACCGAGGGTATCGTCATTCTGAAGCGGGTAGGCCCGTAGATCGCGTATCCCCTCGTAGTCACTCTGGACCACGTATAAGGTGCGCTCGTCCTGGGAAAACAAAATGCCGTTAGGGGCCGAAGTATCGTAGGTCATGCGCTCGAGCTGCCAATCTCCGTTGGGCTGCGGCGTCAACCGCAGCACCGAGGTATGGTCGAGCTCCCGCTCTGCCTCCGGCAGGCCCTGCCCATAGGGGTCGGTGAACCAGATACGGCCCTGGCGGTCAATGGCGAGATCATTGGGCCGATTGTGGCGGCGCCCCTCCAACCGGTGGGGCAGTGGGGTTGTAGTGCCGTCGGGCTCGAAGCGCAGGATACACCGTCCCCCGCCAGAGCAGCCGTACAGGCGGCCCTGGGCATCGAACATCAGTCCGTTGGTGGCGTTGGTCTCGGTGCGAAACTCGGTACACGCGCCGGTGGTGGGATCATAGCGCATGATGCGGTTGGCGGGGATATGGGTAAAGAGCAAGGCGTGACCGTCCCAGGCGGGTCCTTCGGTCGTGCCGCCATACGGGCCGGCGACGAGTTCAAATTCCCACTCAATCATGACTATCCTCCAAAGGGAAATTCCGCCGCGTTTTAGAGACGCAACCGCTCACGTTGAACACTGGCAACGCATCACATCTTCGAGGTTGGCTCCTACCCGCTCGCCTCGACCTGGGAGAGAAACGCCAGGACCCGTCGGACGTATTTCTCCGGCTCCTCGGCATGCGGACGAACCTCGGCCCAGTGAGCGTTCGGGATCAGACGATGCACCTGCTCGGCCACACGCCGGGGGTGAATGTCGTTGTTGCCCGGCATGATCAAGGTCGGCGTCCGAATTCCCTTGAGCCTTTTTTCACTCATCCCAAGAGTCAGATACGGGCCATCAAAGAGGGCGTAGATCGTGTCCCGCATGACCTGGGCAAAGTCCTCCGGCGCCATTGCTTCCAGCGTCTGCCGGTACTCCGGGTCGTACTGAGCCCACTCCGGTGTAAACGGAGCAAAACGGTTGTCAGGGTCGAAGGCGTCGACCACCGCTTTGATTCCCTGGTTCATGGCCATCTCGGCACTCTTGAAGAGCTTCATGGCCAGGTAGGCGTCGCAGATCACACCGCCGGCGAGGTTAGATGGAAAAATGGCCCGCACACGCTCCGGGTAGCGCACCGCACAGCCAAAAGAAATGGCCGCGCCAAAGGAGCCACCGCCCAGATACGCTTGCTCGATACCGAGGACGTCCATGAGTCCGATAACGTCCTGGCACACCATCTCCCAGGTCTGCACGACCATGGGGCTGATAGACCGGCCGCCGAAGCGACGGTCATACGCGACGACGCGATGCGCCTGGGACAGCGCTTCGATGACCGGCTGATAGCTTGAGAGCACCCCCTGCAAACCACCCGGCGACAGAATCAGAGGCGGCCCACTGCCTACCTCCTCATAGTAAATCTCAGCCCCGTTTACCTGAGCCATCGGCATCCTACTCCCTCCCCGTATACGATGAGCTCCAACTCCGGCGCGGGTGGCGCGATGGACATACCGGGTTCCACTCCGTATGGGCAGATGATGACAGAAGCCCAGCGCACCCGACGGCTACTCCGCTAAGGGCACGATGGCGGTCAGGCGGTCACCACCAACACTCCGGCTCGTGTGCCCTTGTCCGGTGAGGTCTTCGAACAAGACGGCGTCTCCAGGTCCGAACCGCCGAACTGTCCCATCTCCGATCACGACCTCCATCTGGCCGCCGGAGAGGAAAATCGCGTATTGGCGCCGTGGCGCATTGTGCCAATCGCTGAAGCGGTCGTCGGGCGAACGTGTGAAGGTGATACTGGCCGCAGCCTGCTCGATGGACCGCTCCGCCTCAGGTGGAAGTAGGTCCAGGTCCTCAAAGTGGGACTGACCATCCGTGCCGGTATAACATCTGACAAACGCCATGCACATTCCTCCTCAGGAACCCGTTCAGAGCCGCTAGGTCGATATCGTCTTGCCCGGTATTATCTCGCGGATGGTCCAGGAACACAACGGCTCCCCTAACCTCATGTCACCCTGGCTTGGCAGCTGGAGCGCGAGTTTGACAGGGCACCGAGATGTCCTTAGACTACCCGCCATCACCCGTCAACGCCTGCGTCAGCCACCGTGACGTCCAACGATTCCAAACCGGACAAGGAGGAGTCCATCATGCCAGAGGGGAAGCGGATGACCACTCGGCTCAAAGAGCTGTTTGAGCGCCCGGAAATCTTTGTGCTGCCGGGCGGCATGAATCCGATGGGGGCGAAAATGGCGGAGGTGCTCGGCTTTGAGGCCTTCTACATGTCGGGGGGCAACACCTCCGCGCATGTGATGGGATGGCCTGATTCGGGCACGAGCATGCGCGATATGCTCGACAACGCCCGGCGCATCGTCATGACGGTTGACATCCCGGTGTTCTGTGACATGGACACCGGCTACGGCGATGCCATCTCCGTCTACCGCGCCGTGCAGGAATACATTCGGGCTGGCATCGCGGGCGCCCACTTGGAAGATCAAACCTTTCCGCCCAAGTCAGGACCTCGACGCCGCTGCGTCTCGATTGAGGAAATGGTGGGCAAACTACGGGCCGCGATTGATGCCAAAATGGAATTGGACCCGGATTTCGTTATTGTGGCCCGGTGTGACTACGGTGGCGTGCCCGGCGCGACCTTTGAGGAGGTGATGGGGCGCTGCTTAGCCTACAAGCGGGAGACCCAGGTAGACGTGATCTGTCCCGCCGTGCAGTCGTGGGAGGAAAATCAAGAGGCCATCCGACGCATTCCGGGTCCGGTGCTGCCCCTGTTTACCCACAACCGTGAAACCCACCCAACTCTGCAAGAACTCCAAGCGGCCGGTGCGGCGGCCGCTTGGTATCCGGCGCTCACCACGATGGTGGCGCTCCAGGCGAACTGGGATTTCCTCAACGACTTCCAGGACCGAGGTACCGCGGCGATTGATGACTTCCTGGTCCAAGCCTCTCGTAGCAAGTGGGGGGTGGTGAGTAATGGTAGCGTTCTCGGTGCAGAGCGCATCAGCGAGATGGAGGATAAATATCTGCCCAGTTAGGGGGAGGTGGATCGCAACTGCGCACGCTAGCACACTCCGTTTCGTCATCGGTATAGATGATGGATACACGGAGCCAACAAAGGAGGACAAAATGGCACGAATACCGGCGGCTAGGCGGGAAGGCGTCCCCGAAGCCCAACGGACGACGTTCGACGACCTTGTGCAACAGCGCGGGGGAGTACCGACCCATGGACCCGGCTCGATCATGCTCAATGTCCCGGAGGTGGCGAAGCGGGGACTGGAGTTAGCCCGATACTTGCGGGAAGATACGTCTCTGTCACCCCGCATCCGGGAGCTCGCTATGCTCACCACGGCCCGAGAGAATGACTGTCAATTTATCTGGAATGCGCATGCGCCCATGGGTCGGTCGGCGGGCTTACGGGATGAGATCATTGACAATCTGCGCGATAAACAAGACCTCGCCAACCTGGCACCAGACGAAGCCGCAGTGGTGAACTATCGCCGCGAACTCATCCGCACCCGCCAGGTCAGCCAGGCGACGTTTGATGCGGCGCTGGCCCAGTTCGGTGTCCAAGGGGTAACGGAGCTGACCAATCTCATCGGCTGCTATACGATGCTCGCCTTTAACCTCAATGCGTTTGGGGCGGAACTCCCCCCGGAGATCACGGAGACACCGCTACCCGTCTAATCGTCTCATCATGTTCCCAACGTGCCGGATCAAGTATGAGCAAGGCGGTGAGATTTAACTTGCACGGATGAGGAGGGTACGATGCACACAGTGGGATTGGATCACCTGGTCCTCAATACCAAAGATGTCGAGAGGATGGTCACGTTTTATCGAGACATCCTGGACCTGGAGATACTGCGGCTTGATGAGTTCCGTGAGGGCAAGGTGGGCTTCGTATCGGCGCGGGTCTCACCCCATACGCGTGAAGCTAAGCGCTGGCCGCTATCGCAACATCAATAGATTCAGTTGGTTGATTCAAGCTCTCACGTAGGGCTTGGGCACTCGTGCG
>Ga0268386_10001822_pt1 | contig 14830 bp, 16 predicted proteins | sample RVTome_15_FD_200260 | JGI IMG/M metagenome (GOLD analysis project Ga0268386, IMG submission 200260) | Soil microbial communities from uranium-contaminated site in the Upper Colorado River Basin, Wyoming, United States - RVT150D86... ...
GTGATCGGACGCCGGATGCCCTCGGCGCCGATCGTCGCGTAAGCCTGCGCGAGCTGCAGCGGCGTCACCGACAGCCCGTAGCCATACGACATCGTCGCGATGTTGATCGGGCGCCAGGTCGCGACCGGCGGCAACCGGCCGGCGGATTCGCCCGGGAAACCGCTGGCGCTCACTTCGCCGAAGCCGAGCGCGCGCAGCGTTTCGTGCAAATGTTCGGCATCGAGCGACAGTGCGACCTTCGACATGCCCACGTTGCTCGATCGCGCCAGGACTTCCCCGAGGCTGATCGTGCCGAGGTCGTGCTTGTCCCTGATCATCAACGGTCCGACGCGATATGGTGTCGTGTCGATCAGCGAATCGGGGCGGTAGCGGTTCGACGAGAGCGCCGCCGCGACCACGAACGGCTTGATGCTCGAGCCCGGCTCGAAAATGTCGGTCGCGACGCGGTTCTTGTAGCGCGCGACCTCGTACTGCGCACGATCGTTCGGATTGAAGGCCGGCTGGTTGACCATCGCGAGCACTTCGCCCGTGGTCACGTCGATGACCGTCACCGAGCCCGCGCGCGCGCGCTGCGCGCGCACCGCCGTCTTGAGTTCCCGGTACGCGAGGTACTGGATCCGCAGGTCGATGCTCGTGTGCAGGTCCTCGCCGGGCCGCGGCTGCCTGGCGATTTCGACGTTTTTGATGATGCGGCCCTGGCCGTCCTTGATGACGGTTTTCAGGCCGTGCTGTCCCGCCAGCGACTGGTTGAAGGCGAGCTCGAGACCTTCCTGCCCGACATCGTCGAGATTCGTGAAGCCGAGCAGGTGGCCCGTCACTTCGCTGGTCGGGTAGTACCGGCGATACTCGCGCACCAGATGCACGCCGGGAATGCCGAGAGCCAGGATCTCCTGCGCGCGGTCCGGATCCACATGCCGCGCGACGTAGAGGAATTCGCGGTCCAGATTGCTGGTGACGCGCTGTTCGAGCCACTGGCGGTTGCGCTTGAGCGCGCGCGCGAGCTTCTCGATGCCCTCGCTCGACTGGGCGATCTGCGGCGGATCCACCCAGACGGTGTCCACCGGCGTGCTCATGGCGAGTGGCTCGCCGAAGCGGTCGTATTCGGCACCGCGGTGCGCGAACATCTTCTCGACGCGCACGCTGCGCATGTCGCCCTGCTCCGCGAGGAACTGCTGATCCAGTACCTGGAGCTGGAGGGAGCGCACCAACAGCAGGAGCGCGAACAGACCGAGCAGGCCCGTCAGCAGCCGCGCGCGCAGGCGGAACTGGCGGGCGTCGAATTCGACTTCCCCGTCGCGCCGCCTCATGGCCCGACGACCCGTATCTCGTCGGGCCGCGGCATCACCATTCGGGCCTGTTCCGCCGCGGCGCGCTCGACCCGGCCGTGATTCGACAGGGTGCTTTGCTCGATCTGCAGCTTGCCCCACTGGATGTTGAGGTCGTCACGGCTCCTGGAGAGCTGTTCGAGCTGCACGAAGAGCGTTCGCGCCTCATGCCGCGCGCGCACTACCGCGATCGCCGACGCGAGCACCGCGAGCCACAACACGGGCATCAGGATAAGCATCCAGCGGCGGCTCATGCGGCGAGCCTCTCGGCGACGCGCAGCACGGCGCTGCGCGCCCGCGGGTTGCCAGCGATTTCCGGGGCGTTCGCAAACGTCGCGCGGCCGACGAGGCGCAGCCGGGGCTGCGCCTGTGGCGGAATCCGGGGCATGCCGGCCCAGGCCGGATCCTCGCGCGAGATCGTGCGCAGGTAGCGCTTGACGATGCGGTCCTCCAGCGAATGGAAGCTGATGACGACCAGCCGCCCGCGCGGTGCGAGCGCCTCGACCGCCTGCGGCAATGCGCGCTCGATTTCGCCGAGTTCGTCGTTGATGTGAATGCGCAGTGCCTGAAACGTGCGCGTCGCCGGATGGCGGCCAGGCTCGCGGCCCGGCACGCAGGCCGCAATGATTCCGGTGAGGCGGCCGGTGGTGGTGATCGGCGCGGACTCTCGCGCGGCGACGATTGCCCGCGCGATGCGCCGCGCGTGACGCTCTTCGCCGAAGCGCGAGATCACGATGGCGATCTCCCGCTCGCCCGCGCGCGCGAGCCAGTCTGCCACGGATTCACCGGAGGCGGGATCCATGCGCATGTCGAGCGGCCCGTCGCGGAGGAAGCTGAAACCGCGAGCGGCGCGGTCGAGTTGCGGCGAGGAAACGCCGAGATCGAACAGGATGCCATCCGCGCTCGCACGCGCGACGTGCTGTGACAGTTCCGAGAACCGCGCGCGGACGAATTGCGCGCGTGGATCGCCTTCAAAGAGCCGGGCCGCGGCTGCGCTCGCATCCGGATCGCGGTCGAATGCAATCAGTTTCCCCCCTTCGCCAAGCCGGCCGAGGATTTCCCCGGCGTGGCCGCCGCGACCAAATGTCGCGTCCACGTAGTAACCGTCGCCGCGGACAGCGAGCGCATCCAGCACCGCGTCCAGCAACACCGGCGCGTGTTCCACGCCGCCCGGCTCCAGTCCGGGCGCACCGCTCACGGCGCGCCACTCACAATGACAACGAACCCAGTTCCGCCGGCAGTGACACGGCCGGGTCTTCGCCGTTAAGCCACTGCTCACGCCGTTCTTCCCAGCGCGCCTCGTCCCAGAGTTCGAAGCGATTGCCCTGGCCGATCAGCATCGCGTTGCGGTCGAGATGCGCGAACTCGCGCAATTTCGGCGGCAGCAACAACCGGCCATGCCCATCGAGCTCGACGTCGGTTGCGTGACCGACCATCAGCCGTTGCAGCCGGCGCGCATGTTCGTTCAGCGTCGGCAGCCGCATCAGCTTGCGTTCGATTTCTTCCCAGTCGGACAGCGGGTAGATCAGCAGGCATTGATCGCGGTCGATCGTGATCACGAGCCCGGCTGCGCCGCGCTCGGCCAATCGCTCGCGATACCGGGTCGGCATGACCATCCGGCCTTTCGCGTCGAGGGTGACCTTGGTAGCGCCGCGGAACATGAATTAAAACGGGGCATTGCCCCATTTCCTCCCACTTTCTCCCACTGGCTGCCACTATAGGCAGGCATTGGGGGTGGGTCAACGGTGCGGGCGAAAAAAATTTGTGACGTGTCAATCACTTAGCGACGATGGCGAAAGCCCATTCTGGGGCCCGCCCCGACACGGAAATCAGCGGGTTACGGATCGCTTTTACAGCGATTTCTCATGAAGCGTCCATTCTTGTTCTTGTTGAGACGGAAAAAAGAGTCGGCCGATAAGCCGGGTTCTGTCGTGGGCAACCATTCCTCTGGGATACACGTCGCCGTGCACCTCAAGCGGCCTACCCGGAAACGCGCGCGGGCCGCGCGCTGCGGCTTTCGCCGCGTGTTTCCCTATTTGGCCTTGCTCCCGGCGGGGTTTGCAGTGCCGTCGCCGTTACCGTCGACGCGGTGCGCTCTTACCGCACCTTTTCACCCTTGCCGTCGTGCCTGCGCACGCTTGGGCGGTGTATTTTCTGTTGCACTTTCCGTGGGCTCGCGCCCCCCAGGCGTTACCTGGCGCCGTGCCATGCGGAGCCCGGACTTTCCTCTGCTTTCTCGCGAAAACAGCGATTGCCTGGCCGACTCCCGCGACCAACATAGAGGGTCCCGGGCCAGGTCTCAAGCGGTGTTTTCCGGCGGATTTTTCGCAAGCGCAAGGGCCCGCGCGTAGACGTCGTTGCGTCTTGCCCCGATCAGTTCCGCCGTCGCTGCCGCCGCGGCCGATGCGGGCAGGAATCTCAGCAGCACCGCAAGCGTTTCATCGAGGCGGGCCGCGTCCGGCGCGGATTCCGCCGCGCCCTCGACGATGATCACGCATTCGCCGCGACGCATGTCGGCATCGGCAGCTGCGCGTGTGGCGAGCTCGCCGAGTCCACCGCGGTAAAAAGTCTCGAAGTGCTTCGTGAGCTCGCGCGCGACGCAGGCGCCGCGCGATTCGCCGCAGGCGGCGGCGAGATCCTGCAGGCACTGTGCGATGCGGTGCGGCGCCTCGTAGATCACGAGCGTGCGGGTTTCGGCCGCGAGTTCCGCCAGGCGGCGGCGGCGCGCCATTGCGCGCGCAGGCAGGAAACCTTCGAAGCAGAATCGTTCGGCCGGCAGGCCGGCCGCTGACAGCGCGGCGACCGCTGCGCAGGGACCCGGGACCGGGGACACGACGATGCCCGCATCGAGCGCAGCGCGAACCAACAGATATCCCGGATCGCTTATGAGCGGCGTGCCGGCGTCGCTGACGACAGCGATGCTTTCTCCGGCCAGCAGGCGCGCGACGAGTTCGCCGGTGCGGGCTCGCTCGTTGTGTTCATGCAGCGAGACGAGCGGCCGCTCGAGGCCCAGTTCGCGCAGCAGGTGGCCGCTGTGGCGCGTGTCCTCGGCGGCAACGACGCCGACACCGGCGAGAATCTCGCGGGTTCGCGCCGATATGTCGCCCATATTGCCGATCGGCGTTGCGACGACGTAAAGCACGCCCGCCTGCGCCACTATAATGTCCCTCCCCGACCGCACCTGCGACTAATGCTAAGGTGCGGCGGGGTGATCCTCGCCAAGGGCTGCCGCCGATGCAAGCGAATGTCCCGAATGCCCTCCGCAAGGCCGCGATCGGCCTCTTCGCCGTGCTCGCCGCGGCCTGCCAGCTCCCGGGACTCGACCGCGTCGGCGGCGCCGAAGACGCGACCGACCGGGCCGCGCGCCAGTCGCGCCAGGGCGACTACGCAGCCGCTGCCCGGACTTACGAATCCGCGGCCCGCGCCGCGCCGCCTGCGGAGGCCAATACGCTCTGGCTCGCCGCCGCCGGCGAATGGATCGCAGGCGGCGATCTGGCCGCTGCGCGGAGTGCGATCAGCATGCTGGCGGCGCCCGTTTCCACGGCGGAGGCCCGCGAAAAGCTCAGGCTGGAGGCCGAGATCGCGCTCGCCCGCGGCGAAACCGAGCGCGCGCTCGCGATGCTGCAGGACATTCCGCCCGACGGCAATGCAAACGTGCTTGCGACGCGCGCGCGCATCCAGTTCGGCGCACTGCGCGTGGCGGAAGCCGTGCGCAGCCTGATCGAGCGCGAGCGTCTGCTGACGAATGCCAGGGACCGTGTAGCCAACCAGCGCATGATCGTCGAAGGCATCGGCATCGCGCTCGATCGCGGTGCGGATGCGAAAGCGCCCGCGGGCGCGGATGCGGTGCTGACGGGCTGGCTCGAACTCGGCCGGATCATTTCCGATGCGGGCGCAGGCGCCCTCGGCGCGCCGCGGCGCCTGCAGGGCTGGCGCGAGCGCTTTCCGGCGCATCCGGCGAACGAGTCGCTATGGCGCGGCCTGGTCGAGCGGCCGGCGATCGCGGGCGACCTGCCGCGGCAGATCGCGCTGCTGCTGCCATTGTCGGGCCGGGCGGAAGCGGCCGGTGTCGCGGTGCGCGACGGCTTCGTGGCGGCGTACTACGACTACGGCAGCGCCGACCGGCCGCGGCTTCGCATCTATGACGTGTCGGCGCGCGACGCGCCTTCCAGCTACCTTCAGGCGCTCACTGATGGCTGCGACTTCGTGGTCGGCCCGCTGACCCGCGAAGAGGTTGCGGCGCTCGCCTCGGTCGCCGATGGCCGCGCGACGACGCTCGCGCTGAACTTCCTGCCGGATGGCGTGCAGGTTCCGGACCGCTTCTACCAGTACGCGCTGTCGCCGGAAGACGAAGCGCGCCTTGCTGCGCGGCGCATCGCTGCGGACGGCCGCATGAGCGGCGTGACGCTCTCGCCGCAGTCCGACTGGGGCAGGCGCGTGCAGGCGGCATTTGCCGACGAGTTCAGCGCGGCCGGCGGCCGGCTCGTCGACCATGCCGACTATCCGCCGTCCACGGCCGATTTCAACGACCTGCTCCGGCGCCTTTTGCTGACGACCGGCCAGCGCGGCAGCGCGCCGCGCACCGACGCGCAATTCATCTTCGTCGCCGCGCAACCGGTGCACGGGAGGCTGATCCGGTCGCAACTGCGGTTCAATTACGCGGGCGCGCTGCCGATGTATGCGACCTCGGACGTCTTCGATGGCGCGAGCCAGGGCAACTTCGATCTGGACGGCGTGATCTTTCCCGACATGCCGTGGGTGCTCGACCCGCACGGCCCGTCGGCGGCGGCCCGCGAAGCCGCGGAACGCGCCTGGCCCGGACGCTCCAACGCGCTGGGGCGCCTGCATGCCTTCGGCTATGACGCATTCCGCCTGATCGGCGAGTTGCGGCGCCTGCGCGGAAACGGCAGCACGCCACTGCCCGGCGTGACCGGCCGGCTCGCCGTCGATCGCGACGGCCGCGTGCGCCGTGAGCTCGACTGGGCGCAGGTCGTCCAGGGCAAGCCCGTACCTCAGCCCTGATCATGCGCGTGGCGGCGCATCTCGCCATCGGCCGCGCGGCAGAGAGCGCTGCGGCCCGAATGCTGGAGCGTGCCGGCTACCGGATCCTGCAGCACAACTTCCGCGCGAAAGGCGGCGAACTCGACGTCGTCGCAATGGACGGTGAAGCGCTGGCGATCGTCGAGGTGCGTTATCGCGCGAGCGACCGGTTCGGTGGCGGCGCTGCGAGCATCACGGTCGGCAAGCGCCGGCGTATCGTCAGCGCAGCACGCGCATTGCTCGCGACCCAGCCACAGCTCGCCCGCCTGCCCGCCCGATTCGATGTCGTCGAAGTCACGGGGCCGGCCGACGCTCTGGCCTGTCACCTGATCCGCGGCGCCTTCAGCCTGTAACGCGTCGCGAGTGGGGTATCGGCCTATTTGACGACGCGGAGCTTGGGGCGGCTGTCGGCGTCGTCCGTGCCGGGGGCTGGCGGCGGCGGTTCATTGTCGTCCTGGAACAGCATGCCTTGCCCCGTCTCCCGCGCGTAGATGCCGAGCACCGCTGCGACCGGCACGCGCACCTGTTGCGGCACGCCGCCAAAGCGGGCATTGAACTCGATCCAGTCATTGCCGAGCTTGAGTCCCTGGGTCGCCTGCCAGCTCACGTTCAGGGTGATGCGCCCGTCCCGCACGTAGGCTTTCGGGAGTTCGGCGCCGGCGATGCCGGCATCGACGACGAGATGCGGCGTCTGGTTGTTGGCGGTCATCCACTCGTGCATCGCACGGACCAGATAGGGCCGACGCGACGTCTGCTGCGCGGCCATGGACTACGTCTTCATGCCCGGACCAGGCGCTTCACTTCACGTCCTTCCAGTATTCCTTTTTCAGGAGGTAGGCGAAGACCGTGAACATCAGCAGAAACAGGATTACCCAGACACCGAGCGCCTTGCGCTCGGCCTTGGCAGGTTCAGAGACATACTCGAGGAATGCGACCGTGTCGCGCACGAAACCGTCGAATTCCACCGAGGTCATGCTGCCTGCCGCGGCCCGCTCGAGCGCGACCAGGTGCTGGACCTCGTCGCCGTCCGGGCCCGTCCTCATCTCGAACTTCGGCCGCTGTGGCCCCTGCAGCGCCGCCAGCACGTTCGGCATCGCGGTCTGCGGCAGCACGGCATTGTTCGCGCCGGCCGGCCTCGAGTCGTCCTCGTAGAAGGACTTCAGGAAAGTGTAGACGTAATCGACGCCGCGGCTGCGCGCGATCAGCGACAGGTCGGGGGGCGTGTTGCCGAACCATTCGCGCGACTTTGCCTCCGGCATCGCCGACAGCATCGGATCGTAGATGCGAGTGCCAGTGAACATCAAATTGGCGCGCAATTCGTCCTCCGTCAGCGCCAGATCCGTCGCCAGCTGGCTGTAGCGCATGTACTGTGCGCCATGGCAGCCCAGGCAGTAATTGACGAAATTGCGCGCGCCGCGCTGCAGCGAATACAGGCTGCCGACGTCGGTGCGCGCATCCTGCAGCGGCCAGCCGGTCGTCGCCGCCTGCGCAAGCGAGGCGGTCGCGAGCGCGAGCGCCGCGACGGCGAAGCGCAGGCGTTTCACGAACTCACTCTCGCGGGCTCGGGCCTGTGGCTGTCGATGCGCGTGTACCAGGGCATCAGCACGAAGAACAGGAAGTAATAGATCGTGCCGAGCACCGACATGAGCTTGAACGGCTGGACCGCGGGCATCAGGCCGCAGTAGCCGAGCATGATAAAGTTGGCGGCAAACAGCATCAGAGCGGTCTTGTAGATCGGCCCGCGATAACGAATCGACCGGACCGGCGAGCGGTCGAGCCAGGGCACGAAGAAGAGCACCAGGATCCCGCCGAACATGACGAGCACGCCCCAGACCTGGGTGCCCGCAAGGGCCGGCACGGCGCGGAGCATCGCGTAATAGGGCGTGAAGTACCACACCGGCGCGATGTGCTCCGGCGTCAGCAGCGGATTTGCCGGCTCGAAGTTCGGCGCCTCGAGGAACAGGCCGCCCATTTCCGGCGCAAAGAACACGACGGCGGCGAACAGCACCAGGAACAGGCTCAGGCCGTAAATGTCCTTGACGGTGTAATAGGGATGGAACGGAATCCCGTCCAGCGGGCGGCCATCGGATCCTTTCGCCTTCTTGATTTCAACGCCGTCCGGGTTATTAGATCCCACTTCGTGCAACGCGAGGATGTGTGCGACGACCAGGAAGATGAGCACCAGCGGCAGCGCGACCACGTGCAGCGCGAAGAACCGGTTCAGCGTGATATCGGAGATGAAATAGTCGCCGCGGATCCATTCGACCAGCGCGTCTCCGATCAGCGGGAACGAGCCGAACAGCGAGACGATCACCTGCGCGCCCCAGTAGGACATGTTGCCCCAGGGCAGCAGGTAGCCGAAGAACGCCTCGGCCATCAGCGCGAGATAGATCAGGACGCCGAAGATCCAGAGCAGTTCGCGCGGCCTGCGGTGCGATCCGTACAGCAGCGCGCGGAACATGTGCAGGTAAACGACGATGAAGAAAGCGGAAGCGCCGGTCGAATGCAGGTAGCGAATCAGCCAGCCCCACTCGACGTCGCGCATGATGTATTCGACCGAACCGAACGCCTGGGTCGCGTCCGGTTTGTAGCTCATCGTCAGGAAGATGCCCGTGACGATCTGCAGCGCCAGCACGAACAGCGCGATTGAACCGAAGTAGTACCAGAAATTGAAATTCTTCGGCGCATAGTACTCCGACACGTGCTCTTTCCAGAGCGACGTCATCGGGAAGCGCTCGTCGATCCATGCGCCGAGCGAGGCCAGTTTTCCGGGCGCGGCGGACGCCGGTTCGCCGGTCATCAGGCGTCCCTCGACTGGTCGAGGCCGATCACGATGTGACCGCTGTCAGCGAAAGTGTACGGCGGCACTTCGAGGTTGGTCGGCGCCGGCACGCCGCGGAACACGCGCCCCGACAGGTCGAATTTCGAGCCGTGACAGGGACAATAGAATCCGCCCGGCCAGTCGCCCGGAGCGGACGTCGTCAATTCCGCATCGCCCGGGACGAACCGGCTCATCGGCGCGCAACCGAGGTGCGTACAGACGCCGAGCACGACGAAGTACTCGGGATTGACCGCGCGGGCATCATTCTGCGCATATTCGGGCTGCTTCGAGTTTTCCGAATCCGGGTCGGCCAGCAGCCCCTCGGTGGCGGCAAGCCGGTCGATCATCGCGGGCGTGCGGCGCACGACCCAGACGGGCTTGCCGCGCCATTCGATCTTGAGCATCGCGCCCGGTTCGAGCTTGCTGATGTCGATCTCGACCGGAGCGCCCATCGCCTTGGCGCGCGCGCTCGGCTTCCATGAGGCGAGGAACGGAACGGCCGCGAATGCGACGCCAACCGCGCCCGTCAGGGTGGTTGCGGCAGTCAGAAGCTGGCGCCGGCCCCGGTCAATAGGTTCGCCCATCGTCTGTTTTAGTTCGCTGCAGGAATTTGACGCATTATACACGCGGGCATTGCAACGCCGGTGAGGCCGGTCGCCGCATGAAGAGGATTCCGGGATGGCTGCGCTGGGTTGCGTCGTGGGTGGCGCTTGGCCTCGCCGCGGCGGTCGCCATCGTGTGGCTGTGGCCCGCGCCCGAGGTTCCTGATGCGGCTCCCGAAATGGCGGAACCCAAACCGGTCGTGGCGATGGAAGCGCCAGCAGCGGACCAGCCGGAATCCGCGTCCGTTCCGCCACCGGTCATGCTCAGTTTCGCGGATGCCGTCGATCAGGCGGCGCCCGCAGTCGTCAATATCTACACCGAGCGGCGCGTGGTGGTATCAAATGTCCCCGCCTTGCCGCCGCAACTCGGACAGCTTTTCGGCGAAGCCTGGCCCGACTACCGTGAACGCGTCGAGCGCAGCCTCGGCTCGGGCGTCATCTACGACGCCAAGGGCCATGTGGTCACGAACTTCCATGTGATCGAGCGGGCCGCGCAGATCAACGTGCAGCTTCGCGACGGGCGCGAAGCTTCCGCGACGCTGGTCGGCGTGGATCGCGACACCGATCTGGCCGTACTCAGGATCCAGCTTGGCAACCTGCCGGTCATGCCCATCGGCCGCTCCGACCGTCTGCGCGTCGGCGATCCCGTGCTCGCGATCGGCAATCCGCTCGGCCTTCAGCACACCGTCACGCAGGGCATCATCAGCGCGACCGGGCGCGGCAGGCTCGGCGTCGCAACTTTCGAGAATTTCATCCAGACCGATGCAGCGATCAATTTCGGCAATTCCGGCGGCGCGCTGGTGGATGGCACGGGCAGGCTGGTCGGGCTCAACAGCGTCATCGCGGGCCGCCAGGCAGGTATCGAGGGCATCGGGTTTGCGATACCGGTCGATCTGGTGCGTGGCGTCGTCGATGCAATCCTGCGCGACGGACGCGTCGTGCGCGGCTGGATAGGCGTCGTGCCAGGTGACCTCAATCCGAGCGACGCGGCGCAGTTCGGCCTGCCGGAGGGCGCCGTACTCGTGCGTGCGGTCTATCCGAACAGCCCGGCCGCGGCGCAAGGCGTCGCGCGCGGTGATTTCATTACCGAGGTCAACGGCACGGCGGTGCGCGGCGCGCAGGACCTGCTGGCGCGGGTCGCGATGCTGAAACCCGGTCAGGGCGTGAGGCTCGGATTGCTGCGCGGTCCGCCGGTCGGGGACTCGGTGCAGGAGCACAAGGTGCGCATCCAGGTCATCGAGCGCCCGCCGCAGGCAGCGGCCGCGCGCTCATCCTAAGTGCGCGCGCCTGGCACGCGCCGGATCTCGGCGCCGAGCTGGCGCAGCTTCTCCTCGATGCACTCGTAGCCACGATCGATGTGATAGATCCGCTGCACGTCGGTCGTGCCCTGCGCGACCAGCCCCGCGAGCACGAGGCTTGCCGAAGCGCGCAGGTCGGTCGCCATCACCGGCGCGCCGGAGAGCTGCGGCACGCCTTCGATGATCGCCGTATGACTTTCGATCCGGATGTCGGCGCCGAGCCGGCGCAGCTCCAGCATGTGCATGTAGCGGTTCTCGAAGATCGTCTCGACGATCGTGGCGACGCCGTCCGCGATCGAGTCGAGCGCGGCGAACTGAGCCTGCATGTCGGTCGGGAATCCCGGATGCGGCGCCGTGCGGATATCGACGGCTTTCGGCCGGCGGCCCCGCATGTCGAGCTGGACCCAGTCTTCGCCGGATTCGATTCCGGCGCCGGCTTCCCGCAGCTTCAGCAGCACGGCGTCAAGGTGCGCGGGTCGGGCTTTCTGCACGCGCACGCGCCCGCCGGTGATCGCGCCCGCGACCAGGAAGGTCCCGGTCTCGATCCGGTCCGGCAGCACCTCGTATTCGCAGCCCCCGAGCCGGTCGCGGCCGACGACCTCGATCGTGTCGGTTCCCGCGCCGCCGACCCGGGCACCCATCGCGTTCAGGCAGGCCGCGAGATCGACGACTTCGGGTTCGCGAGCGGCGTTCTCGAGTACGGTGCGCCCTTCCGCAAGCGTCGCGGCCATCATCAGGTTCTCGGTGCCGGTGACCGTCACCGAGTCGAATACGATCCGCGTGCCCTGCAGGCGGCCGGCCTGCGCATGAATGTAGCCGCCCTCCATCGAGATTTCTGCACCCATCGCCTCGAGCCCCGCGATGTGCAGATTGACCGGTCGTGCGCCGATCGCACAGCCGCCCGGCATCGAGACGCGCGCCTCGCCATGCCGCGCGACCAGCGGGCCGAGCACCAGGATCGACGCCCGCATGGTCTTGACCAGATCGTATGGTGCGACCGGCGCGGACAGGCCGCGCGCATCGACTTCAATGCGCATGCGGTCGCCGACCGTCACGCGGACCCCCATGCTGCCGAGCAGGCCGATCATGGTCGTCACGTCATGCAGGTGCGGCACGTTACCGATCGTGACCGGCGCATCGCCGAGCAGCCCCGCCGCCAGGATCGGCAACGCCGCGTTCTTTGCGCCGGATGCGCGAATCTCGCCGTCGAGGCGGGCGCCACCGGTGATCTGCAGCTTGTCCAGGATCGCGTTCCTTCAGCCGGCCTTGCGCGCGGCCCACTCGCCGGGCGTCAGGGTATCGAGCGACAGCGCATGGATCTCGCCGCCGACCGCGGCACCGAGCGCGCGATACACGAGCTGGTGGCGCGCAAGCGTGCGAGTGCCCTCGAACTGCGGCGCGATTACGAGCGCTTCGAAGTGCACGTTGTCCCCGGAGCGCACGTCGACCGTCGCGCCCGGCAGGGCGGCCTCGATCTGCTGTCTGATCCGGTCCGGCGTCATGGCGGCATTCTAGTGGCTGGGGTGCGGTGTATGATGCCGGATTGTCACTTTTCGCCGCACGAAATCCGATGAATGACGCCGCCGACAAGTCGCGCCTGGTCGAGATGGGCCGCGAGGCGCTTCGGATCGAAGCGCGTGCGGTGGGCTCGCTCGTGGACCGCCTCGGTGCCGAATTCGCCGCCGCCTGCCGGGTACTGCTCGCCTGCAAGGGCCGCGTCGTCGTCTCCGGCATGGGCAAGTCCGGCCACGTTGCCGGCAAGATTGCGGCCACTTTCGCAAGCACCGGGACGCCCTCCTTCTTCCTGCACCCGGCCGAGGCCAGCCACGGCGACCTCGGCATGCTCGCCAAGGGCGATGTCGTGCTCGCCATTTCGTATTCCGGCGAGACCGCCGAGTTCCTGACGATCCTGCCGCTGATCAAGCGCATGGACGCGCCGCTCATCGCGATGACCGGCAACGCGCATTCGACGCTCGCGCGCGAAGCCAGCGTGCACCTCGACGTCAGCGTGCCGGCCGAGGCCTGTCCGCTTAATCTCGCGCCGACCGCGAGCACGACGGCGGCGCTGGCGATGGGCGATGCGCTCGCCGTCTCGCTGCTCGGCTACCGCGGCTTCACGGTCGCCGATTTCGCGCTGTCACATCCGGGTGGTGCGCTGGGGCGCCGGCTCCTGCTGCGCGTTGCGGACGTCATGCGCCGCGGCGACGACCTGCCGACGGTCCGGGAAGACGAGCCCCTGACGCAGGGCCTGCTCGAGATGTCGCGCAAGCGCCTCGGCATGACCGCGATCGTCGACGGCGAGCACCGGGTCGTCGGGATCTTCACGGACGGCGACCTGCGCCGCGCCCTCGACCGGCGCATCGACGTCCAGAACAGCTGCATGGGCGACGTGATGACGCGCGGCTGCCGCACGATCGGCCAGCAGGAACTTGCGGCCGAAGCCGTACTGATGATGGAGAAACACGCCATCAACGGACTGCTGGTGCTCGACGACAAGGACATGCTGGTCGGCGCGCTGAACGTGCACGACCTGCTGCGCGCGGGAGTCGTGTGACGCCGCCAGCCGACGTGATCCTGGTCGTGCTCGATGTCGACGGCGTTCTGACCGACGGCCGCCTCTGGTACGGACCGGACGGCGAAAGATTGAAAGTATTCGACGTCCGCGACGGGCACGGCATCAGGAACCTGATCGCAGCCGGCATCGGCGTCGCCGTGATCTCCGGCCGGCGCTCCGGCGCGGTTTCCGCGCGCATGCGCGAACTGGGCGTCAGCGACGTCGCCCAGGGCGTCACCGACAAGGCCCGCGCGCTCGCGGAGCTGCTGAAGCGCAATGCCATCGACGCGAAGCGCGTGGCCTGCCTGGTGGACGACACGCCTGATCTCGGCCTGATGGCCGCCGTCGGTCTGCCGGCGGCGGTCGCCGATGCCCATCCCGACGTGCTCTCCGCGGCGGGGCACGTGACGCGTGCCGACGGCGGCAACGGCGCGGTCCGCGAGTTCTGCGACTGGCTGATCGCGTCACGGGCGGGACGATGACGACGCGGCTTCTGCTCGTCGCAGCCCTGGTCGCATTGATCGCGGTCCTTGTGCAATGGCGTCTGCTCGACCGCGAGCCTGTCGCCGAGCGGGCGGACGTACAGCGGCCCGGCTATTTCCTGACCGGCGTCGCACTCGAGGAATTCGGCACGGATGGCAGGCTGCGTATCGGCCTCGAATCGGAATCCGCAACCGAGGATCCAGCCAATGGCATCGTGCGGCTGGCGGACGTGAGCGTGGATTATCACGCGCCGACCGGACGGCTCTGGCATCTGACGGCCGCGGAAGGACGAGTCCCGCCCGGCGGCCGCGTCGTCGAATTCGAAGGTGACGTGCGCCTGAATGGCACTCCGGGCGACGGCGCGCAGCGCGCCGAACTGCGGACGGCGCGCCTGCAGCTCGATACCGAGGCTGAAACCGCACAGACGAAGAGCACGGTCGAGCTCGCCTTCGGCGCGCACCGCATGCACGCCGAGGGCATGCATGCCGACCTCCGGAAGGGCAATCTGCGACTGGAATCAGGCGTCAATGGCCTCTTTACTCCGTAAATTCGCGTGCGTCGTGCTTTTCGCCGCCGCAACCGCCGCGGCGCAGGAACCGGAACGCAGCCAGCTCCCGATCAAGGTCGAGGCGCGATCGTCGGATTTCGACTACCAGAAGGGCGTGCTCGAGTTCGACGGCATCACGATCTCGCAGGGAGAGATCCGG
>Ga0268386_10001823_pt1 | contig 14830 bp, 13 predicted proteins | sample RVTome_15_FD_200260 | JGI IMG/M metagenome (GOLD analysis project Ga0268386, IMG submission 200260) | Soil microbial communities from uranium-contaminated site in the Upper Colorado River Basin, Wyoming, United States - RVT150D86... ...
CCCCCGCCGGGCCGGCATCTGACCGACCTGCTGGGGCGGCGGCGGGTGCTGACGTTTTCGATTCTGCTGTACGCGGTCAGCGCCTTCGCGGCGGGATTCAGCACGTCGCTGGGAATGCTGCTGTTTTTCCGCTGCCTGGTGTTTATCGGCGTGTGTCTGGAGTTCGTGGCGGCGGTCGCGTGGCTGGCCGAATTGTTTTCCGAGCCGGCGATGCGCGAAAAAGTCCTGGGGTACACGCAGGCGTTCAGTTCGATTGGCGGGTTTCTGGTCGCCGGCGCGAACTTCCTGGCCGTCAAGTACGCCAATGATCTGCCAGCGATCGGCGCGAGCTGGCTCCCGTTTGTCGGCGATACCCTGAAGGACCCGCACGCGGCATGGCGCTACACGCTGATGAGCGGGCTGATTCCCGCCTTGCCGCTGATCATCATCCGCCCGTTTCTGCCGGAGTCCCCGGGGTGGATGGCCAAAAAGCGGGCCGGCACGTTGAAGCGGCCCAGCGTCGCCGAGCTGTTCATGACTCCGCAGCTTCGCAAAGTCACGTTCATCACCACGGTCATGTTCGCCTGCTCGTTCGGCGCGGCGTTCGGCGCGATTCAGATGATGCCGCAGATTCTCCCCGGCCTGGCGGAAGTCCGCGAGAAAGTGGCGCAGGCAGCGGAAGCGATGCGGAAGGAAAACGAAGCACTGCCCGCCGACAAGCGGAAGACGGAGCAGCAACTCAAAGGCGCCATTGCCGCCCGCAGCAAACAGATCGAACAGGGCCCGACGGCGACGTCCACGACGATCCAGGAAGCGGGCGGCCTCACCGGGCGGTTGCTGTTCGCCATGCTGGCGGTTGTGATCGTCAGCCGCCGCAGCCTGTTGCGGGTCTTTCTGGGTCCGGGACTGATCGTCATGCCGCTGGCGTTCGCCGTTCTGATGCAGATGGACCTGCTGACGCTTCGCGTCGGGATTTTTCTGGCGGCGTTGTTCACGGTCGCGCAGTTCAGCTTCTGGGGCAATTACCTGCCGCACGCGTATCCGCTGCATTTGCGCGGCACCGGGGAGAGTTTCGCCGCGAACATCGGCGGGCGGATGATCGGCACCAGCTTCGCCGCCATCACGGCGTATTTCGCCGCGGAGTCCTGGGTGCCGGGAGACACTCCCGCGGCCCGTTTCGCCTACACGGCGGCGGCGATCGGGTTTCTGCTGTACCTGTTGAACTTCGTGCTGTCGTACTGGTTGCCGGAGCCGAGCGAGATGAGCGTCGGGGACTGAATCCGTTCGGCCGCCGCGCTCTTCTCCGAAGACTCCGAGTCGCGGCTAAGGGCGCGCTCAACAATAAGTTACCGAAATATCGATTGATGCATACACCACGCATCGACAACGCTCCGCCACGCGGAAGGCACGGGTCGGGACACGGTGAACAATAACTTGCCGATCCGTGGCAGCCGAAATCCAAAGCACGAAAACGAAATCCGAAAAAAAAGTGCGGATCGAGATTCTCAAGAATACGTTCCAGCCCTGGTGCTCTTTGAGATTTCGTTGGGCACGCGGACTTCCTGCGAAACCTCTTGCTTGCCTTTGTTGCCTTCGTTCGCTTCGTTTTTTAAAATGAAGGGATCCAAGGTAACGAAGGAAACAAAGCGGCGGTATGACGGATTTCGAACTGCGGAATTCCGAATTCTGGAATTCCCGTAACTCTTCAGCCGTCTGCCGTCGATGTCGAAAGACAGAAAGATGGGTGACAGAAAAATCAATTCCCGCCGCGGCAATTTCCAACGAAAACTCGGCGAAACCACCAAAGCATGGTGCCAGAGTTGTCATTCCTAAGAACTCCACCGCGAGACACGGGCATTCCGCTCTGACCCGCTCTTTTCTAATTTTTCTGTCACCAATTTTTCTGTCTGGGAACGCCCGACTGCAGACTGCTGAAGTGTTACGAATTCCCGAATTCAGTAACTTAATATTGAGCGCGCCCTAAACGAAATCAATTGAGCGAACCGATGCGAACCGCCGTCTGGGGACTCATCCTGCTCCTGATCGTCCTGCACCAGGACTTCTGGTTCTGGAACGATGCGACGATCGTCTTCGGATTTCTGCCGATCGGGCTGGCGTATCACATCGGTCTGTCGCTGGCGGCGGCGGGCGTGTGGTGGCTGGCGACGACGTATGCGTGGCCGGTGGAGGATGAAGGATAAAGGATAAGGGATGAAGGATGCCGGGAACGGTATCGAACACGACATCCTTCATCTCTCATCCCTCATCCTTTATCCTTCATCCCCGCATGACCCCGCTCCTCATCATCTGCTGCTACCTCGCCCTGCTGCTCGGCCTCGGTGTCGTTTCGAGCCGGGTCTCGCGAGGCACCAGCGAAGACTATATGCTGGCCAGCCACACGATCGGGCCGGTGCTGCTGCTGATGTCGCTGTTCGGCACGGCGATGACGGCGTTCGCGCTGGTCGGGTCGACCGGCGAGTCGTACCAGGTGGGGATCGGCGTGTACGGCATGCTCGCCTCGTCCAGCGGGATCGTGCATTCGCTGTGCTTTTTCGTCATCGGCGTGAAGATGTGGCAGATCGGCCGCCGGCACGGGTATCGCACGCAGATTCAGTTCTATCGCGACCGGCTGGAAAGCAGCCACATCGGGCTGGCGCTGTTTCCGATCCTGATCGGGCTGCTGATCCCGTATCTGCTGATCGGCATCCTCGGTGGGGGGATTACGATTCAAGTCATCACTCGCGGCAGCTTCCCGGAGCAGTTCCCCGACACGAACGGCGGCGTCCCCGCGTGGCTGGGGCAACTGGCCATCTGCGGCGTCGTGCTGGTGTACGTGTTCCTGGGGGGCATGCGGGGCACGACGTGGGCGAATACGTTTCAGACGGCGGTGTTCATGGTGCTGGGGGTCGTCACGTTTTTCATCATCGCCGACGGCATCGGCGGGCAGGACGGCCTGCTGGCGAACATGGAAGCGGCGACGGCGCAGGTCGCGGAGCGGCATCCCGAAAAACTCACGCGGGAGAACGTCGACCCGCTGGTGTTCTTCAGCTTCATGCTGATTCCGCTGTCCGCCGGGACGTTTCCGCACCTCTTTCAGCACTGGCTGACGGCGAAGAGCGCGAACACGTTCAAGCTCCCGATCGTCGCCTACCCGATCTTCCTCTTGATCGTCTGGGTTCCCTGCGTGCTGATCGGCACCTGGGCCACGTCGGCGGTGGTCGACGGGCAGCCGCTGATTCCTCCCGGTCTGCAGAACCCGAACGCCGTGCTGGGAATCATGGTGGACAAGCTCTCCGGCGACCTGCTCGGCGGATTGTTGACCGCGGGAATTCTGGCCGCGGTGATGTCGTCGCTCGACAGCCAGTTTCTGTGCCTGGGGACGATCTTCACCGATGACATCGTCGTGCATTACGGCGGGAAGGACCGCTTCAACGACCGGCAGACCGTGCTGCTGGCGCGGGGCTTCATCGTGGGCATCGTCGTCGTCTGCTACCTGCTGGCCCTCGTCGCGCCGCGGAGCGTGTTCGACCTGGGCATCTGGTGCTTCAGCGGATTCGCCAGCCTCGTCCCGCTGGCGGTCGCCGCGATCTACTGGAAGCGGCTCTCGATAGCCGGGGCGTACGCCTCGATTCTGGTGACCGGCGTGCTGTGGGCGTACTTCTTCTGGGACTCCGACTTCGCGGCCAACGACAAGTACACCGTCTTCGGCATGCTGCCGGTCGGGGCGATGTTCGCGGCATCGGCGGGGACGCTGGTCGCGGTCTCGCTGATGACGAAACCGCCGGGCGAAGCGACGCTGCGGCGGTTTTTCCCGTAGGCCGTGATTCACGGTTTGCCGTACTTCAGATAGAACCGGTTCTGAAACAGTTCGTCCGGATCGTATTTCCGCTTCAACTCGAAGAACCAGCGGGCCTGCGGATACGCCCGGTGGAACTGCCGGGGCGTGGCATGCAGGCGGTACGGCAGATAGTACCGTCCGCCGCGGGACAGCACGGCGTCGATCAGCTCCCGCGTCATGTCCTGCATGCGGGATTCACCGTCCGCGCTGCGTTCCTGCGAGAACAGCATCACCAGCGCGAAGACGTGCCCCTCGGCGTAGCGCAGATACGTGTCGCCGTCGCGGTCCACGCTGCGGACGGTGACGTTGAGAAGGTCGCCGTCGTGGGCAGGGACGATCCGCCGCACATCCTCGACGAATCCCGCGATCCCCGCACGGGGGACGAAGTATTCATGCAGAATGTCGGTCGTCTTGTCGGACCGGTCCTGAAAGATCTCGACGCCTTCGTTGAGCAGTTCATTTCGCGACACGAACCGCTTTGCCAGTAACGGTTGCAGGCGCGTCTCGGCGAACCAGCGAAAGCGTTTGCCGTAGTCGCGTCCCACTGAGCCGCGGAACACCGACCGCCGGATTCCCGGATTCCGCCGTTCCGCCAGCGGGGGAATGCCGCCGGTGTCGTCGGGAACATAAACGGTCAGCACGACGTCCTGCAGAAACCGTTCCCGCGAAATGTTCATCCGGGCGTAGACCATCGTTGCATTCGGAATCCGCTGCAGCGCGTCGTCGTAGGTCTGCAGCGAATCGTTCACCGGCACGACGAACTGCTCGGAGCGGTACCGCTCGTTGGGCACCACCCGCAGGTCCACGTCGAGAATGATGCCGAACAGGCCGTAGCCCCCCAGCGCGAGCGAGAACAGTTCGCGGTTCTCTTTGCGACTGCAGCGCACGACCGTGCCGTCGGCTTTCATCAGCCGGAAGGACTCGACGGTCGAGGCGATCGGCGGTTTGTGGTGCTGCCAGCCGTGGCAATTCACGCTGATCGATCCGCCGACGGAAAACGAGTTGTTGGACTGCATCACGGCGACGGAGAGGCTGCGTCGGTCGAGGAACGGAATAATCTCCGACCACCGGGCGCCCGCCTGCACGTGCAAGATGTTCGACGCTTCGTCCAGCGACGTGCGGCGGAAGGCGAGCATGTCGACGACGATGCCGTCCGGATAGATCGTGTGTCCCCCCATGCTGTGCCGGGCGCCGGCGATGGAGACCTTCAGGCCATCCCGCTGCGCCCGCTTCAGCAGCTTGGCGAGCTGCCGTTCGGCTTCCCCGGCATCCTGCGGGACCTTCCACACTTCCGCGACGTGTGTCCGGTTCATGCGGCTGGCATCGTCGACGAATCCCGGCGGCGTCGCGGTGCGATCGTCGCGGTCGTTCCACGCGGCCGTCGTCAGATGGATGACCGGGCGGCCGATCAGCACCGCGATGAATACGACGGCGACCGTGATTGCCGCGCGGACCTTCCGCCAGCGCGTCACCGAAAGTCCGCGTCGAGACAACACGTTCGCCAGCCGCAGCGTCACGAGCACGGCGGAAAGCAGCATTACGCCTCCGACGGCGGCGATCGTGCCCATCGGCAGGTTCCAGAGGCGAATCGCCGTCAGCAGGAGGATCGCGGCGAGCGACCCGATGGACAGCAATCCGACGAACAGTGCGAACGCCGGCCAACGGCTCTTCACGGCTGGTGGTGCGGATTGTTGCATCCCGCTGGTCTTTCGGCTCAGAGGTGAGGCTTTCCAAGCTCACCCGGCGTACCAGAAGGACGTTTATCACGCAAGAACTGTTCGGTCGGCCCGGAAAGCCTGACCTACAGCACTTCGCGAAGCGGTTCCCGGTCGTCGAGAATCGCGACGGGTCGGCCGGCGTGGTCGACGAACGTCTGCGACGGGTCGATCCCCAGCACGTGGTACACCGTGGCCAGCATGTTCCCCGGTTTGATCGCGCGGCGGATGGGATGCTCGCCCTTCGCGTTGGTGGCGCCGATGACGGACCCGCCTTTCAAACCGCCGCCGGCCATCATCGCGGAGATCGCATTCCCCCAGTGGTCGCGGCCGGGAATGGGAATTCCGGGCTGCCCCTTGTTCAATCGCGGCGTGCGGCCGAACTCGCCCATCACCAGCACCAGCACGTCGTCCAGCAGGCGGCGGGCCTGCAGGTCTTCCAGCAGGGCGGCAACGGCTTTGTCGACGACGGCCAGCTTCGGGCCGTGTCCCTTTTCGATGCGGGAATGGTCGTCCCAGTGCGGCATGTCGACGGTGACGAAGCTCACGCCGGCTTCCACCAGCCGCCGGGCGAGCAGCGTGTAGTGCCCCCACGGTCCGCGGCCGTAGCGGTCGCGGGTTTTCGGGTCTTCCTTCTCGATGTCGAATGCATTGCGGGCCTTGCCGCCGAGGATGAGGTCCATCGCCTGCTGCTTGTAGGTGTCCATCGACGCCATCATGCCGGACTGGTCGATCCGGCGTTCGAGTCGGTCGAGCTGTCCCAGCAGGCTGACGCGATGGTCGGTCCGCTGGCTGTCGTTGAGCTTGAAGTTCGTGAGGCATTCCGGCGGTTTGATTTTGACCTTTCCCGTCGCCCCCATGTACTTCTGCGTGGTCTGCACGTCGAACGGATTGTAGGCCCCGCCGAGATACGCCGCCCCCTGATAACCTGGGAACAGGTACACGCTCTGAGCCGCGGGGAGGCCGACATAAGCCGGAATGCCGGGCTGGTTCGCCCCCTTGACGCGCGCGATGTAGGAACCGACCGAGGGGTATTTCTGCGGCAGGTTCACCGACGTGGAACCGAACCGCCCGGTGAGCATCCAGTGCGCCCCGGCGAAGTGGTCGCCGGTGTCGTGATGCAGCGAGCGGACGAAGACCATCTTGTCGGCGTGCTTTGCATGCAGCGGCAGCGTCGCGGAGACATGCATGCCGGACACGTTGGTCTTCAGCGCGCCCCACGGACCGCGGTAATCGGCGGGGGCTTCCGGCTTGGGGTCGTAGCTCTCCATGTGGCTCGGGCCGCCGTCGAGCCAGAGGAGAATGACGGACTTGCGGTTCCGCTTCGCCGTTCCCGCGGCCTGAGCGCGGAACAGGTCGGCCATGGTCAGGCCGCCGAGACCGAGAATGCCGGCCTTCAAGGCCGTGCGGCGGGACATTCCGGAGCAGTTCGTCGAGCCGTGGCCGTGCTGGATTTCGAGCATCGCTGCCGTCTTGTGAGGAGGGAATCGTGGGCGGACAACGTATGCATTATCGTCAATCTGTCCTGTGGAAGACAAGCGCAACGCCGAAGCGCGAAAACGGAGAGTGCATCCGGCGAATGGTGGGGAAGCGGGCTTTCCCGTGGCGGACGCTGCCAGCGTCCGCGCGGATGCTGGCAGCATCCGCCACGGCCCCCGATCAGCGGACACACCAAAAAAGGAGACGACCAACTTCCGGTCGGGAGTCGTGACGTCAGCAGATCCATTGCGGCGCATCGGCCGCCGCGTCGATCGATTCCGCCTGCCGAAGAAGGGCCGGCTGCCCGGGCTGCTCGTGCGGTTCGTGCAACCGCTGGATGACCGTCGGCGCCAGCGGGACGAACGCCACCACCGAGTCGCGCGCGCGGGAGTCGATGATGATCTCGGCGTCCCGCAGCCGCATCTCGTCGCTGACGACCGGGTGCTGCGCCGCCGTGCGGCGGTCCGGCGCGACGTAATGTTCCCGCGCCCAGCGCCGCAATTGCAGTTCTTCGATGATGTCAATTTCAAGGCAGGACGGATTGGCAATCCGTCTTACGACGTCCGGATTCGCGGCTCGCACCATGGGATGCTTCTCCGCTCGTGAGTTGGTGTACCGACTTCAGTCGGCTCAGCGTGGAACCGTCGGCCGCGACCCGTGCCGCAGACCGCCTGAAGGCGGTCCAACGACTTGTGTTGCGGCTTCCTTACAGATCGGAAACCCCAGACTTGAAGCGCGAATTGTTTTCGCGAGGTCGGCCCCGCCAGGTGCAAGTCGTCGCGTGCCGGCGGAACACGGCGAACAAGCCGCAGATTGCGATCGCGTGCGACCCCGCCAATCGGCATGATCGGTGAAATTGTGCCGCCGTTTGCCGCTACTTCCCCAGTAGGTCCGGACGGCCCGTCCGGACCTTGGTGGGGTCAGGACGCTTTCATTCCGCGGATCGCACTTCGCACAACGCGTCTCCGCGAAAGCGGCTCAATCGCTCGATCGAGGTCCGGTCGGGCCGACGCGGACCTACTTGACCGAGAACCGATGCACCGTGACGTGCGAGTACGGCGTTTCGGGCGTGATCAGCGTGCGGGGGAAGCCGTCTTTCTCGTGGTGCGGCGTATCGGGGAATTTCTGAGTCTCCAGGCAGAGTGCGCCGTTTCGCGGGAAGCCGCCGCTGTTCGCCGACCCGTCGAGGAAGTTCCCGCTGTAGAGCTGCACGCCGGGCTGGTCGGTGAAGACTTCCATCACGCGGCCGGTCTGCGGTTCGTGCACGCGGGCGATCAACGCCAACTCGCCGAGCTTCTCTTTCACATTGGAACTGATGATGTAGCAATGGTCATAGCCGCGCCCGGTCGTCCCCTTCTTGCCGAGCCGCTCGTCGTCGATCCGTTCGCCAATCGTGTGCGGCTTCGTGAAGTCCCACGGCGTGCCCTTCACGGCTTTCTTTTCGCCGGTGGGAATGAGGGCCATGTCGACGGGCAGAAAGCGGTCGCAGTTGAGCATGAGTTCGTGCCCGAGGATCGTTCCGCCCGGCCCGGCGAGGTTCCAATAGCAGTGGTTCGTGAGGTTGACGTGCGTCCGTTTGTCGGTCCTGGCGGAGTAGTCGATCTTCAGCTCGTTGTTATCGTTGAGCGTGTAGGTGACTTCCGCCACGAGCTGGCCGGGAAAGCCCTGGTCGCCGTCGGGACTGATCAGCGTGAATTTGACGCCGACAACATCGTTCCCCTCGATCGGCTTGGCGTCCCACTTGCGGCGGTTGAAGCCTTCCTTGCCCCCGTGCAGCAGGTTCTCCTTGTTGGGGCCGTCGTTGGTGGTGAGTTTGTACTCTTTGCCGGCGATCGTGAACTTCCCGCCGGCGATGCGGTTGCCGTAGCGGCCGACGATGCAGCCGAAGTACGACGGGTTCATTTCGTACTGGCTGACGTCTTTGTAGCTCAGCGTGACTTCGCCGAGCTTGCCGTCTTTGTCGGGCACGCGGACGCTGGTGACGGTGGCTCCCCAGTCGACGATCGAGACGGTCATCCCGTTCCTGTTGGAGAGAATGTACTGCGTGACCGGCTGGTCGTCGAACTTGACCGCCAGCGGATCGGGTTGGACCTTCAGCATCGGCTTGGCCCTTTCGGTCTCATTGGGCTGCGTTTTCGTGGGGCCGGGCTTGGTTTTCGCGTCGTCGGGCGTCTTCTTGCCGCCGCATCCGGCGAGGGCGGCCAGCAACAGAAACGTCACGGTGCGAGAGGCGATCATCGGGTGCCGGGGGTCGAAGGTCGAAAGGTTCGCTTGCGGCTTAGCCGCGTTCGACCGGCCATCTTCCCGGTGGATGGCCGTGGCGTCAAGCAACCATCGGCGGGCGGGGAGTGGAAACCGTTTGATGGACGCAACTTGCGGATGCCGCATTTCCGCAACGGGGCGGTTTTGCTAGAATGGAGGGTGGAATCTCGCCGGTAGTGTTGGAATCCTGCTGGATTCCCTCCAACACCGGCGCGTCGCGCCGCGTAAAGAATTACGAGGGTTGCAACTCCGGACCCGGACATGTTGAAATCCCTGACGCGGAATTCCTCCACGGAAGTTTCGCCGGAGACGCGCTCGACGGCGAGCGACGCCCGGCTCGTGGAAGATGCGCGCCGCGGGGACAAAGATGCGTTTGGACAACTCGTCGTGCGCTACGAACAGCGCCTGTTGCGAGTGATCTCGCGTTTCGTGTCCGACCCGGAGCTGGCCCGCGACTTGGCGCAGGACACGTTCCTGCGGGTTTACGAGCGGTTGGCGTCGTTCGATTCGTCGCGGCGGTTCGGGCCGTGGCTGTTTCGCATCGGCGTCAACCTGACGCTCGACTACCTGCGCAAGCGGAAGCGCCGCGGCCGCTGGGCGCTGTTCACCGACGCTCCCAGTGAGAGGCCGCCCGATCCCGCGACGCCGGACCCCCGCGAGGAGCGCGACCTGAGCCAGGAAGTGCGGGCCGTCCTGGAAAAGCTGCCGGAGAAGTATCGCTCCGTGCTCGTGTTGAGGGACCTGGAGAACTTTTCGACGTCCGAAATCGCGGCCATTCTGAAGCGCAAGGAGGCCACCATTCGCTGGCGGCTGGCGGAAGCGCGCGACCGGTTTCAAAAACTCTGGTCGAAGCGTCTTCAGAACGGTGGATTCTCAGTGAACGACGAACTGGAAGACCATGAACTGCAAGCGGGCTAAATTGCACATCGCGTTGCTCATCGGCGACGACCTCGAAGACGCGGCACAAGCGGAACTGCACGAGCACTTGCGGGAATGCGCGCCCTGCCGCGAGTACCACGAGGGCATGATCGCAGTGCCCAGCCCGTTCGAAGACCTGGAAGAGCGAACGGCGCTGCCGCAACACGACAGCCTGTGGCCCGGCCTGCTCGACCGGCTCCCGTCGCAGCCCGGCCTGCGGCTGCACGATTTCAATGGCTGGTGGGCGGCACTGGCGGTAGCAGTGGCGTGCTTCGCGATCGCCCTGTTCTGGAACGACGAAGCCCGCTCCGGCCGGTGGAGCAGCCCGGTCGCCGTCCAGGACGTTTCGCCGAATCCGAGTGCGACTCTGGATGTGACGAAGGACATTCCGAGTGTCGCGGTAGGCGACGGCATCCACCGGAAGCCTTCCGCCCCACAGCAACGGCTGAACAAGTTCTTCTTCCATTCTCACCGAGTATCGAAATCCCTGCTCCTCGGAATTGACCCCTACGGCAGGCCGGTCTTTGCGGCGCCGCTGCGCGGCTCCAGCCCGTCCGACTTCGACAATCGGGACGACTTCAAATATCAGGACGACTTGCGACCGTAGTCACCGTGCCATTCCGGATTTGCTTCGATGCCGTTGTTCGAATACGAATGCCCGCAATGTGCCGATCGGTTTGAGTTACTGGTTCGCCGCGACGCCGCGGTTGCCTGCCCGACCTGCGGGAACGCAAAGCCGACGCGGCTGCTCAGCGCCCCCGCGGCACACACGGCCGGTCGGTCGTCGTTACCTCTGATCTCCGGCTGCGCCCCGGCCGACGCTCCCCCGTGCAGCCCGCATTGCTGCCGGTTGAAGAACTGACGCGGCGGGGGGTAAAAAGGGGACATGTCCCCCTCACGTCCCCTTCGATGCCGCCGCAATGCCTGAACTTCCCGCCGTCCGTCTGGACGACTTTCCGCGAGACCGAACCGCGTTCAGTCACGCCGTCGGGGAGGCACTACGTGAATTCGGGTTCGTTTCGGTCACGGGGCACGGCATTTCTGGTGAGCTACTGGAATCCGCCTACGACTGCGGCCGACGGTTCTTCGATCTGCCGGACGACGTGAAACGCCGCGACGCACGCCCGGAACTGAGCGGCCAGAGGGGCTACACGAGCTTCGGGGTCGAACACGCGAAGGATTCCGCCGCCCCCGACCTGAAGGAGTTCTACCAGATCGGCGGCGACCTGCCGCAGGGGCACCCGCACCGTTCGAGATACGGCGGGAACGTCTGGCCGGAGGCAATCCCCGAATTCGCCGGGACTTTCCAGCGGCTGTACGCGGAACTGGAACGGGTCGCCGACGTGATGCTCGAAGCCTGTTCGATTTACATCGGCGAAGACGCCCGGCTGCTGCCGGAGGCGGCGTTTCACGGCGACAGCATCCTGCGGGTGATCCACTACCCGCCGACCCCGCCCGATGTTCCCGCCGGCAGCATGCGCTCGGCCCCGCATGAGGACATCAACCTCATCACGCTCTTGTGCGGCGCCACCGCCGACGGGCTGCAACTGCAGGACCGCCGGGGGAACTGGATTCCCATTCGCACCGGCCGCGAAGAGATCGTCGTCAACTGCGGCGACATGCTGCAGAACCTGACGAACGGGCTGCTGCGGAGCACGACGCATCGCGTGGTGAACCCGCCCGAGAACCGTTCCCGCCGCTTTTCGCTGCCGTTCTTCGCGCATCCCCGACGCGAGGTCGACCTGTCGCCGCTGTCGACGTGCATCGAGCGCACCGGCGGGAGCGCCGCCTACCAGTCGATCACGGCTGGGGACTATCTGGCACAGCGGCTGGCGGAGATCGGGCTCACAGGCGATAGACTGCGCGAATCATCAGCCACAGGAGAACCCCCATGCAACGCCGACACTTCCTCGCCACGTCGACCGCCGCATCCCTGACAGCCCTGAACGCCGGTGCCTTCGCTGCCGGCGCCGAAAAGCCCAAACGCGTCGGCCTCATCGGCTGCGGGTGGTACGGCAAATGCGACCTGCTGCGATTGATTCAGGTCGCGCCGGTCGAAGTCGTCGCCCTGTGCGACGTCGACAAAAAGATGCTCGCCGAAGCGGCCGAGATCGTCGCGTCGCGGCAAGAGTCGAAGAAGAAGCCGCGGACGTACGCCGACTACCGCGAGATGCTGAAAAAGGAAACGCTCGACATCGTCGAAGTCGCCACGCCGGACCACTGGCACGCGCTGCCGATGATCGCCGCGGTCGAATCCGGGGCCGACGTCTTCGTGCAGAAGCCGATCAGCGTCGATATCGTCGAAGGGCAGGCAATGGTCGCCGCGGCCCGCAAACACAAGAAAGTCGTGCAGGTCGGCACGCAGCGCCGCAGCACGCCGCACATCATCGAAGCCCGCGACCGCATTCTGAAAGAGGGGAAGCTCGGCACGATCGGCCACGTCGAAGTCTGCTGCTACTACCACATGCGGGCCCGCGGCAATCCGAAAGACACCAAGCCGCCGGATTACCTCGACTACGAAATGTGGACCGGTCCGGCCCCCATGCGGCCGTACAACCCGCTGGTGCATCCCCGGCGCTGGCGGGCGTTCATGGAGTACGGCAACGGCATCGTGGGCGACATGTGCATCCACATGCTGGACATGGTCCGCTGGATGATGGACCTTGGCTGGCCGACGCGCATCGACTCCACCGGCGGCATCCTCGTGCAGAAGAACAGCAAGGCGAACATCTCCGACACGCAATCCGCCCTGTTCGACTTCGGCGACCTGACCGTCGCCTGGCAGCACCGCACGTGGGGGCATCCCGTCGACCCGAAGTACCCCTGGGCCGCTATCTTCTACGGCGACAAGGGGACGCTCAAAGTCAGCGTGAACAGCTACGACTTCGTCCCTCACGGCAAGGGGAAGCCGGTCCACCGCGACGCGACCTACGAACTCGACAAGTACCCCGAAGACCGCACCGAGAAAGACCTCGAACGCCACGTCGCACCCGCCATCCGCGGCCACATGCGCGACTTCCTGAAGGCGATCGCCGAACGGGGCAGACCGGTTGCCGACATCGAGCAGGGGCACATCTCCACCGCCAGTTGTATCCTCGCCAACCTCTCGCAGCAGCTCGGTCGCTCGCTGACGTGGGACGCGGTGAAGCAGCAGGTGGTCGGTGACGCGGAAGCCAACCGCAAGCTGCGGCGGGAGTATCGGAAGCCGTGGGTGCATCCGGAGGCGTGATGGCGAAATACGACCCCGCCGAAAAATGGTTAATCGAACATTACGGCGATTCGATTCTGCGCCTCGCTGGAGTGGAGAATATCGAGTCGTGGAAGGCCGTGCAGCCGGAGATCGTCCAGCCTGCACGATTGCCGGACGGACTGCTGGAAGTACAGTTGAAGGGGGAGACGGAAACCGACCTGTTCCTGCTGGAACTGGGGACGTATTCGGAACCACGAATCGAAGAGCAAATCGCGCGGGAAATGCTACTGGTCTTCGCCGACCGCGGCAGAGTTCCGGAATGCGTCGGTCTGGTGCTGCATCCCAAAGGGACGTTCGTCCCATCGGACGAATACTCGGTCGCCAGTCGGTTGGGAATGTCGGTGTTCCGAATCCGCTGGCGAATCATCAAGCTGTGGGAACTGGACGCGAAAACCCTGCTTGCTGCCGGCGACGTCGGACTGATTCCGTGGGTGTCGTTAACGCGTTTCGAAGAACCGCCGGAAACGGTCTTTCGACAATGCCGGGACGCCATCGACAATTCGGCTCCGACCGATCTTCATGATAGAATGCTGGTTGTCACGCACGTTCTAGCGAGCTTGCGGTATGATGAAGATGTTCTCAATCTGTACTTCGGGGGAGAGGAGAAGATGATCGAATTCCCTGCCATTCAGAATCTCGTGGCCAAAGCACGCCACAATGACATCCTTCGATATCTTCGGAGCCGATTCGGCGCCCTGCCCGAGGATGTCGAAGGGGGCGTTCGTGCGATTTCCGACATGCGAGCACTCGACGGCCTGTTCGATCACATGGCCGATTGTGAGACACTCGACGAGTTTCGGCAGTTGCTCGCTGGGGGGAATGGACGATCGACTTCAACCGAGACGGAACCACACGCATGAAGATGATCGAATTCCCAGCGATTCAAGAACTCGTGGCTGAAACAAAGCAGGATGCCATCATCCGCTTTCTGCGGGCTCGATTCGGTGTTGTGCCGGCAGAGTTGGAGCAGGACATCCAGCGGATCAACGACTTCGCAACGCTTAACACGATGGTCGAACGAATGGACTATTGTACAAATCCGGAGCAGGTTCGCGAACTGATCGACCTTGCCGGCGAGCAATCACCGCCCGCCGGGTAGGCGACCGAGTGTGATCGAGTTTCCCGCAATCCATACGCTCGTGGCCGAAGCACCGCACGACGATATGTTACGCATTCTCCGTATCCGCTTCGGCGTTTTTCCGCGCGACCTGGAACAGGAGATTCGTCGCGTTACCGATTCTGAAAAGCTCGGCAGCATGGTTGAGTGGATGGTTCGGTGCGACAGCCTTGACCGCCGATTTCCGCAAGGGGAAAACCGGCTGACATTCTTGACCGGCATGATACCGGTTTTCCCGCGGATTGGCGTCGAGCGTGTCGGTCGGTTTCTCG
>Ga0268386_10001824_pt1 | contig 14824 bp, 13 predicted proteins | sample RVTome_15_FD_200260 | JGI IMG/M metagenome (GOLD analysis project Ga0268386, IMG submission 200260) | Soil microbial communities from uranium-contaminated site in the Upper Colorado River Basin, Wyoming, United States - RVT150D86... ...
CATCACCGCGGGCTTGTCGACCGACAGGTTGATCACGCAGTTGGAGATGATCACGTCGACCGTGGCGTCGGGCAGCGGGATCGCCTCGATGTCGCCCTTGAGGAACTCGACGTTGGTGACGCCCGCCTCGGCGGCGTTGCGTCGCGCCAGGTCGAGCATCTCGTCGGTCATGTCCAGGCCGTACACCTTGCCGGTCGGCCCGACACGGCGAGCTGACAGCAGCACGTCGATGCCGCCGCCGGACCCGAGGTCGAGCACGATCTGGCCCTCGGCGATCTCGGCGACCGCGGTCGGGTTCCCGCACCCGAGGCTGGCCAGATGCGCCGCCTCCGGCAGCGCGCCGCGCTCCTCGACCGTGTAGAGCTGCGCGCCACAACCGTCGGGACCACAGCAGTCGGCTGCAGCGGGTTCGACCGCCGTCGCTGCGGCGGCATAACGCGCGCGGACCTGCTCGCGGATCTCATCGCGTTCCGCAACGGCATCGGGCATGACACCCTCCATACATAGATGACTGTCGATATCCGACAGCATGCCTTACATATCGACGGCTGTCAATATATCGGGCGGCGTCAAACCCTGTATCTGAGACTGGCGCGGTGGCCTCCGTACACGGCAACCGACCCGCGGAAGCCGCCATGCAGCCACCAGCCGCAACCGTCCACGTTAACCTGAGTGACCCGACGGCCGACACCGCCGTGCTCGAACTGCTGACCCAGCAGTTGCGCCGCCTGCTGTTGACCCTCGACGTCGGGCCGTCGCCGCACGACACCGGTGACGCGCGCCCGCATCCGTCCATCGACCTGATCGACGCCGGCAGCATGCAGATGACCGTGACGCCAACGCACGCCGTGCTCAGGGCGCTGGTCGAGATGGTCCGGACATGGGTCGCTCGGGAGGAGCGTGTGGCCGTGACCCTGCAGATCAAGGATGCGCGGCTGACGATCCTCGGCGCCGTGGCGCCCGAACGGACCCACACCATCGACACGTGGGTGCAGCGGGCGCTGGCCGGCACACGCTACGACGACATCTGGTACCACTGAACGATCCGGCGCGATCCTGCGACAATTGCGCTCCTGTCGACATCAGGAGCAGCACATGGACCAGACCCCGCGACCGTTGCTCATCGGTGGCCGCCCGGTCGACGCGCGCACCGCCGACGGCATCGTCGTCGAGAACCCGGCGACCGGCGAGGCCATCGGCGTCGTCGCGGACGCGGGGACCGACGATGTCGCGCACGCCGTGACGGCGGCCCGCGACGCGTTCGAACACTGGCGCTGGACGCCTGCCAACGAACGCGCAGACCTGCTGCACGAGGCCGCGGCCAGGACCATCGCCCGCGCCGACGACCTGGTCGACGGGCTGCTGCGCGAACAGGGCAAGGCACGCCCCGAGCAGGAGGAGGAGGTCGAGTGGTCGGCGAACACCCTGCGCTACTACGCCGAGCTCGGGCGCAACTCCCGAGGCCGCGTGGTGCCCAGTGGTGAGCCACGGACCCAGCTCAACCTCGTGCTGCACGAGCCCTTCGGCGTGGTCGGTGCGATCATCCCGTGGAACTTCCCGCTGCTGCTGCTGACGTGGAAGCTGGCACCCGCGCTCGCCGCCGGCAACACCGTGGTCATCAAACCCAGCGAGCTGACCCCGCTGGTCACACTCGACTGGATCGCCACATGCTTCGACCACCTTCCCGCGGGCGTGGTCAACGTGGTCACCGGCACGGGACCCGGTGCGGGTGAGGCGCTCGTGGCGCACCCCGACGTGCGGGTCATCGCGATGACCGGCTCGGTTCCCACCGGGCAGCGCATCGCCACCGTCGCCGCCCCCATGATGAAGCACCTGCACCTGGAGCTGGGCGGCAAGGATGCCTTCGTGATCGCGCCCGACGCCACCGTCGTCGAATCCGTCGAGGCCGTGGCCTACGCGGCGTTGTTCAACGCCGGGCAGGTGTGCACGTCCGCCGAACGGGTCTACGCCCCGGCCGGCATGCACGACGAGCTCGTCGAGGCCCTTGTCGACCGCGTGGGGCGCATCCGCGTGGGCGACCCGACCGGCGACGGCATCGACATGGGGCCGATGGCGGCAGAGCGGTTCCGCGCCAAGGTGGCCGACCATGTGCGTGACGCCGTCGATCGCGGCGCCAGGGTGGTCGCCGGCGGCGGCGTGCCCGACGGACTGGAGCGCGGCTACTTCTACGCACCGACGGTCCTCAGCGGCGTCGACCACGACATGGTCATCATGAACGAGGAGACGTTCGGGCCGACGATCCCCGTGATGGCCTACGACCGCATCGACGACGCGATCGCCTGGGTCAACAACAGCAGCATGGGACTCGGCGCCACGTTGCGGTCGAACGACCCGGCGCTGATCAAGCGCTTCTTCGAAGAGGTCAAGGTGGGGACCGTGTGGATCAACGACCCGCTTACCGACAACTACGCGGGCCCGTTCGGCGGCATGAAGATGACGGGTGGGGCGCGTGAGCTCGGCGAGGAGGGCCTGCGCAGCTTCCTGGAGACCAAGCATGTGCACTGGGACATGAGTCCGGACGTCAAGGACTACTGGTATCCGTACTGACGGGCGGCCTCTCGTCGGGCCCGTGCGTCCAACCCGGAGGCCCGCGCCCGTCGGCCCCACGCGGCTCCTCGCCGGTCTGCACGCTCCACAGCGCCGCGTAGCGGCCGCGCAGGGCGAGCAGCTCATCGTGGTCACCTGACTCGACGACCTGGCCGTCGTGGAGCACGTGGATGCGGTCGGCGTTGCGGATGGTCGACAGGCGGTGGGCGATCACGATGGTCGTGCGCTGCTCGGCCACCCGTTCCAGCGATCGCTGGATCGCCGCCTCCGTCTCGTTGTCCACGGCGCTCGTGGCCTCGTCGAGGATGAACACCTTCGGGTCTGTCAGGATGGCCCGTGCGATCGACAGGCGCTGTCGCTGGCCGCCCGACAGCTTCTGCCCGCGCTCGCCGACCAGGGTGTCGTAACCCTGCGGCAGTGCCGAGATGAAGCCGTGCGCCTCGGCGAGCTCCGCCGCCCACCGGATCTGGTCCTCCGACGCGTCCGGCCGGCCGTAGGCGATGTTCTCGGCGACCGTGCCCGCGAACAGGAACACATCCTGGCTGACGAAGCCGGTCACGCCCCGCAGTTCCGCGAACGACAGCGTCCTGATGTCGGTGCCGTCGAGCAGCACACGGCCGGCCGTGGGGTCGTACAGGCGCAGCAGGAGCTTGACGATCGTCGACTTGCCCGCTCCCGTCGCGCCCACGATCGCGTGGGTCTGGCCGGCGGGCACCTGCAACGACACGTCCTTGAGCACCAGCGCGCCGTCACCGTACGCGAAATCCAGACCTTCGAGCTCGACGTCACCGGCGACGGGTCGCGCCAGCACCCCTGGACCCTCGACGATGCGCGGCTGCACCTCCAGCAGGTCGAGGATCCGCCGCGTCGACGCCATGCCCCGCTGGTAGAGGTCGAAGGTCTCACCGAGCCGTGTCAGCGGCCACAGCAGGCGCTGGGTGATGAAGACCATCACCGAGTAGATGCCGATGTCGAGCTGGCCGTCGAGCGCACGCAACCCGCCCAGCACCAGGATCGCGGTGAACCCGGCCAGGATCGCGACCCGGATCAGCGGCACGAAGGCACTCGACAAGCGGATGGCGGCGCGGTTGGCTTCCGCATAGTCATGTGACTCGGCGCCGATGCGATCGATCTCACGCTGCTCGGCGATGAACGCCTTGATGGTCGCGATGCCCTGCAGGTTGTTCGACAGCGATCCCGACAGCATCCCCGCACGCTCCCGCACCAGCGCGTAGCGCGGCTCGAGCGCCCGCTGGAACCGGAACGTCCCCCACAGGATGACCGGCATCGGCGCGAACGCCAGCCACGCCAGGTCGCCGATGAGCACGAAGAACGCCGCACCGATCAGGATGACGGTCGTGAGCACCTGCAGGATCTCGTTGGCGCCGATGTCGAGGAACCGTTCGAGCTGGTTGACGTCATCGTTCATGATCGCCAGCAGACCGCCCGTCTGGCGGTCCTCGAAGTAGGCGACCTCCAGCGCCTGCACGTGACCGTACGTGTCGATCCGCAGCTCATGCTGGATGTCCTGCGCCAGGTTGCGCCACAACACCCGAAAGACGTACTCGAACAACGACTCCAGCAACCACACCGCCACCGTCAGGCCGGCGAGCACGAGCAACTGGGTGCGCGGATCGCTCACGGCGAACCGGTCGGCGATGAACGAGTCGTCGCCCTGCACCACGATGTCGACCGCCGCACCGATCAGGAACGGCGGCGCCAGATCGAAGGTCTTGTTGAGGATCGACGCGATGGTCGCCACGACGATGCGGCGCCGGTGGCCGGCAGCGTGGCGCCACAGGCGCGCAAGTGGATGCGCGCGGCGCGAAAGAGGGTCTCGCATCCGGACCAGTGTGTCCGTCGGACGCAGCCGGCGCTCGTCCACAGCCGGCGCGTCGCACCACGCGGTCGTGGTCGTGGTGGTGCTGGAAGGGGCGTGCTGGTGGACGTCAGGCCATGAGCCCCGCGAGCGGGAACATCAGGTACTCGGCGTAGAACAGCCCCCAGATCAGCAGGTAGAACCGCGCGATCGAGGGACGGTGCGACAGGTCGACCCGTTTGCTGGCTCCCACCAGCACGGTGAGAGCGAGCACGTGGCCGATCGCGATCATGCCGCCGTGCAGGCCTGGGACGCCGATCAGGCCCACCACGATCACCAGGCAGTAGGCGAGCGCCATGACGATCAGGCCGAGCGTCAGCACGCGCCGGGGACCAAGCCGCAACGTCAGCGTATGGACGTGGAAGCGGCGGTCCCCGTCCATGTCGGGGATGTCCTTGAACCAGGCGATCACCAGGCTCAGCGCGAGGATGATCGACGTCAGCACCACGATGGGCGGCGGCAGGTCGGGTTGGGCGTCCGCCGCCGACAGGAACTGCGCGAACAGCAGCAGGTTGACGGCGAACGCCCGGACGCCCGCGATCGACAGTGCCGCCCAGAGGGCATAGCGCTTGAGCCGGAGCGGTCGCAGCGAGTAGGCGCTTCCGACGATGAAGCCGATGCCGTACGCGGCCAGCGCATAGGGACCCGTGAGCACGCCGCTCACCAGCGCGAGCGCCGCACACCCCCACACGATGATCCTGGCCGCGCCCACGGGCAGCGCACCGGAGGCCACCGGCAGCCATGGCTTGTTGATCCGGTCGATGTCGATGTCGGCCAACTGATTGATGCCGACGATGTAGACGTTGATCGCCAGGCTGCCGATGAGCACGGCCACGACGGCGATTGCCGGGACGCCGGATCGGGCGTGGAGATCGGCCAGGATGGCGAGGGCCACCACCGACACGCTCGTACCGATGATGGTGTGCGGGCGACTGAACGCCACGAGCGTACGCAGGGCATTGCCCATCGTGCCCACTACCGTCATCTGACACCTCGTGCGGCGCGGTTGCTGTGGGCTACGGTACGAGGATGCGTGCTGTCGTGCTCGCGGGTGGCGGTGGAACCCGTCTGCGCCCGCTCACCAACTCCGTACCCAAGCCCATGGTCGAGTTCATGGGCCAACCGTATGCCGTCGGACTCCTCCACCGACTGGCCGCCGCCGGTGTCGACCGGCTCGACCTGCTCGTGGGCAGGCACACCGACCACTTCGACGAACTGGTCGCAGCCGGACGAGCCATGGCGGTGACGGTATCGGTGCTCACCGAGGATGTGCCACTCGATACCGCCGGTGCCGCCCGCCGCCTGCTCCGTGGCTCCGGCGAGACCGACGTGCTCGTGTGCAACGGTGACGTGCTCACGGATCTGGACTACGCCGGCCTGGTCGCGCGCCACCGGAAGTCGGACGCCGTGGCCACGCTCGCGCTGACGCGGGTCAGCGACACCTCCAGCTTCGGTGTCATCGAGTGTGACAGCGAAGGGTCCGTCACCCGCTTCATCGAGAAGCCTCCGGCCGGCACGACCACGGCGGACACCATCAACGCCGGCACCTACGTGCTCGATGCCGCGGCGTTCGACCTGTTTCCCGGCGACGGGCCGCTGTCGTTCGAGCGCACCGTGTTCCCCGGACTGCTTCAGGCCGGCGTGCCGGTGCGTGGTGAGCCATTGGACGCCCACTGGCAGGATCTCGGCACACCGGTCCGATTCCGCGACGGGCATCGTGCGGTGCTCGAGGGCCACTGCCGCTGGCCGAGAGCCGAGGGCATGGAGCAGCACGGACTCGCCGCCGTCGCCGTGCACCGCAGTGCGGTGGTCGCCGAAGGGACCAAGCTCGAAGACCCCGTCATCGTCGGTGCCGGGGTCCAGATCGGCGCCGAAGCGCACCTGCACGACGCGGTGGTGCTGCGCGGTGCACGCATCGGCGCGGGCGCGGTCGTACGCTCGGCGATCATCGGGCCAGGTGGTGTGGTGGCACCCGAGACGCAGGTCGGTCCCGAGGCGATCGTGGTCGCCGACGCAGACGCCGACGGCGGCGAGTCCTAGGACTTGCGGTCCCCGCGGTCGGCACGGTCGCGGCCCTGCCGGATGCGGACGCCGATGCGTAGCGGCGTACCGATGAACCCGTAGGCGTCGCGCAGGCTGCGTTCGAGGTACCGGACGTAGGCCGGTGGCAGCGTTCCGTTGGTGAAGACCCGGAAGGTGGGCGGACCCACCTCGACCTGCGTGATGTAGCGCAGCCGGATGTGACGGCCACGCTGCATTGGCGGTGCGGTGGCTGCCACGGTGTCGGCCAGCCAGGTGTTGAGCTGCGCGGTCTGGATGCGCCTCGTCCACTGCTCGTGGACCTGATCGATGACGGCGCCCAGGTGACGCAACCCGCGACCCGTGTGCGCCGACGTGCGCAACAGCGGCGCGAACGCTGTGAACGCCATCAGGCGGTCGAGCTCCCGGTCGAGCGCCTCACGGCGGTCCTCGTCGACCACGTCCCACTTGTTGAGGATCAGCACCATGCCGCGTCCGGCGTCGATGGCCTGACGCGCGAGCCGTTGATCCTGCTCGCCGAGAGGCTCGCTCGCGTCGACGACCAGCAGCGCGACATCGGCGCGGTGCAGCGCGTCGACGGTGCGCACGGTGCTGTAGTACTCCGTCGCGTCGCCACGCCGGGCCTTGCGCCGCAGCCCCGCGGTGTCGATGAAGCGGTAGCTGCCGCCACCCCGTAGCCGGAGCACCGAGTCGATGGTGTCGCGGGTGGTGCCGGGACGATCGTCGACAATGACCCGTTCCTCCCCCGCCAACCGGTTGAACAGCGACGACTTTCCGACGTTGGGTCGACCGAGGAGCACGACGTTGATGTCCGCGGCGGCGTCGACGGGCCGTGCGCGCGGTGGTGCGGCGCGCAGTCGCTGCAGCACCGCGTCGAGCAGATCTCCCGATCCCCGGCCGTGCAACGCACTGACAGGGAAAGGCTCGCCCATGCCCAGCGAGTACAACTCCGCGAGCTGGGACTGCAGCGCCGCGCTGGTGCCCAGCTCATCGGCCTTGTTGGCCACCAGCAGCACCGGCCGCTCGCTGGAACGCAGCCAGCGTGCGACGCGTGCGTCCTCTTCGGTGATGCCGACGGTGACATCGACGACGAACAGCACCACGTCGGCGGCGGTCGACGCCAGTTCGGCCTGCGCCGTGACCGCCTCGGTGAGCCGGTCGGGTTCGCCGCGCCCCGCGCCGATCCAGCCGCCGGTGTCCACGACGACCAGCGGTGTGCCCGACCAGGAGGTGTGATGCTCGGTGCGGTCCCTGGTGACGCCTGGGCGCTCCTCGGTGATCGCGGTCCGCCGCCCGATCAGCCGGTTGACCAGTGTGGACTTGCCCACGTTGGGGCGGCCGACGATGGCGACGACAGGCGCCACGCCGTCCCGGGCGGCCAGGACCTCAGGTTCGCCGGACATGGGTGTCGAGCAGATCGACGATGCGGTCGACGATCTGGTCGACGCTGCCGGCGGCGGTGTCGATCTCGACCGCGTCGTCGGCGCGGAAGGTGTTGTTGCGGTCGGCGTGGTCCCGCGCGACGAGGTCACCAGAGACGCGCGCGAGGCGATCATCGCCGGCCACGCCATGCTGCTGCGCACGGCGGCGGGCCCGTACGGCGGGTGGTGCGGTCAACCAGACCTTGAGCGTGGCGTCGGGAACGATGACCGTCGCCGCGTCGCGTCCCTCAACGACCGCACCCAGCGGTCCGACCGCAGCGCGTTGCCACTCGACCATACGGCGGCGCACCGCCGGATGGGTGGCGACCGCCGACACGTTGGCGTCGACGGCGTCGGAGCGGATGTCGGCTTCGACGTCGACGCCGTTGAGCAGCGTGTGATCGCCCTTGCGATGCACGTGGCTGCCGGCCATCACCCGCACGACCGCCGCCTCGTCGGCGGGGTCCGCGCCCGCGCGCAGCACCGCCAGCGTCAGTGCGCGGTAGTAGGCACCGGTGTCGACGTGCGTGACATCGAGGCGGTCGGCGAGCGCCCTGGCGATCGTCGACTTGCCCGAACCCGCGGGTCCGTCGATGGCCACGACCACCGTGGTGGTGCGCTCAGCCGCGCCGTTCGTGCCCATCACTGCCGTTCCTCCCAGCTCGCACCCAGTCTCGCTGCATCGTCCCAGAACTCGGGATAGGTCTTCGCCACGCACCCCGGATCGGCGATCTCGATGCCCTCGATCCGCGTGCCCAGTGCCGCGAACGCCATCGCCAGGCGATGGTCGTCGTAGGTGTCCAGCCGCGCGGGACCGCGCGCGGACCCACCGTGGATGACCAGCACGTCCGGCTGCGCCTCCGCCTTGACCCCGACCTTACCCAGTTCTGCGGCCAGCGCATCGAGACGGTCAGTCTCATGCAGTCGCGCGACGCCGACATCGCGCAGGACCGACGTGCCGTGCGCGAGGGCGGCCAGCACCGCCATCGTGGTCACCATGTCGGGCATCGCACCCAACGACACGTCGATCGGACGCAACGCGTGGGCGGCGGTGACGGTGACCGCCGGCCCGTCACGCGTCACGTCGCAGCCCATGGCGGCGAACACCTCGGGGAGCCGGGCGTCGGGCTGATGGCTGCGCGCGGCGACGTTGGTCACCGTGACCGCACCGCCGCTCGCGATGCCCAGCGCGAACAGGTGCGCCGCCGCGCTCGCGTCGTACTCCACCTCGACGGTGCGCGCGCGGTATCCGGTGCCGCTGCGCACGCGCCAGTCCGAGCCGTCACGTGTGATGCCGGCACCCCACTCAGACATCAACGCGGCCGTCAGCGCGATGTAGTCGTCGGCCGAACGCCCGCGGGTGCGGCAGACCACGTCGGCGCGTGCGTAGGGCGCGACCAGCAGCAGCGCGCTGGCGAACTGGCTCGAGCCGGAGACGTCGACGTCCACCACTCCCCCCTCGAGCCCCCCACCCTCGACCGTCACAGGCAGCCCGCCGTCGGTGGCGGACACGCCTGCGCCAAGCGACGACAGCGCGGCGACCAGCGGACCGATCGGCCGCCGCCGCAGGTGACCACGGCCGTCGACCGTGCCTCCGCTGGGGCTCAACGTCAGCAACGCGGTCACGAAGCGCGCGGTCGTGCCGGACAACCTGGCGTCAACAGGTGCGTCGGGTGTACGTGGCGCACCCACCGTACCGGTGATCTCCCACCGTCCGTCCGCGCTTTTGACCCGGGCCCCGAGCGCGGTGATGCAGTTCCGCATGGCGCGGCTGTCATCGCTGTCGAGCGGCGCGATAAGCGTGCTGGTCCCATCGGCGAGCGCCGCCATGATCAGCAGCCGGTTGGTCACGCTCTTGCTCGCGGGCGCCCGCAGCGCTCCGGTCAGCGGCCCGCCGGGCCGCAGCAGCAACGCCGATCCACCGACCCTCATGACCACCCTCCGCCAGAGGTGGGTCGCCGTTGCGCAGGGCCTTGGAGGGCGGGCGGGTGAGCGGTCCGAAGCAACGGTGATCCACCGACCCTCACAGTCGGCGCTCGCGGACCTCGTAGCCACGCTCCTTGAGCGCGGCCGTGGCCGTCGCCGTGGCGCCGGTACCAGCGATGATCAGGCGCAGTGCGCCACGGCCGCCCTCGGCGGCGTGATCGATGCTGAAGTCCTCGATGTTGACGCCGGCCGCGCCCACCGACGTGGTGACCTCGGCGAGCACACCCGGACGGTCCGGGATCGGAAGGATCAGCTCGATCAGGCCGCCGCCCTTGACCGCCTTGCGGGGCAGACCGCGGCGAGCCTGCTGTGCGGCCACCAGGGTCTCGTGCAACTGCTGGTCGTCGGCGTCGGCCACGGTCTGGCGCAACTGCGCGATGCGGGTGGCGTAGTCGTCGAGCACCCCCACGATGGCGTCGCGGTTCTCGGCGCAGATGTCCAGCCACAGATCGGGGTTGCTCGCGGCGACCCGGGTGGCATCGCGGAAGCCACCCGCGGCGAGCAGCAGCAGGCCCGCGTGCTGGTTCCGCGCCTGCTCGGATGCCAGGTTCATCAGTGTGGTCGCGGCGAGCTGGGGCAGGTGGCTGATCACAGCGACCAGCCGGTCGTGATGCACCGGGTCGACCGCCATCGGTCGCGCGCCGATGCCGGCGACCAGGCGGTGCAGGGTGCGGTACGCCTCGACGTCGGTGTGGGTGGTCGGCGTGAGCAGGTACGTCGCGCCCACGAACAGCTCCGACGACGCATGCTCGGGGCCCGCCTCGTGTGACCCCGCCATCGGGTGGCCACCCACGAGCCAGACATCGCCGGGCAGGACCTGCTGCAGCGTCGCGACCACGCCGGTCTTGACGCTGGCGACGTCGGTGACGATCGCACCGCTGCGCAGCGCACCGGCGATGTCGGCGGCAACCGCCGCGACGGCCGACACCGGTACCGCCAGGATCACCAGGTCGGCGTCGGTCACGGCCTCGGCCGGCGCCAGCGCCGCGGCGGTCAGCGCACCACGGTTCAGCGCGGTCGCCAGCCGGTCGGGGTCACGGTCGTATCCCACGACGGCGTCGACCTCGTCGGTCTCCTGCAGCGCGAGACCCAGCGATGCACCGATGAGTCCCGTGCCAATGATCGCGACACGCAACGGCAATCTCCTCTAGTGACGTACGTTCGACTATACGCATCAGGTGCGGTGCAACCCGCCGTCGGTGTGCCGCCGTCAGGTCATGTGAACGGTGATCGTTCTCCCCGAGGTCATGTTCGACCCGCCGGCGGGCGGACGTCCATCGGCGCCAGTACGCCGCGGACGGTTTGCCGGCCCTGGTCACTCGGGCAGGTCGCTGCGCAACTGGCTGGCGTCGTGCAGGTAGGGATGGCGCAGCGCGTCGCGGGCGCGGTCGCTCTGTGCGTGCGCCATGACCCGGATGCACAGCGGGATGTTGCTCGCTCCGGCGATCGCCAGCTCACGCGCGCACAGCATGGGCACGTCGGAGATCCCCGCCGCGCGGACCGCGGCGGCCGGGAACTCGCTGCTGATGTCGTCGGTCGCGGTGAAGATCAGGCTGATCAGGTCAGCGGAGCTCAGGTCGTTGCGTTCGAGCATGGCCGCGAGCAGCTCGGTGGTGCGCTCGAGCACCTGTTCGCGGGTGTCGGCGTCCAACGTCGTGGCGCCGCGCAGCGCCACCACGCCGGGGCCGGTGCGCTGGGACGGACGGTCAGCGGTCGTCTGCATGGCATCCAGGCTCACAGGTCGTCGTCACTTTCGTCGTCGGGGTCACCAAGCCTGACCGCCGCATACAGATCGTGCACTTCCCTGGTGGTCAGCGGGCGCACGCGTCCCTGGCCCATGTCCCCGAGCGCAAGCGGACCCATCTGCACGCGCGCCAGGCGCTCCAGCATCAGGCCGGCCGCCGCGAGCATGCGTCGCACCTGCCGGTTGCGGCCCTCCGTCAACACGATCTCGAGCAGTGTCTCGTCGCGCGCGGACGCCAGGGTGCGCACGGACCGCGCGGACGCGGGCCCGTCGTCGAGGTCGACACCATCGGTGAGCTGGCGGATGGCGGCCCTGCGGACCGTACCGCGGATGCGCGCCACGTACGTCCTTGGCACGTGGTAGCGCGGATGGGTCAACCGCTGAGCGAGCGGACCATCGTTGGTCAGCAGCAGCAGGCCTTCGGTGTCGGCGTCGAGCCGGCCGACCGGGAAGACCCGCTCCGTGGTGCTGACGTAGTCGGCGACGGTCAGCCGACCCTCCGGGTCGTCCATGGTGGTGATCACGCCCTGTGGCTTGTTGAGCATGAAGTGGACGAGGTTGGGGTTGGTCTTGACCGCCACGCCGTCGACGGTGATGGTCTGACGCACCGGGTCGGCGCGCGCACCGAGGCGGACGGTCCTGCCGTCGACGGCCACCCGGCCCGCCGCGATCAGCTCCTCGCACTGCCGGCGGCTGCCCAGCCCGGCCGCCGCCAGCACCTTCTGCACCCGCTGGGGTCCCTGCTGCGTGGTGTCGTTCATCGCAGGTGTTCGGCATCGAGCACCGGCGCGTCATCGGTGGCCACGTCACCATCGATGGGAGACGGTGTCATGCGGCCAAGCGTCCTGCGCGCCGCCTTGTAGTCGCCGCCCACCGGCTCGTCGGGCGGCGGACCGGGTGGCGCGAACACGCCCAGCGCGGGCAGGTCGTCGACCGAACCGATGCCGAGCTGCTCCAGGAACGTCGTGGTGGTCGCGTAGAGCACCGGCTGGCCGGGTGTGTCAGCGCGACCGACCGACTCGACGAGGCCGCGCGCCAGCAGCGTGCGCACCGCGCCGTCGGCGTCGACGCCGCGGATCTCCGAGATGGCCGCGCGGGTCACCGGCTGCTTGTAGGCCACGATGGCCAGGGTCTCCAGCGCCGCGCGCGACAGCGCACCCGAGCGCCCGTGCGTCACCCACTTCTCGACGTAGGCCGCCGCCTGCGGCGCCGTGTACAACCGCCAGCCGCCGGCGACCTCACGGAGCACGAAGCCGTGGCCGTGGTCGAGGTACTCGCGCCGCAACATCCGCAGCGTCTGGGACACCTGTGCCTCGCCGACCTCAAGCACCTGCGCCAGCGCGTGGGTGGGCACGGGCTCCTCGACCACCATCAGGATCGCCTCGAGCGCGAGCCGCAGCTGGGGATCCAGCTCGCTCACGGTGTGCCCTGCACGGCCATCGACCGGTGCACGACCGTCACGTCACCGGCGGCGACCGCCACGGTCTCATCGAACAGCTCGATCACCAGCTCGCCGAAGTTGGCGTGCTGGGTCACCTCGACCTGTTCGTCCTTGTACAGGTCGAGCACAGCCAGGAACGACACGGCGACCTCGACCCGGCTCGCCCCGTCGGTCAGCGCGCGGAACGTCGAGCGGCCGCCGCTGGCCTGGAGCCGGTTGACCATCATGCTCGACGCCTGCTCGACCGTGATGGGGATCGGCGGCAGGTGGGACGTGTCGACCGGGCGTTCGCGTTCGGCGACCTGGGCCAGCACGTCACGGTACAGCTCGGCGATGTCGTGCGGCGTCTTGCCGAGGTGGACCGGCGGCACACAGCCCACGAACGCGTCTTCGAGCGGCACGAGCCGGGGCACGTAGCCCGACTGGTCGTCGAGGCGTCCGCCCAGGAACGCGGCGGCCTCGGCGAAGACCTGGAAATCGATCAGGCGCGCGTAGAGCAGATCACGGGCGTGCGTCGCCAGCTCGTCGATCTCCGGGTCCTCATCGTCGGGCAACAGCCTGGCGGCCTTCAGCTCGACCAGGGTGGCCGCGATGACCAGGAACTCCGTCGTGGCCTCCAGGTCGACGGTGTCCATGGTGCGCACCACGGCCAGGTACGCGTCGGTGATGTCGGCCAGCGCGATGTCGTAGACGTCGACCCGCCGCTGCGCGATGAGCTGCAGCAGCAGATCGAAAGGACCCTCGAAGTCACCGACCGTCACGGTATGAGCCATATCCGGCGCAGTGTAGGCCAGGTCGCGCGCCAGAGACCGTAGCCTTCGTCACGCCCAGCACCGCCCCACATCGCGTCATCCGAGCAGGACGCGCGACAGGACCACAGCGCGGGCCTGCCCGTCATCACCGAACTCGACGGCGGCCTGCACAGCGTCGACGGCACGTTCGGCGTCGTCCTCGGAACGAGCGTGTACCCGCGCCAAGCGCTGTCCCGGCTCGACGTCGTCACCGACCTCGACCTCCAGGTCGATGCCGACCGACGGGTCCACGTCGTCGCCCTTGCGCGCGCGGCCGGCACCGAGCCGTGCGACGATCTCGCCGATCTCACGGGCGGGAACGCGCCGGACCCGGCCGCCGGCGGTCGCGACCACGTCACGGATGACGGGCGCAGCGGGCAGCACGCGGTCGGTGTCGGTGCAGACCTTCGCGTCACCGCCCTGCGCCGCGATCATCTGCTCCAGCCGTTCGAGTGCCTCCCCGCGCTCCCAGCGTCGGACGAGGTCGTCGCGGACCTTCTGGGCACCGGCCCTGGCGCCGGTGTCCCGGGCGTTGGCCTCCGACAGCGCCAGCGCCGCCAGTTCCAGCGCAACGTCGGCCAGGCGCCCCTGGGGCGGCCGGCCGAGCAGGGCGACCGCCTCGGCCACCTCGAGCGCGTTGCCGATGCGGCGGCCAAGCGGCTGGTCCATGTCGGTCACCAGCGCCGCGCACGTGCGCCCGGCGTCCTGACCCACGGTGACGCACAGGCGCGCCAGATCCTCGGCGTCCGCGACATCGCGCATGAAGGCGCCATCGCCGGCCTTGACGTCGAGCACGATGGTCGACGCCCCTGACGCCAGCTTCTTGGCCATGACCGACGACGCGATCAGAGCCGGCGAATCGACGGTGGCGGTCAGGTCCCGCAGGGCGTACAGCTCACGGTCCGCCGGAACGAGCCGGTCGGTCTGTGCCGCGACCACACAGCCGACCTGTTC
>Ga0268386_10001825_pt1 | contig 14822 bp, 19 predicted proteins | sample RVTome_15_FD_200260 | JGI IMG/M metagenome (GOLD analysis project Ga0268386, IMG submission 200260) | Soil microbial communities from uranium-contaminated site in the Upper Colorado River Basin, Wyoming, United States - RVT150D86... ...
GCCTCGTCGCTGTGGATGTAGTTCGGCCGCACGCCGGAGTAGGCGTCGATCTTGCGCTGCGGGATCTCCTTCACGAGCGGGGGCAGCTCCTGCCCGATCGCGACGGTCTCGGTCCTCGGGGTGGCCACGGTGGGCCTCTCGGTCACTCGCGAAACAGCATCTGGGTGAAGCGGCCGCGGACCAGCACGGTACCGGTCTCGTCCTCGGTGGTGAACTCGGTGACCATGTAGGGCTTGCCGCGACGCTCGTACTTGTCGATCACCCGGCCCCGCGAGCGCACGCGCGTCCCCGGCCGGATGGGCTCGACGAACTCGAACGCCATCTTGGCGTGCAGGCCACCGGGGACGGTATAGCGGCTGTGGCGCAGGCGGAGCGCCTGGTTGCCGAGCAGCGTGGGATGAGCGACAGGCCCGCCGAAGGGCGAGTCCCCGAAGAACCACGGATGATGATCGTCGACCGCGAACGCGTAGGTCTCGATCTCCTCCGGAGTGACGAGGAAGGTGTCGGAGACGAACTCCTCGCCGACCTGGAGGCGCTCGTAGGTGAGGGTCGGGAAATCCACCGTGCGGCTCCTTTCCGGTTGACCAGCGTGAGCGCAAGGTAGTCGAGGCGCCCGCCACGCGCAAGGGGTGCGCCGCAGGTGCGGGCCCGCCACACTTCTGCTATCGTCCTGCCGTTCGCTTCCCGCGGCACCGCACCGTTCGCCCGGCGTGGAGGGACCATGAGAGTTGGATTCATCGGGCTCGGCATCATGGGCGCCAGCATGGCGTCCAACGTCCAGAAGGGCGGTCACGAGCTGGTCGTCCACGACCTTCGGGCCGAGGCCGCCACGCCGCATCTGGCGGCCGGCGCGGTGTGGGCCCGGACGCCCCGGGAGGTCGCCGAGGCCAGCGACGTCGTGCTCACCTCGCTGCCCGGCCCGCCCGAGGTGGAGATGGTGGCGCTCGGGGACAGCGGGCTCCTGGCCGGTCTCAGCGCGGGCAAGGCCTACGTCGACCTGTCGACCAACTCGCCGACGGTCGTGCGGCGGATCCACGCGACGTTCGTTCAGCGCGGCATTCCGATGCTCGACGCGCCGGTCAGCGGGGGACCGCGCGGCGCCCGCACGCGCAAGCTCGCCATCTGGGTCGGCGGGGACGCCGCGGTCTTCCAGCGCGTCAAACCGGTGCTGGACGCGATGGGCGATCAGGTTCGTCGGGTGGGCGACATCGGCGCCGGGTCCGTGGCCAAGCTCGTGCACAACATGACGACGTACTGCGTGCAGACCGCGCTGGCCGAGGTGTTCACGCTCGGCGTCAAGGCGGGCGTGGAGCCCATCGAGCTGTGGGAGGCGGTGCGGTACGGGGCCACCGGTCGGCAGCGCACGTTCGACCGGCTCGCCGACGCCTTTCTGCGCGGCACCTACGATCCGCCGAACTTCGCCCTGCGCCTTGCCCACAAGGACGTCAGCCTCGCCGTGGCGCTCGGCCGCGAGCACAAGGTGCCGATGCGGGTCGCCAACATGGTGCTCGAGGAGATGACCGAAGCGCTGAACAGGGGCTGGGCCGATCGCGATTCCCGGTCGCCGATGTTGTTGCAGGAGGAACGGGCGGGGGTGCAGGTGCGCGCCGACGAGTCGGCGATCGCGAAGGTGCTCGAGGACGATCCTCCCGCGAGCTGACCCGGGCTGTTACCGCACCGGAGCCACGACGACGTCGGTCGGCGCGCCTCTGAGAAAGTTCTCCACGTTGGTCACCGCACGTAGCAGGCCGTCGCGGATGACCTCCGGTGTCTGCCCCGCGTTGTGGGGCGAGAGCACCACGTTGGGCACCGTCAGGATCGGATCGTCGGGCTTGACCGGTTCTTCGTGGAACACGTCGAGGCCGGCCGCGGCGATGCGCCCCTGCCGGAGGGCGTCGAGCAGCGCCTCGCGCTCGACCAGCGCGCCGCGGCCGGTGTTGACGAGGATCGCCGTCTTCTTCATGAGGGCAAACTCGCGCCGGGTCAGGAAGCCGCGGGTGTCCGGGGTGAGCCGCAGGTGCAGCGACACGAAGTCCGCTTCGCGGAGGATCTCGTCCTTGGTGGCCGGCCGTGCGCCCAGGCTGCGAACGTGCGCCTCGTCACCGCGCGCGCTCCAGCCGAGGACCTCCATGCCGAGGGCCCTGGCCAGCGCGATCACCCGGGCGCCGATGGTGCCGGTGCCGAAGACGCCCAGCGTCTTGCCCAGGCACTGCACGAGCATCTCGCGGGGCCAGGTGCCGGCGCGCATCTCGCGGTCAATGCGCGGGATCTTGCGGCCGACGGCCAGCATGAGCGCGATGGCGTGCTCGGCCACCGCGAAGGCGTTCACGCCGGGCGTGTTGCAGACGGTGATCCCGCGGCGGCCGGCCGACTCCAGATCGATGTTGTCGGTGCCGGTGCCCCACACCGAGACCAGCTTCAGCTCGCGGCAGGCGGCGAAGACCCCGTCGGTGAACCGGGCGTGGGCGCGGATGTTGATGGCCACCCGAGCGCGGCCGATGCGCCTGATGAGCTCGGCCTCGTCGTCGGCCCCGCGGGCGGTGATGACGTGTGTCTCGCCGATCTTCTTCGAGCGCTCGTGGGCCGCCGAGCTCTCGAAGACGCTCGGAAAGTCGTCGGGGACGGAGATCAGCGCGTCGGCCATGACGGCGCCTAGGCCTCGTTGGCGAACGCGGCCTGGGCGGCGGCCACGCCGGCGCCCGGCTCGGCCTTGTAGCCGAGGTCGCGCAGGGTCAGCTCCAGCGCGGACAGCGCCGGCAGCACGTAGTGGGGGCTGGCGGTGATGCCCATGGTGCCGATCCGCAGCGTGCTCGTGCGGATCTTGTCCAGCCCGGTGCCGATGAGGACGCCGTAGCGATCCCGCATCGTGACGACCACCGCCGCGGTGTCGATGCCCTTGGGCGCCTTGATCGACGACACCGTGTTCGACAGGATGGAAGGGTCGGGGAACATCTCCATGCCCATCGCGGCGACGCCGGCCCGGAGCGCGCGGGCCGCCACCGCGTGGCGGCGGAAGCGATGCTCCAGCCCTTCCTCCAGGATGAGCCGCACGGCGACCCGCATGGCCTCGGTGAGGTGCGTGGGGATCGAGACGGGCTGTCGCCGGGCGGTGCCATCCGGCACCTTGCCGCCGCGCGAGACCGGCACCCACTGCTCGCGCCACCGCAGCAGGTCGTACGCGTACGAGTGCGCCTTGACCTTGCGCTGCTCCATGGCCTGCCAGGCGCGCGGGCCCACCGAGACGAGCGCCATCCCGAGCGGCGCCGCCAGGCACTTCTGCGAGCCCGTCATGTTGAGGTCCACGCCCCACTCGTCGGTGCGGACGTCGATGCCCGCGGTCGAGGAGACCGTGTCGAGCAGGAAGAGGCTGCCGGCGGCGCGGGCAATCCTGCCGACCTCGGCGGCCGGATAGGTGGTGCCGGTCGAGGTCTCGTTGTGCACGAGGGTGATGGCCTTGGGCCGCACGCGCTCGGCCTCGCGCGCCAGCCGGTCGAGATCGAGCCGGGCGCCCCACTCGACCGGGAACTCGGTCATCTCGGCGCCGACGCGACCCATGATCTCGCGCATGAGGACGCCGAACATCCCGGCCCCGACGACCAGGACGCGATCGCCGGGCTCGATGACGGAGAGCGCGCCGGCCTCCAGCGCCGTCCGGCCCGAGCCCGGCATGATGATGACCTCGTGGCGGGTCTGGAAGACCTCGCGCAACGCCAGCGTCGTCGGCTCCAGCACGCTCTCGTCGAAGCCGCGATCGTACTGGATGGCGGGCGGCTGGTTCAGCGCCTGGATCACCGGCCACGGCAGCTCGGTGGGGCCGGGGATCATCAGGACGGGGCGCGTCTGCACCTGGGTCCAGTTCAGGGTCGATGGCACGTCGTATCTTCCTCCACTCGAGAGTGGCGCCATTCTATCACCCGGGGTGACTGACCAGCGGCGCCCGGCGGAGGAAGTAGAGGTTGCGTGCGTACACCAGCAGGCCGGCGCTCTGGCCGAGGATGAATACCGGATCGAGCCGGTAGATCGCGTAGGCCAGCAGCGTGAGGCCGCCGCCGACCGAGAAATACCAGAAGTGGACGGGAACCACGCTCTGCTGGCGCCGCTCCGAGGCGATCCACTGCACCAGAAAGCGGGCCGAGAAGAAGGCTTGTCCGAGCAGACCGACGCCGAGCCACACGTGTTCTGTCGTCATCGTGGCAGCCCCTCGAGAAGTGGAGACACGGGCGGCGGGTCGTCGCCGCCGATCGGTTACGACGCGCGCCCGAACATCGCCTGCAGGACCTTGTACGCCTTGCGCAGGTCCTCGGGGCGCCGGCGGCCCGAGACCAGGGCAAAGATCCTTTCAGCGTCCTCGGTGGGAACGCCGGCCGGCTTGTCGGCGCGGACGTCGGTGAGCTCACGCAGTGGAATGTCCAGGGCGACCGCGACGTGGTAGAGGCTGTCGATCGAGATCGACTTCTCGCCACGCTCGACTTCGCCGATGAACTTGCCGCTGAGCCCCGATTTCTCGCCCAGCTTCTCCTGGCTGAGGGCGTGTTGCTTGCGAAGTGCGCGGAGGCGCTGCCCCAGGAACTTCCGGACGTGCTTGACGGCTCTCTCTCCCACGACAACCTCTCACGGCGCCCAAGGTCCGTGCCGGTGGCCGGCATCCGGGAACTTCAGCCTGCAGTCGCGTAAAACGGTACAGCCCCGGTAGGTGAATATCAACCGCTGACTTCGACCTATTGACCGTGATCCGCGGGGGCAGTGGCTGGGTGCCGCCGGACACGATGGCCAGCACGAGTGCGCCGCCGTCGCTGCGGACCGCGTGCACGCATCCCGGCGGTCGCCGCACGTAGTTGCCGGCGGTGCAGGTGCCGGTGTCGTCGGACACGCTACCCTCGAGCACGAACACCTGCTCGTCGCCGAGGTGCCGATGGCGTGGAATCGTCGCGCCGGGGGCGTAGCGAACCAGCAGGGCCTTGTGATCGCCGTCCTCCCACAGCACCTTCCAGGACACGCCCCGGCGCCGCTCCGTCCACGGCCGATCGGCGGCGTCGACGTAGTGGCTCGTCGGCCGTTCGCTCACGGCAGGTCCACCTCGACCAGCCCGTCGGTCACGCGCACCGCGTACACGGGCACGGAGAGATCCGGGTCGACGTGACAGCGTCCGGTGGCCAGGTCGAAGTCGAAGCCGTGCCACGGACACACGACCGCGCCGGCCTCGATCCAGCCCTCGCTCAGCGGCCCGTCCTCGTGCGGGCAGGTGGGTCCGGTCGCGTGAAAGCGGCCGCCGCCAGCGTTGAACACCGCCAGCGGCAGACCGTCGCGCTCGACGAGGACGCCGTGGCCGACGGGGATCTCGTCGACGCCCACCACCCCGACGAACGCCATCAGCGGGCCGCCCGCAGCGCCTCGTCGATCACGGTGCGGAAGGTCTCGACGGGATGGGCGCCGACGAGCGGGCGGCCGTTGATGATGAAGGTCGGCGTCGAGCGGATGCCGAGATCGCGCGCCTGGGCCACGTCGGCCTCGACCGCCGAGACGAAGCGCCGCTCGTCGAGGCACCGCGCGAAGGCCTCGCGCGGCAGTCCGACCTCGACCGCGTAGCGGACGAGGGCGTCGCGCTCGAAGGCGGGCTGGGCGGCGAAGAGGCGGTCGTGGTACGGCCAGTACCGGCCGAGCGCCCCCGCGCACCGGGCCGCCTCGTGGGCGGGGCGAGCGAGCGCGTGCGAGGGCAGCGGGAAATCCTTGAAGACGAGCCGCACGCGCCCCTCGTATTCCTTCATGATCTGATCCAGCGACCGCTGGACGCGCGCGCAGTACGGTCACTGATAGTCGGAGAACTCCACGATCGTGACCGGCGCCGCCGGGGCCCCCTTGATCATCGTGGGATCGGCGCCGAGCTCCGACGCCGGCCGGGCATCGGCGCCGCCCGCGAGCAGGGTCGCCAGGGCCAGGAGCCACGCGGTCGAGATGGTGTAGACTCGCGACCGACGAGCTGATGTGACGCGGGCGCCGTTCACCACGCGGAGCATACCATGGACGATATGCTGGACCTCTTCCTGGGGACGTACCCTTCGTGGTCGCGCCTGGTGGTCCGACTCGCACTCGGGATCGTCTTCTTCGCCCACGGGGCCCAGAAAATGCTCGGCTGGTTCGGCGGCCCCGGTCTCAAGGCCACCGTGCGGATGTTCGAACGGTCCATGAGAATCCCCCCGGCGGCCACGGTGCTGGCCGCGTCGCTCGAGTGCTTCGGGGGCCTGGCGCTGATCGTCGGCTTCCTGGTCCGGCCCTTCGCGCTGGGCCTCATCGTCGTCATGCTGGTGGCGATTGCCAAGGTCCACTGGAAGCACGGCTTCTTTCTGGCCACCCAGCCGGGTCAGGCCAATGGCTGGGAGTACAACTTCGTGCTGATCGCCATGGCGCTGGCCGTGCTGACCGGCGGCGCCGGCGCGCTGTCGGTCGACTTCCTGTTGCGACCGTACGGGGGGGAGTAGCCGCCCGACCGTGGGCTTCATCGTCCGCGTCCTGGTCAATGCGGCCACCATCGCCCTGGCGGCGGCGCTCGTGCCGGGGATCCAGCTCGAGGGCGCGACTCCCGCGCTGCTGGCCGGGCTGGTGCTGGGGCTGGTCAACGCCCTGGTCCGTCCCGTCCTGCTCGTCCTCACGCTGCCGCTGACGCTGCTCACGCTCGGCCTGTTCCTGCTGGTGCTCAACGGCATCTGCCTGTCGCTGACGGCGTGGCTCGTGCCCGGCTTCGACATCGCCGGCTTCCTGCCCGCGATGCTCGGTGCCCTGGTGATCTCGGTGGTGAGCTGGATCCTGACCGCGTTCGTCAGCGACCGCGGGCGATTGGAGCGGTACCGATAGAACGTCGACGGGATGTCCGGGCGCTCCAGGCCCCGGGGCTCAGGCCGCCCGGCCGCCCTCCTCGGTGAGCGAGGTGATGATGTAGGTGCCGCTCTTCTCGTCGCGTTCGAGGGTGACGATCTTCTGCTTGGCGGCTTCCTCGAGGAGCTTCGAGAACGTCGAGTACCCGTAATAGGATTCATTGAACGCCGGGTTCTTGCGGATCATCGTCTGCTTCACCATCGAGCCCCACAGCGTCTCTTTGTTCTCGCGCTCCAGGGCCTGGATCGCGTCGATGAGCTGAGCCATGGCCTCGGCCTTCTTCTCGGGCATGCCGCTGAGCATCCGGGTCTTCTTCGTGTCGCGGATCAGGTCCTCGTAGAAGATGAACTCGTCGCAGTTCGCGACCAGCAGGTCCGACGACGACGACTTCACGCCGAGACCGATCACGTAGCGGTCGTTCTCGCGCAGCTTGGAGACCAGCGGGGAGAAGTCCGAGTCGCCCGACACCAGGACGAAGGAGTCGATGTGGGTCTTGCCGTAGGCGAGGTCGAGGGCGTCGACGACCATCCGGATGTCGGCCGAGTTCTTGCCGCTGTAGCGCGACTGGGGGACGTCGATCAGCTCGATGGCCCACTCGTGGAAGGGGCGCTTGTATTCCGTGAAGCGGTTCCAGTCTGCGTAGGCGCGGCGGACGATGATCTTGCCCTTCTCCAGCAACCGCTCCAGCACCAGCTTGAGCTCGAACTGCTTGTACTGCGCTTCCTTGACCCCGCGGGCGATGTTCTCGAAATCCATGAACATGGCCAGCTTGCGTTCGCCGTTCAATCGCTCTCCTCTCCCGGGCGCACCCTCCCGTGGCACGCGCATAGCCATTATATGTCCGTGGCTCGTCGGCCACGGGCAGGTTTATAGTGAGCCCCGATGGCAAAGCTGCTCTGGGAGCTGTGGAGGCAACGGCGCATGAAGAACCTTCCCGAGGCGTTGGCCGCGCGCGTGCCTCCCGGCCAGACACTGACGACCAAGTGGCCGGTGCTCACCTACGGGAGCACGCCGCGCTTCGATCCCAAGCGATGGAGCTTTCGCTGCTTCGGCCTGGTGGAGCGCGAGCTGACGTGGACGTGGGAGGAGTTCCAGCGGCTGCCGCGGGTCACGGTCACCTCCGACATCCACTGCGTGACGCGCTGGTCGAAGCTCGACAACACGTGGGAGGGGGTGCCGGCCCGCCACATCCTGGAGCAGGCGCGGCCGTTGCCGGAGGCCAAGTGGGTGCTGCAGCACGCCGACCCCGACTACACGACCAACACCGCGATCGAGGACCTCGATGACGACGCCGTCCTCCTCGCCTTGAAGCACAACGGCCGCGACCTGGAGCCCGACCACGGCGGGCCGATGCGGCTGGTGCTCCCCAAGCTCTACTTCTGGAAGTCGAGCAAATGGCTGCGCGCCTTCGAGTTCCTCGACGTCAATCCTCCCGGCTTCTGGGAGCAGAACGGCTACCACATGCACGCCGATCCGTGGCCGGAGGAGCGCTACGCCGACCAGGAGACGCGCGCGATGCAGCAGATGCGCGCCGAGGCCGCGCGCAAGCTCCGCGACCGCTGAGCCGTCTGGCCGGCACGGTCCTCGCGGTGGCGCTCGCGGCGGGCGGCTGCGCCACCCTCGTGGCCGGCGGCGAGGCGCCGCTGGAGCGCACCTGGCAGGCTGCCCGCGTGTTCCAGCCGACGAAAACGATGCCGGGAGCGCGCGACGTGCCGGTGGTGGTCTACGCCCACGACTGCGCCGGCGTCGACGACGACCTGCGCCGCTGGGCGGAGGTGCTCACCGGCCACGGCTACGCGGTGATCGCGCCGGATCACCGGGCGCGCGGCGGCCGCGCGCCCGCCTGCAGCGCCGCCACCCTCTACGGTCCGGCCGACCTGTCGGAGCTGGCGACCCGGGACGCCGAGGTCCGCTACGCGCTGCGGCAGGTGCGGACGCTGCCGTGGGTGCGGCAGCAGGCCGTGTTCCTGATGGGCGTCGGGCAGGGCGCGGTCGTCGCCGCCGGCTACGCGGGCCCCGCGTTCACCGGCTATGTGCTCACCGGCTGGAGCTGCACGTCGCCCCACCCGCGCGGAGGCCTGGCGACGGCGACCACGCGGCCGGTACTGGCGATCCGCTGGGCGGACGACCCATGGCTGCGGGACCCCGCGTGGAACGGCGACTGCGCCACCAGCCTGGGAGAGCGGCCGTCGTCGCGCTCGATCGTCCTCGACGGCACCGGGCACTCGGTCGCGGGCGTCGCGTCCGCCGAGCGCGCGGTGATCGACTTCCTGCAGCGTCACACCCCCCGCTGAGGTCGGGCCGGGCGCAGCCCGGCCAGCGGCAGGACGGCGCCGACCACCGCGACTCCGGCGGCGGCGAGGAACGTGGCGGTGAATCCCCAGCGGGCGACCGCCAGCCCCGACGACATGGCCCCGATCGCGATGGCGAGCTCGAGGGCCGTGAAGAACGTGCCCATGGCGCGACCGCGGTCGGCGGGAGCGACGACGTCCACGCACCACGCCATGAGCGCCGGCTGCGCGATGCCGCCGGCGAGGCCGTACAGCGCGCCGACGACCGCCAGTGCGAGCGCGCCCTCGCTCAGGGCCAGCACCCCCAGGGCGACCGCGGCCACGGCGAGGCCGGTGGCCGCGACCGGCGCCCGCCCGTGGCGATCGGACAGCCGACCGGCCGGCCCGCGCGCGAGGGTGAGCACGACGGCGTAGACGAGGAAGAAGATCCCCGGGTTCACGCCCAGGCGCTGCGCGTGCAGCGGCAGGAAGGTCACGAGCGCGCCGTAGGTCAGCATCAGGCAGCCGATCACCAGGGAGGGGCCCCCCGCCGACCCGCAGATGGTCGAGGCCAGCGCGAAGCGGCCGGCACTCGGTGCCGCCAGCGTCTCCGACGTCGTGGCGGCCAGCCCGAGCGCGAGGAGTGCCGTCAGCGCCGAGACGCCGAAGAGACTGCCGAACCCGAGCCGGGAGATCAGCTCGATGCCGCTGATCGGGCCGAGCGCCATCGCGATGCTGCCGGCGGCGCCGAAGAGCCCCAGGAACTCTCCCCGCCGCGCCGGGGGCGCCACGTCGGCGACCATTGCGGCAGCCGCCGTCGGATAGAGCGCCATCCCGGCGCCGTGCAGCAGGCGCACCGCCACGAGCGCGAGCGTGCCACCGGCGAGCGCGTACCCCGCCGGCGCCAGCGCAAACACCAGGGCGCCGGCCAGCATGAACGGTCGCCGGCCCCAGCGATCGGCGCCCCAGCCCGTCCACGGACGCAGGACCATCGACGTGATGGCAAAACAGCCCATGATGAGTCCGATGCTGCCGTCGGAGGCGCCGAGCTGCCGGAGATAGAGCGGTAGCGTGGGTAGCAGGAGGAAGAACGCGAGGAAGAACGCGAAGCTGGCGAGCCACAGCCCGGCCAGGCGGCGCCGGTTCATGGCGGGGGAGGGGATCGGTCAGGCCGCGGCGCGACGCGTGGCGCGCACCACCCACCAGTGCACGATCAGCGCGCCCGCCAGCACGGTGAGGCCGAGCACGAGCCCGTGGATCTCTCCGCGCGGGTGGGCGACGCCCCCCACCGCGATCGGCGCCAGCGCCAGGCTGCCGACAGCCCGGGTCATGACATCAGGAACTCGCGGAGCAGCGACTGGAACGCCGCCGGCTGGTCGCCAGGCACGGTGTGGCCGGCGCCGGGCACCACGACCAGCCGCGCGGCCGGGAGCGCGTCGATCATGCGCTTGGCGGTCGTCTCGGAGAGGACGTCGGACTCGGCGCCGCGCACGAGCAGGGTGGGGCAGGCGATCGCGCGCCACTGGGGCCAGAGGTCCGCCGGCACGCGCATGCGGCCCTGACGGATCGCCTCGCGAAGCGCGCGGTCGTACTTCCAGGTGACGCCGCCGTCCGGGAGCGGCCGCACCGCGTGCCGGGCCCGGTGGTGCAGCATCGCGTCGGTGTAACGCGGATTGTTGGCGCGCATGTGCGCGATCGCGTCCTGGACCGTCTCGAACCGCTCCGGGGCGCCAGCCATGAGCGCGCCGACCCGTGCCCGTCCAGCCGGCGCGATCTCGGGGCCGATGTCGACGACGACCAGGCGCTCGACCCGGGCGGGATGGCGGCCGGCGAAGTTGATCGCCACTCGACCCCCCAGCGACAGCCCGAGCAGCGAGCACCGCCGCAGGCCGAGCGCCTCGACGAAGGCGACGAGGTCGCCGAGCAGCGCCTCGTCGGAGTAGTCGCCGTCGGGAGCGGGATCGGAATCGCCGTGGCCCCGCTGGTCCAGCACGAGCACGCGCCGCGTCGTGGCGAGTACCCCTGCCTCGTCGTCCCAGGTGCGGGCGTGTCCCGTGATGCCGTGCAGGGCGACGACGGGCGGGTCGGCCGATGTGCCCCATTCGACGTAGTGGAAGCGCTGGCCGCGCAGGATGACGGTCCGGTCGGTGGGCATGGCGGATTGTACCTCCGGGGCGCCCGGCCGGGCCCACCGCGATATGCTCGACGATGACCCACGTGCGTGTGCGTGCCGTCGGCGCGCCCGGATCGGGAAGGCGCTCCCGGAGGGCTCGCAGGCGGGATGGCGGTGTCACGCGGGGACCTGCTACGATCCGGCTGATGGCGACGCCCGCGGGACACGATCACGCCCGGGCGACCGCCGCCGCGCGGTCTCGCCCGGTTCTGGTGCTGACGCTGGCGCTCACGTGCGCATTCATGGTCGTCGAGCTGGTCGCCGGCTTCTGGACGGGCAGCCTCGCGCTGCTCGCCGACGCCGGCCACATGCTGACCGACGCCGGCGCGCTGGCGCTGGCGCTGTTCGCGACGTGGATCGCCGCCCGCCCGCCGACGCCGGCGAAGACGTACGGCTACTACCGCGCCGAGATCCTGGCCGCGCTCGTCAACGCGCTCGTCCTGCTGGTCGTGGCGGGCGTGATCCTGGTCGAAGCCTGGCGCCGGTGGCACGCGCCGGCCCCGGTGCTGGCGGGGCCGATGGCCGTCGTGGCCGGCGGCGGCCTGGGCGTGAACCTGACCTGCGCGTGGCTGCTGCACCGGGGCGCGGCCGAGAGCCTCAACGTCCGGGCGGCCTATCTCGAGGTGCTGAGTGACGCGCTCAGCTCGCTGGCCACGCTGATCGCCGCCGGGGTCGTGATGCTCACCGGCTGGACCGGTGCCGACGCCCTCGCCGGCGTGGCCATCGCCCTGCTGATCGTGCCGCGCACCTGGTCGCTGCTCAGGCAGGCGGTGAACGTCCTGCTGGAAGGCACGCCGCCTCACCTGGTGCTCGCCGAGATCGAGGCGGCGATGTGCGCGGTGGACGGCGTGCGCCGCGTCCACGACCTGCACGTGTGGACGTTGACCTCCGGCCGCGAGGCCATGAGCGCGCACGTGGTGGTGGACGACGTGCGCGAGAGCGAGCGCCTGCTGGAAACGTTGCACGCGCTGCTCCACGCGCGCTTCGGCATCGACCACACGACGATCCAGCTCGAGACCGAGCCGCCGACGGTGCTCCGGATCAAGACGCCGAGATCCGCGTGACGGGCCGCCCGGGCCCCCGCGGTATAGTGGCGCCAGCAGACGATCGGGGGACGACCATGGCCACCTTCGCGCTGACCGAGCGGACGATCTTGCTGAGGCCCGAAGACGATGTCGCCATCGCCCGGAGCGAGCTGGCGGCCGGCACGGTGCTGGAGGACGGCACCGCCCGCATCGAGGTGCGCGCGGACATCAAGCCCGGCCACAAGGTCGCGCGCCACGCCGTCGGGCGGGGCGGGCCGGTGCGCCGCTACGGGCAGGTCATCGGCTTCGCCACCCGGGACATCGCGGTCGGCGACCACGTGCACACGCAGAACCTCGACATCGGCGAGCTGGCGGCCGATCGCTACGAGGTCGGCGTGGACGTGACGCCGGTCGACTTCTATCCACCCGAGCAGATGCGCCACTTCGACGGCTTCAAGCGTGAGGACGGCCGGGTCGGGACCCGGAACTACGTGGCGATCGTCTCGGGCGTGAACTGCTCGGCCAGCGTGAGCCAGTTCGTGAAGGACAAGTTCCGCGACGTGCAGAAGGACTTTCCGAACGTCGACGGTGTGCTGGCCATCACCCACAAGTCCGGGTGCGGGACGAAGCTGTTCGGCGAGGACCACATGGCGCTGCAGCGGGTGCTGGCCGGTTACGCCAAGCACCCCAACGTCGCCGCCTACATCCTCATCGGCCTCGGCTGCGAGGTGAACCAGATCGCGGTCATGGTCGAGCGCCAGCGGATGGCGGCGTCCGGTCACGCCGAGCGCAGACCGTTCCTGGTCAACATCCAGGAGGCGGGCGGCATCCGCAAGACCGTGGAGCGTGCGACCGCGGAGGTCGCCAAGCTGCTGCCCGTGGCCAACGCCGCCCGGCGCACGAGGCAGCCGGTGTCCGAGCTGACCCTGGCCACGAACTGCGGCGGCTCCGACGGGAGCTCCGGCATCACCGCCAATCCCGCGCTCGGCTGGGCCGTCGACGAGCTGGTGCGCTATGGCGGCACCGGCGTGCTGGCCGAGACGCCGGAGATCTACGGCGCCGAGCATCTGCTGATCCGCCGCGCGATCAACGAGGGTGTCGCCAAGAAGCTGGTCGACCGTTACAAGTGGTGGGAGTGGTACTGTCGCGGCATCGAGGCGATGGACAACAACCCGGCGCCCGGCAACAAGGCGGGCGGCATCACGACCGTGTTCGAGAAGTCGCTCGGCGGCGTCACCAAGGGCGGCACGACGCCGATGATGGACGTGTTCCAGTATGGCGAGCCGATCACCACGCGCGGCTTCGTGTTCATGGACACGCCCGGCCACGACCCGGTGTCGATCACCGGGCTCGTCGCCGGCGGCTGCAACGTCATCTGCTTCACCACCGGCCGCGGCTCGGTCTTCGGCTGCAAGCCGGTCCCGTCCATCAAGCTGGCGACCAACTCCCTCGTGTACCGCCACATGACGGAAGACATGGACATCAACTGCGGCGTGATCGTCGAGGGTACGCCGCTGGCGACGGTGGGGCGTCAGATCTTCGAGGAGATCGTCGCGGTGGCGTCGGGCAAGCGCAGCAAGAGCGAGCTCTCCGGTGTGGGCGAGGAGGAGTTCGCGCCCTGGATCATCGGGCCGGTGATGTAGCGCCGGCCGCCGGGGCGCTCGCCGCTGCCGGCGCCCGCGCGGCGCCGAGGCCGTCGGCGAGACGCCGGGCCAGGACCGAGCCGACCACGGCGGCGCCGCCCGCGATGGCGATCGCCGCCGCCGTCTCGATCGCCGACGGGACCAGCGGCTGGAACGCGGGGCTCTGGCTCGTGGACCAGCCGTACAGCGCCAGCAGTGCCACGCCGTAGGCGACGCAGGCGGCCGCCGGCCGCCGGCGGGGGTCCACGGCGGCCATCACGGCGGCCGCGAGCACGGGCAGCAGGAGGCGGATGGGCTGGGGCACTCCCGCTCCCCGGCTCTTGGCGCGGATCGCCGCCGCCAGGGCGATCGGCGAGGTCGGGTTCTTCTCGATCTCCTCGGCGATCACCGACTCCGGCTGCACGATCTCGAACCCCACGCGCGCGACGAGCTCGCCGAGCAGCGAGATCCCGAGCGCGACGACGACCACCGCCACCGGTGTCCACCGCCGATCGACGAGACGCGTGGCCGGGACCAGCGCCAGCGGCAGCGCGAGCGCGCCGAGGATGGCGAAGGTGTGGAAGGCGACACCGCCGTGCCTGAACGCGGTCAGCCAGGCCGGCTCCAGCACGACCCGCACGCCGCCGTAGAGCAGGGCGCCGCCGAGCAGGAGCGCCGTCAGGCGCGCGCGGCCGCCGATCGGGTAGACCTCGGTGGCGATCACCAGCGTGCCGAGCGTGTTGATGGCCGAGCCCAGCAGCCCCAGCAGGTGCGGCGGGCTCCACAGCGTGACGTCGAGGCCGAAGAGGCGATGCCAGAGATCGTCGATGGGCGCGGCCAGGACGACCAGCGCGAGGCCCCA
>Ga0268386_10001826_pt1 | contig 14818 bp, 14 predicted proteins | sample RVTome_15_FD_200260 | JGI IMG/M metagenome (GOLD analysis project Ga0268386, IMG submission 200260) | Soil microbial communities from uranium-contaminated site in the Upper Colorado River Basin, Wyoming, United States - RVT150D86... ...
GCGAGACGACTACACCTGCCAGTATTGCGGCAGGAGCAAGGGCGACCTGCGCGGGCGGGAATTCCTGACCCGCGACCACGTCCTGCCCCTTTCGAGAGGCGGCGAAAACGTGTGGAGCAACGTCGTAACGAGCTGCTCGGGTTGTAACAACCGCAAGGGCGGAAAGCTGCCGCGCGAGGCGGGTCTGCGCCTCCGCTCGGAACCAGAGGAGCCGAACTACGTCCACCTCGTCTGGGTGGTCCGCACCGTCACGAGCACCCAGGCCAAATACATCCGGATGTTCTACGGCGAGGACGCGCTCGACGTGGTCAGGGGACGCCAGGGGGACCCGGCCCCCGGGGCCGACGCCTCGGTCACTTGGTAGGCTCCGTGCCCGTGGCGCCCGAAGCGGGACCGTTCGGAACGGCGCCCTTCGGAACAGGACCCCTCGGATGGTGCGGCCACCAGCGAGCCGCTCAGTCCTCGAGCCAGGCGTAGGGCCGCTCGCAGATCTGCCCGTATCCGCGCACCGTGCCGCGGTGCGTGTATTCCTTCCAGCAGATCATCCAACCCCGCACCTCATCCTGGAGGACCTCGTATGAGAAACCGGGCTGTCCGGCGCGCTCCGCGAGGAAGCGCTGGAGATACGGGGGCATATTCGCGGCGCCCTGCACGTCGTACGATGCCTCGCTGTCCTCGGTCAATGCGGCCTGGATCCTCGACTGCGACAGCTTGAGCGCGCGAATCGCCTCTTCGACCGACGTCTTGATGTCGCTCAGGTCGGGCGCGGATCCGGTTCGTCCCTTGATGAGCTTGACCAGGTTGTCCGTTCCCGGCGCGAGCAGCTCATCGCGGGCGCGCGTGAGCTGGCCCAGGAGCTGTTCGAGCAAACGCAGGAGCTGGGTGTACTCCCGCTTGGCCTGAAGTTGCGTCCGTGTTCCGTCGGTCATTGCTGACTCGTTCGGGTGGCCGGCAGGCGGTTCTGCAAGAACTCTGCCCGAGCGCACGTAATTAGGCGGGTCGAAGGCCGGGCGGCAACCGGTTGCGGTCGCGCGCGGTGGTCCGGACGGGCCGGTACGGAATCCGGTCCGGTTGCTCCTTGCCCGTGGTCGCGATAGAACTTCTGGGTCGGGCGCGCTGGTTGGGCCGGCGGCACCGGGCAGACGCGCGGCGGCTCGTGCGGTCTGCCGTACATTCCCAAAAGCCTTGTGGGTTCCACCATGACCGATCGAGGCACGGACTCGGACGCGCCGGACGCGCCGGACGCATCCGACCCGCCGGAGCCACCGGACTCGTCGGATCGGCCGGACCCGGCGGGCGCGCCGCGGTCACCGCAGCCCGGAGCGAGCGGACTTCCCTCCGCACGCGAGCGCGCCCACGGAGGGAAGAGAGGGAAGGGAGGCAGCCCGGCGCGCGGCCGGGGCCCGGGGGGGAGTGCCCCTCCCAGGCCGACACCCGCTAGGGCGCTGTCCGAATCCCACGGGGCGTCGGTGCCGGAGACGTCGGAGGCCTGGGTGGAGATGGACGTGGACGGTCGTCCCTGGACGGTCCGCGTTCTGGGCCGATCCGAAGGGGGACGCCGTGTCGGCTCGGCGCCACTGATGCTGCTGGGCTTCTGGCAAGGAAGCGTCGCGGAGGCGCACGGCGATCCGGACCGTGAGCTTCTCACCGTCGGTCGCGGTCTGGCGACGCTCTCTCCCGTCGAGCTGCTGGAGGTCCTCGCTCGGGCGCGGGCGCCGGTGGACGCGGACGAGCCGAGGCCCTTCTTCGTCGATCCCGGTGAGAAGCGGCGTCGCTGAACGGCGACGGGCTCCCGGACGTCGGCGGACCCCACGGGGCAGTTTCCCGATGGGTGACGGCGATTTCGTGCATCCGGCCCCGATCCGATCTACCTTTCAGGGAAACAAGGCTCGATCCGACCGGGGCCCCCGGTCCGAGCACTCAACACGGTACATGGTTCCGGTGTCTTTCCAGATGTCCGAAACGCCGACCGACGGTGAATTGGTGCTGCGCGCGAGGGAGGGCGAGGAGCTCGCTTTCGGCCTTCTCGTGCAACGCTATCAGCGGCCCGCTTACGCGGTCGCCTATTCCGTCACGGGAAGGCACGAGGACGCCGAGGACGCGGCCCAGGAGTCGTTCCTGGTCGCCCTGACTCGGCTCGACGAGTGCAGGAACCCCGAGAAGTTCGGGGGATGGTTGATGACAATCGTCCGGAACCGATCCAAAAACCTGATCCGACGAGAGTCGCTCAGGGAGACCGACCAGGTGCCCCCTGGGGCGCAGTCGAAGGTCCCGACCCCGGACAAGCTCGCGGAGGCCGCGGAGTTGAGGGCGCTGCTGCAGTCAGCTCTCGAGGAGCTACCCGAAATACAGAGACAGATCGTCCTCCTGCACGACTGGGAGGGCTGGAAACATAGGGAGATCGCGGATAGCCTGGACCTGCCGTCCGGCACTGTCCGGTCGCATCTCCATTTCGCGAGAAAGACGCTCAGGCAGACATTGCAGAACGCACCCGGGGTTCCGGAGATCATAAGGAAGGCCCAATGAAGAACTGGCTGAGAGACAACGCTGCCGAGTCGGACGGCCTGGGACGGGACATGGAGCTGGCCGAGGCTTTTGGCGCGCTCGACCCAGCGATGTACGACCCCAACTACTGGCTGCGCTTCCGTGGATGGGTCATGTCCAACGCGGCCACGGAGCTCGGACGTCGACGTCTCATGACGCGCCTCACGGTGGGTGACGTGATGAGCTCGTGGGCGCGAGCGCTCGTTCCGACGGCGGTGCTCGCTGCGGCGATCGCCGGCGTGCTGACGACCCGTCCCCCCGCGGCGATCCAGGCGCAACCGATCGGTCTCGAGGAACAGCTCATCGTCGAGATCCCGGGCGATCCCGCGCCGGTCTTGATGACCCCGGACATCGGCGAGGTCTTCATCGTGTTCGCGTCGGAGAGCTTCTGATGGACCATGTCGCGAGGACCCGGCTGGTCACCGCCGGCGTGATCTCCGCCGTCTTCGGGTCGGGGGTGCTGATCGGTTACGCGGCAGATACGAACATCCGCGCGGAAGCCGCCGAGGTCGCGTCCGCGGAGGGAGCTGGGGACGCTCCCGCCGAGGAACGGACGCGCCGTCGGCCGATGTATACCCAAGTCGACCCGACCGCGGAGCAGCAGGCGATGATCGACGACATCGTCCGTCGTTACCGCAAGCGGACCAACCACCTGGACGAGGAACGGCGCGCCGCGTTCCAGCGGGGCCTCCGTGAGCTCACCGTCGAGACCCGTGAGGAGATCAAGGCGGTTCTGTCGCCGCGGCAGGCCCAGGAGTACCAGAGGCTCCTCGACGAATGGGACGCCCGGCAGGCCGCCGAACGGGAAGGTCGCGACGGCGAGCGTTAAGCAGGTTGTTGACGAGGTATCGCGGGCCGCGCACGCTTCCGTGAAGACATTTTCGCGGGCCGAACCCGCGCCTGCAATCGCAGGCGGTTGTCCCGGTGTGCTTGGACGCCGGGATCTCACATGACGAGGAACGAGATTCGTTCCGTACGCTCCGGGCACGCGAACGCTACTCGAGGCTTCGGACAGGGGAGGGTGTGATGGGCGAGGAACAGAATCCGGTGATCATCCGCACGGAAGGGCTCCGCAAGGACTACGTGCTCGGCGCAGAAACGGTTCGCGCGGTTCGGGGCGTGGATCTCCTGATCCACAAAGGCGAGTTCGTGGCGATCATGGGCCCGTCGGGGAGCGGCAAGTCGACGTTCATGAACATGATCGGCTGCCTCGACACGCCCACGGCCGGCAAGTACTGGCTCAATGGGCAGCTGGTCAGCGAGTTGAGCGACGACCAGCTCGCGCGCGTCAGAAACCGCGAGATCGGGTTCGTCTTCCAGACGTTCAACCTGCTCCCGCGAGCGACGGCGCTTCACAACGTCGAGCTGCCGTTGATCTATGCGGGCGTCGGCAGCAAGGAGCGGCGCAGGCGCGCCGCTGAGAAGCTCGAGTTGGTGGGGCTGGCCGACCGGATGGACCACCGGCCGCCCGAGCTGTCGGGCGGACAGCGCCAGCGGGTAGCCGTCGCGCGCGCGCTGGTGAACGACCCCGCGCTTCTGCTCGCCGACGAGCCGACCGGCAACCTCGACTCGGTCACGAGCGCCGACGTGATGAATCAGCTCGAGGAGCTTAACGAACAGGGCCAGACGATCGTCCTAGTCACACACGAGCACGACATCGCGGCGCACGCCAGGCGACAGGTGCACCTCAAGGACGGGCTCATCGAGCAGGACTTTGTCAGCGAACGCGCGGGCTCACTGGTATAGCGGGAGACTCCGGGGATGACTTCAGCACTTCGACGCTTCGCCTCCATCGCGGTGGGGGCGATGGTGATCACCGGATGCACGCGCGGCGAAGCCGCTGAGGAGGGGCCGCGGCTCCTCACCGTTCAGGCGACGCGCGGCAGTCTCACCCTTCGCGCGGAGGCCACCGGTACCGTCGAGCCCATCCGCGAAGTCGAGGTGAAGTCGAAGGCGTCCGGTGAGGTCCTCAGGCTCCACGCCGACGTCGGGGATCAGGTGGACCGCGGCACGCTCCTGGCGGAGATAGATCCCCGGGACGTGCGCAATCGCTACAACCAGGTGCAGGCCGACCTCCAGGTCGCGCGGGCCCGCCTGGAGATCTCCGCGGCCCAGCTCGAGCGCTCGACGGCCCTCCTCGAGGCGAGCGTGATCACTCCCCAGGAGCACGAGAACGCGACGCTCGACTACGCCAACGCGCAGGCCTCGCTCGTGCGCGCGCAGACCGACTTCGAGCTCGCCGAGCTCCAGCTCGCGGACGTCAACATCCGGGCGCCGATGGCCGGTACGATCATCCAGAAGAACATCGAGGAGGGCGCGGTCATCCAGTCGGCGTCGTCGAACGTCTCCGGCGGAACCGCGCTCTTCATCATGGCCGACCTGAACAACATGCAGGTCCGCACCCTGGTGGACGAGACCGACATGGGTGACCTCCAGGCCGGCCTCCAGACCGCCGTGAGGGTCGAAGCGTTCCCCGACAGGACGTTCCGTGGGCAGGTCCAGAAGATCGAGCCCCAGGCCCAGGTCGAGCAGAACGTGACGATGTTCCCGGTCATCGTATCGCTCGATAACCGGGCGGGGCTTCTCAAGCCCGGCATGAACGCCGAGGTCGAGGTGTTCATCGACGAGGTCTTCGATGCCGTGCTCGTGCCCAACAACGCGATCGTGCAGGCCGCGGATGTCGGTCCGGCCGCGCTGGCGCTGGGGCTCGAGCTCAACGATGTCGACCTACAGCAGTTCATGCGGGCTGGTGGCCGCGGCGCGTTCAACGGTGACGGAGCCGGGGGAGGGAACCGCGGCGGGGGCGCTGAGGGAGCGTCCGGCGCGGAAGGCGAGTCCGCGGACGTTCCCGCGGACGAGCCGAGCGGGGCCGCGGATCTGCCTCGGGAGCCGACCGGGGGCGCGAGCCAGGGCGGAAACGCCACGGGGCGCCTCCAGGAGCTGAGGGCCCAGGCCCAGAGCGGCGCGATCTCGCAGGACTCGATGCGCTCAGCCTTGCAAGCGTTACGGGGCCAGGCCGGAGGGGCCGGCGCCGGCGCGTTCAGGGGGGCCAGGGACGCGGGCGAGGGCGCGGCGCGCGACACACGCCCGGCCGCGGTGTTCGTGATGGGCGCCGGCGGCGTTCCCGAGCCCAGGCTCGTCCAGCTCGGCATCGGCGACTGGGACAATACCCAGGTCGTCTCCGGGGTCGAGGAGGGCGAGACGCTCGTGATCGTCGGCGCCGCGCAACTCCAGGCGCAGCAACAGGAGTTCCTCGACCGCATGCGGAGCCGCAACGGCGGGAATCCGTTCGGAGGTGGTGGCGGACCCGGTGGCGGCCGCGGCCGCTAGGTCAGGAGGACACGACATGCTCCTCTACGAGATCGTCATGGTCGCCATGGGCGCGGTGCGTGCGAACGTGCTCCGTTCGGTGCTGACCACGCTGGGGATCGTCATCGGGATCGCGGCGGTGATTACGATGGTGGCGCTCGGCGAGGGCGCTCAGCAGCGCGTCGAGGCGGAGATCAATCGCATGGGGACGACCGTCCTCACGATCCGCCCCGGCCAGCAGATGTGGGGCGGCGTGTCACGTGGTGACGCCCGCATGTCCGTCGACGACGCGCTGGCGTTGCGCGCCGAAACGAACGGACTGCTGAAGGTCTCACCCGAGCAGCAGTCGCGCCTCCAGATCGCATACAGCCGCTGGAACGCCAACACCCAGATCATGGGCGTGTGGCCCGAGTACTTCGACATGTACAACCACGCGCTCCTGGCTGGGCGCTTCTTCAATCAGGGGGAGTTGCAGGGCCGCCGCCGCGTGGCCGTGCTGGGGTACAATCTCCCGACCGACCTGGGCGAGACGCCGCCCGAGCTCCTGGTCGGCCAGACGATTCAGCTCCGGGGCATCCCGTTCGAGGTGATCGGCGTGCTGGCCGAGAAAGGTGACGCGGCGTGGGTCCGTCCCGACGACCAGGTCTTCATTCCGCAATCCACGGCGCAGTACCGCGTCATGGGCGGGCGGGAGCGGCTCAACGCGATCTACGCCGCCACGGAGACGCCCGAGGAGCTCGACCAGGCCTACGCGGAAATCGATCGCGTGATGCGGCGCGAGCATCGCATTCGGGCCGGCGAGGACGCGGACTTCAACATCCGCAACTCCGCCGATCTGCTAGCCACCGTCGGCGAGACGAGCCGCACGTTCACGATGTTGCTCGCGGGCATCGCCGGTGTGAGCCTGCTCGTGGGGGGCATCGGCATCATGAACATCATGCTCGTGTCGGTGACCGAACGGACGCGCGAGATCGGCGTGCGCAAAGCCCTGGGTGCCACCAAGAAGGCGATCATGACACAGTTCCTGGTCGAGGCCCTCTTCCTGTGCACCCTCGGCGGGCTCCTGGGTGTGATCGCCGGGTACGGGGCGGCGGCGCTGATTACGAGGATAGCGTCCTGGGAGACCGCGGTGGCACCCGAAGCGGTCGTTACCGCGCTTGCTTTCTCGGCGGCGGTCGGGCTGTTCTTCGGGATATGGCCCGCGCGCCGCGCGGCCGTGCTCGATCCGATCGACGCCCTGCGCTACGAGTAGCGGCTAGCCGCGGGTGCCAGGATGGCCAAAGCCCCGACGCTCCCGGTCCGCCGCCGACCGGGTGTTCCCCCTTTCCTATGCGTTCCCCGACGAGCTCGTCGTCGCCGACGTGCCGAACAAGGACCGTGTGTGGGCCGAGGTGATCCCCGGATTCCGGGAGACCTATCGCTTCGGCCCCGGACAGCAGGCCGACTACTTCGAGCAATACCGCCGGGCCCGCTTCGCGTTCACGTGGAGAAAGGGCGGGTGGGACTGTCTGCGTCACTACGAGATCCTGGCCAACGGGTGCATTCCCGTGTTTCGCGATCTGGACTCCTGTCCCGCGGCCACGCTGGCCTCGTTCCCGAAGACGCTCGTGCTCGAGGCGATGCGCGATCTGCTTCCCTGGAGCGGGGCGAAGGCGGCCCTGTACGACGACTACGTCGCGCGGATGCTCCGGCATGCCAGGAAGAGGCTCACTTGCTCGGCGTCGACCCGGTCCTTTCTCGAGCGGTTCGGGCTGCCGCGGGCGGCGCACAGGATCCTCGTCCTGCGCTGTCACAAGAGCGTCAACTACACGAGGGAGATGCTCCTCATCGGTCTCAAGCGAATGCACGAATGCGTGGAGTTCCCTCGCATCCCCTACCTGTATGACGACTACCCGATCGAGCGTCTCGGCGAGTGCGCCGGCAACGGCTTCGGCTACGCGCGGCTGTTGCAGGCCCCGCCGTACCCTTGGACCAGACGCTCGATCCGCGACTCAATCCGAGCGCGTGAATGGGACCTGATCGTCTACGGGAAGATGGGTGTGGGCGAGCGGCGTCAGGGCACCGTGCCGCGCTGTCCGTTCTGGGCGGACGTGTCGGCGGTGTATGCTCCGGAGGAGATCGCGTTCCTCTATGGTGGGGACGCCTGTCAGGACCGCGCCGATCCCGGGAGTCCTCACACCGTCCACCTACGGTCGCACAGCGAGTTGGGGCGGTGCTTTGTCCGCGAGCTGGTCTGAGAGCATCGGGCGTTACGCCACCGGGGCTCAGGGCTCCCGCGTCGGGCCGCAACGCGGGCACTGATTTCCACCAGGGCCGCCTAGCCTAGCGCCGAAGCAGGACCTGTATCTCGGTGCCGCGGCGGACCAAAGTGATCGGTAACGTCGCCCCCGCCTGCGACACGCCGAAGCGCAGGTCTTCGACAGTCCGGACCATGACCTGGTGCAGATGGGTGATGACGTCGCCGGGGATGATGCCCGAGATCGCCGCCGGGGTTTGCGGTGCCACGTCCACGACGAGGACGCCGCCCTCGACGCCCTGGAAGTAGGCCGCGAGCTCGGGGCGCAGGTCGATCACCTCGGCGCCGGCCACCCGGTTGCGCCCGAGTAGGTAGGGCGTCAGGGGACGGAACTCGTCATCGGTCTCCGCGGCGCGAGGCGTCCCCCTCGGCGGCGTGAGCACGCCCGAGTACTCGAAGCCTGCGGTCGCGCGCGCGGCGTCGGCCATCGCCGACCGCAAGGACTGTGAGCGCCGCGCGGCTTCCTCCATCTGTCGTTGCAGGCGCTCGAGCTCGGCGTCCTGCGCGAGCCTCACCTGGCTCGTGGTCCCGAGCGCCCTCTCGATCTCCCGGTTTCGCGAGGCGATGCCCCGCTGAAGCCGCTCGATGTCGCGATTCAGGGCGTCCATCTCCCGGCGTAGGGAATCGTGCTGCTCTCCGCGGAAGACGAAGAACTCGAAGGGCGCCTGCACCGTGGCCTGTCCGTCGGACGTGACCACGGTCACGCGGTTGCGGGTCATGGTTCGGGGGGCGCCGGCGGCGTTCCGGGCGTTCGTCCGCGCGCGCTCGCGGCCGCGGTCCTCGACGAGCCGTACGCGCAGCGAGTCCATGGCCCGGTACATCGACTCGACCAGGGAGTCGGGATCGAACGATCGCTCGACGAGCTCGACGGCCACCACGTCGCTGGGCCGCTCGGTCGCTCGGAGGCGGAACTCCCGCCGCCGCCCCTCCCGCTCGACCACGATGCGCACGCGATCCCCGGCGCGGAGCCGAAGGCGCTCGGCGAGCTGAGCCAGCTCGGAGGCCCGCTCCAGGTCGTTGACCCGGAGGAGCCGGTCACCCTCCCGGACTCCGGCTTCGTGCGCCGGGCTGCCCGTGCGCACTTCGGTGATGACGAGCTCGGTCACGCGACCGCGCCGGTCGATCGAGGGCTCGAAGGAGACGCCGATCCAGCCCGGCGCCCGGTCCGAGCCGGTCCGCTGTGCGTGCAGGGGTCCGGCGACCGCCGTGACCGCGAGGATCGCCGTCAGGAAGTGCAGCGCGGGCCTCATGCTCAGAACCAATTGCCTCCGCCGGCCGACACGAGGCGCACCATCGCGGCGCGCTCCGCGAGCGCCGAGGTCAGGACGCCGTTGAGGAACGGGTCCGCGGGCGCCTGGCGCACCGCGGCCTGGCTCACGCTCACGAGACCCTCGAGCGCCGCGTATCGGCTGAGGGGATCGCCGACGAGCGTCTCCCCGCCCTCCTGGGCGAGCAGCTCGCGGTAGTGGCTGAACGCGGCCACGTAGCGCTCCTCAGCGACCCGCATGGCGGACGCGGCCTCCTCCACGGAGGCCGCCTCGGCGATGTCGACGACGTCCGCGTCCTTGTCAGCCCGGCTGGTGAACGCCACGCCGCTGCCCACTCCCCCAAGGAATAGCAGGACCGCGGCGGCTGCCCGCATCCACTCCGGCGTCTGGGCCAGGCCCAACTTCTGGAACACGCTCGGGCTCTCGACGAGGCCCTCCGAGCGAAGGCGCGCCTCGAGGACCCGCCAATCGCCCTTCGGTGGCATGATCTCGGGCAGGCCGCGCAGCATCTCGTACTGCTCCAGAAACGCTTTTCGCTCGGCGGCGCACCGCTCGCACCCGGCGAGATGCTCCGCCTCTTCCGGTGTCGGCTCTTCGTCGACGAGCCGGGCCAGCGCTTCGGCCGTTACATGCTCCATGCTTCTGCTCCGTATTCCTGGACGGCCCCGTCCAAGGGGGCGAGCATCGCTCGCATCTTGGCCCGGGCCTTGAACAGCTGTGACTTCGAGGTGCCCGCCGTCACGCCGAGCACGTCTCCTATCTCCTCATGCGTGTAGCCCTCCACGTCGTGGAGGATCAGCACGCGGCGCATGCCTTCTGGAAGGCCGTCGAGGGCCCGCTCGAGCCGCTTCTGCAACAGCGAGTCGGCATGCGTCGGCGCTACCGCGACGACGTCGGGCTCCGGACCCTCGCGCTTCATGCGGGTCTCGGCTTTGCGCAGCGCCTGCAGCGCCGCGTTGACCGCGATCCGGTGCAACCACGTCGAGAACCTCGCGTCGCCGCGAAAAGTGGGCAGGGCGCGGATCGCTCGGATCCACGCTTCCTGAGCGTAGTCCTGGGCCAGGTCGTCGTCGCCGGCGATCCGACGCACGACGGCGTACACCCGGGGCGCATACCGGTCGTACAACGTCCGGATCGCACGGGCGTCACCATCCGCCGCCATCCCGATGAGCTGGCTTTCCGTCGGTCCCACGGAGGGTCTTCTCATGTGCATCGTTCGACGCGTCCCCGACCGGACAGGGTTGCCTCTACAACTGTGGCCGCAACCGCAGCCGCCGGGCTCGGGCTCGACCACCCCGCGGCCGCCGGGAGCCTGGCCGCCGCGCCTTGTGGGCACTAGGCTCCCGTGCCCCACGGACTCCCGTGGCTACCCGAAACCCCCGAGTCTGGTTCGCGCGCGCCGCGCGCGCGAACCGGCGACCCCGGCGTCCGTCGATCCCCCCGATGATCCGCTTCGAAAGACTTTCCAAGCGCTATGGCACGATCACGGCGGTCCGGGACCTCACGTTCGAGGTCCGGCCGGGTGAGGTGTACGCCCTGCTCGGGCCCAACGGGGCCGGCAAGACGACCGCGCTGCGGTGCCTGGCCACCCTGCTGCGGCCGACCGCGGGCCGCGTATCGGTGGCGGAGGTCGACGTGGTGGCGGATCCGATCGGAACACGGCGCCGCATCGCCTTCCTGGCGGCGTCGATGGGCCTCTACGAACGGCTGTCCGCGCGGGAGCTCGTCGCCTATTTCGGGCTCCTGCACGGCCTCTCCGGCCGCGCGCTCGACGATCGCGTCGAGGAGTTGGTCGTCCTCTTCGGCATCGACGGATTCGCCGACCGGCTGTGCGGCAGGCTCTCCACCGGGCAGCGGCAGCGCGTCGCGGTCGCGCGCGCACTCGTCCACGACCCGCCCGCGCTGGTGCTCGACGAGCCGACGCTCGGGCTCGACGTGCTGAGCGGCCAAACGATCTACGACTTCATTACGCGCGAGAGGCGGCGGGGCAAGGCGATCCTCCTCTCGACTCATCAGATGGCGGAGGTAGAGCTGCTCGCCGACCGGGTCGGCGTGCTCACGAGGGGGGAGCTCGTCGCGGAGGGCACGACCGACGAGCTGATCGCGAGAGCCGGCGCCCCGAACCTCGCGCGGGCGTTCCTGGAGCTAGTGGCCTGCAACCGATGAACGTTGGCATCCGAGCACCGCTGCATCCACTGTGGCTGCGTCGGGCTCTCGACCCACGCCTTCGGCGCGGGTGCCCCATAGCGGTGCTATTCCTGCGTCGACCCTCCTTGCCACAGCGGCGCCCCGGCGCTCTCGGTGCTCAACGTTCATCGGTTGCAGGCCACTAGTCTCGTGATTCCCGCGTGGCGTGTGGTATGCGTGAAGGAGCTCCGGGAGACGCTCCGCGACCGGCGAACGCTTCTCCTGATGGTCGTGGTCCCGGTGCTCCTCTACCCGGTCCTGCTCATCGTCATCGAGCAGCTCCTCCTGTTCGGCATGCGCAACCTCGAGGACGAGGCGTCACCCGTGGCGGTCGTGGGCGACGCCCCCGCGGGTCTGCTCGAGCTCATGGAGGCGAGCGACGGGGTCCGGCTCGTCGAGGTAACCGGGAGCCCCGCCCGGGCCGTCCGTCTCGATTCGGTAAGCGCGGTCGCGGTCCTCGGTGGCCGCTCCGAGGAGGACGAGACGCAGTCGGTCACCCTCCTGTTCGACGCGGCGTCCGACCGGTCCCAGCGTGGCCGGACCGCGCTCGCGGACGTCCTGTCGGATTGGGGTGACACCTTGCTCGTTCGCAGGCTTGCCGCGCGCGGCCTTCCCGGGAGCTTCGCCCTGCCCGTCGCCGTGGCGGACTCCTCGGTGGCGTCGGCGTCGGAGGTCGGCGGATACGCGCTCGGCAGGATCCTGCCGCTCCTCCTGGTGGTGATCACGCTGCTGGGGGCGTTCTATCCCGCCATCGATCTCGCCGCCGGCGAGAAGGAGCGCGGGACGCTGGAGACCCTCCTGACCGCGCCCGTCCCGCCACGCGCGGTGGTGGCCGGCAAGTTCGTCGCGGTGGCGCTGATCGCGATCACGGCGGCCGGGCTGAACCTCGCCAGCATGCTGCTGACGTTCCAGACGGGCATTCTGCAGATCACGGGGGCGATCGGCCTCGAGGTGTCGCTGCCGTGGTCGGCGGTCGTCATGATCTTCCTCACACTGGTGCCGTTGGCGGTTCTGTTCGCGGCGCTCTTCCTGGGCATCGCGGTGCGCTCGTCGTCGTTCAAGGAGGCGCAGAACGCCCTGACTCCGGTCTACATGCTCGTGCTCGTCCCGGCCATGCTGCCCGTCTTTCCAGGCATCGAGTTCGGTCCCCTGGTCGCCGTGGCGCCCGTCGCCGGAGTGTCGTTCTTCTTCCGCGATCTGATGACCGGGGACGCACGCTTCGGCCTGGGCGTGCTCGTCCTCGCCTCCACCACGGTATACGCGCTCGTGGGCCTGCGCTTCGCGGCCGCCTCCTTCGGGAGCGAGCGAGTGCTCTTCGGCTCGGGCGACCCGGAAACCGGAGTCTCGGGGGAATCCTGGACGCACAGGGTGCGGGCCCGTCGCGCTGCGAGCACGGTCCCAGAGGCCGGGACGGTCGCCGTCTTCACCGCGCTCGTGGCCGTTCTCTTCTTCCTCGGGGGCATCCAACTCCAGGTCGGCCTCGGCGAGCGCGGCCTGCTCGTCGCCGAGTGGCTCCTGCTCTTCGTCCCGGCGGTCGCCTTCGTGGGGCTCGGAGGTTTCGACGTCCGGCGCACGCTGTCGCTCCGCACGCCATCCGTACGGGGCGTCCTGGGGGGCGCGACGCTGATCGCCGGAGCGGTCCCCGTGGTCTGGCTCATCGGCTGGCTCCAGACCTTCGTGCTCCCGGTCCCGTGGGAGCTGCTGGAGGGGCTCGAGGAGCTGGTCACCGCCGACACCCCGGGCCGGCTCGCCTGGCTCCTGGTGCTCCTGGCGGTCACGCCGGCCGTGTGCGAGGAGGTCGTCTTTCGGGGGGTTCTCCTCGGCGGCACTCGCCGACTCGCGCCGGGGCGCTTCATCGTCCTCAATGGCCTCGTCTTCGGGGCGTTCCACCTCTCGTTCGAGACGGTGATCCGGTTCCTCCCGACCGCCACGTTGGGTATCGTGATCGCCTGGGCCGTCTGGCGCACCGGCTCGATCTGGGTCGGCGCGCTGATGCACTTCCTGAACAACGGCACGATCGTCGTGCTGGCCTCCACGCCCGGCCTGCGCGACCTGTTCTCGGACCCCGACGCGCCACCGCCACTGTGGCTCGTACCTCTCGCCGCGGTGGCGCTGGCGATCGGAGTCCGCACCTTGCTGGGGGAGCGTCCCCCCGGCCCGACCATGACCGGTGCTCCTGCGCCGGATCCCAATCCCACGATCACCCTTCGAGAGCACCCATGACCGAACCCGAATCGTCGGCCGGCGCGACCCATCTGGAGTGTACCGCGACCGGCGACACGCTTCCGAGCGAGCAGCTCGTCGGCCTCTCGCCGGCCGGCAAGCCCCTGTTCGCGCGCTACGACCTGGAGGCCGTACGGGGTACGTTCACGCCTTCGGCCGTGGCGTCGCGACGGGCGGACCTGTGGCGATACGCCGAGGTGCTTCCGGTCCGCGACCCTGCCGCCCGTCTCTCGCTGGGAGAGGGGTGGACTCCGCTGCTCGACGCTCCGAGGATCGCGACGCGGCTGGGCGTTCGACGCGTCCTGATCAAGGAGGAGGGGCAGAATCCGACGGGGAGCTTCAAGGCCCGGGGCCTCTGCCTGGCCGTCGCTCGGGCGCTCGAGCTGGGCGCGCGGGAGCTGGCCCTACCGTCGGCGGGCAACGCCGGGAGCGCGGCGGCCGCGTATGGAGCCGCCGCGGGCCTCCCGGTGCACGTGGTCGTTCCCTCGGACACGCCCGCGCCGATCCTGGAGGAGATCGCGGCCCTGGGCGCCGATCTCCAGCTCCTGGACGGACTGATCAGCGACTGCGCCAAGGTCGTCGCCGAAGGCGCGCGGGAGCACGGATGGTTCGATCTGTCCACCCTCAAGGAGCCGTATCGCGTCGAGGGGAAGAAGACGATGGGTTACGAGCTGTTCGAGCAGCTCGGCGGGCGCCTGCCCGACGCGATCCTCTATCCGACCGGAGGCGGGACCGGTCTGATCGGGATGTGGAAGGCCTTCGACGAGATGGAGCGCCTCGGCTGGATCGGGCCGGGGCGACCTAAGATGTTCACCGTTCAGGCTGCCGGATGCGCGCCGATGGTGCGCGCCTGGGAGCAGGGGCTGGATCACGCCGAGACATGGCAGGGCGCCACGACGTACGCGTCGGGCCTGCGCGTACCCGGGGCGGTGGGCGACTTCCTGATACTGGGCGCGCTTCGCGAGTCGGGTGGCGGGGCGGTTGCGGTCGC
>Ga0268386_10001827_pt1 | contig 14817 bp, 9 predicted proteins | sample RVTome_15_FD_200260 | JGI IMG/M metagenome (GOLD analysis project Ga0268386, IMG submission 200260) | Soil microbial communities from uranium-contaminated site in the Upper Colorado River Basin, Wyoming, United States - RVT150D86... ...
ATTTGGTGGAGGCGCGCTCCAACCCGGGGACCACGTCGACCGTCGGACGCGGCCAGGCGACGATGCGCATGGTCTCGCCGACCTCGGGTGACGTGTTCCAGGCGTCGTTCGTCTGGCAGGAGCCGGCCGCCAGCTACGCGGGCGGTGGTCTCGTCCGGCTGTCGATCGCCGCGAAGGTCGACGAGTACAAGTGGCGTGGCAAACGCGACGGCTACCTGCATCACGGGATCAACTTCGCGAGCGCGAACGTCACCGCGCGCATCGATCAGGCCGGGGTGAACGTCGGTGGGGTCACGCGCTCCGCGGTCTACCTCGAGGCCGCCGACCGGAAGAGCACGCCGAAGGTGAGCGTCGACGACGGCCGGATCACCACCGCGGCGGCCTCCGCGACGGTCGAGGCGGCGTTTCGGGCGGGTGGCCGGGAAGGGGACGAGCGCGCGATCTACATCGCGAGCTCGGCCGGGATGGCGCGCTACACCTACCGCTGGTCGTCCGGTGAGGGCGGCGCGGCGCCGCCGGTCACGGTGGCGAGCCGCCCGCGCACGCCGCCCAGGCCCGCCGCGCCGGAGCCTCGACGGACACCGCAAGGGGACTGTAACGACACGGACTTGGTGCGGTTCGGAGACCTGCAGGGCGAGGTCAACGTCCGCCCGAACGCCGGGGACGACGACGAGTACATCTTCGCCGAGCTCAGCACCCCGCTGAAGCACGACGACCGGATCCGTACCCGGCCGCGCAGCGGCGCGATCCTGTCGTTCATGGACATGACCACCTTCGTGATGAAGGAGGACTCGATCATCGTGTTGGACATCTGCGAACCGCGCGAGAGCAAGATCGACCTGGTGGCCGGCCAGGTGTGGGTGAACCTGAAGAAGATGATCGAGAGCGGCTCGCTGGAAGTCGAGATGTCCCAGGCGGTCGCGGGGATCAAGGGCACGACGGTGATCTTCGAGGAGAACGGGCGGCGCTCGACGGTGAAGGTGATCGAGGGCCGGGTCGAGGTGCGCCCGCGGCGGGGGGGGCCGGTTGTCCTGAGCGACGGCGAGACAGTCGTTGCCGAGGCGGGTCGCCTGGGCGCGGTGGGTCGGTTCGCGGTCGACGCCGAGCTCGCGGCGTGGAATCCGAAGGTGCAGCGCAAGACCGCCGACGTCCGCGCGGAGCGCGGCGGTTGGGGCTGGCTGCCATGGATCATCGGCGGCGCGCTCTGTGGGTTCGCCGGATTGCTCGTCGCAGGGGGCGTCCTGTTCCTGACCCTGAAGTTGCTGCGAGGCCGGCGAGGCGACGCGCGCGGTCCCTAGCGAGCGGGGCACGCGACGGGGTCGCGACCGTTGGACGGACCTCGGGGGGATGGTGGACCTCGGCGCCCTCGGCGGCTGGCACAGCCTGCCGGTCGCGATCAACCGCCGGGGCGAGGTGGCCGGCTGGAGCATTACCGCCGGCGGCGCCCTTCGCGCCTTCCTCTGGACGCCGGCGGACGGGATGGTGGACCTCGGGACCCTCGGCGGCCGCTACAGCCGACCCGTGGCCATCAACGCCCTCGGACAGGTCGTCGGCTGGAGCGCGAACGCCTCGGGCCGCGTGCAGGCCTCCCTCTCGACTGCCCCGGACGGCATGAAGGACCTCGGGACCCTTGGCGGGGAGACCGCCCAGCCCGTGGCCATCAACGGTCGCGGCCAGGTCGCGGGCACGAGCACGACCGCAGCCGGACAGTCCCATGCCGTGCTGTGGGACCCCGCCGCCGAGGAGGCGCGGCTCGGAGCGACCGCGCCCCTGGGCGGAGCTCCTGGCGCGCACCTTCGCCGTCGACCTCCTCGCCTGCCCCAAGTGCCACGGGCGGATGAGGCTGTTCGCCATGGTGGATAACCCGGCTAACGTCGCCCGCTTCCTGGCCGCAGTCGGCGAGGCGACCGAGGTGCCACCCCGCTCGCCGGGGCGCGGTCCCCCGTGCTGGAAGAGCCGGGTGCTCCGCCGGCAGGCGCTCGGTGACGAGGACGACGGTCACGGCCGCTGGGACCAGGAGACAGCGTAGCGGCGGGGCCGAGAGCCCGGCGGGCAGGACACCCGTGCTGACCGGGCCAGGATCCGCGAGCGATCGGCATGGGGACAGCTCCGCTGCCGTCGCTGCGGCCAACAGGGCTCGCGTCGTGCGGCATCATAGCCCACGTCCCGCGATGGCATGGTTCGGGCCCGGTCTCGATACCCGATGCAACCATTCGTGAGGGCCGTGCGTCGTGGACGGGGAGATGGTATCGATGCAACTCACGAAGACGAGCCTCGTCGTCGTCCTCGCGGCCGGGGTGGGCGGACCACCCCGGCTCGCCCCGACTCCGCCGGAGGCAACGACGTCGGCCATTCGCAGGATTCGGCCGGTGGTGTTCCCGGCATATGAAGACTACCCCGGTATCGCGTTCTACGCGCCCACCGCCGCCGAATACGGCCGCGCGGTGGGCGATCGGGCCTTCGTCATGGAACGGGTGACCTATCGAAGCGACGGCCTGGACGTGTATACGTACCTCTACCGGCCGGCCGATCCGCCCCGGGACCGGAGGCTGCCCGTCGTGGTGTTCAATCGAGGCAGCTACGTCCGCGACGACTTCGCCCCCGAGGTGCTGATGCCGGCCAACCGGCTCGCCCGCGAGGGCTATCTCGTCGTGGCGCCGATGCTCCGAGGGAGCGGCGGCGCCCCGGGGCATGACGAGATGGGGGGGGCGGACCTCCACGACCTGTTCAACGTCGTGGAGGTCGTCGAGGAGCTCCCGTATGCCGATGCGACCAGGGTCTTTCTCTACGGCGAGTCCCGCGGGGGGATCATGTCCCTGCTCGCCGCGAAACACGCCTTTCCCGCCCGGGCGATCGCGGTGTGGGGCGCCATCACCGACCTCGGCGCCTTTCTCGCCGAAAACGGCCCGGCCCGCCGGCTCGCCGCCGAGGTCTGGCCCGGGTTTCCCGCCAACGAGCCCGAGATCGTGGAGTCCCGGTCGGCGATCCGATGGCCGGAGAAGATCGACCTCCCCGTGCTCCTCATGAACGGCGGAGCGGACGGCCAGGTCTCTCCCCTGCACGCGATCCAGCTCGCGTCCGCCCTCCAGAAGCTCGGCAAGCGGTACGAGCTGAAGGTCTTCCACGGCGAGAACCACATCCTCACCGGGCGGGCGCAGGAACGCGACGAGGACGCGATGAGGTGGTTCCGCCGCTTCGACGCCCCGCCCTCCGGCCCGTAGACCTCTGCAACCGGAAGTGGCCCCCCGCCCCGTCCAAAGGGGCGTCGAGGGCGGCACTGACATCTTCGTGGCGACGTACGCGGGCACGGATGGGGCTCACCTCTGGTCGCGCCGGTTCGGGAGCGTCGGCGAAGGTGCTTCTCGATGCGCCTGACCGCGCGCGCGAGTACCTCGGCGCGCAGCTCGGGCCGCGTGACCGGCTCCGGCAGATAGGCGTCCATGCCCGCCGCGAGGCACGCGTCGCGGCCCGCGGCGAGCGCGTTCGCCGACAGCTCCCCGAGGCCGTCCGCGTTGGCACCGAGGCGGCTCCCTTCCGCGCCGCGACCGACGCTCGACACGAGCTTCGCGGTGGTGCGGCCGGGTTGGTTCGGCTCAGGAAGCGGTCCTGGAGCTCGAGGGCGCCGGCTCGCGCTGGCGCGCTCCCCCGCCCTTTCCGCCTGCCCGAACCGTCTCCCGGAGCACGCGGATGCGCTCGTCGAGCCGCGGGTGCGTCGAGAAGTACTCCGCCAGGTCCGCCTGCTCCGGGGCGAGCCGGGCCAGGCGCTCGAGCGCGCGCACTCCGCCCTCCGGATCGAAGTCCGCGGCCCGCATCAGCCGCACGGCTTCGCCGTCGGCCTCGAACTCCTGCTCGCGCGAGTACCCCTTCCCCAGCATCTCCCGCACCACCCGGCCAGCGGCCGGCAACCGCCGTCCGACGACGTCGAAGAACACGTCGGCCATCAACCGGTCGCGCGCGTGGCGGCGCAGCACGTGCCCCATCTCGTGCGCCACGACGAACGCGCACGCGTCGCGGTCTTCCGCGCACAGCCGCAGCAGCGCGTCGGTGATGAACACGAAGCCGCCGGGAAGGGCGAAGGCATTGGGCACGGCCGCCGCGACCGCGCGGAACGCGAAGGAACGCGGGCCCTCACCCAGAGCCGCGCCGAGGCGCGCGCCGATCTCGGCCACGCGGCGCTCGTCGTCGGGCGCGACGCCGCCCGGGAACCGCGCCTCGAGCTCGCGCGCGCGCTCGCGGCCGAAAGCCTCCTCGGACCGCAACTCCTCCGCCTGGTCGCCGGCCATCGACCCCCAGATCCACCGCGCCTTCCGGAAGGGCCTGCGGGCTTGCTCGCCCAGGCGCCGGCCGAGCGCGGGCAGGTTGCGGCCGCGCCAGAGGAGCGCGATGAGCAGGCCCAGGAGCAGCAACTCGGCCAGCCCCAGGCTTCCGAAGCGCATCCTTCATTGTAGTGGCCGGCGTCTCGGCGCAAGTGGCGGATCAACAGCCGTACGCTCACGGCCTGAGATCTGCAAGCGATTCTGCCGGGCGTGTCGATTGCTGGCGTTCGGTCGCCGCCAGGGGCCCGGCCGGCGCGACGCCGAGCAGGGCGGCCCGCTCGAGCGCGGCGCGCAGCTCGGGCCGCTTGACCGGCTTCGGCAGGTAGTCGTCCATGCCCGCCGCGAGGCACGCGTCGCGGTCCGCGGCGAGCGCGTTTGCCGTCAGCGCGATCAGGCGCGGCGACGCGCCCCACCCGCTGCGGATGAGGCGGGCGGCCTCGAGGCGGACGACGACGACCCTGAAGGCAACCTCGCCGCCTCGGCGGTCTCGGGCCTGGCCCCTCCGCGACCACCGCGCTTTCGCGCCGCCCGACACGCACGCTGCCGCCCGCGCTCATCCACCCGGTACTCGTGCAGTTCACCGGCACGTCGCCGTCGGCCAAGCCGTCGCCGACGAACGCCCCGGCATCCGCCCCTACATGTCTTCTGGTGTCTGGTCACCGCCGGATGAGGAACGAACCAGCCCCGGCACTCCGCGCAGCGCTTTCGACCTCGTCCCCTTCCAAGGTGCATCCCGAAGGATGCCCGCCCGCAACGCCGCGGTCAGGCGCAGGGGCTCAGGGGTGGACCATTCTACGCAAGCACAGGCGGGTCAATTCCGGCGAGCGCCGAAGCCTCGTCGGCCGGAGTGACCTGGCAAGGGCCCGACGATCGGGGGCGCGAGCTTTTCCTTTGTACAATTCGGCCTATACCCTCGCGGAGCTCCCCCCCTGCGCCCGCTCGTCGAGGGACGAAGCCCGTGGGGTCCCGGCCCTCGAAACGGGTCCCCTAAAGACCCAAGGCAAGCATTCGTCCCCGGCCCACGAGTGGCGTGGACTCGACGCTGACCCGAGGATCGCTGCCAGCTACTTGGAACCCTGCGGCTACCGGAACATCGCACCCGTGCCGTCCGAAGCCCGTGCAAAGCAGGTGCCACGGGCGGCTCTCGGCGCGATGCTTGCAGCTCGTGGTGCTGCCTCGGGAGAAGCGCCGGATAGCCGGCTGGCGGTCTCATCACGACGGAGGGAACCGGAGCCTTGTGGTGAATCACGCAGACGGATGGATGAGTGGCTGGATGGGCGGAGGCATGTGGCTCCGGACGGTGACCGGCGTCCTGGTGATGGTGCTGCCGCTCGTCGTGATCGATAGGGTGTCCAAGAGAGGATCGTGAGGTGGCGGTGGCGGCCAGTGCTTACAATGCGAAGGCGAGGTGATGCGCGGTCTCTCGAAGTTGAAGGAACAGCGACAGACCAAGTACCGGGAGGCCCCCTATGCCTGACCACGAACATCCAGCCACGAGGGCCCCTGAGAAGAAGGCCCCGCACGACGTCGTTGCGGCGAAGCCAGACTCCGGCCCGCTGAAGACGGGCCCTCCGGACCGTCACGAGGCGCACGATCGGATGAAGTCCGACGCTCAAGGGTCGCATGCCGGCCCCGAGCACCATGCCCACATGGCGGCGGAGTTCAGAACACGGTTCTGGGTCTCACTGGTCCTGACCCTGCCGATACTCGTGCTCTCGCCGATGCTCCAGGAGCTGGTGCGACTGCGGAGCGCCATCCGCTTCCCGGGCGACGTGTACGTGTTGTTCGGTTTCTCTTCCGCGGTGTTCTGGTACGGCGGCTGGCCGTTCCTCAAGGGATTCCTCGCCGACATCCAGGCCCGTCGGCCCGGAATGATGACGCTCATCTCCGTGGCCATCGCCACCGCGTACGTCTACAGCAGCGCCGTGGTATTCGGCCTGTCGGGCAAGCCCTTCTTCTGGGAGCTGGCCACCCTCGTCGACATCATGCTGCTCGGGCACTGGATCGAGATGAAGTCCGTGATGGGGGCGTCGCGGGCATTGGAGGAACTTGCCAAGCTCATGCCCTCCGACGCGCACAAGCTCATGCCCGACGGCACCGTGAAGGACGTGGCCCTGGGCGACCTGGCGGTGGATGACAAGGTCCTGATCAAGCCCGGCGAGAAGATCCCCGCGGACGGGGTCATCGTCGCGGGCGAGAGCTCGGTCGATGAAGCGATGCTCACCGGGGAATCAACGCCCGTCACCAAGGCGACGGGCGCGCAAGTCATCGGAGGGTCCATCAACGGGGAAGGTGCGCTGACCATCGAGGTCAAGGGGACCGGCAAGGACTCGTTTCTGTCCCAGGTCATCGATCTCGTCAAGCAGGCCCAGGAAAGCAAGTCGAGGACCCAGGATCTCGCCAACACGGCTGCAATGTGGCTCACGGTCGTCGCCCTGGGCGGAGGGGTGATCACCTTCCTCATCTGGCAGGTTCTCGTGGGCCGAGACTTCACGTTCGCCATCGAACGCACCGTCACCGTCATGGTCATCGCTTGTCCTCATGCCCTGGGCCTCGCCGTGCCGCTGGTGGTAGCGGTCTCTACCGCCCTGGCCGCGAGCAACGGCCTGCTCATTCGCAATCGCGTTGCTTTCGAGGGCGCGCGAAAACTGCGGGCCGTCATTTTCGACAAGACCGGCACGCTCACCGAGGGCCGATTCGGCGTGACCGACACCCTGATACTCTCGCCGGACATCAACGAGGAAACGCTGCGCACCTACGCAGCCTCCCTTGATGCGAACTCCGAGCATCCCATCGCCAAGGCCATCGCCGCCTCTTCGGAAAAGAAGCTGCCCGTCGAAGGCTTCAAGAGCATCACGGGCAAGGGCGCCGAAGGCCGGGTCGAGGGCAAGGACATCAAGGTGGTCAGCCCCGGCTACTTGCGCGAACAGAAGATGGCGCTCAACGACCAGCGCGTGGAGCCCCTGCAAGCCCAGGGCAAGACGGTCGTGTTCGTTCTCGTGGACGGAAATCTGAAAGGGGCGATTGCCCTCGCCGACAAGGTGCGACCCGAGGCGAAGCTAGCGATCGACGCCCTCAAGGCGCTCGACATCGCCTGCATGATGCTCACCGGCGACAACGAGGCGACGGCCAAGTGGGTGTCGGACCAGGTCGGACTGGATGAGTACTTCGCCGAAGTCCTGCCCCAGGAGAAGGCGGCCAAGGTGAAGGAGGTCCAATCACGGGGCGTGCTCGTGGCCATGACCGGTGATGGCGTGAACGATGCCCCTGCGCTGGCCCAGGCCGATGTCGGCATTGCGATTGGAGCCGGGTCCGATGTAGCGGTGGAAACCGCCGACGTCATTCTGGTCCGGAGCAATCCACTGGATGTCGTGGCGATCGTGCGACTCTCTCGTGCCACTTATCGGAAGATGATCCAGAACCTCCTCTGGGCCACGGGCTACAACGTCGTCGCCATTCCGCTGGCGGCCGGAGCGCTCTACGCGTGGGGCGTGTTGCTCACACCAGCCCTGGGTGCGGTGCTGATGTCCGCGAGCACGGTGATCGTGGCCATCAACGCGCGACTGCTGAGACTGCCGAAATGACCAACTCCATGAAGCCCATCGAGCGGATCGTGTCCAAGCCGGCCGGCCCTGGCAGGGCGGGTCCCCTCTCTGACGACGATCTTCGGCGCCTCCACGCCTACTGGCGGGCGGCGAACTACCTCTCGGTGGGCCAGATCTACCTGCTGGACAACCCCCTGCTCCGCGAGCCCCTCCAACCCGAGCACGTGAAGCCCCGGCTGCTCGGGCACTGGGGCACGACGCCCGGCCTGAACTTCATCTACGTTCACATGAACCGCGTGATCAGGAACTGGGACCTCAGCGCGATGTACGTGATCGGTCCCGGCCACGGCGGGCCGGGTCTGGTGGCCAACGCCTACCTCGAGGGCACTTACACCGAGGTCTACCCGAGCATCACCCGGGACGCCGAAGGGATGAGGAAGCTGTTCCGCCAGTTCTCGTTCCCCGGTGGCATCCCCAGCCACGTGGCGCCCGAGACGCCGGGGTCCATCCACGAAGGCGGAGAGCTGGGCTACGCCCTGGCCCACGCCTACGGGGCCGCGTTCGACAACCCCGACCTGCTCGTGTGTTGCATCGTCGGCGATGGCGAGGCCGAGACCGGCCCGCTCGCCGCGAGCTGGCACTCGAACAAGTTCCTGAGTCCCGCGAGGGACGGCGCGGTGCTCCCGATCCTGCACCTGAACGGCTACAAGATCGCGAGTCCCACCGTGCTGGCCCGGATCCCCGGGCACGAGCTCCGGTCGCTCCTGGGAGGTTACGGCCACCACGTGTACATCGTCGAGGGCGACGATCCTCCGGCCGTGCACCAGCAGATGGCGGCGGTTCTCGACGAGGTGATCGAGGAGATCCAGGGCATCCAGCGAGCCGCGCGGGAGCACCGGGGCGGCGCCCGGCCGCGCTGGCCCATGATCGTGCTGCGCACGCCGAAGGGCTGGACTGGTCCGAAGGAGGTCGACGGAAAACCGGTCGAGGGGACCTGGCGATCCCATCAGGTCCCGATGGCCGAGGTCCGGGTGAACGCGGAGCACCGGGCCCTCCTGGAATCGTGGATGAAGAGCTATCGCCCCGAGGAGCTGTTCGACAAAGACGGCGCTCCCATGCTCGAGCTGGCCCAGCTCCCGCCGAAGGGCCAGCGCCGGATGAGCGCCAACCCGCACTCGCACGGCGGGCTGCTCGTTCGCGACCTCACCCTGCCGGACTTCCTCACCTACGGCGTCGAGGTGACCAAGCCGGGGACCACGTCCAGCGAGGCCACCCGGGTCCTCGGCGGCTTCCTGCGCGACGTGATCCGACAGAACCCGGAGACCTTCCGCCTGTTCGGCCCCGACGAGACGGCTTCGAACCGGCTTGCGTCGGTCTTCGAGGCGACCGACCGGGCCTGGGACGCCGAGCGGCTGCCGACGGACGACCACCTCTCGCCCGATGGCCGGGTCATGGAGGTGCTCTCGGAGCACCTGTGCCAGGGATGGCTGGAGGGCTATCTGCTCACCGGCCGGCACGGGCTGTTCAACTGCTATGAGGCGTTCATCCACATCGTGGACTCGATGTTCAACCAGCACGCCAAATGGCTGAAGGTGACGAGGGACATCCCCTGGCGGAAGCCGCTGGCATCGCTGAACTACCTCTTGACTTCCCACGTCTGGCGGCAGGATCACAACGGGTTCTCCCACCAGGACCCCGGGTTCATCGACCACGTGATGAACAAGAAGGCCGAGATCATCCGGGTCTATCTGCCGCCGGACGCCAACTCGCTCTTGTCCGTGGCCGACCACTGCCTGCGCAGCCGCCACTACGTGAACGTCATCGTGGCCGGCAAGCAGCCGTCGCTGAACTGGCTGTCGATGGATGACGCCATCCTGCATTGCACCCGGGGGCTGGGCATCTGGGAGTGGGCCAGCAACGACACGGACGGCAAGCCCGACGTGGTGATGGCCTGCAGCGGGGACGTCCCCACGCTGGAGACGCTGGCCGCGGTCGACCTGATCCGGCAGCACCTGCCCGAGCTCAAGGTCCGGGTCATCAACGTGGTCGACCTGATGCGGCTCCAGGCCTCTTCCGAGCACCCGCACGGGATGTCCGACGCCGAGTTCGACTCGCTCTTCACCACGGACACGCCGACCGTCTTCGCCTACCACGGCTACCCGTGGCTGATCCATCGGCTCGCCTACCGCCGGACGAACCACCAGAACCTGCACGTGCGGGGGTACAAGGAGGAAGGCACCACGACCACCCCGTTCGACATGGTCATGCTGAACGACCTGGACCGCTTCCACCTGGTCATGGACGTGATCGACCGGGTGCCAGGACTTGCCTCCCCCGCGGGGCACGTGCGTCAGCTCATGAGCGACCGGCGTCTCGAGTGCAGGGCCTACACCCGCCTGCATGGCGAGGACGAGCCCGCGGTTCGGGACTGGACCTGGCCTTACTGAGGGCGGAGGGGGGCATGCGCATCCTGGCTGGCTGAAGGGGTTGGCACCGCTCGAGCCGCACGCCCTCGCCTACGACAAGCCCCGGTGTGCGTCGCTGGATGGGTTCACCCTCCACGCGGACACGCGCGCGAGTGCCCGGGACGCGGCGGGGCGGGAGGCCGTGCTGCGCTACGTGCTGCGTCCTCCCCTCGCCCAGGAGCGCGTGGAGCAGCGTCCCGACGGCTTGGTGCGCATCACCCTGAAGAAGGCCTACGCCGACGGGACCTTGGCGGTGGACATGGACCCCCTCTCGCTCCTCTGCCGGCTGGCCACCTGCGTGCCCCCACCGCGCCTGCACACCATCAAGTACGCGGGAGTGCTGGCGCCGGCGAGTGCGTGGCGAAGGCGCCTGGCGCCGAAGGCACTTTCCGAGACGCCCGCGGACGGCCGCAGGCCCCGCCGGCCGGAGCGCACCCCCGCATACCGCCCCTGGGCGGAGCTCCTGGCGCGCACCTTCGCCGTCGACCTCCTCGCCTGCCCCAAGTGCCACGGGCGGATGAGGCTGCTCGCCATGGTGGATGACCCGGCTAACGTCGCCCGCTTCCTGGCCGCAGTCGGCGAGGCGACCGAGGTGCCACCCCGCTCGCCGGGGCGCGGTCCCCCGGACTGGAAGAGCCGCGTGCTCCGCCGGCAGGCGCTCGGTGACGAGGACGACGGTCACGGCCGCTGGGAGCAGGAGACAGCGTAGCGGCGGGGTCCTGAGCCCAGTACGGGCCGTCGGGCCGGCGGAGCCTGCGCGTGGGGCCGGATCGACGCCACCAGGCATCCTCCCGTGCAGGGCCGGCGAGCCAGTCCAGGGTCGGCCGGGGTTGCCATGCGCCCAGGATGGAGCGCCCCGAGGAGACTCGTTGACGAGCAAACCGCCCTCGTATTGCCTACGCCCGGCCAACGCAGCAAGCGGCGTGCCGCTGCCAGGGCGACGCGGGCACAGGCGTCGGAAGCGCCGGCAGGCGACGCAAGGGCGGGACGGGCAACGCCGATCCGAGCGTTCGAGGGGGAACTTGAAAGCCGTTTCTACACCATACAACGCACTCGGAGATCGGCGCCGCCTCGGCTCTACGATCTGTTGCCCATTGCCGGGAGCAACGACCTGGCGCCCGGCGCCGAGGACCGCTGGCACCCTGCTTGCTGGAACGGAAAGCACCGGCGCATCTCGTTCGAGGGGCGTCGGATGGGCCTGAGCTCAACCCGGACCGATCCGCCCGCCGGGGCCCAATCGGATGAGAGCGCCGGATGACCGCCAGGGGCACGATCCCGACGTCGCAGCAGATCCTCGAAGGGATCTTCGACGCGATGCCCGTGCGGGCGTTCTGGAAGGACTGCAACCTCGTCTACGTGGGCTGCAACGCGGCCTTCGCGCGCGACGCGGGCTTCGACGATCCGCGGGACGTCATCGGGAAAGACGACCACCAGTTGGGCTGGCGTGAACAGGCGAACGCGTACCGCGCCGACGACCGCCAGGTGATCGAGAGCGGCTGCTCGAAGCTCCTGATCGAAGAGCCCCAGACGACGCCCGAAGGAAACCGCATCACCCTGCTGACGAGCAGGGTGCCGCTGCGCAGTCCCGCGGGGGAGATCAACGGCGTGCTCGGAACGTACATGGACGTCACCGAGCGCCAGCGGGCGGAGCAGGCGCTGCGCGCGTCGGAGCTGCGCTACCGCCGGCTCTTCGAGTCGGCCAAGGACGGCATCCTGATCCTCGACGCCGACACGGGCACCATCGTGGACGTGAACCCTTTCCTTATCGGCCTCTTGGGCATCTCGCGCGAGAGCTTCCTCGGCAAGAAGATCTGGGAGCTGGGGTTCTTCGAGGACATCCTCGCCAACCAGGACAACTTCGCGGAGTTGCAGCAGAAGAAATACGTCCGCTACGAGGACCTGGCGCTCGAGGCGAGCGACGGCCGTCGGATCGAGGTGGAGTTCGTCAGCAACGTCTATCGGGTGGACCACGAGAACGTGATCCAGTGCAACATCCGGGACATCTCGGCTCGCAAGCGGGCGCAGGAATCCCATGCACGGCTGTCGACGGCGGTCGAGCAATCCGCCGAGTCGATCGTGATCACCGATACCGGCGGGACGATCGTCTACGTCAACCCGGCGTTCGAGCGGTCGACCGGATACACCCGCGACCAGGCGATCGGCCAGAACCCGCGGATCCTCAAGAGCGGCAGGCACGACGCGGAGTTCTACCGTCGATTGTGGGCCGTCCTGGGCCGCGGCGAGGTCTGGAGCGGCCGCATCACCAACCAGAGGAAAGACGGGACGCTCTTCGAGGAGGACACCACCATCTCGGCCGTGCGGGATGCCGCGGGCAAGGTCGTCAACTACGTGGCAGCAAAACGCGACGTCACCCACGAGACGCAGCTCCAGCAGCAACTCCTGCAGGCCCGGAAGATGGAGGCGATCGGACTTCTGGCTGGCGGCGTCGCCCACGACTTCAACAACCTGCTCGGAGTCATCACGGGCTACGGCGAGATCGTGCACAGGCGGATGGCCGACGAGGATCCGCTCAAGGTAAAGGTGGTGCAGATCCTGAGGGCGGCCGAGCGGGCCGCGGACCTGACGCGGCAGCTTCTCGCATTCGGCCGCAAGCAGGTCCTGCAACCCAAGATCCTCGATCTCAACGCCGTCGTGTCGGGCATCCAGAAGATGCTGCCGCGGGTCATCGGGGAGGACGTCGAGCTCGGGACCGTCCTAGCGCAGGACCTCGGCAGCGTCCGGGCGGACCCCGGACAGATCGATCAGATCCTGATGAACCTCGCGGTGAACGCACGCGACGCCATGCCCGAAGGGGGGCGGATCACGATCGAGACGCGCAATGCCGATCTCGACGAGAGCTATGCGGCAACCCACGCACCGGTGCGGACCGGTCGATATGTGATGCTGGCGTTCAGCGACACGGGCTCGGGGATGGACGCGGCGACGCAGGCCCGCGTCTTCGAGCCCTTCTTCACGACCAAGGGCGTGGGCGAAGGCACCGGGCTCGGCCTCGCCACGGTGTACGGCATCGTCAAGCAGAGCGATGGCTACGTCTGGGTCTACAGCGAGGTCGGCGTGGGGACGACGTTCAAGATCTACCTCCCCCGCGTGGACGGCGAGGCCGAGCGCGTGGCGGCTGCGGAGCCGAAGCCGTTCTCGAGCGGCAGGGAGACCGTGCTCCTCGTGGAGGACGAGGCGTCGCTCCGCGAGATGCTCGAGGAGGTTCTGGGCGCGAGCGGCTACTCCGTCCTCGTGGCCCGGGACGGGGCCGAGGCGTTGCAACTCTGCGCGGCGCACGTCGGCCCCATCCAGCTCATGCTGACCGACGTGATCATGCCGGGAGCGACCGGGCCCAAGATCGTGGAGCTCGTCGCACAGACACATCCGAGCATCAAGGTGCTCTTCATCTCCGGCTACAGCGACGAGGCGGTCGCCCGACACGGCCTCATCGGCCCGGGGAAGGCGTTCCTCAGCAAGCCGTTCGGGCCCGAACTGCTCCTGCGGCGGGTCCGGGAGGCGCTGGACGCGACGTGAGGCCGTGAAAGCCCGCTTCTACACGGTACAAACCACGCCGGAGAGCCACGACGCCCGGTTCCCGGTCTCTGCCCATTCCCGAGTGCCGGCGGCGCTCGGCCCGCAACGACAGGCTCTGGCATTCCCCTTGCTCCAAGAGGATAGGAGGTCCGAGATCGGCGGTTGCGCCGCGGAGGGTGCGAAGGGCGTCGCCGCGGTGGCTGTTGTGATTCCGCCGCGCGGAGGGCCCCGGGAACGGGCGACGAATGGGCGGATTCGAGGGTGTCCTGAGGCGAGAGCGCTGGGGTCCTTGCGGCTGTCGCGCAGCTCGAGCGTTCCCTGGCGTCAGCAGCGCGGGCGTCAGGGGGAGGCGACGGGTGTCTGAGCCCTGGGTGCAGGCGGAGATCTCGGACGCGATGTCGAACGCCGCAGGTGCTCGAGGATGCGCTCGATGGCTTGGGCTGGGTGATGAACCCGACCACCTTCATGCTCGCCGAACACCGAGGGCAGACGAGAGGGTCGACCTCGTAAACGCGACGCCGGAGGTCCGCCCAGCGCTTGCGCGCGGCCCTGGTGTCGGGAGAGGGCACCGGCTCGGCGGAGGGGTCTCGGGTGACGGGAGCTGATCTCGCCGTCCGACCTGCGCCTCAACCCGCACCTCCACCTCGTCGTCCTGGACGGGGCCTGGCACGAGGACGGAGAGCTCGCCTGGGAGGCCCTTTCCCATCTGCGGACCAGCGAGGTAATGCAAGGGGGGCGTAGGTGATAGAAGGGCGGTTTGCTCGTCAAGGAGCCCTCCTCGGGGCGCTCCATCCTGGGCGCGTGCCAACCCCGGCCCGGCCGACCCTGGACTGGCTCGCCGGCCCTGCACGGGAGGATGCCTGCTGGCGTCGAGCCGGCCCCACGCGCAGGCTCCGCCGGCCCGCGGCCGGTACCGGGCTCAGTTCGGAGGGATGATCGCGTCCACCCTCCTCAACC
>Ga0268386_10001828_pt1 | contig 14814 bp, 8 predicted proteins | sample RVTome_15_FD_200260 | JGI IMG/M metagenome (GOLD analysis project Ga0268386, IMG submission 200260) | Soil microbial communities from uranium-contaminated site in the Upper Colorado River Basin, Wyoming, United States - RVT150D86... ...
GTCCGGGTATACCGCGCCCGCGCGCGCCGCGATCGCATCCAGTTCGCCGCGCGCCTGGTCGATGGTCACACTGGGCTTCAGCCGTCCGACGGCGGCGAGGTAGTACCCGAGGCGCATCTGGCGGGATTTTTCGGAGAACGTATAGGGAACCCACGCATCCAGCGGGCGCGCGCCTACGTCGAACGACGCCGGCATCACCCCGGCGACCTCGTACGACCGATCGTCGAGCACGACCTCGCTGCCCACGATCAGGGGGTCCCTGCCAAAGCGGCGTTCCCACAGACCCTCGCCAATCACGACCACCCGGCTGCCTTCGTCCACATCCGCGGCGCCGATCCAGCGCCCGGCGAGCGGCGGCACACCAAACACCCGGAAGTAATCCGCGGTCACCGCGCGAACCCGCAGCTCGATCGGCTCGCCGGTGCCGGTGAGGTTCAGCGTGTACGGGAAGTAGTTGTAGGCGGCGACCGCCTCGAACGAGGTCGATTCGCGCTCGAGATCCAGGTAATTGGCCGGCGCGAGCACGTTGACGGCGCCGGTCTTTTTCGCGGTATTCCACACCTGCACGATCCGGTCGGCGCCGGGCCAGGGGAGCGGCTTGAGGAGCAGGTGCCACGCCACGGCGAAGACGGCCGCGTTGGCGCCGACGCCGAGCGCCAGGGTCAGGACCGCGGTGAAGCAGAACGCTGGCTGCCGCATCAGCAGGCGGAGCCCGTAGAGGAATTCATGGGTCATCGTTCGACTCGCGTCGCGCACGCGGACAGCAAGTCCGGTGCCGGCGGCCATTCGAACATCCCGATTGTGCCCCACGCCCGCCGCCGCGCGGCAGCGTTGCGGAAATGGGATTGACATTCGTGTTTTCGAGAAGGGACCCGCGTCCATGCCTTTGCTGCTGGCAGTGGTGGCGTTTCTCGCGTGCGTGGCGAGCGCCCGGCCGGGTCCGCCTCCCGCGCGTCCAATCCTGTGTGACCCCGTCCCGCCTCGGCGAATCGCCGCCGGCGCCGGCCCAGCCCTCCGGGAGGCTGGGCACTGCGCTGACGCTATCGCTCGGCACTCACGTTGCCGGCGCCATCGTCCTGGCCTTGCTGGCGACCGGGCGCACGCAGGTGCCTTCCCGTTCCGAATCGGCGCACGTGCACCCGCCGGCCGTCGTCTGGCTGCAGGGGGCCGGGCCCGCCGCCGGCGGGCGGAGGGGCGGCACGGATGGCAAGCCGGGTCCAGCCCGATCGGCGCAGACGCCGGGGACGGGCACGATGGCTGTTCCGGTCGCGACGCGATCCGTGCCTCGGCCTGCTCCCGATCCGGTCGATCCGGATCCGTCGCTGTTGATCGCACGCATTCAGCCGGTCGAAGCAGGCCTGGAGCGCATAACGGGCCTGTTGCAGCCGGTTTCCCTCGGCGAGCCTGCCGCGGCAGGTCCCGGAAGAGGCGAAGGCGCCGGCGATCGGCGCGGGCCCGGGGCAGGATCCGGGGACAAGGATTACGGGATCGGCGATGGACCGGGCGGCAGCGGGGGAGCGATTCCCCCGGAGGTCATCCGGCAGGTGAAGCCGCAATACACCAACGCCGCCGTGCACGCGAAGCTTCAGGGGATCGTGACGCTGGAGGCGGTCGTGCTGCCGGACGGCTCCGTCGGCGAGGTCACGATTGTGCAGTCGCTGGATCGGACGTTCGGCCTCGATCTGGCGGCGATCCACGCGGTGAAACAATGGGCGTTCCGGCCCGCGACACGGGCGGGCACGCCCGTCCCGATGCTGGTCACGATCGAGTTGACGTTCACGCTCCGGTGAGGGGCGCGCGGGCGTTGCTCAGCAGGACTTGCACCGATGGTTGTTCTTCGCGCCCATCTTTTCCAGCAGCGCAATCGTGGCGGGAAACGGCTGGATGCGCTGCACGGGTCCATTGGCCATGTCGACCGTTGTCTCTCCCGCGCGGTTGACGGCCTCGACGTCAGCCCCCTTTGACACGAGATAGAGGATCATGTCGTTGTCGCCGCGCGCAGCCGCATGGTGCAGCGCCGTGTTGCCCTCGTGATCGCGCGTATTGACGTCCGCGCTGAGCTCTTCGACGAGGTAGCGCACCGCGAGCATCCAGCCGCCCGGCGCGTTGTGGTGCGAGTTTGCGGCGAACCCTTCGCCGTACCCGACGCCGGCCGCCGCCTGCAGCGGCGTTACACCGGGTCCGCCCACCGGAACCGGCGGCTGGCCGGACACATCGGCGACCGTCTCGCGGCCGCCGTCGCCCGTGCGCGGCCGCCCCGCGGGCTTCATCGTCGGAATGTTCGGATCGGCGCCATGCGCGACGAGCAGCCGCATCGCCTCGACATCGCTCGCGTATGCGGCGCGCCAGAATGGCGTCGCGCCGATCTCGTCCACCCCCGACAGATCGAAGTTGTATCCCGAATACCAGACCTTCCGCTTCAGCCGGGCGTTGACGTCCACGCCCCGCGCGAGCAGCAGCTTCATCAGCTCCAGGTACGTCAGCTTCTGCTGGAGGTGCGCGCGCGGCTGCGGGTACAGCGCCTTGGGCGCCCACTGAACGTTCAGCACCGCGTAGAGCGGCGTCACGCCGTTGCTGCTCGCCTGCCGCGGGTCGGCGCCGCGCTCGAGGAGCAGCGCCGCGAGATCGAAATGGCCGTTGATGATGGCCATGAGGAGCGGGCTGGTGCCGTCGCCGGTCCGTGCGCGAAGGTCGGCCCCGGCATCGAGCAGCAGCGTGGCCGCCTCAACGTGTCCCTGCCGCACGGCAAAGAAGAGCGGGCTCAAGCCGCCTTGCGCGCCCACAAGTTCCGCGAACCTGAATTGCCGCGACAGCCCCGGCACTTCCGGCGGGCGCGGACCCGCGGCTGGCTCGCCGCGCCGCCCGCCGCGGCCGCGTTCGTCGGGGCGTCCTGCCGTGTCGGCGGGGGCATCGGCGGCCCGCTGTTCGCGCCCACCGCGGCCGCTCTCGGCCTGCCGCCCCTGCTGCTGCGCGCGGAGGAACGCCTCTTCCTCGGGGTTGGTGTTCGTCGGCGCGCGCAGATCGGTGACGCGCGAGGCGATGTTGAGGTCCGCTCCGGCGGCCATGAGCAGCTTCATCGCCTCGAGGCGGTTGAAGGCCGCCGCGAACATCAGCGCCGTCTCGCCCCGCGCGGCTTCCTTCGCGTTTAGGTCGGCGCCTCGTGTCAGAAGCGCGGTCACTGCTTCCGGAATACCGGAAGCGGCCGCGAGCATGAGCGGCGTCGTTCCATTCGTGGTTGGCGTGTTGGGATCCGCACCCGCCTTGAGCAGCGTCTCGATCACGCTGGCGTGCCCCAGCCGGCTCGACAGCAGGAGCGGCGTCCAGCCGCCGAGCCGCGTGGTCGCCTTGAGGTTGGCGCCTGCGTAGATCAGGATCTGCGCCAGCCCGGCATCGCCGCCTCGCGCCGCCCAGTGGAGCGCCGTCATGCCGTCTCCCTGCGCGGCATTGACGTCGGCGCCGCCCTTCAGCAGCGTCCGTACGGCTTCCGTGTCGCCCCGCATGACGGCGTCGGCGACAGGCGTATCGTTCGATGATGCTCCCGGCAGAACGGAGGCGAGGAGCGTGAGCGCCAGCGTGTAACTCGCTCGAACCATCATGGCTTTGCAGGGCAGCGCGCCGATCCCCGGCACGCTACTCGGTCGAGACGGGAACCGACGTGAGGTCGAATCCCGCCGTACTGTCGCCGAAGGACTCGACGCCATCGAGGCCGAGGTCGTGCAGCAGCGTCAGCATCACGTTGGCCATCGGCGTGCCATCCGGCGCTTTCAGGTGCAGGTTCCCCTTGAGGTGTCCATTGGCGTGCCCGGCGAGAAACAGCGGACACCGCTTGTGATTGTGGACGTTCGAGTTGCCCATGGGCGAGCCGTAAATGACCAGCGTCTTGTCCAGCAGATTGCCGTCCCCCTCGTTGATCTTCTTCAGCTTCTCGAGGAAGTAGGGAACCAGGCCCACGTGATGCCGGTTGATCTGCGCGAACTGGGTGATCGAGTTCTCGCGTTCGCCGTGGTGCGACGCCGGATGGAATGGCTGCTTGACGCCGCTCTCCGGGTAGACGCGCGCCGAGCCGTCGCGTCCGAGCTTGAACGAGAACACCCGCGTGATGTCCGCGGCGAAGGCGATCGCCTGCAGATCGAACATCAGCCTGACGTGCTCCTCGAACGAATCGGGGATGCCGACCGGGGCGCCGGGCATTTCGCGCGGTTCCCCGCTCGTGTTGTGCGCTTCGACGCGCTGAATGCGCCGTTCGACTTCCCGGATGTCCTCGAGATAGCTGTCGAGCCGGCGCCGGTCGGACGCGCCGAGATCGCGGCGGAGGCGGGCGACCTCGCCGGCCACCCAGTCGAGGATGCTGCGGTGCGTACGCCGGTGCGCGGCGCGCTGTTCCGGCGTCGCCCCGACGCCGAACAGCTGATCGAAGGCGGCGCGCGGATCGCGCACCATGGGCAGCGGTTCGGTCGGCGAGGCCCAGCTGATCGTGTCGGTATACACGCAGGCATAGCCATACGCGCATCCGCCCGCCTGATCGACGTTCTCGATACAGAGCTGCATCGAGGGGATGGGCGTGTCCTGTCCGAACCGCTGCGCGTACAGCTGGTCCATCGAGACGCCCACGTGCACGTCGGAACCCTCGGTCTGCCTCGGGTGGGCCTGCGTGAGAAACACGGCGCTCGAGCGGAAGTGATCGCCGCCGATCTCCTTGGCCTCGAACGCTTCCGCGTTCCGGACGTCCGTGTTGCTGACGATCGTCAGATAGTCGCGGAACGGCTCCATCGGGCTGAGGCTGCTCGGCGTCAAGTCGAACGCGCGCCCGATCGCCGCCGGCGACCAGAGATGCTGCGCCAGGCCGTAAGCGGTGCTGCCCGCGGCGCCGTGCACCATCTCGATGCACGACAGGCGCGTGCGCCCCGCCGCGGCCGTCTTCGCCAGCAGCGTCCGCGCCGGCACCATCGCGTCGAGAAATGGCAGCGCGATCGTCGCCCCCATCCCGCGTAGCGCGTCCCGCCGGGAAATATGCCGTTTCGTCAGGAACATCTCGGTCCTCCAGCTACCAGCTACTCGCTACTGTCACGTTTGCTCATCCGAAACGCCGCGCTCTTCACCACGCCGAGGGCATACGACGAGAACCGGTGATCGTTGCGACCGGCTTCACTCACGATGGCCCGGATCGTCGGCATGTCGAAATGTTCGATGCGCCGTCCGAGCGCGTAGGCCATCAGGTTCTCCGTAAAGCTGCGCAGGATCACTTCCCGCCGGTTGAGGAGCGCCTCCCGCAGCGCGATGGGGCCGTCGAGCGGCGTTCCGTCGTACAGCTCGCCCGAGGCATCGACGGGGACGCCGTTGTCCCTGATCCGCCACGCGCCGGTCACGTCGAAGTTCTCGAGCGCCAGCCCCAGCGGGTCGATGACCCGGTGACACGACCGGCACGCCGGATTGGCCCGGTGCGCTTCGAGCCGCTCGCGGACCGACAGCAGCCGCGTGCCCTCGACCGGGTTCGTCGCTTCGAGGTCCGGCACGTCGGCCGGCGGGGGCGGCGGCGGCATGCCAAACAGCACTTCGAGGACCCACTTGCCCCGCAGCACCGGCGAGGTGCGGTCGGCCACCGAGGTCATCGCGAGGATGCTGCCATGCCCGAGCACCCCCCGCCTGTTCTCGTCCGCCAGGGCCACGCGCCGGAACTGCGTTCCAATCACGTTGGGGATCCCGTAATGACGGGCGAGCCGTTCGTCCACCCAGGTATAGTCGGCCGTCAGCAGCTCCAGCACGCTGCGGTCCTCGCGGACGACGGTTTCGAACAGCAGTTCCGTTTCGCGCTGCAGCGACCGGGCGAGGGTCTGATCGTACTGCGGGTAGAAGAGCGGGTCCGGGTGGATCTTGTCGAGATCCTGCAGCCGCAGCCACTGGAATGCGAACCTGGTGGCGAGCGCCTCGGCGCGCGCATCCGACAGCATGCGGCGAACCTGTTTCTCCAGCGCGACCGGATTCTTCAGGATTCCCCGCTGCGCGGCCGCGAGCAGCTCCTCGTCCGGCGGGCCGGACCAGAGGAAATACGACAGCCGCGACGCAAGATCGACATCGCTGATCCTGTAGTGGCGCCCGGCCGCCGCCGGCGGAACTTCCTCGATGCGGAAGATGAAGTGCGGGCTGGCCAGCACCGCCTGCAGCGCCGCCCGGATGCCCCCCTCGAAATCCCCCGCGTCGCGGCCCGCGCGATAGAAGCGCATCAGGTCGCGCAGCTCGCCGGCAGCGACGGGACGGCGATAGGCCTGACGCGCCAGCGCGGACACGATCGTCGACGCGCACGGCTCCTCCTCTTCGGGCGCGACGGGGCGGCACGTGAAGATCCGGCGGCGCGGCGGCGTGTCGGAGACGCCGGTGACGGTGTGGGGCCCCACGATCGCCAGATCGCGCAGATGCGGAAGCGTCGTGACCCCGAGCGCGCTCCCGATCTGCGTATCGGCCAGCGTGTGCTCGATCGGCGCCAGCACGTCGTCCACGGGCCCCTCGAAGCGCTGGATGAATGCTGCCGAAACGCGCCGCGGACCGGCTTGGACCGTCACGCGCGCCGTCTGGAGGTTCATGCCGTTCGGATCCGCTTCGCTCATCCGCGGGTTGATGTCCAGGAGGGCGACGCGATGTCCATCGATCGACACTTCCAGCTGCTCGCCTCTGGTCGTGCTGCCATACAGCTGACCCGTCGGAATCGAGTGGAGCATCATCCGGAAGCTGTACTCGCCATCGGCGGGGAACGTGTGGACGACTGAGATCCCGCCGCGCGTGCCAATGGGCGCGCCGTCGGCATGCCGCAGCTGCGACGCGGTCCGGGGGACCTTATAGGTGGTCGAGCCGGGGGAGGCGTCGGGATCGCCGAGGGCGTCGCGGCTGATCTTCGTGGCGGCCCGGAGGTAGCCCTCGAGCACCGTGGGCGAGAGCGACTGCACGTCCGCGATGTTGTCGAAGTTGTGGCTGACCGTGTCGGGCGGGAGAAACGCCGCGGCGTCGATCTCGATGCCGAGCAGTTCACGCACCGACCGTGCGTACTCCGCGCGATTCAGGCGCTGGAAGGTGCGCCGCCCCGGGTCCGGCCGCCGCTCGGCCGACCGGTCGATGCTCGATTCGAGCGAGGCGGCCAGCGCCTCGAGCCGCGCGGCCTCCGGTCGATCGGCGCCAGGCGGCGGCATCATGCCCGCACGCAGCTTGCGAATCATCTTTTCCGCGATCGCCGGCTGCCGATCCGGAGCGCCCGGATCGAACCTCTCGAGGACGAGATCCCCTTTCGCGCCGCCGCGATCGTGGCAGCCCAGGCAGTATTCGGTGATGAGCGCGCGCGCATCGTCCGGATTCATCACCTCGGCGCTGTTGTGCGCCGCCACCGGCCGGATGACTGGGACCGAGGAGGGTTCCGGCGCCGCAGACGGGGACTCCGCCGCCACGCACAGGGCGAGCGCAAGGGTACCTAGAACTGCCAGGGTGCAATTCTTCATTGTTGACCCTCGACGCGCGGCGTAAACTCTCCGCGCAGTATACGGCGGGATCCATCTGGCTGCGCCGAATTTTTCGCGCGGAGCCGCCAGATCCGGCAGTGCCGAATCATACAGCCGAGGGGGACGCGCATGAACCTACCCAGACTTGCGGTTGTGCTTGTAGCAGCGGCGCTGGCCGGGCAGTTCCAGGCGATCGCCCAACCTTCGCCCCGGCACAACAAGCTCGTCGATCTGCTCTCGCGGAACCAGGTGGTGTTCGCCTGGTTCGCGAATGCCCGCACCCCCGATGCCGCGAAGCGCGCGGCGTCGGATCCTCTCATGGATTTCGTTTTCATCAACATGGAGCGGGTCCCGAGCTACCAGCCCGACGACATCCGGACGTTCATGGAGGCGATGATCGACGGCGGGCTGCGGAGGAACCCCAACAGCCTGCCGCTCGTGACGCGGCTGCCGATCTTTCACGACGATCCCGACGCCGCGCGCCAGCGAACCGCCGAGATGCTCAACCTGGGCGTTCACGGAATCGTGTTTCCTGACATGGAGAGCGAGGAGGAGGCGCGACAAGCTCTTGCAGCGATGCGGTACCGGCCGGGCTCGAGCTCCAAGTACCCGCAGCCGGCCGGCACGCGCCCGGACGGCGCCGGAGGCGCGCCCGAATTCTGGGGGGTCTCAGAGGAGGCTTACAGGGAGAAAGCGGACGTGTATCCCCTCAATCCTCAAGGCGAGCTGGCGGCGATCTTCATTGTCGAGAGCGTCACGGGGATCGAAAACAGCCGCCAGATTACGCGCACGCGGCCAACCGTGGTCTTTCCCGGCCCGGGCACGCTGCGAGGCGTCTTCAAGGGAGACATGGCGAAAGTCGAGAGCGCAATTCAGACGCAGCTCGCGGCGTGCAAGGAGTTCCACGTGCCGTGCGGCATCACGGCAAACGCCGGCGACATCGCGCAGCGCATCAAGGAAGGCTTCCGGGTCATCATCATCTACGATCGGGACTACCCGGAAACGATCAAGGTCGGGCGCGCTGCCGCCGGCCGCTGAATACTCCCGCGATCAGGACGCTGCCGGCGGCGGCTGAACGGAGATCTGTGTCGCCCGCCGCGCCTGCCAGCGCGAGAACGCGTTGGTGATCACGGCGCCGAATCCGCCCGTCCACATCACGTACTCGAACGCGATGCCCGCCGCGATCAGGATGAGCGCCAGCCCGGCGACCGGCCATCCGGCGACGGCGATGACGCGGCCGAGGAGCAGCGGCAGCAGGATCACGAACACGCCCGCCATGACCGCGCCGGCGCTCGCGGCCGACCCGATCCCGAACCGGCGGCTCGCCCACTGTCCGATCGCATAGGCGGCGCCGCTGAAGCCGACGACCGCGGCCACGACCAGCAGGAGCACGACGAACGGCATCAACAGGAACAGCAGCGGGATGCCGACGATCGTGATGGCCAGCAGGATGGAGACGATGATCATGACCGGCAGCACGAGAATCTGCGCGGCCACGCCCACGACGGTGGACTTGACCGGGTCGTCCGCGAGCCGTTGTGCGGCGGCTTCCACCGTGGGACGGGCGACGATAAACGCGAACGCCGTCACCAGCATCAGGATGAGCAGGCGGAAGCCGCTGCCGATCAGGCGCTGGGCCGCGCCAAACCCATCGAAGGAGCGCCAGGGGCCGCCCCAGCCGAACCAGCCCGGATGAAGCTGGATGTCCGCATCCCCCAGCGAGACCTCGGTGACGCCTCCGCGAATCTGTGCGCCCGGCGCCCGCCGCACTCGTCCGCCGACGCTCACGACGTCGCCGCGCACGATGGCGTTCGGCCCGAGATCCACGGAGCCGAGGACCGCGACGACCTGATTGCCGACCTCGCCGTCGATGCGGGCCGACCCGATAACGGCCACGACCTCGCCCGTGACGGTTTCGTCTTCGGCGACTCTGACGTCGCCGAAGATGCGCACGCGATCGCCGCTCGTGCGGCGCGTCCGGCGCACGGGTTCGGTGGGCGGGGGCGGCGGGGACGGTGCCGACGGGCTCGCGGCTTCGACCGGCGGCTGGGTCCCGGCCGGATCGGCGGCCGGCTCGAAGACGGCTCGAAGCGCCGCGGCGTCCAGCAGCGACAGGCGCAGAATCGCCTCTGCATCCGACCCGAGACGCTCGCGGAGTTCGCGGCCCGTAACCGGCACGCCGTTTACGGCGATCGCGCCATCGGATACTTCGATCAGCCGGACGTCGCGGAGGGGCGTCTTCGGCCGCAGCGCGATGCTGCCGGTCAGCGGCACGACATCGAACCGCTCCGTGATGGTCTCCCGGAGCGCCCGCTGCTGCTCCTCGCTCAATCCCTGCTGCGCGAGCGCAGTCGTGCCCGCCGATGCGATCACGATCGCGCTCACAATCGCCGGGAGCGCCGGTCTGATGCCAAACGTCGAACGGTTCATACCGCGAATCATTTGTAGGACTCCCCATCGGAACCAAGAAGCCGTTGCAGCGTGATCAGGGCGCCTATCGCGAGCCCCTGCAGCACGAGCAGCACGACGGTTATCGCCGGATCCGAGACGAACGCCGAGGCCGCCCGCCCGATGCTGCTCAGCACGCTCCAGAAGCCCGCACCTGCCTCCGCGCCTGCCGCACCGCTGACGATGAGCCGCACGAGGAGATCGAAGCCTCCGACGATCAGCGTGGACGCCGCCGAGATGGCAAGGCCGGCGCCGAAATAGGCCGCGGCTGCCGTTCCGGCGATGCCCCCCGCCGTGATCGCCCTGCGGGTCCGCCGCGCGCGCTGCGCCTGACGCGCGCTCTCGTCGGCAATCGCCTCCATCGTCTGCCCGGCGAACGCCAGCGGGACGATGGGCTCGCGATCGACCGCCGCGAACAGATCCCGGCACGCCGCATCCGCCTCGTCGTCGTTCCCGCTCTCGTCCGCCTCGAGCCACCGCCGATAGTTCCTGACCAGCTCGTCGTCCATCTCCATCAAGGCTTACGCAGACGGGGTCCGCCGCGTTGCAGCAACATTCTTCATTCTTCATTCTTCATTCTTCATTTTTCATTCTTCATTCTTCATTTCTGCAGCCACCCTGCATCAGCCAGGGCGCGCGCGAGTTCCTTGCGGGCCCTGTGGACGTGGCTCCGGGCGGTGGCCTCGGGGATGCCCATGACCTGCGCGACCTCGTCGAAGGCAAGGCCTTCGTCGTACCGGAGCGCCATTGCGGCCCGGTATTCGGGCCGCAGCCTCGCCATCGCCCCGCTCAGCGCCTGTCTGAGCGCCTCTTGTTCGACCGGATCGGGTTCGGCGGGAGCCGGCGCGCGGTGCGCCGCGTGCGATTCGCTCAGCGTCGACAGCGACGCGATCGGGCCGCGCGCGCGGCGGAGGCTGTCGAGCGCGGTGTTGTGGGCGATGCGGAAGAGCCAGCTGGACAACCGTCGCGTCGTATCGAACGCGGCAAGGTTCCGATACGCCTTGACGAACGTGTCCTGTGCGAGATCCTCAGCCAGCGCGGGATCTGCGACAATCCTGGCAATCAGGCTGATCACCGGGCGCTGATAGCGCCGGACGATCTGCTCGAAGGCGGACTGCGAACCCGCCAGCGCCTGCGCTACCAGTCGGGCCTCGGTGACCGTCTCGAGATCGATCGGGATGGTTCGCGGTCCTCTTACTTACGCTTACGAGCCTGTACCGCCAGCCGTTGCATTTTCGAACTTCAAACTTCAAACTTCGAACTTCGAAAATCGGCCATCTGATAGAATCGCCCACATTCCGCCAAACTGGGCCCCTGAACGCCATGTCGAACCCCGATTCCACCCCGGCGGACAGCCTCCCGGCAGGTGAGCAGGCGTGACCGACCCGACCACCATCGGCCGGTACAAGATTGTCAGCCGCCTGGGCCAGGGCGCCATGGGGGCGCTGTTTCTCGCCCACGATCCGATCATCGACCGGATGGTCGCGATCAAGGTGATGCGGGACGGCGCGGACAACCCCGAGCTGCGGGAACGCTTCGCCCGCGAGGCCCGCGCGGCGGGACGGCTCCGCCATCCGAACATCGTCACGATCTTCGACGTCGGCGAAGAGGCAGGGCATCCGTTCATCGCCATGGAGTACGTGCCGGGCGACACGCTCAAGGCCGTCATCCACCGGCCGACACCCCTGCCCGTGACGAGGAAACTGAAACTCATCGAGGAGTTGTGCGACGGGTTGAGCTACGCGCACAAGTCGGGACTGGTACATCGCGACATCAAGCCCGCGAACCTGATGCTGGACTCCGACGGCGTCCTGAAGATCCTCGATTTCGGGATTGTGCGCTTCTCGTCGTCGGGCATGACCCAGGCGGGCATGCTCGTCGGCACGCTGACCTACATGTCGCCGGAACAGATCTCCGGCAAGCCGATCGATCACCGCAGCGACATCTTCGCGGTGGGGGACGTGGCGTATGAGCTCATCAGCCACCGGCAGGCATTCCCCGGGAGCCTCGACGACGGGATCATGGGGAGGATCCTGAACAGCCCGCCGCAGCCGCTGCCACAGCTCTGTCCCGGCCTCGATCCCGCCGTGATCGACATTGTCTACAAGGCGCTCGAGAAGGATCCGGCGAACCGCTATCAGGATCTCTCGAGGATGCGCCGCGACCTCACGCGGGTGCGCGAGCGCCTCGAGCGGGACGAGGAAGCCGACATCGCCCCCACGCAGCAGTTCAGCGCGAGCACCATCGCCAGCGTCGGCAGGAGACCGCCGGATGCGGGGTCCTCGTCGGGCCACGGCACGAAGTCGCCGGCGCGCCGCGAGATGGAGCTGCGGCGTCAGACGCGGATCAAGGAGAGCCTGGAGAGCGCGGAACGTGCGCTCGCCGCCCGGGAGTTCCAGGCCGCGATTGCCGCGGCTGAGGAGGCGGCGCTGCTCGATGCGGCGAACGAGCGTGCGATGGAGATCGTCGACCGGGCGCACGCGGCGATCGAGGATGGGCAGGTCCACGACTGGCTCGAGCAGGCGCGCGAGTTCCTCAACCGCGGAGAGCCGACGTCGGCGGCGGGGCTGGTGGATCGCGCGCGCGCGCTGCGTCCGGCGCTGCCCGAGGTCGCCGCCGTGCAGCGCACGGTGGACGAGGTCCGGCGCGAGATCGAGCTCGCGCGCGAGCGGGCGCACATCATTGCCGAGGCGACGGCGCGGGCCCGGTCGGACTTCGCCGCCGGGTCGCTGGAGTCGGCGATCCGGGCCGCGGACGAAGCGCTGGCGCGGCAGCCGGACCATCCCGAAGCGCGGCAGATCAAGGAGCAGGCCACGGCGGCGCTCGAAGAGAAGCGCCGCCGCGACGCGCACGAGCAGGCGGCCGGCGACGCGCTGGCGCGCGCGCGCCGGGAGTTCGCGTCCGACAATCACGCCGCGGCGATTGCGATCCTGCAGCAGTTCGCGCCGCCCCACCCGGCGATTCAGGACGCGCTCGAGTCGATGCGCCGCGAAGCAGCCGAGATCGCCGAGCGCCGGGCGGAAGCCGAGCGCGAGGCCCTGCGCCGGAAGATCGCGGGCCTGCTGGCCGCCGCCCAGCAGGCCGCGGACGCCGGGCAGTACGTCGAGGCGCTCGGGCTGCTCGATCGCGTGCGAGAACTCGATCAGCAGGCGCCGGGACTCGAGGCGCTGCGCCGCAAGGTGATCGATCGCAGGACCGCCGCCGAGAAGGCCGCGCGCGACCGAGCCCTGATCGACCGCAAGCTTGCCGACGCTGCCGCGGCGCTCGAACAGGACGACTTCCGGACGGCGTCGCGCCTGCACCAGGAGGCGCGCCGCATCGATGCGTCGAACGCCGCCGTGGGCGCGTTCACCGAGACCTTCCGCCGGCAAATTGCCGCCGGCGTCCACGCCGCGCAGCAAGCGGCCGAGGCGGGCCGGTTCGACGAGGCGATCGACGCGCTGGAGCGCGTCCGCCAGTTCGAGCCCGAGTCGGGCGCCTCGCACGCGCTGCTCGAGCAGATCAGAACGCGTAAAGCCGCGGCCGAGGCCGCCGCGCGCACGCGGGAGGCAGTGGCCCAGAAGATCGCCGACGCGGCGGCCGCCCGCGATCGACGTGAGATGGCCCGCGCGGCCCGGCTGTGCGACGAGGCGCTGAAGCTGGATCCCGCCAGCGAACCGGCCGGCGCCCTGGCGGCCGAGATCCGGCAGGTTCGCGAGACCGCGAAGGCGCACCTGGCCGCCTCCCAGAAGGCGATCGGCAGCCGGGAATTCCGCGCCGCCCTCGAGGAGGTGGATCGCGCCCGCGCGATCGATCCAGATGCGACCGGCCTCGGCGCGCTCGCCGAGCGGGCGGCCGCCGGGCTCGGAGAGCTGGAGCGCGAGGCGCGCCGGCAGCAGGAGATCCGGACCGCGCTGGCCGCCGCGGTCGCCCGGCTCGAAGCCGGCGACCTGGAACCGGCGATGCAGTTTGCGAACGAGGCGCTGAAGCTCGACGCCTCCAACCCCGATGGCCGCGGGCTGCGCGACACGATTCAGCGCGCCCTGGACACACGCGCCGAGGAGCAGCGCCAGGAAGCCGAGCGCCAGAAACGCGAAGCCGCCATCGCCAAGGCGATGCGGAAGGCGCAGAAGGCGCGATCCCACGACGCCGCGCTGAAGATTCTGCGCGACACGCTCTCGATCGATCCGCAGCACGACGATCTGCGCGCGGCCATCGCCGAGCGCGAAGCGGCGGCGCAGGCGGAGCTTCGCAAGTCGGGCGTCATCACGGTCCAGCCGACGCCGGAACCCGTTGCGGAGGCGCCGGCCGGCCGACGCACCCTGGGTGCCTTCGTAGCCGCCGCTGCGGCGCTGCTGATGCTCGCGGTCGGCGTCTGGGCGCTCGTGGGCCGTGGAGACGACGCCCCGCAGCCACAGCCCTCGCCCGACACGCAGAACCACCCGGCGGACGAGAATCCGCCCGTCCAAACCGAGAGTCCGGCAGTACCGGACCCACAGTCTCGCACGCCGGCGCCGAGCAATCCCGAATCCCGTCCTGCGGACCCGCCGGCGCAGCCTCCTGACGCCGTCGCTCCGCCGCCCGATGCGGCGCCGGGGGCCGGTCGGGCCGCTTCGCCGCCAGCCGGCGATGCCGCCGCAGTCGAGCGGCAGGTCACACCGTTCCGGCTGAACGCGCGCCGTCAGTTCGCGCAGCGGCAGTTCAGGGACGCGCTGGCGTCGGCGGAAGGCGGACTCAAGCTGAATCCCGGCGATCCGGCGCTCCGCTCGATTGTCGTCTCCATCGCGGACCAGGCGCAGGAGGAGGCCCGGGCCGCTCGCGACGCCGCGATGCGGGCAAACGCCCCGTCGCTCGCGACCGCCACGTACGAGGCGGCGATGGGCCGCGTCCGCGAGGCGCTTGCCGA
>Ga0268386_10001829_pt1 | contig 14807 bp, 11 predicted proteins | sample RVTome_15_FD_200260 | JGI IMG/M metagenome (GOLD analysis project Ga0268386, IMG submission 200260) | Soil microbial communities from uranium-contaminated site in the Upper Colorado River Basin, Wyoming, United States - RVT150D86... ...
ACCCGCCGGGCGAGCTCGAAGAAACCGTGACGTCCACGACCACGTCGCTTCTCGGGGGAGGTCTCTAATGGAGAAGATGCCCTTCCACGAATCCGACGAGATCCGCGACGTGCACGCGGTCATGATTGCGGCGGCGACGGAAGTCACCAGCACGGACTGGCGCCGGAAGCTGCCAGTGCTGACCGGCTCGCTGGCCACCCTCAGAGAGCTTCGCCTGTCGGACGCCCCGGCGCTCCTGGCAATGCTCTCGACCGAGGAGGTGGCCAGGTTCATCTCCCCGCCGCCGACCACCATCGAGGGCTTCGAGCGCTTCATTGCGTGGGCGCACCGGGAGCGCGCAACAGGCGGGTATGTCTGTTTTGCGGTGGTGCCGCACGGGATGGATACCGCGGTCGGCATCTTCCAGGTCCGCCAGCTCGAGCCGGGTTTCAGCACCGCGGAGTGGGGCTTTGCGATCGGTTCGGCGTTCTGGGGCACGGGCGTGTTCGTGGACGCCGCGAAGCTGGTCGTGGACTTCACGTTCGACGTGATTGGCACGCATCGGCTCGAGGCGCGCGCGGCAATCGCGAACGGCCGCGGCAACGGCGCGCTCCGGAAGATTGGCGCGACGCAGGAGGGCGTGCTGCGCAAGTCCTTCCTCCGCGACGGCGAATACCTCGATCAGACGTTGTGGACGATTCTCGAGGACGATTGGCGGCGTAGCAGGACACCAGGCGCGACGCGCGTGCACTGAGTCACGCGGTCGCGGGCACGACCAGCACGCCGGAGCTGCGCACGCACGCGGCTCCGGCGTTTTTTTGCGCGCCGTGCCGCACGTCTCCGAGATGACCCCGGGGCACCTGGCACGTGATACGCTGAAACCGCCATGTTCGACGCGGTCTTCCCACCCATGGCGACCCCCTTCGCGGACGGCGAGGTCGATCCCGCCGCCATCAGGAGCAACATCACGGCGTGGCTTCGCACCGGCATCGGTGGCGTCGTCGCGCTGGGATCGAACGGGGAGGCGCCGCTGCTCGACGAGTCCGAGTCGGACCGCGTGGTGGAAGCGGCGCGTGAGGCGATCCCGCCCGGGCGTCTGCTGATTGCCGGAACCGGCCGGGAGTCGACCCGTGCCACCATTGCCGCGTCGGTCAGGGCCGCGCGGCGTGGCGCGGATGCGGTGCTGGTCCGCACCCCGTCGTACTACAAGACCCGGATGACGGTGGACGCCTTCGTGCGCCACTACGCGGCGGTTGCAGATCAGTCTCCCGTTCCGGTGCTCCTGTACAACTACCCCGCCGTCACCGGCGTGAGTCTCGCACCGGAGGTGATCGGCCGGCTGTCCGAGCATCCGAATATCGCCGGCATCAAGGAAACCGGGAGCGACACGGCACAGGTCGCCGACTATGTCGCCGCGGCCCGTCCTTCATTTGCGGTGGTTGCCGGTTCGGCGCCCACTTTTTACCCGGCCCTGTGCGTGGGGGCGTGTGGAGGCATCCTGGCCGTCGCCTGCGTCGTGCCGGAGATCTGCGTGGCGCTCTTGGAGCACTTCCGGGCGGGCCGGCACAGGGAAGCGCGCACGCTGCAGCAGCGCTTGACGCCGCTCGCCCGGCTCGTCACGAGCACCCACGGCGTGCCCGGACTCAAGGCGGCGATGGACCTCGCGGGCTACGTGGGCGGCGAACCGCGGCTTCCGCTTGGGCGGCCGCCGGCAGACGCCATCTCGCACATCCGACGCGAGCTCACGACGCTTCAATCGATGGCGGTGGTGGACCGATGATTCCGGAGCGTCTCCTCCTCGGCCCGGGGCCGAGCCCGATATCCGCTCGCGTGCTGCGAGCGATGTCCCTCCCGGTGCTGAGCCATCTCGATCCCGCGATGATGGTCATCATGGACGAGCTGCGGGACTGTCTGGGACGCGTGTTTTGCGCGCCGGACGGCGCGCTGAGCCTCGCGGTGTCGGGCACGGGATCCGCGGGAATGGAGGCGGCTGTCGCAAACACCGCTTCCGAGAGCACGCGTGTGGCGGCAGTCGTCAATGGCTATTTCGGCGACCGGCTCGCAAGCATGTTCGAATCCTACGGTGCGTCGGTGACGCGGATTCCTGGCGAATGGGGCAGAGCGTGCGATCCCGAGGGGATCGCGCGCGTCATGGGCTCGGCGCGAGTCGACATTCTCGCCGTCGTGCACGCGGAAACGTCGACGGGCGTCCTGAACCCGCTTCGCGACGTCATGGCCGTCGCATCGGCCGGCGGAGCGCTGACGGTCGTGGACGCGGTCACCTCGCTTGGCGGCATGCCCGTCAGAACAGCAGAGTGGGGGATCGATGTCTGCTACAGCTGCACGCAGAAAGGACTCGGGGCCCCGTCCGGTCTCGCCCCGATCTCGTTCTCTGCCCGGGCGCGAGGCCGCCAGGCTTCACGAAGCTTCTACGTCGATCTCGCGCTGCTCGAGGACTACTGGGTCCGCCGGAAGTATCACCACACGATTTCCGCGACGCTGATTTATGCGCTTCGCGAAGCGCTGGCGGCCGTGGAAGACGAAGGGCTGGAGGCGCGCTGGTCGCGGCACGAGGCGAACCACCTGGCGCTTGCTGCCGGCCTGGGCGCGCTCGGCCTGGAGCTGCTGCCGCCTCCCGGCGAGCGATTGTGGACGCTCAATGCCGTCCGGGTGCCCGAGGGTGTGGACGAGTCGGCGGTGCGGCGGCGTCTGCTCGAGGAGTTCGGGATTGAGATAGGCGCAGGGCTCGGTCCGCTGGCCGGCCGCATCTGGCGCGTCGGCTTGATGGGCTCGGGTTCGACGCTGTCGAACGTGCTGCTGTTCCTCAGCGCCTTCGAACGCGTCCTCCGGCAGGCGGGCGTCCCCCGGGAACACGCGGACGCGGCCCTGACGGCGGCGGAGGCGGCCGCCCGGAACTGACTCATCTCCACCTCCTGCGGTACACCTGTTGCACTTTTGTAGCGTGAAGCTCTGCCGCGCGGCCGAAGCGCGACGGGCGGAGGGTATGAGCATGTGTGTCGATGACCGGAGGGCCTTCAGAACGGCAGTCGTCGTTCCAGTTTTCCTCCTCGGCTTCCTCGCGGCCTGCGCGACGAACCCTGCAACGGGCGAGCGCGAGTTCTCGCTGATGAGCGAGGCGCAGGAAATCCAGATTGGCAAGGAGATGGACGTCGAGGTGCGCCGCCAGATGGGCGTGTACGAGGACGCCGGTCTCCAGCGCTACGTGCAGCAGATCGGTTTGCGTCTGGCTGCGGCGTCCGAGCGTCCGAACCTGCCGTGGCACTTCGCCGTCGTCGATGTGCCGGCCGTGAACGCCTTCGCGCTGCCCGGGGGCTACATCTATCTGACGCGCGGCATTCTGCCGTTCCTCGACAACGAGGCGCAACTCGCCGGGGTGCTCGGGCACGAGATCGGGCACGTCACGGCGCGGCATTCCGCCCAGCAGTACACGCAGGCCACCAGTGCCGGCATCGGCCTCACGCTGCTGAGCATCTTCGTGCCGGAGGCCCGTTCCTTCCAGGGACTTGCCGAAACCGCGCTCGGCGTCCTGTTCCTCAAGCACGGGCGTGACGATGAAATGCAGGCGGATCAGCTCGGCGTGCAGTATACGGCGAAGACCGGCTGGGATCCCGGGGGGGTAGCCGGCATGCTCAACACGCTGGCGCGGCTGGACGAAGCCAGCGGCAGCCGCAAGGGAGTGCCGAACTGGCTCTCGACGCACCCCGCCCCGGCCGATCGCGTTCAGGACATCCAGGGGGCGATCAAGCAGGCGAGCGCGCAGATCGAGGGCCAGCCGGTGATCGATGAAGCCGGGTTCCTGAGCCGAATCGACGGCATCATCTACGGCGACAGTCCACGCGAAGGCATCGTGCGCGGCAATCAGTTCCTGCATCCGGAGCTTCGGCTCGGGTTGACGTTTCCGGAACGATGGGAGATCCAGAACACGAGCGCCCAGGTCGTCGCCAAGGCGCCGGAGCAGGAGCACTATCTGCTGCTGCAGCTCGTTCCCAACGCTCAGGGCTCCATCGACCAGATTGCGCGCGGGAGCATGACGAACGCGGGGTTTCGGCAGGTGAACGGTCAGCGCGCGCAGATCAACGGGCTGGACGCCTACGTCGGCACGTATCAGGGAACAATGCAGGGACTCGGGAATGTGGTCACGCTCGCGGCCCATGTCGTGCACGGCGACCGCGTGTACCTGCTCGCCGGCCTCGCTCCGGCGAACTCGTTCGAGGGGGCGCGCGGGGCCATCACGCGCGCGATTCAGTCGTTCCGGAGCCTGAGCGCGAGCGAGGCGGCCGCCATCCGGCCCAACCGCGTGGACATCTATACGGTCCGCGGCGGCGACAGTTGGGAGTCGATCGCGCGGCGGACGGGCGACATCCTCAAGCCGTCGACGCTCGCGATCATGAACAACCAGGATCCCGGGCAGCCGCCACGTGCCGGCGATCGGATCAAGGTCGTCGTCGAGGGGTAGCCTGGCGCTCAGGCCGCACGGTGCGGTCGGCGCGGCAGCCGCCGTGCTTTGGCGTCGGTGAACTGCCGGACGTGCAGATCCGCTTCCGTGTAGATCGCCGGCTGCGAGAGCCGCTTGATGCGCTCGACGCGAACCGACAGATCCTGCGTGGGAATGTCCAGCGGCTCCATGTATCGCTGCGGGAATGAGGGAAAGTTGCGGAACGTCGTCGCCACGACGCCGCCGAAGCGCTGGTCCAGCCCGGCGAAATCGTGCTGCAGGAAATCGTACAGCTCGGGATCCGTGGAGGAGGCGAGGTAGTCCTTCACCATCTGCGCCACTTCTTCGTAGAATCGCGGGCCGTGCGATCGGAGCGAGTCGCTGCCGTCGGCGCGCACGAACCGCCGAATGCCGCTTTCATCCGGATCGATGTGGTACAGCTCGTGGAAGACCGTGTCGAGCTTCGCGATCCAGGGCGGCGCGCCGGGATAGAACTCGGCCTTCCGGGATCGCTCGAGGCTCTGATCCGTGAAGCGCGGCAGCACGAAGGAAATCAGATACTTGACCGTCGTCGGGCCAATGCGCACGATGGGCGACTTGGTTACGAACCATTCCGAACGGCGCGTGAGCTCCCCGGTGTTGCGGTCGCGCCAGAAGAAATAGCCCGGCTCGCTCTCGGGAAGCGTCAGGCAGTGGCAGGTGGCGAAGGCTCCCTCGGCGTCGGAACGGCCGAACCTGGCGAATATGAGAACTTCGGAAAGATCGATGAACGACAGCAGAGGCGTTCTGCGAACGACATCCTGCATCAGGCGCGCAAGGCGCTCGGTGTAATTGATCATGCCGACACACAGCGGCCCGGGGCAGACGCTCTCCGGCCGCGTCCTTGGTGCATCAGGGAGCTGTGATGCTGTGTGTCGCGACTATAGAGACTCCAGCGGATGCTGTCAAGGTGAACAGGCCGCGTTTTTACGGTCGAGATCCGGTTCTTACAGGATCGTGACGCATCTGCAAAAAGTGTCAGCGGCCGCCCGGCGGCCGCGGCGGCGCAGCCGGGGGCGCGGGCGGCACGAGCACCTGTCCGGGGAGGACGAGCGGCGCATCAGCTGGTGACGGCATCGCGGGCGCCTGCTCGGGCGCGGTCGCCGCAGGCGCCGGCGGCGTCACGGCCCCCATGCGCCGCATGATCATCTGCTGGCGCGTGCGCAGCCGCCGGTTCGGCGCTCCGGGATTCAGCACGCGCGGATTGATGATGGCCGCCGCCAGCATGGCCGACTCGTCCGCGCTCAGCGCCGCGGCGGACTTGTGGAAATGCCGCCTGGCCGCGGCTTCGGCGCCAAAAATGCCATCGCCCCATTCGATCACGTTCAGATAGAGCTCGAGAATTCGGCGTTTGGACAATTCCGCCTCCAGCCGGCGGGCGATCAGCAGTTCCCTGAGCTTGCGAACCGGATTCTTCGACGGGGTCAGGTAGAGGTTCTTGGCGAGCTGCTGAGTGATGGTGCTGGCGCCGCGCGCGAACTCCATGCGTTCGAAATTGATCTCCATCGATTCTTTGATCTGCTGGAAATCGATCCCGTCGTGCTCCCAGAAGGAGCTGTCCTCGGCGACCAGCACGGCGCGCTTGAGGTGCGGAGAGATCCGGTTGTAATCGACCCAGCGGTACGCGCGATTCAGCTCGTCGCCGGCGCGTGCGGCCTCCTCGGTGCGCAGGCGCATGAACGCGGTCTCCTCGGGGTTCTCCGTGCGCAGCACCCGCACGTCAGGCAGCGTGAGGTACAGATAGGCCGCACACGCAAACGCCGCCGCAAGCCCTCCGACGAGGCCCTGACCGACGTGGCGCCACACGTGACGATCGCGGCTCATGAACCATTATAGCCGCGGGCCGCAGGCCGTCGGACGCAGCACATAGCACGTCGCACATAGCACGTCGCACATAGCACATAGCACGTCGCACGTAGCACGTAGCACGGAGCACGGAGCACGTAGGACGCAGCACGTAGGACGCAGCACGTGATCGCCCTCTCAATACCTCCGCGCTCCCGCAAACCGCGGCGCCCAGAAGCTCGATCCCAGCCGCTCCACCCTGACCTCTCCGCGCGTACTGGGCGCGTGGACGAACTCGTCGCCCCCGATGGCCATCCCGACATGAGAGACCGAACGGCCGGCCGTTCGGAAGAAGACCAGATCGCCGGGTTTGAGCGAATCAGGCGGAACCTGGCGTCCGAGCCGGAACTGATCATCGACGGTGCGCGGCACCGCGATCCCGTGTTGGGCGAACACGTACCAGATCAGGCCGCTGCAGTCGAACCCTGACGGGTCGCTGCCGCCATTCCGATACGGCACCCCCCGAAGGCCGAGGGCGGTTCCGGCCAGCGCGTAAGCGCCCCCACCCGTCGTGCCGACCGGTCCAGGCGTGAAAGTCTCCGCCGGAGCAGACTTTCCCTGAGAGGGACGCGGGAAAGGGGCTGGAACGGCTCCCGTGGAGGCGCATCCGACTGCAAGGAGGCCGAGAGCGGCTGCCGCGAGCCTGGACATCGGCATGATTATCGGCCGAGTCGGCCGGCCTGGCTACCGTCACGCTAAGATGCTGGAAACACTCCCTTTATGCGTGCCGTGCCTTGACACCTCGTGCGGTATCGGGCAGAATAACTCAGGCTTTTATGGAGCAAACGCTCCTCTTGAACGCGACGTACGAGCCTCTCAAGGTCGTCCACTGGCAGAAGGCGATGACCCTCTGGTGCCAGGGGAAGGTCGAGGTTATCTCTACGTACGAGAGGGAGGTACGGTCGCCATCCTTCCGCTTCAAGCTGCCGTCAGTGATCCGCCTGCTGCGGTTCATCCGGATCAAGCGGAACATCGATTACGTGCCGTTCTCCCGGGCAAACATCTACGCGCGCGACGATCATTCCTGCCAATACTGCGGCAAGTCGTTCTCGACCGCGGAACTCACATTCGATCATGTGGTGCCGGTCGCCCAGGGCGGCCGAAAGGACTGGGAGAACATCGTCACCTGCTGCATCGCCTGCAATCGGCGGAAGGGCGGTCGGACGCCCGCCGAAGCCGGCATGCACCTGGTAAGGATGCCCAAACGTCCTGAACGGGCGCCCGCCATCCGGATCACGGTCGGGCTGAGGAACGCTCCGGATAGCTGGCGCGATTACTTCTACTGGAACATTCCTCTCGACGAGACCTGACGCGGTCTCCGGTGCGCGCCGCGCCTCGTTCGCGACAGGTCGCACGTTTTCCGCACGCTTTGACCATGAGCACCGCCGTGTCGTCTCGCATCAGCGCGGTCCAACCGCTGCGGGCCATCGAAGGAGGGCGCGTCACCATTCTCGGGGACGCGCTGTTTTCGGGGGAACGCCTGCCGGACATCACCATCGGCTCGATCTCCGCACGCATGGCGTGCGCCTCTCCCCAATCGCTCACGGCCGTGGTTCCGGGCGGCCTCGATGGCGGACCGACGCCGATTCGCATGGACAGTGCCCCGGGCGAGACGGCCTACGTCGAGATCGGCGCGCCGATCGCCACGGGCCTGCACCAGGTCGACAACCCTGTCTTCGATGCCGACGGCAACCTCTACGTCACCTTCAGCGGTTCGCGCGGGCAGCAGGCGCCGGTCTCGATCTATCTCGTCGGCCGCGACGGGACTCGCCAGCCTTTCGTGACCGATCTGCCGAACCCGACATCGATGACCTACGGGCCGGACGGCGGGTTGTATGTCTCGAGCCGCTTCGAGGGAAGCGTGCACCGCGTCGGCCCGGGCGGCGATGTCTCCACGTACGCCACGCACCTGGGTGTGGCGTGCGGCCTCGCCTTTGGTCCGGACGGGAAGCTGTATGTCGGCGATCGTTCCGGCTCGATTCTCGTGGTCGACAACGGAAAGGCGACGCAGTTCGCTGCGATCCCGCCGAGCGTCGCCGCGTTCCACCTGGCGTTCGGGCCCGACGGATTCCTGTACGTGTCGGCGCCCACGCTGGCGCCGCGCGACGTGATCTATCGTGTGTCGCCCTCGGGGGTGGTCGACGCATGCGCGGAGGGGTTCGGCCGTCCGCAGGGGCTTGCGTTCGATGCGCGCGGCATGCTCTATGTCGCCGACTCGATCGCCGGCGCGAGCGCGCTGTATCGGATGGCGGTCGACAGGCCGGCGGCGAGGGAGCGTCTGCTCGAGGGCGGCGGGCTCATCGGGCTCGCGTTCGATCCCAGGGGGGGCGTCGCGGTCGCGTCCAGCGACACGGTCTTCAGGTTCGACGCGTTCTGAGCCGGTGTCTCTCGGGACGGAGACGAGCCACTAATCGCTCCGCGCCGGCACCGCCAGTTCCGTCGGCGGCTGCGCCGCCTCGGGATCCGCACGCTCGATCGTGAAACCGGTGAACCCGTAAGCCATCGCGACCAGCGGATTGATCAAGTTGAAGAAGGCATAGGGCGCGTACGCGAACGTCGCGACGCCCAGGGTCTGCGCCATGAACGCTCCGCACGTATTCCACGGCACGAGGGGGGACGTCAGCGTTCCGGCATCCTCCAGCGAGCGCGAGAGGTTCTTCACGTGCAGCCCGCGCCGCTCGTATTCCGCGCGGAACATCCGGCCCGGCAGGACGATGGCGATGTACTGGTCGGAAGCGATCACGTTCATGCCGAAGGCCGTGCCGAGCGTCGCAGCGATCAGGCTGCCCGTCCCCCGCACGGCGCCGAGGATCGACGCCGCGACGCGCTGCAGCATGCCCGTCGTTTCCATCACCGCGCCGAACATCATCGCCGAGAGGATGAGCCACACCGTCGAGAGCATGCTTGCCATGCCGCCCCGCGAGAGCAGCTCGTCGAGCGCCGCGTTTCCCGACGATGACTTGTAGCCGTCGTAGAGGGCAATCCAGGCTCCCTTCAGGAGCGCGACCGGACGCGACAGCTGGGCGTCGCCCACATACCGCAGGACCGCCCCCTGTTGAAACAGGATCGCAAACAGGCCGCCGACCAGCGCTCCGAGGAGAAGCGCCGGGAACGCGGGCATGCGCCGGACGACGAGGACGAGCACCAGCGCGACCGGAATCATCAGGTGCCATCCAATCGCAAACTGCGATTCGAGCGCCTGCTGGATCGCCAGCACGCTTCCCGTGTCCTGCGGCGCGGCCGAGGCCGCCCCCACGATCGCGAACAGCACGATAGCCATCAGGATGCTCGGCGTCGTCGTCCAGATCATGTGCCGGATGTGTGTGAACAGATCGGTGCCGGCGACGGCCGGGGCGAGGTTCGTCGTGTCGGAGAGCGGCGACATCTTGTCCCCGAAGTAAGCGCCAGACACGATCGCGCCCGCGGCGAGGCCCAGGTTCAGATCCTGCGCCGTCGCGATCCCGACCAGCGCGACGCCAATCGTGCCGGCCGTCGTCCACGAGCTGCCGGTGGCCAGCGAGACGAAGCAGCAGATGAGGCAGGCGGCCGCGTAGAATATCGCCGGCGTCAGAATCGCCAGGCCGTAGTAGATCATCGTCGGCACGATCCCGGCGAGGATCCAGGTGCCGATGAGCGATCCCACGATCAGCAGAATGAGGACCGCGCCGAGCGACAGCGAGATCCCGTGCACGATGCCGCGCTCGATCTCCTTCCACGAGTAGCCGTTGTAGATCCCCAGGACGATGCCAACCCCCGCGCTCAGGATGAGCGCGATCTGGTTGGGGCCCCCCGACGAACCGTCGCCAAAGAGGTAAACGGACGAGGCGAGGAGCGCGATGAGGAACGCGACGGGAACCAGCGACTGGCCCAGGCTCGGGGCCCGGGCGGTTGAGGTCTGCATGCGGCGATCATGGTACAATAACCGTTTGCGAATCCTGCGAAATTCCGGACTGTAAGAAGCATGGCCCACGACTGGATTGCGGTGCGCGGCGCCCGCGTCCACAACCTGAAGAACATCGACGTCGATCTGCCCCGGGACCGGCTCGTGGTCCTCACGGGCCTCTCCGGCTCCGGCAAGTCTTCGCTGGCCTTCGACACGATCTACGCGGAGGGCCAGCGCCGCTACGTCGAATCCCTGTCGTCGTACGCGCGGCAGTTCCTCGAACAGATGGAAAAGCCGGATGTCGATCTGATCGACGGGCTGTCCCCGGCCATCGCGATCGAGCAGAAGACGACCGGTTCCAACCCGCGGTCGACGGTGGGCACCGTCACCGAAATCTACGATTATCTCCGGCTCCTCTTCGCGAACATCGGCGTGCCGCACTGCCACCTGTGCGGGCGGGAAATCGCCTCGCAGTCGCTCGAACGCATCGTCGACATGGTGTTGCTCTCGCCGGGCGAGGAGCGCGTGAACGTGCTGGCGCCAATCGTCAGGGGGAGAAAGGGCGAGTTCAAGAAGGAGCTGGCCGGCCTTCGCGCACGGGGCTTCACGAAAGCGCGAGTCGACGGCCAGCTCAAGTCCCTGGAAGAGGACATCAAGCTCGATCGCCGGCGGAACCACACCATCGAAGTGGTGGTCGACCGGTTGATTCTCAAGCCCGGGAGCGAACGGCGGCTCGCGGAATCCGTCGAGATCGCGCTCGGACTTGCGGACGATATCGTGGTCATCAACACGCTCGACGGCGGCGACCGTCTGTTCTCGCGCCGGCTGGCGTGCACCTACTGCGGCGTCAGCATGCCCGAAATGACGCCCCGCGCGTTCTCGTTCAACTCTCCGCACGGCGCCTGCCCGGACTGCCAGGGGCTGGGCGCGGTGTATGACTTCGATCCGGCGCGGATCGTGCCCGACGACGCCGTGTCGCTGCAGGATGGCGCCATCGCGCCCTGGGCGAAGGGCGACCGCAAGCTGGTGCGCGAGGCGCTGGCGACACTGAGCCGCACGTTCGGCATCGATCTCGCGCTGCCGTTCCGGCGGCTCCCCCGCAAGCTGCGGGACGTGGTGCTCTTCGGCGCCGCCTCCGGCAGGCGGCCCGATACCGCGAGGGGGCGGCGGAAGGCGCGGGAGGCGGACCCCTTTGGCACCGGGTTCGAGGGCCTGATACCGAATCTCCGGCGCCGCTACGAAGAAGGCAGCTGGCTCGAACAGGAGAGCCTGGAGCCGTACCGCGCCCTGCGTGCGTGTCCTGCATGTCAGGGCGACCGCCTGAGGCCCCAGAGCCGGGCGGTCAAGGTCAAGGGCCGGACGATGACCGAGTTCGTCAACCTCCCGATCTCCGAGGCCGTGACCGCCATCGACGGCCTCGAGCTGGGCGAACGCGAACAGTTGATTGCCAGCCGGATCACCCGTGAAATCCGCGACCGCCTGCACTTTCTCAACGATGTGGGGGTCGGCTACCTGACGCTGGCGCGCAGCGCCGCCACGCTCTCCGGAGGAGAAGGGCAGCGGATTCGCCTCGCCACGCAGATCGGCTCGAACCTCACCGGCGTGCTCTACGTCCTCGACGAGCCGTCCATCGGCCTGCACCAGCGCGACAACCGGGCGCTTCTCGCCACGCTCTCGCGCCTGCGCGACCTGGGCAACACGGTCGTGGTCGTCGAGCACGACGAAGAGACGATCCGCACGGCCGATTACATCGTCGATCTGGGCCCCGGGGCCGGCGAGCACGGCGGGCACGTGATCTTTCAAGGCACGCCGGCGGAGCTGCTGCAGCACGGCGGCGGATCCCTGACCGCCGCCTATCTGCGCGGCGAGCGCAGCATTCACACGCCGAGTGCGCGCCGGCCGGCCACCCGCGGCGAGGTGATCATCCGGGGGGCGCGCGCGAACAATCTCAAGGACATCGACGCCGCGATCCCGCTCGGCGTGCTGACGACGGTGACGGGCGTCAGCGGGTCGGGGAAGTCCACGCTGGTCAACGAGATCCTCTACCGTGCGCTCGCACGGCTCCTCTACCGGGCCGCCGACGAGCCCGGCCCGCACACCGCGATCGAGGGCATCGAGCTGCTGGACAAGGTGATTCAAATCGATCAATCCCCGATCGGCCGCACACCCCGCTCGAACCCGGCAACCTACACCGGCCTCTTCACGTTCATCCGCGAGCTGTTCGCGATGCTCTCCGACGCCAAGGCGCGGGGCTTCCGCCCCGGGCGGTTCTCGTTCAATGTGAAGGGAGGGCGCTGCGAGGCGTGCCAGGGGGATGGCGTCATCGCCATCGAGATGCACTTCCTGCCGAACGTGTACGTCACCTGCGAACAGTGCAAAGGGCGTCGCTACAACCGCGAGACGCTCGAGATCAAGTACCGAGGCAAGTCGATCGCGGATGTCCTGGATCTGACCGTCGACCAGGCGCTGCCGCTGCTGGAGAATTTTCCCCCGATTGCCAACAAGCTCCGGACGCTCCAGGACGTGGGGCTGGGCTACATCGAGCTGGGGCAATCCGCGACGACGTTGAGCGGCGGGGAGGCCCAGCGGGTGAAGCTCGCCAAGGAGCTGTCCCGGCGGGGGACCGGCCGGACGCTCTACATCCTCGACGAGCCGACAACCGGCCTGCACTTCGAGGACACGCACAAACTGCTCGACGTCCTGAACAAACTTGTCGATCAAGGCAACACGGTTGTAATCATCGAGCACAACCTCGACGTCATCAAATCGGCAGACTACGTGATAGACCTCGGTCCGGAGGGAGGGGAAGGAGGCGGCCGGATTGTTGCCATAGGGACTCCTGAAGACGTCGCGAGGAGCCGAGAATCCTTCACAGGGCGGTTTCTGGCGGATGCGCTCAGGTTGCCGCGCCCGCAGCGGCAGGCGGCGTCCTGAGGCAGATTACACTTTTGGCGGCTGTGGTATGATGACCACACTCACGGGCGTCGACACTGTGGCTGGGCAGCCACAACCGTGCCGCCGTCGACTGCTCCCGCACGTGACTCCAAGCGAGCAAACGCCACACAGTCAACAACTTATGTGTGGTATCCCCTGCGACATCCAGCTGGCAGCACCTTTGCTGAGCTCGGTATGGCTCTCCCATGCGATTTGAGAGGTCATGAACGCGCAGCGCACGCTCCGACGCCCCGTTTCCTGCACCGGAATCGGTCTGCATTCCGGCAACAAAGTCACGCTGTCGCTGAAGCCGGCGCCGGCGAATTTTGGCATCCGCTTTCAGCGCTCGGATCTCGGCGGGCTGGAGATTCCCGCCACCGTCATGCATCTGGGCGGCATCCAGTACCAGACCGGGCTGACGCGCGAAGCCGTCTCGGTCGAAACGGTCGAGCACCTGCTCGCGGCCCTGACCGCGCTGGGGATCGACAATGTCATCGTCGAGTTGAATCACCCTGAAGTGCCGATCATGGACGGCAGCGCGGCGCCGTTCGTCTACCTCATCCTGGACGAGGCGGGGGTCAAGCGCCTGCCGGCGCCCCGCCGCTACCTGAAGGTCCTGCGACCGATTTCGCTCACCCAGGGGGACAAGCGCATTGCGCTCTACCCGTCGGAACAGTTCAAGGTCACATACAGCATCAGCTTCGACCATCCGCTCCTGCGCCACCAGACGCGGACGATGCGGGTTACGGAAGAGAGCTTTGTGGAGGAGATCGCCCCGGCCCGGACGTTCGGCTTTCTGAAGGAAGTCGAGATGCTCCGCCAGCGAGGGCTGGCGCTGGGCGGCTCGCTAGACAATGCGATCGTCCTCGGCGAGACCGGTGTGCTGAACAACGCGCTGCGCTTCGAGGACGAATTCGTGCGCCACAAGATTCTCGACGTCATCGGGGATCTGACGCTCGTCGGCCACCCCGTCGTCGGCCACCTGGTGGCACACCGCGGCGGGCATGCGCTCCACACCGCGTTTGCCGCGAAGATCCTCGAGGAAACCGAGGCGTGGCGCCTTGTCGAAGCGGCGGATCCCGCCGTGGTGGCGGTCCCCGCGGCAGCACGGGCAAAGGCTGCGGCGCGCCTCGCAAACTAACCAGTACCAGCTTCCAGCTCGCGGAACCTCCGCTCCACCCGCTGGAAGCTCGTCTCCCTCAAATCACCAGCAGCGTCTTCGTCGTGGTAGGCGATCCGCAGGCTTCGAACCAGTCGATACCCTCGCTGACCAGATCGAATTTGAGCGCGTAGCGCCCGGCGGTGGGTGGTGCTATGAAGCGCAGCGGAACTTCGGCCGTCGCCCCGGGCGCGACGGTGCCGGGCAGCCACGCCCGTTCGAAATCGCGATCGATCACGGCCCGATCGCGGTCGCACAGCTGTGCGCCGAGCCGGACCAGGCGTCTGCCATAGCTGGCCTGCGCGGGGAAGGCGCGCGTCGACAGGTTCCGGACGAGCGCGCGCAGCTCAACCGGCTGGCCTTTCCTGGCCAGGACCGGCAGCGGCCCGAGCGGCGCCTTGACGTCGATGCGTGCGCGCGGCGTGGCGCCGGGGATGGCGTTGCCGAGATTGTTGTCGTCCCAGATTTCGTGCTTGATGGCGGCCAGCGCGGCGTTGCCCGGCACGAAGCGC
>Ga0268386_10001830_pt1 | contig 14805 bp, 11 predicted proteins | sample RVTome_15_FD_200260 | JGI IMG/M metagenome (GOLD analysis project Ga0268386, IMG submission 200260) | Soil microbial communities from uranium-contaminated site in the Upper Colorado River Basin, Wyoming, United States - RVT150D86... ...
CGCAGGTCCGCGATGCCCTGGATTCCCTGAGGGTTGCCCGGCGGCAGCAGGAGTCCCTGCCGCCGGGTCGCCCAGCGGATGATTACGAGGTCGCGCATCCCGCCGAGGCCCATGACCTGGGGGCGGTTGTAGGCGCCGCTGGCCGGCTCCAGGAGGTGCAGGCCCACGACCATGGCACCTCCCTCGAGCAGGCGCCTGGCCCCGTCGCCGCTGCCATGGCACAGCACGGCGAGATCCGCGGCCGATTCCCGAACCGCCCACTCGAGCAGCGGATCCTGGCTGCCGGCCAGTACGGGCGGCACCGGCCGGCGGGTCGGCTCGTCCCCTTCAAGGTGATTCATCACCCAGAGATCCAGTGCCTGTCGGGGGAAAAGCAGCTTGCCGGTGACCCGGACGCAGGGGATGTGCCCCTGGCGTACCAGGTCGTAGACCTTCCGCTCCTTCAGCCGCAAGTACGCGGCCGCCTCGGCGGTCGTCAGGTAAAAGGGGAGCATGCTCGTGGCGTTTGGCAGCGTTCTCATGTCTCTACTTCAGCCTGCGCGGGCATGCCACAGCTCACGACACCGAATGCGACGATACCAGCACCCTGCGCTCCCGAGTAAGCCAGGCCTTACTCCGGTCGCGCGTCGCTGCAGGAAGGTCCACTCGCGAGTTTCCGATGCCATGAGCCAATGTCGTGCAGGATCAAGGGGACCGGGCTGCGTGCCGGCTCGACCGCACAGCCCCGCATTCGGCGGCATATCCCTGTCTGAATTCCAGGCTGCCACGCGTTCCTGCGAGCTGCGCCGAGTTTGCGGCCACCATACGGCCCCTGCACCGCCGGCTGGCCGACCAGGGACGCGACCGTGAAGCAACCGATCCGTCAGATTCTTGCCTCGCTGGCGCTCTTGCTCTCGGCGCTGGTCCAGGCGGAGGACCGCTACATCACCCTCGCGTCGACGACCTCCACGGAGGCGTCCGGCCTGTTCGCTCACCTCCTGCCGACGTTCCGGGCCGCCACCGGCATCGAAGTCCGGGTAGTCGCCGTGGGCACCGGGCAGGCGTTTGCCATCGGCCGCAACGGTGATGCCGATGCGCTGCTGGTTCATGACACGGCAGGAGAGGAACGCTTCATCAGCGACGGATCCGGCCTGGAGCGCCGCGACGTCATGTACAACGACTACGTTGTCGTCGGACCGACCGACGATCCCGCCCGTGTTCGCGAGGCGCAGACCGTCGCCGAGGCCTTCGCGCTGCTGGCGAAGGCGCAGGCGTCATTCGCCTCCCGCGGCGACGACAGCGGCACCCACCGCGCCGAGCGACGGATCTGGCAGGCGGCCGGCATCGAGCCCTCCGGAGGCTGGTACCGCGAGCTCGGCAGCGGCATGGGCGCGACGCTGAATACGGCCGCCGGAATGGGCGCCTATGCGCTCGCCGACCGCGGCACGTGGATCAGTTTCGTCAACCGGCAGGATCTGGAGATCCTGTTCGAGGGCGATCCGCTGCTGGTCAACCAGTACGGGAGCATCGTCGTCAATCCCCGTCGGCATCCCCACGTGCGCCACGAGCTTGCGACGCAATGGCACGAATGGCTGCTGTCCGACAACGGCCAGGCGGCCATTGCGGCTTACAAGCTGGATGGCGAGCAGCTCTTCTTTCCGAATGCCCGGTGACCGTCGAAGTCCGGAAGCTTTCGGTTCTGCCGGGTAACTGCCTTGTCTCCTTGCGGCTACCGATGCCGTGACGCCCGGGTGTCTTCTTCGTGTCGGGACGGGGTGGCCATGCTGCCGGCTCGCGACCTTGCTCGAAGCCATGCCTTCTGCGCTTTCTTGTCGAAGGAGTCATCCGACGAGAGTTCGCATAATCCTGGCCTTGGTGTGCACGCATCTGGCGTTCCTGATGTATGCCCCCGCTGTGGCCGAAGTTACCGCCGCGCCGTTCGGCCGCCTCCACCTAGACTTCATGGCGGCAGACGACGACGCCACGGAGCTGGGCAGCGGCACCGAATTTCGCCGGGCGCGCATCGGTCTGGAGGGCTCCATTGCGGATGATTGGGCCTACAAGGCCGAACACGAATTCAGCGATGGCGATACCGCACTCAAGGACGTCTATCTCGGCTATTCGGGCTGGACCGGCGGCGAGATCCTGATGGGGCAGTTCAAGCCGGGCTTCTCACTCGAGGAGATGACCAGTGCGAACTACATCACGTTCATGGAACGTGCGCTGCCGCTCGAGGCGTTCTCGTACTCACAGCGCACGGGCATCGGCCTGCGCGGCGCCGGAACCGGGGTGACGTATTCCGCCACGCTGTTCGGCCAGGAGAACGGCGTCGACGGCGACAACGAGGACGAAGGCTGGGGTGTCGCGGGCCGTCTCACGTACGCGGCGAACTTCGGCGCAAGCGCCCTCGTTCACGTGGGCGGCGCCGTGGTCTGGGAAGAAACCACGACGACCGAGACCCACGCCCTCCGTTACCGCTCGAGACCGGAGGCCCACGTGACGAACCAGCGTCTCGTGGACGTGACGGTGCCCGGCGCCAACTCGCACCAGAAGTACGGCCTCGAGGCTGCGCTCGTGATGGGCCCGTTCAGCTTGCAGGGCGAATACATCCGGGTCGACGTGGATACGAGCACGGACACCGATCCATCGTTCAGCGGCTACTACGCCTATGCGAGCTGGTTCCTCACGGGCGAGTCGCGCCCGTTCGCGGATGGCAAGTTCAGCCGCGTGAAGACCGATGGCGCCTGGGAGCTTGCAGTGCGGTTCAGCTCCCTGGACCTGAACGACTCCGGCTTCGCCGGCGGAGAGCAGGACGACGTCACGCTCGGGCTGAACTACTACCACAGCCCGAACCTGCGCTTCATGGTCAACTATGTGATGGCCAGCGCGGACCCGTCGAGCGCCGGCATCGAGGACGAGCCGGATATCCTGCAGGCGCGGGCCCAGGTCGACTTCAAGTAATCGCCGGCGCGTAGTTCGTCCACGACCCCTCACTCGGTGCGATCCCGACAGCACGTCGCGTCTCGAAGAAAGAGCGCCCGGCCGCGGTGATGCCCGGTGCAGTGCCAGGAGATCCGCAGCGCAGGCTCACGTCGACGGAATCGTCTCCTCGGGCGTGGCAGCCGGGCGCGCCGCCGACGCAGGCCCTCCGCTGCCGTCGCGTCGTTGTTTCGATCGCGGCGGACTGTAGGTGACGGGGGCGCCCGCATCCGGGCCGGCGCACGACGGATCGATGTCGTCGAGCTGCGCGAGGTACCACGCATTGCGGTGTGCGTAACCCACGCGCGCCGCCGATTCCAGCCGCACGCAGCCCGGCGGATCCTCGTTCACCAGTACCACGCGCGCCGGATCGGCTGCGAGCCAGCCCATGGCGTCGGCGAGTGCCTCGTCGGGCGCGCGGCGGTGGCCGAAATGAACCAGGGGGCGATCCAGGTAGAGGAGAAACTGCTCCTTCCAGCTCACGAGCCCCAGCTCCGTATCGGGCGGCAGGCGGGCCTCGAGGGACTCGACGAGCGGTCGCCCGGAACGCACCGGATTTGCCAGCGGGTGACCGACCCAGCCGAGGATCTGGGCGACGGCAAAGCACAGCGCAACCCAGCCGAAGGCAGCGCGGCGGACGCCGAAAACCACGAGCACGGTCAGGCCCACGGCCATCAGCCCACCCGCCAGCACCCAGGGCTGCTCCATCCCTGCGCCGGCGAGGGCCTCGGCGATGCGCCGCGGCGGGTGAATCGCCAGCCAGCCGACCGCGGCGGTGAACACGGCAATGAGTGCGAACAGCACGCGTCGCACGCTGGGGCGCGCGGCGAGCCCGACGGCCCAGGGCGCGGCCAGCAGCGCGACCGCGGGCGCCGTTGGCAGCAGATAGACGCCGCGCTTGCCGGTGCTCGCACTGAAGAAAATCACCATGAGCACCACCCAGCCGGCGAGCAGGAGGACGCGGGCATCGCGGGCCGCCAGCGCCCGCCACCAGCGCGGAACGAGCCAGGGCAGCACGGCCGAGACCGGCAGCCACGCCCAGGGAATCACCTGCAGCAGGAAATACCAGGGCGGCTTGAGATGGCCCCAGGCATCGGCATAGCGCGTGGCCGTCTGGTGAAACAGGATCTCGTCGCGGTAGGCGGTCAGTGCCGGATCGTCGCTCAGCGCCACGGCCACCAGCATCGGCACGAGCCAGACGCCGACGGCGGCCAGGAACGCAAGGCCGCCTACGGCCCACCGCCACCCTCCCCTCGCCGCGGTGACGTTCCAGCCGCGCCAGGCGGCAAGGGCCCAGGGCAGGAGCACGAGCAGCGGCAGAAAGCCCACGCCCTTGGTGATGACGCCGAGCCCGGCGGCGGCGCACCCGCCCCAGTACCAGCGCCAGTCGGGACCGTCCAGCAGGTGTCGGCACAGGCCGTACAGGGACAGCGTCGTCAGGAAAAGGAGCGTCGCATCGATCTGGGCGCTGCGCGCCTGCACCTGGAATTGCACGAGCGCGTACAGGACCAGCGCCGCGGCAAGCCCGGTGCGCCGATCCCACAGGCGGCAGCCGAGATCGTGCACGAGCAGGACGACGCCGGTGGACGCCAGTATCGTGGGCAGCAGAAACGCGCTGCGCAGCGACCCCGTCAGCGTGTAGGCCACCGCCTGCAGCCACATGAAGAGCGGCGGCTTGTCCGCATAGAGCTCGCCGCCGACACGGGGAAACAGCCAGCGGCCCGTTTCGGCCATGTCGCGCGCCGCGAGCGCAAAGCGTGGCTCGTCCGGCGGCCAGGGATCGCGCAGCCCGAGGCCCGCGGCGAACGTCAGGATGGACAATAGCGCCAGCCAGAAGACGGTGCGCAGCGGTGGCGGACCGGCGACTGCCGAAGCGGCCGGCTCAGGCCGCAAGTTCATTGCTGCCGCGTTTCACCTCGGCGGCGATGTAGTCGCGCGGCGAGCGCCGCATGAGCCAGGCGACGCCCAGCAGGTCGACGAGGCCCACGACGGCCCGCTGTAGATTGCCGTACTTGGAGCAGCCGGCGGTACGGGCGCGGTGCCGTACCGGCAGCGACACCACCCTGCCGCCCTCGCGCTTGACCAGCGCCGGCAGGAAGCGGTGCTGGTGGTCGAAATACGGCAGGCGCAGGTAGAGCTCGCGCGCAAACACCTTCAGCCCGCAGCCGGTGTCCGGCGTGCCGTCCTTCAGGAGCCGCGAGCGCAGGCCGTTGGCGAACCGCGAGGCAAATCGTTTCGCGAAGCTGTCCTTGCGCCGCGTGCGGTGGCCGACGAACAGCGTCCAGACGTGGTCGCCCCCCTTCACCCGCTCGAGGATCGCCGGCAGGTCGGCCGGGTCGTTCTGCCGGTCGCCGTCCAGCGTGGCAATCCAGGGTCTGCGCGCGGCGAGGATTCCCGTGCGCAGCGCCATGCTCTGCCCGAAGCGCGAGGCGTGCCGCAGCGCGCGGATTCGCGGGTTGCCGGCGACCAGCGCCGCCAGCCGTGCCGGTGTCGCGTCGCCGCTGCCGTCGTCCACGAACAGGATCTCGTAATCGGCTACGCCAGCCAGCGCCGTCTGGATCTCGCGGGCCAGGGCCGCGAGGTTGTCCGCCTCGTCCAGCACCGGGACGACGACGGAGACCGGGAAGGACCCCGCACGCAATCGCTGTGGTGCCGTGGGTGCCATCTTCACGCGTCAGGCGGCCTGCCCGGCCACGGCAAGCCTCCGGCGCTGCTTCGCCAGCAGCATGACGTTGCGAACGTAGATGACGATGCCCGTGGCCTGGCCGGCGATGAAGACGGGGTCGCGGCGCCACACCGCATAGGCGAACAAGGTGATGCCGCCGGCAATGCTGAACCACCAGAAGGCCGTCGGGATCACGCTCGCGCCACGGGCCTCGCTGGTGAGCCACTGCACGAGGAACCGCATCGAGAACAAGGCCTGGCCGAGAAAGCCGATGGCCATCCAGTACGCTGCGCTCATGACGTCACCACTCGAGGGCGCCGGCGCACGGCGCCGGCCGCCGGGATTGCCAGTTCCGACACACTTTCCAGGTCGGATGGTGGCCGCCGCAGACTTACCGCAACCTTAGGCGGCGCAACGACTCGCGGCGCCGGCTGTCTTAACCGGAGGCGGTAGCGGCGCGGCTCGACCGGCAGCGGTTTGGCTTGCATCGTGCTTGTGGAGATCGGTGCCCCGCCGGACCCGGATGCCCGCCAGGGCCGCCTTGACATCTAGAGAATGAACGTTCATTCTCGCGTGCCTTGGACTCATTCTCATTCCCAGACCCGCAGCTACGAGCGTCCCCACCCATGCCCACCAGCGCCCCTCGCCCGGTGATCCTTTTCGCGTCGCTGGCCTCCGTCGTGGCGGCCTGCAGCAGCGAGGCCCCGCCGGCGCAGGCACCCCCGCCGCCCGTCGTCACCGTGCAGACCCTGCAGACGGAGTCGGTCACGCTGACGCGCGAACTGCCCGGTCGCACCCGGCCGTCGCTCGTGGCCGAAGTTCGCCCGCAGGTCACGGGCATCGTGGCGCGCCGCCTCTTCGAGGAGGGGGCGGAGGTGGAAGCTGGACAGCCGCTGTATCAACTCGATGACGCCACCTACCGGGCCGACGTGAACACGGCGAAGGCCCAGCTGAACCGCGCGGAGGCCACGCTGACGTCCGCCCGGCTCACCTCGGCGCGCGCGGCGGGCCTCGCGAAAATCAACGCCGTCAGCGACCAGGAACACGAGGACGCGACGGCGGCCCTCGCACAGGCGGAGGCCGACGTCGGCGCCGCCAGGGCGGCGCTGGACGCGGTCAGGGTGACTCTCGGTTACGCGCACATCACCGCTCCCATCAGCGGGCGCGTCGGTCGCTCGTCGGTGACCCAGGGCGCACTGGTCACTGCCAACCAGGCCGAGCCGCTGGCCACGCTGCAGCAACTCGACCCGATGTACGTCGACGTGACCCAGTCCAGCAAGGAACTGCTGGAGCTTCGTCAGCACATTTCGGCGGGCAGGGTCCAGCGGGTCGACGACCTGCCGGTGACGATCCTGCTGGAAGACGGCACGCCCTATGAGCATCAGGGCAAGCTGGCATTCTCCGAGGTGACGGTGGATCCCAGCACGGGCAGCTTCGTGCTGCGCGTCGTGGTCGACAACCCGGACCGGCTGTTACTGCCGGGCATGTACGTGCGCGCCGTCGTCGGCAATGCGGTGCGCCCGGACGCGATCCTGGTGCCGCAGCAGGCGGTGGCGCGTGATCCCAAGGGCCAGGCCACCGTGATGGTCGTCAACGGTGAGAGCAAGGTCGAGCAGCGGCCGATCGAGGTGAGCCGCGCCGTCGGCGACCGCTGGCTGGTGGAGAACGGTCTCGCCGCCGGCGACCGGGTGGTGGTCGAGGGTCTGCAGAAAGCCAGCCCGGGGGCCACCGTCACAGTCGAGGAACCCGGCGCGCAGCGGGCGACCGCAACTACCTCGGCGCAGAACTAGGCACTCGTCATGGCACGTTTCTTCATCGACCGGCCGATCTTCGCCTGGGTCATTGCCATCGTCATCATGCTGGCCGGGGGGCTAGCGATCACGCAGCTGCCGATCGAGCGCTACCCCACGATCGCACCGCCCCAGGTGTCCGTGAACGCCACCTATCCCGGTGCCTCCGCCAAAGTGGTGGAAGATTCGGTGACGCAGGTCATCGAGCAGTCCATGAAGGGTCTGGACGGGCTGATCTACATGTCGGCCACGAGCCAGAGCAACGGCCGCTCCGCCGTCACCCTCACCTTCGACAACGCCACGGACCCCGACATCGCCCAGGTCCAGGTGCAGAACAAGCTGCAACTCGCCATGCCGCTGCTCCCGCAGGAGGTGCAGCGCCAGGGCGTGGTCGTCAACAAGGCTCGAAGCGGCTTCCTGCAGGTGGTGGGCTTCGTCTCCGGCGACGACAGCATGACCCGCGCGGACATCGCGGACTTCATCGTGTCGAACGTCGTGGATCCGATCAGCCGCGTGCCCGGCGTCGGCAACGTGCAGGTGTTCGGTGCTCAGTACGCGATGCGGATCTGGCTCGACGCCCGCAAACTCGACGCCTACGCGCTCACCGTCGACGAGGTGACCGCGGCGATCCTGGCCCAGAACGCGCAGGTGGCCGTCGGTCAGCTGGGCGGCACGCCGGCGATCGCGGGCCAGCAGCTCAACGCGACGATCGCGGTGCAGTCGCGCTTCGAGACGCCCGAGCAGTTCCGCAACATCATCGTCCGCAGCAACCCCGACGGTTCGACGGTCAAGCTGCGCGACGTCTCCGAAGTGGAGCTGGGTGCGGAGAATTACGACTTCATTTCGCGCTACAACCGCCAGCCTGCCACCGGCATCGCCATTTCGCTGGCCACGGGCGCGAACGCACTGGCAACGGCGAGCCTGGTGGCGGACGCGCTCCGGGAACTGCAGCCCTTCTTCCCGGAGGGGATGCGAGCCGTGACGCCGTTCGACACGACGCCCTTCGTGCGCGTGTCGATCAAGAACGTGGTGACGACGCTGCTGGAGGCCATCGCGCTGGTCTTCGCCGTGATGTACCTGTTCCTGCAGAACTTCCGCGCTACGCTCATTCCGACCATCGCCGTCCCCGTGGTGCTGCTCGGCACCTTCGGCGTGCTGGCCGCGCTCGGCCTGTCGGTCAACATGCTGACGATGTTCGCGATGGTGCTGGCCATCGGCCTGCTGGTCGACGACGCCATCGTCGTGGTCGAAAACGTCGAGCGCGTCATGAGCGAGGAAGGCCTGTCGCCGCTGGAAGCGACGCGCAAGTCCATGGACCAGATCACCGGCGCGCTAGTCGGCATCGGCCTGGTGCTCTCCGCCGTTTTCGTGCCGATGGCCTTCATGGCCGGCTCCACCGGCATCATCTACCGCCAGTTCACCGCCACCATCGTCTCCGCCATGGCCCTGTCGGTGCTGATCGCGATCGTGCTGACGCCGGCGCTGTGCGCCACGATGCTGAAGCCGGTCGCCAAGGGGGAACACGGTCCGACGCGCGGCTTCTTCGGCTGGTTCAACCGTGTGTTCGACGCGGGCAGCGCGAAATACCAGCGGGGCGTGCGCGGCCTGCTCGGCCGGCGCAGGCGCTTCATGGCGATCTTCCTCGTGCTGGTCGCGGTGATGGCATTCCTGTTCATGCGCCTGCCGAGCTCGTTCCTGCCGGATGAGGACCAGGGAATCCTGTTTGCGCAGGTGCAGTCCCCGGTCGGCGCCACACAGGAGCGCACGATGGAGTCCATCGAGCGGCTGGAGCAGTACTTTCTGGACAACGAGTCGGACGTGATCGAGTCGGTCTTCAGCGTGCAGGGCTTCAGCTTCGCGGGCATGGGACAGAACATCGGCATGGCCTTCATCAACCTGCACGACTGGAGCGAGCGGGAATCGGCGGACGAAAGCGTCGGCGCCATCGCCGGCCGGGCAATGGCGGAACTTAGCCAGATCCGGGATGCCATGGTGTTCGCGTTCTCGCCGCCGCCCCTGCCCGAGCTGGGGACCTCGTCCGGCTTCGACTTCTTCCTCAAGGACAATGCCGGGCTCGGCCACGAGGCCCTGATCGAGGCACGCAACCAGCTACTGGGCGCGGCCGCGGAGAGCCCGATGCTGGTCAATGTGCGACCCAACGGCCAGGAGGACACGCCGCAGTTCCGCGTCGACATCGACACCGAGAAAGCGGCCGCGTTGGGCCTGAACATCGCCGACATCAATTCGACGCTGTCCACCGCCTGGGGCGGCCAGTACATCGACGACTTCATCGATCGCGGCCGGATCAAACGCGTGTACCTGCAGTCCGCCGCACCGTTCCGGATGACGCCGGAAGATTTCCGCTACTGGTCGGTGCGCAACAACGAGGGCGAGATGGTGCCGTTCAGTGCCTTTGCGACCTCGCACTGGGACTACGGCTCACCGCGACTGGAACGCTACAACGGCGTGCCGGCCGTGGAGATCCTGGGCGAAGGCGCTGGCGGCGTGAGCTCCGGCGAGGCGATGGGCGAGATCGAGCGCCTCGCGGCCGGGCTGCCGGCAGGCTTCGGCATCGAGTGGACCGCGCTGTCGTACCAGGAGCGGCAGGCCGGTGCGCAGGCCCCGCTGCTCTATACCCTTTCGCTGATGATCGTGTTCCTCTGCCTGGCCGCCCTCTATGAGAGCTGGACGGTGCCGACGGCGGTGCTGATGGTGGCGCCGCTGGGCATCCTGGGCGCCGTGATCGCCAACATCATGCGCGGCATGGAGCTGGACGTGTACTTCCAGGTCGCGATGCTCACGACCGTCGGCCTGACCAGCAAGAACGCAATCCTGATCGTGGAATTTGCCAAGCAGTACCTCGAACAGGGCATGGAGCTCATCGAGGCCACCGTGCGGGCGGTGCGCGACCGCCTGCGGCCGATCCTGATGACTTCCCTGGCCTTCGGCATGGGCGTCACGCCGCTGGCCATCGCCAGCGGCGCCGGTTCGGGCGCGCAGAAGGCGATCGGCACGGGGGTGCTCGGTGGCATGATCGTCGGCACCTCCCTCGGTCTCTTCTTCATCCCGCTGTTCTTCGTCGTCGTGCAGCTCGTGTTCGGCCAGCGCCGCAGGCGGGCCCCGGTGGCGCTGGAAGCACGGCCGCAAGCCGAGGGCGCCAGCGATGTGTAGCCCGCATTTCTCAATGCGGGCCAGGCGGCACGCGTACTGGCATGGCCTGGCCGCCGTGCTGCTGCTGGCCGGCTGCGCCAGCCTGCAACCGGACCTTCCGGAAGCGCGGCCGGAGTTGCCGACCGAGTGGCCGCTCCCGCCCACCACCACCGCGGTGACGGCCGCTGCCGATGCCGACGCCGCGCCGGTCGTGGACGTCGGCTGGCAGGATTTCTTCAAGGCGCCGGAGCTGCAAAAACTGATCGGCCTGGCGCTGGACAACAATCGGGATTTGCGCGTGGCCGTGCTGAACGTCGAGCGGGCACGCGAGCAGTACCGCATCCAGCGCGCCGATCGCGTGCCGTCCCTGGCCGTCGGGGCCTTCATGCAGCGCGGCAGAACCAATCCGCAGTCCTTCGGCATCGAGGCGCAAGACACGCCGGTCGTCGAGTTCTACAGCGTGGAACTCGGGGTGACGGACTTCGAGCTCGACCTGTTCGGCCGCGTGCGCGATCTCAGCGAAGCGGAGCTGCAGCGTTACTTCGCCACCGAGGAGGCACGGCGCAGCGCCCAGCTTGCACTGGTCGCCGAGGTCGCCACGGCGTATCTGGCGCTCGGCGCCGACCTGGCGCAGCAGCGCATTGCCCGCGAGACCCTGGCGAGCTACCAGGAGACCCTCGGCCTGACGACGCAGCGATACGAGCTCGGTGCGGCGTCCGAACTGGAGGTCAGCCAGTTCCGTGCCGCGCTGGAGACGGCACGCGCGGCCGTGGCGCGCCTCACCGGGTTCGTGGCCCAGGACATCAACGCCCTGCGCCTGCTCACCGGCACGCGTATCGATCCGGCGCTGCTGCCGACCGACTTCGAGTCGCTCGGCGACGACCTGATCCCGGTGCCCGCGGACCTTCCCTCCGAGCTCCTGCTGCGCCGTCCCGACGTGATTGCGGCGGAATACCGGCTGCGCGCGGCCAATGCCAACATCGGCGCGGCGCGGGCGGCCTTCTTCCCGTCGATCTCGCTGACGGCCAGCACGGGCTCGGCCAGCAGCGAGTTCTTGGGTCTGTTCGAGTCCGGCAGCGAGACGTGGTCCTTCGTGCCGCGGATCCGCATCCCGATCTTCGAGGGAGGCCGATTGCGCGCGGGTCTCGGCGTGGCCGAGGCCGACCGCGACATCGGCCTGGCGGAATACGAGGGCGCCATCCAGACGGGTTTTCGCGAGGTTGCCGACGGCCTCGCGCTGAGCCGCACGCTGCGCGACCAGCGCCTGGCGCAGGAGGCCTTGCTCGAGGCCGCCGAGCGGAGCTACGAGCTGTCCGTGGCCCGCTATCGGGCTGGCCGCGACAGCTACATCGTCCTGCTCGACGTCCAGCGCACGCTGTTTTTGGCCCGTGAGGCGATGGTCGGGACCCGTCTCGCCGAGCAGGCGAACCGAGCCACGCTCTACAAGGCGCTGGGCGGGGGCTGGATCACGGGCCAGGCCGGTACGCGATGAACAGGCCAACGAAAGCGGCAGAGCGGACGGCCAGGCAGCGCAACCGGATCCTCGAGGCTGCGCAGGAATGCTTCATTCGCGACGGCTTTCATGCCGCCAGCGTGGCGAGCATCGCCGCGGCCGCCGACATGAGCCCCGGGCTGATCTACCGCTACTTCGACAACAAGAATGCCATCATCCTGGCCATCATCGAACGGCAGCTCGAGGACAAGAAGGCGATCATTGCGACGCTGAAATCCGACCAGGACCTCGCCACCCGCCTCCGCGACCTTTTTGCACGCTGGCGCCGCGCCGATCCCTCCGTCATGAATCCGGCGCTCTTCCTCGAGATCAGCGCGCAGGCGGGTCGCGATCCGCAGATCGCCTCCGCCGTGACGGATGCCGACCGGGCGAGCAACGCCGCGCTTCACGGCTGGCTGGGGGAGATTGCCCGGGAACGGGGCTGCAACCTGTCGAGGCGCGAGACGCGCGCACGCACACTCCTGTTGCAGTCCTTCATCGAAGGCCTGGCAATCCGGGCGGTGCGCGATCCCGGCTTCGATGCGGGCGTGCTGGCCGAAGCCCTGAATCTCCTGCTGTCTTCCGTGCTGTCGTTCGGCACCCCCGAGCCCGTGCCAGGGTGTGGGGCGTAGTCAGGCGTCTCCCGCTGCCGGCAGCAGCCGCGAGACGCGGTCCCAGCACTCCTCGATGACCTGACGGTCGCGCGCCGCCGCAACGCTCCGGCGCGCCAGCTCGAGCACCGCCCGGGCGTGCTCGGCGAGGACTCGCCGCCTCGGGGCCGAGATCGTGGCGGCCGCGAGCTGCTCCAGGGACCCGAGCAGGCGTTTGAGCACCGCGACGTTGCCTTCGGCATTCTGGCGGACCTGGTCCAGCGCGCCTCCGACGAGGCTGGCGTAGGTCGGACCCCCGGTCAGCAGGCGCAACTGGCCTTCCTCGTCGCGATAGCATGTTTCGATGCGACGATCCGCCAGCCGGAACAGGATGGCCGTCAGGTAATCGACGCACATGATGGCCGTGGTGGTGTCGTTGATGCCGGGAGACAATCCCTTGAGCGCGACATCCACGATCTGGCGAATTCCGAATGCGGCATCCTGCTCCACCGTCCGCTGGCGCCCGATCGCGTACAGGGCGCGCAGCCGCGCGGTGTCGTCGTCGTCGAGAGCGCCGCCGGACACGCGCGCAATCGGCGCCCCCTCGATGACGAACTGGCCCACGCCGCGCTCCACCCACAGCACGGCCTTTCGTTCGGCTGCCAGGGCCACCAGTCCTGCCGTGTCGACGTTCTGGACGTACCCGGACTTTGCCGAAGCGACGGGATGCCAGTCCTGTTGCGGACCGTCCGGCTGAGCCGGCGGGTCGGCGTCCGAGTCGTCTGCGCCTTCGGGAAACTGGCGGTCGATGACCTGGACGGTCTCGTCGGCAACCGCGGCCAGAATGTGGGTGGCCTGGATGGTCACCGAGATGTGGTGGATGAAGTAGATGAGCATGGCGATGCCGACGAACGCCAGGAGCAATCCGAACAGCACCGCCAGGGGCGGCACAAACCCGCCCTCCTCCGCCCCCCGGATCGTGCGCAGCACCACGAGGCAGTACGCGAATATGCCCAGGAAGATCCCGAGGACCGCCTGGTTGACGCGGTCAACCATGAAATTGCGCAGGACTCGCGAGGTGTACTGGCTGGAGGCCAGCGAGAGGACGACCACCGTGATGGAGAAGACGACGCCGGCGACGGTGATCATCGAGCTGGCGACGGTGCCGAGCAGACCGCGGGCGCCGGATGCGCCGGACCCGAACAGGCGCGGCCATCGCTCGAACAGCTCGGCCCCGAACCACGCCTCGCTTTCGATCAGCACGACCGCCAGGGCGACCGCCACGAGCACGATGAGCCCGGGCAGGAACCAGAAACTGGACCGGACCTTCAGCCACGACTGGCTCAACCACATCATCTCTTTACCCCGCGATCCCGGCTTCGATGCGGGCGTGCTGGCCGAAGCCCTGGATCTCCTGCTTCCCGCGGTACTGTCATTCGGGAGCGGTGCGGCACGGTAGGCTTGCTTCGGCCGTGCTCGAACACATGACCTCCCTGCCGGCGCCGGAAGGCGTTTCGGCCGCCCGTGCCAGCAGGCGCCGTGGCTCTGAGCCCGGCGGGCTAGTCAGGCATGGCGGAGGAATGATGGTCCACGATCATCCAGTCGCCGTCGCGCTTCACATAGGTGAAGCTGTAGCGCGCCGGCAAGGTCGCGGTCTTGCCATCCTTCTCATATGAGAACGTGTACGATCCCGTGTTGATGGCCGTATCGCCATACACACGAATATGCGGATCATCAAATGTCACGGACAACTCCGGGAGCTTGTTCAGGGCGTTTACGAAGTAGTCCGTGATCGCCGCTGGAGTATCCCGCCGCTCTGTCGATATGGTTCCCCACAGAACCGCATCCTCGGCGTACAGGGCAACGACCTCACTGGGATCCTCGGGACTGGCCGCCGCCAGGCGTTCCTGCCATTGGGCCATGGCAGCCGCCACATCCTCTTCGTCGTCGGCCCAGGCGGCCAGCGCGATGCCACAGAGAACGAAGGCCGAGACAGCATAGAGTGCACTCTTCATCGCCATTCCCTCCCAGGTGGTGGACCGCACGAATATAGCAGCGGTTTCAGCGGGTCGTTGGCCGCACTGCCCCGCGCTGGTGGCGTCCACCGAGGTATCCACTCCCTGGACAATGGCTCTGCTCGAGAAGCACGCCGTTGCAAGA
>Ga0268386_10001832_pt1 | contig 14801 bp, 12 predicted proteins | sample RVTome_15_FD_200260 | JGI IMG/M metagenome (GOLD analysis project Ga0268386, IMG submission 200260) | Soil microbial communities from uranium-contaminated site in the Upper Colorado River Basin, Wyoming, United States - RVT150D86... ...
CCGGCGTCGGTCTCGAAGCTCCGGTCGTCCGCGTCGTCGGCCTCGTGCCCCGCCGAGCCGGACGTGTCGGGGAAGGCGCACTCCGCCGGCGGCTTGTCGTCGCGCAGCCGGATGAACACCGGGTGACGCAGCAGCCGCTCGCCGGTGAGCTCCAGATAGCGGACCTCGGCCACCAGCTTCGGTTCGACCCACACGGAGCCGGCATCGCCGGGCGCGTCTTCGAGCGCAGCGTCGTCACGGCGCAGGGCTTCGAGTCGCTCGCGGAGCTCGACCAGCAGCCCGTCGCCGAACCCGGTGCCGACCCGTCCGGCGTAGCGCAGGCGGCCGGCCTCGTAACCGGCCAGATGGAGGGCTCCGAAACCGGGGCGAGCGCCCCCGGGCCTGGTGAATCCCACCACGACGAGATCGGCCGACCGGTCTGCGCGCACCTTGCGCCAGGCGTCGGAGCGGCCGTCCCGATACGGGCTGCCCCGCCGCTTTCCGACGATCCCTTCGAGGCCGAGCGCCAGGACGTGCTCGTACAGCGCCTCGCCGTGCTCCGGGAAGTGATCGACATAGCGGATTGGACCGGCCGGCGGAGCCAGCTCCCGAAGGAATTCCTTGCGCCGCTCGATCGGCAGCGCTCGCAGGTCGTGCGAGCACAGACCGGCAAGGTCGAACGCGTAGAACGTGGCGGGGCGCCGCAGAGACGCCCACTTGACGTCGAGCGGTCGGCGAAGTCGGGCCCGCTGCTGGAGCCGCTGGAAGCTCGGTCGCCCCGCCGGATCGTGCATGACGACCTCGCCGTCGATCACGAAGTCCGAGACCGGAAGCGCCTTGAGGGCCCGCACGAGCTCGGGAAACGCCCGCGTCGCGTCGTTTCCGTTCCTCGTCAGGAGCCGAACGGCGGGCCCCACCCGGGACGCCAGCATGCGGTAGCCGTCGAGCTTGGGCTCGAACAGCCAGTCGGGGTGACTGAATGGCTCGTCCACCGCTCGGGCGAGCATGACCCCGAGTCGTTCCGCGCGCACCTGCTGGTCCTTCGCACCGGCGTCCTCGAGCTTCCGGACGAACGCGTCGGTTCGATCGACGCCCGCGCCGAGCTCCTCCACCGTGAGGCCGCTGAGCACCGAGGCGGCCGGAACGCCGGCGTCGGCGTCGGACGCGGCGGCCCGCTCCGCCCGCGACATGTGGCGCGTCTCGCGAATCAGCAGCCACTCGTTCTCGGCCCGCTTGATCTTCACCAGGGTCCACACGCCACGCAGCTTGTAGCCCCGGAGTTCGAACAGGAGCTTCCCGGACTCGAGGCCGGCGACCGGGCCTTCCAGCGCCACCCAGTCGCCCCGGTCCCAGATGATCATCGGTCCCGCGCCGTAGTTGCCCTTCGGAATCACGTCTTCGAAGTCGACGTATTCGAGCGGGTGATCCTCGACGTGCACGGCGAGGCGCTTCTCGGCGGGGTCGAGCGACGGCCCCTTCGGGACGGCCCATGACACCAGGGTCCCCCCGATCTCGAGGCGAAGATCCCAGTGCATGCGTGAGGCATCGTGCTGGTGGATCACGAACAGGCCACCACCGGTGGACTCGTCATCCGCGGCCGGGGCGGCGGCGGTCTGATCGAGGCCGGGCTCCGGCGTGGCTCCCGCTCGGCGCTTGTCGCGGTAGGGTCGGAGGCTGTCGGCAGAGGCCATGGAGTGCCGTCGGCGTGAAGGCTGCGGATCGAAAGCTGAGATTCTATGGTCCGTCGCCAGCGGCCGCGAGTTTTCCTGGGGCCGGTCCGGACGCTAAACTCAAAGTATCCGTCGACCGCATGGAACGACGGAGCCGGGACCCGGACACCACATGCCTGCAGGAGAAATGAGACGATGAGCGCCCGACCGATGGGATCGGCCACCGTGTCCTTCGGACTCGTGTCGGTTCCGGTGAAGTTCTATTCGACCTCCGACTCCTCGGCCACGATCCGGTTCAACTGGATCTCGCCGTCCTCGGGATCCCGCGTCAAGCAGAAGTACTGGGACCCGAAGGAGGACCGGCTGGTCGAGCGGGAAGAGCTGGTGAAGGGGTACGAATTCGCGAAGGACCAGTTCGTCCTGTTCGAGCCGGAGGAGCTGAAGGTGCTCGACGCCCAGTCGAGCGAAGCGATCGACATCGTCGAGTTCATCCCGTTCGAGGCGGTCGAGCGCCTGTGGCTGGACAGGGCGTATTTCCTCGGTCCCGCCAAGGGCGGCGAGCGAGCGTACCGGCTGCTCAGTGCGGCGCTCCAAAAGACGGGGCGGGCGGCGCTCGGCCGCTACGCGGCGCGGGGAAAGGAGTACATCGTGCTCGTGCGGCCGATCGGCGAGGGGCTCCTGCTCGAGCAGCTGTACTATCCGGCGGAGCTGCGGTCGTTCGAGGAGGTTCCGATCGGCGATGCCGAGGTGAAGAAGGCGGAGCTCGATCTCGCGGTCCAGTTGATCGAGCAGGCCGCGGTGGACGAGTTCCACCCCGAGCAATTCGAGGACACGGTACAGCAGCGGATCATGGCCCTGATCGAGAAGAAGATCGAGGGCGAAGAGATCACCGCGGCGCCCGAGGCGGAGCCGGAGGGCAAGATCATCGACCTGATGGAAGCACTGAAGGCGAGCCTCGGCGAAGGCTCCGGCGGCGGGACGGGGAAGAAGCGGAAGCCGGCGAAGCCCGCCGCAGCGGGAAAGTCGGGCCGTAAGGCCGCTTCGAAGTAGGGCGTGAGCACCTACACGACGACGGACGTCGCCGGCCTGCTCGGCATCTCGGCGGCCCGCGTCCGCCGGCTGGCGCGGTCGGCCCGGCTCCACCCCGAGCGGCCCTCCAGTGCGCCGTACGAGTTCGAGTTTCGCGACCTGGTCCTGTTGCGCACGGCCGTCGCGCTCGAGGAATCGGGAATCACGGCGCGTCGGCTGCTCCGCTCGATCCGCGCGCTCGGAAGCCAGCTTCCGTCGGGCCGACCGCTGACCGCCCTGCGGATCACGGCGCACGGCGGAGAGGAGATCGTGGCGATGGACGACGATCTCGCGTGGAATCCCGAGAGCGGGCAGACGCGGCTTCCCCTGGAGTCCGACGGGCCCGAGGCGGCCGACGTGACCACCATCACGCGCCGACGGCCCCGCCGCCCGGCCGCCGAGCGCGCTCCGCGCCCCGAGGACTGGTACGAGCTCGGCTGCGCGCTCCAGACCGAGGACCCGGCGCAGGCGGAGCACGCTTTCCGGCAAGCGCTGGAGGGGGAACCCGAGTTCGTCGACGCCGCCGTCAACCTCGGCTGGCTTCTCCACGAGCGCGGTGATCTCGACGCAGCCGAACGGGAGTACCGTCGAGCGCTCGAGTCGCATCCCGGACATCCGACGGCGGCCTACAACCTGGGCGTGGCGCTGGAGGACCGTGGCCGCACGGCCGAGGCGCGCGACTGGTATCTCGTGGCCATCGAATCGGACCCGCTGCTGGCCGACGCTTACTACAATCTGTCGCGCTTGTGCGAGCGCTCTGGTGACCGCGCGGCGGCGCTGCGTTATCTTCGTTCGTACAGCCAGCTGGTGAGCATCGGCTGAACGGGCGTCGGGGACGCGCAGCACGGGGAGGGGAAGAGATGGCGGGGCTACTTCAGGACATCCGATTCGGATCGCGCTTCCTGCTCAAGCACCCGGCGTTCACGGCGGTCGTCGTTCTCACCCTGGCCCTCGGGATCGGGGCCGGCACGGCGATCTTCAGCGTGGTCGACCGCGTGCTTCTCCGGCCGCTCCCCTACGACGATCCCGATCGGCTGGTGCTGGTCCGGCACGACATCGGCCGCACCGACTTCATCGGCGCCCCGCTGCCGCCGGCCGACGTGATCGACCTGCGCGAGCAGGTCAACGTGTTCGAGGGCATCGCCGCGACCGACCGGACCTTCGAGGTGAACCTGACCGGGAGCGGGCCGCCGGAGGTCGTGAGGATCGCCGGAGTCACGGTGAACTTCTTCGACGTTCTTGGCATCGGGGCCGCCCTCGGCCGCACCTTCGTGCCGGAGGACGGAGAGGCGCCGCCCGTGACCGAGTTGGACGACCACGACGAGCTGATGGCGGCTGCCAGCGTGGTGATCAGCCACGGGCTCTGGCAGCGTCGGTTCGGGGGCGACGAGTCGGCCGTCGGCAGCGTGCTGCTGCTCAACGACCGGCCGGCCCGGATCGTCGGCGTCCTGCCGCGTGAGTTTCGCCTGCACATGCCGGCCAACGCGGGGATGTCGACCGACATCGACGTGTGGAATCCGACCCGCTTCGACTACCGCGCCGTGCCGCGCAACAGCCCGAACGCGAACCGGCGGATCATCGCGAGGCTGCTGCCCGGCGTGTCGCTGGCCGACGCGCAGCGGCAGGTAGACGCCGTCGGCGCCTGGCAGCGCGAGACCTACGACTACCATCGTCTCGCCGACATCCGCCTGACGGTGACGCCGATGCGGGCCGCGATCGTCGGCCACGTCAGGCCCATTCTGCTGGGCCTGTTCGTCGCCGTGGGAATCGTGCTGCTGATCGCTTGCGCCAACGTCGCGAACCTGCTGCTCGTCCAGGCGATCGCGCGCGAGCGCGAGATCGCAATCCGCGCCGCGGTCGGGGGAGGGCGGAGCCGGATCCTGCGGCAATTGATGACCGAGAGTCTCCTGCTGGCCGGGCTCGGCGGACTGGCCGGACTGCTGGTCGCGCGCTGGGGAATCGACGTGCTGCTGGCGGTCCGACCGGCGAACCTGCCCCGCATGGACACGGTGCCGATCGATGGAGGCGCCCTCCTGTTCACGGCCGGCGTGACCCTGCTGTGCGCGTTGCTGTTCGGCGCCTTCCCGGCCCTGCAGGCGTCGGCCACGAACCTGCACGGCAGCCTCAACGAACGGGGTGCAGCGACGGCGGATCGCCGGCGACGCGGCCTGCGCGGCGCGCTCGTCGCCGGCGAGGTGGCCCTCGCCATGGTTCTGCTCGTCGGTGCCGGGCTCATGGCCCGCAGCCTTCACGTCCTCGACCGGGTGGACCTCGGCTTCCGACCCGACTCGGTGCTGACGTTCCGTCTCACCCTGCCGAACGCGCGATATCCCGGGATCGAGGATCGCGAGGCCTTCCACAGTCGGCTCGAAGCGCAGGCCCTCGCGCTGGACGGCGTCGCGGCCATCGGGGCGACGAACGTCCTTCCGCTGGGCGGCGCGTTCTGGACATCCCCGTATCAGGTGACCGACCCGCCGACTCCCGAGGCCGTCGGTTGGGAAGCGAATTACCAGATGGTCCGAGCGGGCACGTTCGAGGCCCTCGGTCTGCGGCTCATCGCCGGCCGCACGTTCACGGCCGAAGAGGAGCGGAAGCGGGCCGACGTGATCGTGGTCGACCGAACGCTCGCCGCCCGGGCGTGGCCCGGCGAGTCCCCTGTCGGCCGCCGCGTGTTCGCCGAGTCTTTCCTGGGACCCGCCCGCTGGTTCCGGGTCGTGGGGGTCGTCGAGCCGCTCCACCTGGATGATCCGGCACGGCATTCGCGCGAGACGATCTTCTTTCCCCATGCCACACAGGGCGCGTTGGCCTCGACCACCTTCGTGGTGCGCTCGCGCGACACGCGCCCCGAAGCGCTCACCGCGCCGCTCGGCGAGATCGTGCGCGGGCTCGACCCCGACCTGCCGATGAGCGCGGTCCGGCCGCTCGCCGACTACGTGGCCGACGCGACCGCCCCGCTCCGGTTCGCCACGCTACTGATCGGACTGTTTGCGTTCGTGGCGCTCGCCCTCGCGATGATCGGCGTGTACGGGGTGGTCTCGTCCCTCGTCCGGCAGCGCACCCGGGAGATCGGCCTTCACCTCGCCCTCGGCGCGCCGCACCCGCGGATCATGCTCTCGGTGGTGGCTCGGGGTGTCCGCCTGGGCGTGATCGGAATCGGCGCGGGTCTGCTGGTGTCGCTGGCGCTCGCGCGGCTCACGGCGAGCCTCGTGACCGGGGTCAGCCCGACGGACCCTCCGACCTACGCGGCGGTGGCCGTGCTGCTCCTGGCGGTGACCGCGCTCGCCAGCCTCGCCCCCGCCCGGCGGGCCGTGCGGGTGAACCCGACGGACGCGCTGCGGTATGAGTGACGCGGTACCAGGACAAGACGATGTTCGCCACACGCGCTCCCGGCTCCGCCGAAAGGATTCCACCATGAGGAAGACCACCGTTCCCTGCCTGATCGCCGCCGCCTTCCTGGTGGCCGCGGGCATCTCCGCTCCCCCGGCCGCCGCGCAGGACGTGGCCGTCGAAGTCGAGGAGTGGACGGTTCCGTGGCCCGAGTCGCGCCCCCGGGATCCGTTCGTCGCGCCGGACGGCCGGGTCTGGTTCGTCGGGCAGCGGGCGGACTATGCCGCCGTGTTCGATCCGCAGACCGGGGAGTTCGAGCGCTTCGAACTCGGCGAGGGCACGGGGCCGCACAACCTCATCGTCGCCGACGACGGGATGGTCTGGTTCGCCGGCAACCGCCAGATGCACGTCGGAGTCCTCGATCCCGAGACCGGTATGATCGAGCGGATCCGCATGCCGGACGAAGCGGCGCGCGATCCGCACACGCTCGTGTTCGGCTCGGACCAGGACATCTGGTTCACGGTGCAGGGCGGGAACTACGTGGGCCGGGTCGATCGTGAGACACGCAAGGTCGACCTCGTCGAAGTGCCGACGCCCAGTGCCCGGCCCTACGGCATCGATGTCGACGCCGACGGTCGCCCGTGGTTCGTGGAGTTCGCGTCCGGAAAGATCGGGACGCTCGACCCCGAAACGCTCGAGCTCACCGAGGTGTCGCTGCCCTCGGAGGACGGACGTCCCCGCCGCATCGCCATCGACTCGCAGGGCGACATATGGTACGTCGACTATTCGCGCGGCGAGCTTGGACGGATGACCCCGCAGGGAGACTTCGAGACCTGGAACGCGCCGGCGGGCGCCTCGAGCCAGCCCTACGCTCTCGGCATCGACGACGAGGATCGGCTGTGGTACGTGGAGACGGGACCGTCGCCGAACCGCCTGGTGGGCTTCGACTCGCGGACCGAGCGCGTGATCTCGGTCACGCCGATCCCGAGCGGGGGCGGCGCCGTGCGGCACATGTACTTCGATCCCGAGGGCCGGGCGCTGTGGTTCGGGACGGACGCGAACACGCTGGCGCGGGTGAAGGTGCCGCCCGCCACGCCCGCCTCCTGAGCCGGGACGGAGCGCCTCAGGGCGGCGTGCCGTCCCAGTCGAAGCGGACCGTCGCGCCCCCGAGCACGCTGCCGTCCACGGCGGCGAACAAGTCGGCATCGTATTGGGACGGAGGGCAGTCCAGAAGGTCGACCGCGCTCGTGTCGAGCTCGACGTCGACGGCGGCATCGGCGCCTGGCGCCAGCGAGGCGACGGACGACGGGTTGATCGAGACACCGATCGTGCTGCACAGGGAGTCGGGCAGGGTCGTGCGGAACACGGCGTCGAGTCCGATCAGGACCGGCCCGAGTTCCGTCGACCCGTTGTTGGTGATCGTCATGGCGGCCGTGCGTCCGGAGCCGATGTTTTGAAATGACGGGGTGAACGACAGGTCCCCGAACCCCGGTCCGGTCATCGTCTCGTCGCTGCAAGCCAGTGGGGCGAAGATGCACAGGCCGGCGATGACGGCGAACACGATCCTCCTGCGACTATCCATCCGCTACGCTCCGTTCGGGGCTGACCGGTTCCGGCCGCACGCGCGACGCGGCCCACGCACTGTCTCCAATTTCTCTCCGGCGGGTACGGCGTGCAACGATCCGGCCGGCCTCGATCCGCCGTACGCCCGCGGACCGGTTGACTCTTACGATCCGGTCGACCATTTTCTGGTGCTGTCGCCGAACCACCGCGGACCGGCCGTGAGCCGCCGCAGCCAATGCAGCCGGAGTAGACCGATGAAGCCCGGGATTCACCCCGAATACATGCCGTCGAAGATCACCTGCGCCTGCGGCCGGGTGACCGAGACGCACGCGACCGTGGAGGAGCTCCACGTCGAAATTTGCTCGCACTGCCACCCGTTCTACACGGGCCGGCAGAAGCTCGTCGATACGGCGGGCCGGGTCGAGCGGTTCCGCCGCAAGTACTCGGCCGATTCCGAATCGCCCGCCGGAGCGCACGAAGCCGACGACGCGGATTCGGCCGAGCCCGTCGCCGTGGCCGGGACGGACGACGGCGACGGATCCGACGCAACCGACGACTGACGGGGCGCGAGCGCCCCGCCGGCCGCTCCGCCGCTCTTCGCCGTGATCTCCGATTTCCGGACCCTGGCCGGCCGAGTTCGCGCGGCCGTCGAACGCCACGACGAGCTCGCCCGTCGCATGGCGCAGCCCGACACCCTTGAAGACCCCGACCTGCTTCGCCGCGTGGCGCAGGAGCATTCCGATCTCGGGCCACTGGCGGAGACTGGGGGTCGCTTCCTGCGCGTGCTGGAAGAGCTCGAGGCGGCCGAGGAGATGGCGGACGCCGAGAGCGGCGAGATGGCCGAGCTGGCGCGTCGAGAGGTCGAGGACCTCGTCGGGCGCGCGGAGGCCCTGGTGGGCGACCTGCAGCGGCTGCTCGTGCCGCGCGACCCGCTCGATGACCGCCCCGCCGTGGTCGAGATTCGAGCCGGCACCGGCGGCGACGAGGCTGCCCTGTTCGCCGCCGACCTGTTTCGCATGTACTCGCGCTTCTCCGACCGCCAGGGCTGGCGCATCGAGCTCGAGTCGATGAGCGAGGGGGCGCTCGACGGGCTGAAGGAGGTGATCTTCACGGTGCGGGGTCGCGACGCCTACGGTCGTCTGAGGTACGAATCCGGCGTCCACAGGGTGCAGCGGGTCCCGGTTACCGAGAGCTCCGGCCGCATCCACACGTCGGCGGCCAGCGTCGCCGTCCTGCCCGAGGCCGAGGAAGTCGACGTCGAGATCGATGCGGGCGACCTGAAGATCGACGTGTACCGGTCGTCCGGTCCGGGCGGGCAGTCGGTGAATACGACCGACTCGGCCGTGCGGATCACCCACCGCCCGACCGGCCTCGTCGTCACCTGCCAGGACGAGAAGTCGCAGCACAAGAACAAGGCGAAGGCCATGAAGGTGCTGCGCAGCCGGCTGCTCGACCGGCAGATCGCGGCCCGGGAGGCCGAGCGGGCTCGCGAACGGCGTCTCCAGGTCGGAACCGGAGATCGGTCGGCCAAGATCCGCACCTACAACTATCCCCAGAATCGCCTGACCGACCATCGAATCAACCTCACCCTGCACCGGCTCGAGGACGTGCTCGAGGGCGACCTCGACGAGGTCGTCGAGGCCCTGCGGACCGCCGGATTCGAAGAGCGGCTGGCTCTTGAAGCGTCCTGACTCGCCGAGCCTGCGGGAGGCGCTGCGCGGTGTCCGAAGTGAGCTGGACGCCGCCGGAGTCGAAAGCCCCGACGTCGAGGCCGAGCGCCTGGTGGCGCACGTGACGGGTTTCGCGCGGACGCGGCTCGCACTCGAGGGCGGCACGCCGTTGCCCGCCGGGTCGGCCGCCGAGCTCGCGCGCCTGGTGGCGCGCCGCACGGCGGGAGAGCCACTGCAGCATCTCGAGGGAACGGTAGAGTTCCGCGGGCTCGTGCTGAAGTCGGACGCCCGGGCGCTGATCCCGCGTCCGGAGACCGAGCAGCTGATCGACCTGATCGAGCGTGCGCTTCGGCCTGCCGCGCGCGCCGGCGTGCGGACCGTGGCGCGGCCGGTCGGCGCGGCGCTCGACATCGGGACGGGCAGCGGAGCGATCGCCCTGTCGCTGGTCGCCGAGGGGCTGGTTCGAAGGGTGGTCGCCCTGGACGTGTCGGAGGGGGCCCTGTCGCAGGCCCGGGAGAACCGGAGCCTGTGCGGTGTGGCAGAAGATCGACTCGAGTTGCGCCCCACCGGCGCCGATCCATTCGAGGCGCTCGAAGCCGCGGAGAGCTTCGACCTCATCGTGTCCAACCCGCCGTACGTTCTTGACGCCGACGTCGAGACCCTCCCGCGGGAGGTGAGGGACCATGAGCCGCGGGCGGCGCTCGCCGGCGGCGCCGACGGGCTCGATCTCGTTCGGATGATCGCCGCGCGGGGCCCGGACCACCTCGTGCGGGGTGGCCGGCTGTTTCTCGAGCTCGGTGCGGACCAGGGCGCGGCCGCGTCGGCCCTGTTCGAGGCCGGCCGGGGCTGGGAGGACGTCGCGCGACACCTGGACCTGTCCGGCCGCGACCGATTTCTCACCGCCCGGCGCGCATGAGCCGATTGCCGTCACCACGCCGGACAACCCCGCGTCGCGCCGCGACGCGGACTCCGTTATAATTTGCCGTCTGTCGACGAGCGGAGAGCTTCTTTTTTCCTCCAACCCGGTCCGACATCATGGAAATCACCGACAAGAGCACGAAAGACCGCGTCCTCGAGCGGGCGACCGAAGTCGGTCGTCTCGTCTCGCAGCTGCCGGAGTTCCGCCGGCTGAAGCAGGCGCACCAGGACATCGGCGAAGATCGCGAGGCCACGGAGCGCATCAATCAGATGCGTCAACTCCAGACCGAGATGCTCCAGGAAATGGAGCGCGGCGAGGAGCCGTCCGAACAGTCGCGCCGCAGGCTGGAAACGCTGAGCGAGGAGCTGCAGACCAACACCCGCTACCAGGCCCTGATCGCCGCGCAGGCGAACTTCGACCGCTTGATGGAGAGGATCCAGGAATCGATCGGCTTGGGGATCCGGGCCGGAGAAGAAAGCCGGATCGTCATTCCTTGATCAAGCGTCTCCGCGACCTCGGTGAACGAGGTCTCCGGGTCGCCGTCGAGCCGGTCATGGCGGCGCTCACCCGCTGGCGTGTGCATCCCAACACGCTCAGCTCGCTCGGCTTCCTGATCACCTGCAGTTCGGGCTATTTCTTCCACCAGCACGAGGTGCGCACGGCCGGCGCGCTCATCCTCGTCGGTGGGATCTTCGACCTGTTCGACGGCACGGTGGCGCGGCGGACGGGACTCGCGTCGCCGTTCGGGGCGTTCTACGATTCGACGCTCGACCGGCTGTCCGAGATCGTCGTCTACCTCGGCCTGCTGTCGCTGTACAACGACTATCGCCTCGAGCTGGGCGATGTCGGAATGATCTACACGGTGCTGCTGGCGATGGCGGGCTCGCTGATGATCAGCTACACGCGGGCCCGGGCCGAAGCCCTCGGCATCGAATGTTCGATCGGCCTGATGCAGCGCGCCGAACGGGTGATCCTCATCGGCGTGGCCGCCCTGGCCTTCGGCGAGCAGAACGACGGCATCGTGCTGAAAGGCGTGCTGATCGCTCTCGCGGTGCTGACGAACCTGACCGTACTGCAGCGCATCTGGTGGGTGTACCGAAACACGCGGCCCGAAGGCGTCGCGGTGGGTCGCGCCGTGCGGCGGGATCCGTCCGGCCGGAGCCCCAACACCTGAACATCGATCCGGGAGAAGTGACGATATGCAGCAAGACAACGGGCGCGAGATCCAGCCGGCAGACGGCCGACTCGGCGTCCTGCTCGTAGGCCTCGGCGCCGTCTCGACGACGACCATCGCCGGGGTCGAGTCGATCCGGCGCGGCCTCAGCAAGCCGATCGGCTCCCTCACGCAGATGAACACGATCCGGCTGGGCAAGCGGACGGAGGGCAGGACGCCCCTGATCAAGGAGTTCGTCCCGCTGGTCGATCTCGAGAACATCGTGTTCGGCGCCTGGGATCCGATCCCCGACGACGCCTACGATTCCGCCCGGGTGTGCGGCGTGCTCAAGCCGCAGGACATCGAGCCGATCGCCGACTACCTGAAGTCCGTGCGGCCGATGCCCGCCGTGTTCGACCGCAGGTACGTCAAGAAGCTCGACGGGCCCAACGTGAAGACGGGCGACAGCAAGTACGACCTGGCGGAGCAACTGCGCGCCGACATCCGCGAATTCAAACAGAGCAACGGCTGTGACCGGCTCGTCGTGGTCTGGTGCGCCTCGACCGAGGTGTTTCTGCAGCCGACCGACGTGCACGCCTCGATCGAGTCGTTCGAGCAGGGCCTGCGCGACAGTTCCGACGCGATCGCGCCGTCGATGATCTACGCCTGGGCCGCCCTCCAGGAGGGCGTGCCGTTCGCCAACGGGGCGCCCAACCTGACCGTCGATCTGCCGGTGATGACCGAGCTGGCCCGCAAGAACCAGGTGCCCATCTGCGGCAAAGATTTCAAGACGGGCCAGACTTTGCTGAAGACGATCCTCGCCCCGGGCCTCAAGACCCGTATGCTCGGCCTGAGCGGGTGGTTCTCCACCAACATCCTCGGGAACCGCGATGGGGAGGTGCTCGACGACCCCGAGAGCTTCAAGACGAAGGAAGAGTCGAAGCTGGGCGTTCTGGAACACATTCTGCAGCCGAAAATGTATCCGGAGCTCTACGGCGACATGTACCACAAGGTGCGGATCAATTACTACCCGCCGCGTGGCGACAACAAAGAGGGCTGGGACAATCTCGACATCTTCGGCTGGATGGGCTATGACATGCAGATCAAGATCGACTTCCTGTGCCGGGACTCGATCCTCGCGGCGCCCATCGTCCTCGACCTCGCCCTGTTCCTCGATCTCGCCCGGCGCGCGGGTCTGCACGGGATCCAGGAGTGGCTTTCCTTCTACTTCAAGAGCCCGCAGGTCGCGCCCGGCCTGTATCCGGAGCACGACATTTTCATCCAGCACTGGAAGCTCAAGAACACGCTCCGCTGGCTCGTGGGCGAGGAGCAGATCACGCATCTCGGTGTCGAGTACTACGACTGAGCCCGGCGCGTCCCGCGGGCTGTTCCTCGTCTTCGAAGGAGGCGAGGGCGCCGGAAAATCGACGCAGATCGCGCGCCTGGCCCGGCGGCTGGCGTCGCGGGGCGTTCCGCATCGGCTCGTCCGCGAGCCGGGCGGGACTCCGGTCGGCGAGCGGATCCGCGATATCGTGCTCGACCCCGCCCTGACGATGTGTGCCGAGACGGAGCTGCTGCTCGTCGTGGCGGCCCGGGCCGAGTCCGTCCGCCGCCTGGTCGAGCCCGGGCTGCGAAACGGAGATCTCGTGCTGTCGGACCGCTACGAGCTGTCGACCTTCGCCTACCAGGGGGCCGGGCGCGGCCTGGGCGTCGATACGGCGCGACAGGTGAACGGGTTCGCGACGGGCGGGCTCAAGCCGGATCTCACCATCGTGCTGCTCGTCGCCTCGGAGCTCGGCCGCGGCCGGCAGTCGGGCGAAGCCGATCGACTCGAGCGCGAGCGCGGCGAGTTCCACCGGAGGGTGGCGGACGCCTACGAGCGCCTGGCTGCCGAGGACGATTCGATCGTCACCGTGCGCGCGGAGGGCTCTCCGGACGAGACGCACGAATTGATCTGGGGCGAGCTCGCCGCGCGCTGGCCCGACCGATTCGGAAACTTTTCGCGTCCGGACGAGTTTCACGAACGTGGGGCCGCTCGGGGCGGCGCCGATCCGAAACCTGCGGAAGCCGGGGAAGCCGGGGAGGAATCCCAATGAGAGCAGGACGAGGGTGGTGGACGGGCATGCTGGTGCTGGCGGGTGCCGCGGTGACGGGCGGGTCGCTTCTCCAATCCCAGGCCGTGGACCGCGTGTCGAACTCGACGCTGTTCGATCTCGTGCATCGCTACGTGGCCGAGCGCTACGTCGACGAAGTGGACCCCGATTCGCTCTACGAACTGGCCATCGACGGCCTGCTCGTCGAGCTGGGCGATCCGTACGCCGCCTACATCCGCGACGCGGACGACGGCACCCTGTTGTCGAACAATTACGGCGGGGTCGGGATGCGGGTGCTGGCCGGCGACGACGGGATCACGGTACTCGGCGTAATTCCGGGCAGCCCCTCGTCGCGGCTCGACCTCGAGAAGCTCGACCTGATCGTCGAGGTCGACGGCGAGTCGACGCTCGGCTGGTCGCAGCCGGAGGCGGTGGACGCGCTGCGCGGCATCCGCGGCCAGCCGGTCGAAGTGCAGGTCGAGAGGGCCGGGCGTCCAGGGTCCTTCGAGGTGGTGATCGTCCGGGATCAGGTGCACCTCGATGCCACCCAGTCCGTGCTGCTCGACGGCGGAGTGGGGTACGTACAGCTCGGTCAGTTCAGTCGCTCGTCCGCCCGCGAGCTGGCGGGCGCGATCGACGGACTGCGCCAACGCGGTGCCACTTCCGCGATCCTCGATCTGCGCTGGAACTCCGGCGGTATCCTGCCCGAGGCCGTTGAAGTCGCAGACCTGTTCCTCGAACCCGGCTCTGCGGTCGTCGAGACGCGGGGCCGCGACCCGCAAGACAATCAGCGGTTCACGGCGCCCGGACCGGACCGCTACCCGGGTCTGCCGATGGTCGTCCTCGTCAACGGCTGGTCGGCCAGCGCGTCGGAGATCGTCGCGGGCGCGCTGCAGGACTTCGATCGCGCCGTCGTCATGGGAAGCCGGACGTTCGGCAAGGGGGTCATGCAGAGCGTGTTCCCGCTCCCGGACCGTCGCTACCTGCGGCTGACGACGGGCACCTGGTATACGCCGAGCGGCCGTTCGATCCATCGCGAGCGCAATCTCGAGACGGAGTTCGGGTCGTCGGAATTCAACGCGGCCGTCCTCGAAGCGGTCGAGCTCGGGCTCGCCGACGCGCCGCTCGACAGCCCGGCGGCGGAATCCGACACGGCGGGCCGCCAGATCTTCCGCACGGCGTCCGGCCGGCCGGTGTACGGAGGCGGGGGAATTCAGCCCGACATCCTCGTCCATCCCGACACGCTCACCCTGCCCGAGCAGGCGCTGCGCACCGCGATGTTCGAGGCCGAGATATCGCTCGCCGACCTCAGCCTGCGGTTCGCCGTCGACTGGGTGCGCGCCCACCCCGGCGCACGGC
>Ga0268386_10001834_pt1 | contig 14794 bp, 12 predicted proteins | sample RVTome_15_FD_200260 | JGI IMG/M metagenome (GOLD analysis project Ga0268386, IMG submission 200260) | Soil microbial communities from uranium-contaminated site in the Upper Colorado River Basin, Wyoming, United States - RVT150D86... ...
CGGCACCGTCGGAATCCCTCCCCGGCGCGTCGAAGTGGCGGCCGGCACTGTCGGAATCCCCCCCCGGCGCGTCGAAGTGGCGGCCGGCACTGTCGGGATCCCCCCCAAGCGCGTAGCCGCCTGATGATCGCAGCGCGAACGACGGGAGGGTCGGCGCAGCCAGAATCGATCCCTCCGGCCTGCGGTGGCCCTCCCGCTCTTTCGCGGTACACTGTGAGGTCAGATGGCCGAGACGGTGGCTCTCGTGATCCAGGCCGTGGTGGCGTGGACGGGGCAACTGCTCACGCTCGCTGCCCTCGTTGGCCTCTTCGTCCGGAGGCGCTATCGGCTCTGCTATGCGTTCGTGGCCTATCTCCTCGTGGTCCTGGCCGGGGACCTGCTCCTCCTCCTGGGGCCGAGCAAGCTCCGGGAGGGCCAGTGGCTCTACGGCCTTCTCGGGGCGGCCGGCTTCTACTCGAAGACCTTCTGGCTGTTGAAGGAATTGACGATCAACCCTCTCCAGTTCGCGGTGGCGCTCGAGCTGGCCTACCGGACCTTCCGCTCCTTCCCGGGAGCCCGGTCGACCGCGCGGGGGATCCTGTTCCTCCTGATCGGGATCACCCTGTTCTCGGTGATCGCGATCACACCCGAGGTGGCGACGGCGGACGAGGCGGACTACGTCAACCAGATGATGGGCCGGCTCCAGCCCCGTGTGCTGAACGGCACGGTGTGGCTCCTGACCGCGATCGGGGCGCTCGTGTTGTGGTATCGGCTGCCGGTGGACCGTTTCCACAAGGCGATCCTGATCGGCCTCGTCGCCTACCTGCTCGTCTTCACGGTCGGCCTGAACGCGATCGACACCTACGAGTGGAGCGAGCCGGCCCGTCAGGCCGTGAACTACGTCGCGACCACGGCCTATCTCGTCCTCGTGGCGTACTGGGCACGGGCGGCGTGGGCACCCCTCCGGGCCCCCGCCCAGGCGCGCGAGCCCGCGCCTGTCCTCGAGCGGCAGGCGGGCTGAGGAGGAAGGGGGCCGGCCGTGTGGTGGATGATCGGTCTCTCGGTCGTGAGCTGCCTCATCGTCCTCTTCCTGTTCGGGAGGCGGAACGAGCGGGCGATCCGCCGCGACTGGGAGCTTCTGCTCACGCCGAAGGGCGAGGGCGTCTACCGTAACATCGAGGGGCGAGTGCAGAACGAGCTGGCGCTCGTGGACGTCACCTACGACGAGGCGTTCGCGGTGCGGGAGCTCGGCTCTGTCGACGAGGCCAAGCGCCTCCTCGACGTCGGCTACAAGGTCATCGAGAAGTTCTCGCCGAACATGCTCAACCTCCTCGCCGCGATGGCCAACTTCTCGCGGATGGTCTCGGCGATGGCCCCGGTCACCCCCCTCCGCCCGCGGGACTTCAAGCTCGCCCAGGTCGTGAGCCTCGCCTACCTGAACGGCTTCCTGCACCAGTTCCTCGTGTCGACCTCCGAGCGCTACCGGCTGAAGCTCTACATCCTGGGCCAGAGCTTCGGCCTCGCCACCCGTTTCCTGCTCGACTCCACCCAGCGCATCGCCCGCGGGGAGCCCGAGGCCGAGCGCGAGTGGGAGCAGATCCAGGCGATCCGCGGCGACTTCCAGACCCTCACCGACCAGTCCCTCGAGAGCCTGCGGGTGCTGCTCACCTCGCTCTCCGCGGAGCGGCGCGAGGACCTTCTCAAGGGCCTGTAGCCTCACCGGGGGGCGGGCCGCCGCTCCAGCGCACGAGCACCCGCTCGATCTCCGGGCGCTTGCCGGGCGGGCCCTGGGTCTCCCGCACGACCCCCAGGCCGGGCACCACCCACAGGAAGGACTCGTTCCGACGGGTGCGCAGCGAGCACCGCAGCGCCCGGAAGGTCCCCGCGGGCACCACGACGTCCTCCTCCTCGTCCACCCGCCAGCCGGGGCCGCCCTCCGAGGGTGGGCCGGACCGGCCGGGCTCGAGGGGAAGGGGCAGCGCGTCCTCCCCGGTCCAGGGCCCGAGACGCAGCCAGTCGGGGCCGACCTCGATCGGGGCGGAGCCCGGATCGGCCCCTCCCTGCTGGTGGAGGAACGGCCGCTCGAGGGTTCCCCGGACCTCGAAGCGGGTCGTGTCGTCGGTCGTCGAGTCGAGGGCCCCGAGGTGCACCGTGTAGGACTCGCGGAACTCCCACCATGCGCCGGGGACCAGGGGGAAGGGGAGGGCGGCGAGGGTGACGACGAGGGCGACGGCCACGGGAGCCGACCGTACCAACGCGCTTCCGGGAGTGTCAAGGGGCGCCGCCGGGATCACCGCTCCGGACGGGGGAATCGACCTCCGCCGGCCGGAGGCGACCCGCGGCGCCTCAGGGAATTGGCGGAGAGGGGGGGATTCGAACCCCCGGTACAGGCTTTATACCCGTACAACAGATTAGCAATCTGCCCTGTTCAGCCACTCCAGCACCTCTCCGCGCGGCCTCTTGCGCCGAACCGGAGGGGGTAGGGTAGCACGAAAGGACCGGTCCTGATTGAGGGTGCGGGAGCACCACGAGCACCACTGGGCTCCACGTGCCTCCCCGCGCCGCCGCCCCGCCCCGGCCGGCGGGGCGGCGCGGGGAGTGGCGTGGCGGAGGGCGAGGGACTCGAACCCCCAAGGGCCGCAAGGCCCGGGAGCTTTCAAGGCTCCTGCCTTACCAGTTAGGCTAGCCCTCCGCTCGGTCCATTATGCCTCGGTTCCGTCGGCCCTCCGGGGGGCCCCGAGGTACGGGGCGAGCCGCCGGCGGAGGAGGCTCACCAGCTCGGGATCGCCGCGCCGCCAGCGGTCCTGGACGTCGAGGTCAATGACCGGCCGGTCGATCCCGGGAAAGCGGAGCTTGATCAAGGTCCGGTGGGAGTCCTCCTCCTCGTTCATGACGAAGACGCGGTCGGCCCAGAGGAGCAGATCGCGGGTCAGGGGGACGGTGGCGAAGGGGGCCGTCCCCGCCGACCGCACCTCGTAGCGCGGGTCCTCGGCGTAGAGGATCTCGGCGGTCCGGCTCCGGTCCACGTTGGCCGTGCAGACGAACAGGATCCGTTCGCGCGTGTGGGCCTCCCCGGGGCATTGTAGCCGCCCGGGCGGCGACCGACTCTGCTAGACTCCACGCCGAGCGCACGCCCCATGAACACGGACCGCCTGTTGCGCGAGGTCGAGGGCCGTCTCGCTCGCCTTCCCGAGGCCGAGCGCCGGGAGGTCCTCGACGCGGTCCGGGAAGAGATCGCCCGGGAGCGGCGCCACGTCGAGCCCGAGCTGACGATGGAGGCGGAGCGGGAGCGACGGGTCGAGGCCGAGACGCTCCGCGAGGTCCTCGAGGCGATCAACCGCCAGGCCCGCCTCGAGGACACCATCGAGGAGGTGCTCAAGCAGCTCACCCGGGTGGTCGCGCTCGACTTCGCCGCCCTCGCCATCCTCGACCCCGGGGGGGGCTTCCGGGTGATCGCCGCCCGTGGCCTCCCCGAGGGAGAGACCCTGGCGGGGACCCGCTTCGACGACCCCCTGTCGCAGGCGGTGGTCCAGGAGCGCTGGCCGGTGAACGTGGCCGACGTGAACGCGGACGATCGCTTCCGGCCCATCCCGGGGGCGCCCCCGGTGGGGGCCCTCGCGGGCATCCCCCTCCTCGTGGAGGGCGACGTCATCGGTCTCCTCTACCTCGCCCGGGCCTACCCGGACCCCTTCGTGGACGAGGACGTGCACCGGGCGAAGGCGGTGGCCTTCTCGGCCGCGGCGGCCGTGCGCAAGGCCCAGCTCCTCGAGCAGGTGCGCCGCTACGCCTCCCTGATGGAGCAGGTGGTCGAGGTGGACCAGCGCGTCTTCGCGGGAGCGCCCCTGGACGAGGTGGCCCGGACGATCCTCGAGGGGGCGGTGCGGGTCGGGAGCTACCGCGGGGGCCTCCTCGTGCTGCAGGGCCCCCGGGGGCCGGTGGTGGCGGCAGCCCTGGGGGACGGTTTCGCGGGAACCGAGGGGCGGCCGGCTCCCCCCGACCTCGCGGCGACCGCGGCCCGGCGGCTCCCCGCCGCCCGCATGATCGAGGTGGGAAAGGCCCTCGGCAAGGCGGTCCCTGCCGAGCAGATGTACCTCGTCCCCCTCAGCACCCCCGATTCCCACCTGGGCACCCTGGCCCTGCTCGATCCCAACGGCGAGTCGCCCGACGACCGGCTGCTCGAGTCCTACGGCTCCCGGGCGGCGGCCGCCTACCGGCACGCCGCTCGGCGGCTCGAGACCACCTGACCCGCGGGGAAGCCCTGCCCCCGGACCGGCCGCCGCTACTGGAGGCTCGATGAGACGCCGGCTGCTTCCGCTCCTCGCCGCTCCCCTGCTCGCGCTTCCCGCCCGGGCCCAGAGGACCGAGGTCCACGCGATCGTGGGGGCCCGGGTCGTCAGCGTCTCGGGAGCCGTTCACGACTCGGCCACCGTGGTGCTGCGGGACGGGTGGATCGAGTCGGTCGGCCCCGCCGCCGCGACCCCCCCGGACGCACGGGTGATCGACGGCAGGGGGCTCACCCTCACCCCCGGCCTGATCGACGGCTTCTCGGGCCTGGGCCTCCCCGCGGCTCCCCGGGGCGCCGCGGCCCCCGGGGAAGCCCGCCCCCAGCCGTCGCCCGGCCCGCTCGCGCCCCAGGCCTCGGTCCTCGACCGCTTCCGCCCGGCGGAGGCCCTGAAGGCCCGTGACGCCGGGGTCACCACCGCCCTCGTCGTCCCCCGCGACGGGATCGTGCCGGGACGCAGCGCGCTCGTGAGCCTCTCCGGCGAGAAGGCCGAAGGCATGGTGCTCGAGCCCGCGGCCGCCCTCCACCTGCACATGACGAGCCTCAGGCGGCAGTACCCGGCCTCGCTCATGGGCACGGTCGCGTACGCGCGGCAGGCCCTCCTCGACGCGGGCCGCCATCGCGACGAGTGGTCCGCCTGGGGGAAGACGCCCCTCTTCCGGAAGCGCCCTCGGTACGACCCGGGCCTCGAGGTCTGGCAGGAGGTGGCCGCCGGCCGGCTGCCCTTGATGGTGACCGCGAGCCGGGAGAACGACGTCCGCCGCGCCCTCGCCCTCGCCGACGAGTTCCCCATCCGCCTCGTGCTCGCGGGGGCGCCCCAGGCGTTCCGCCTCGCGGCCGTCCTCAAGGAGCGCAAGGTCCCGCTCCTCGTGGGGGTGGACTTCGATCCCCCGCGGGCTCCCGCGGCATCCCTCGGCTTCGGAGGCCGGAGCGACGAGCAGGAGCGCCGGGACATCGACGAGGCCGAGCGCAACCCGGCCGCCCTCCACGAGGCGGGAGTGCCCTTCGCCCTGGCCTCCGCCCACGCCCCGGACTTCCTGGCCGGCGTGCGCAAGGCCATCGGGCGCGGCCTTCCCCGGGAGGCCGCGCTGCGCGCGCTCACCCTGGGGGCGGCCGAGGCCCTCGGGGTGGCGGACCGTCTCGGCAGCCTGGACGCGGGGAAGCTCGCGAGCGTGGTGGCCTGGTCCGGCGAGCCCCTCGCCCCCGACGCGAAGGTCCGCCTGGTCTTCGTGGACGGCGCCCTCTACGAGCCCGAGGAGCGCCGGGACGGCGAGCCGCGCCCGGGCGACGCCCGGGCGGAGGCAGAGGCTGCTCTCCCTCCCCTGCCCCCCGTCCCCGAGCCCTCCGCGGGCGGGCCGGTGGCCATCGTGGGAGGCACGGTGCTGACCCTGGGCCCCCTCGGCACGATCGAGAACGGCACCGTCCTCGTGCGGGGGGGCAAGGTCGCGGCGGTGGGCCGCGACGTCCCGGTGCCCAAGGACGCCTCCGTGATCGACGCCCGCGGCCGTTACGTGATGCCGGGGATCGTCGATACCCACTCCCACAACGCGATCGAGGGCGGGGTCAACGAGTGCTCCGACTCCGTCACCGCCGAGGTGCGCGTGGCCGACGTGATCGACCACCGGGACGTGGACATCTACCGGCAGCTCGCGGGGGGCGTCACCACCCTCAACCTGCTCCACGGCTCCTGCAACACGATCGGGGGCCAGAACGCGGTCATCAAGCTCCGCTGGGGCAAGGGCCCCCGGGAGCTGCTCTTCGAAGGGGCGCCCCGGGGGATCAAGCTCGCCCTGGGCGAGAACGTCAAGCGCTCGAACTTCCGGATCCCCGGGGTCCCGCCCCGCTACCCGGCGACCCGGATGGGAGTGGAGAACGTGCTGCGCGAGTCCTTCCTCCGGGCCCGGGCCTACGGGAAGGAGTGGGAGGACCACGAGCGGAAGGCGAAGGCCGCCCGGCCCGGGGAGAAGCCGGCGCCCCCCCGCCGCGACCTCCGGCTGGAGACCCTCGGGGGAGTCCTCGACGGGACCGTCCTCGTCCACGCCCACTGCTACCGCTCCGACGAGATCCTGATGCTGCTGCGGGTGGCCGAGGAGTTCGGCTTCCGCATCCGCACCCTCCAGCACGGCCTCGAGGCCTACAAGGTGGCGAGCGAGATCGCCCGGCACGGAGCGGGGGTGGGGACGTTCATCGACTGGTGGGCGTTCAAGCTCGAGGCCTACGACGCCACTCCCTACAACCCGGCGATCCTCTTCGGCAAGGGCGTGCTGGTGTCGCTGAACTCCGACTCCAACGAGCTGGCGCGGCGTCTCTACTGGGACGCCGCGAAGGCGGTGAAGTACGGCGGGGTGCCGGAGGAGGAGGCGCTCCGGATGATCACCCTCAACGCGGCGAAGCAGCTCGGGATCGACCGCCGGGTGGGCTCGATCGAGGTCGGCAAGGACGCCGACCTCGCGGTCTTCCGCGCCCATCCCTTCGCGCCCGACACCCGCTGCGAGCTGACCCTGGTGGACGGGACGGTCTACTTCGACCGGGCCCGCGACCTCGCGGCCCGGGCCGCGCGGTCCGACCTGCCGGGGCCGGGAGGGGGACGGTGACGGGCCGGAGGATCGCGCTGGCCACCCTCCTCGCCGGGGGCATCGCCCCCGCGTGGTCCGCTCCCCCCGAGGGCGTGATCGTGATCCGGGGCGGGCGGATCGTCACCGTCTCGGGGCCCGTCCTCGAGAGAGGATCGGTCCTCGTCGCGGGAGGGAAGATCGTGGCGGTGGGCCCGAGCGTGGACGCGCCCCCCGGGGCCGCCGTCGTGGAGGCGGAAGGGAAGACCGTCTACCCGGGCCTGATCGACGGCCTCACCACCCTGGGTCTCGTGGAGATCCAGAGCGTGACCGGCTCCGTGGACACCACCGAGCTCGGCGACGTCAACCCCCACGCCCGGGCCTGGGTGGCGGTGCACCCCCACAGCGAGCAGATCCCGGTGGCTCGGGCCAACGGCGTCACCGCCGCCCTCTCCGCCCCGGGGGGACGCCTCGTCTCGGGCCAGGGCGCCGTCATCCGCCTGGCGGGGACGACCCCCGCCGAGCTCACCGTCCTCGGCCCGGCGGCCCTCCACGTCGTCTTCCCCACCGGGCGGCCGTCTCCCGAGCCCGGGCGCCTCTTCGAGGAGCCCGAGCTGAAGACCTTCGAGGAGTGGCAGAAGGAGCGGAAGCGGGGCAAGGAGCGGGCCCTCGACCGGCTGCGCAACCTCCTGGAGGAAGCCAAGGCCTACGGGGCCGCCCTCGACGCGGCCCGGGCGGGCCGCATCGACGCCCCCCGCCCCGACACGTCGATGGAGGCGCTCTTTCCCTACGCCCGGGGGACGCTCCCCGTGGTGGTGAGGGCCGACGACGAGGAGGACATCCGCGCGGCCGTCCGGTTCGCCGGGGAGCGGGAGCTCCGGCTGATCGTCGCGGGCGGCCTCGAGGCCTGGCGCTGCGCCGACCTTCTCGCGGAAAAGAAGGTGCCGGTGCTCCTCAAGGTGGACCGCCTCCCCGACCGCGAGTCCGATCCCTACGACGCGCCTTTCGCGGGCCCGGCTCGCCTCCATGCGGCGGGGGTCCCCTTCGCGATCGTCTCCGACGACTCCGACATGTCCCGCAACCTGCCCTACGAGGCGGCGATGGCCCGGGCCTACGGGCTGCCCCCGGCGGAGGCCCTGCGGGCGATCACCCTCTCGCCGGCCGAGATCCTCGGGGTCGCCGACCGGCTGGGGTCGATCGAGGTCGGCAAGGACGCCCACATCGTGGTGGCCGACGGCGACATCCTCGACCATCGCACCCGGGTGACCCACGTCTTCGTCGACGGGGTGGCGCAGTCGCTGGAGACGCGCCACACGCGGCTCTACGAGCGGTTCAAGGACCGGCCGTAGCAGTCAGCGCCGCGGCCCGATCCTCTCCAGCCCGCCCATGTAGGGCCGCAGCGCCTCGGGGACCGTCACCGACCCGTCCGCCTCCTGGTAGTTCTCGAGGACGGCCACGAGGGTGCGCCCCACCGCGAGGCCGCTGCCGTTCAGGGTGTGGAGGAAGCGCGGCTTGCCCCGGGGCTCGGGGCGGTAGCGAAGGCTCGCCCGCCGGGCCTGGAAGTCCGTGCAGCTCGAGCAGGAGGAGATCTCCCGGTACGCCTCCTGCCCGGGCAGCCAGACCTCGAGGTCGTACGTCTTGGCCGCGGAGAAGCCCAGGTCCCCCGTGCAGAGCGTGACCACCCGGTAGGGCAGGGAGAGTCGCTTCAGGACCTCTTCCGCGTCGGCCACCATCCCTTCCAGCTCGTCCATCGACGTCTCGGCGCTCGTGAGCTTGACCAGCTCGACCTTGTGGAACTGGTGCTGGCGGATGAGGCCCCGCACGTCCTTCCCGTAGGAGCCCGCCTCGGAGCGGAAGCAGGGGGTGGCGGCGACGTACTTGACCGGGAGGTCCGCCCCCTCCAGGATCTCGTCCCGGTGCAGGCAGGTCAGCGGCACCTCGGCGGTGGGGATGAGGTAGAGGTCGCGGTCTCCCGTCCGGGTCTTGAAGAGGTCCCCCTCGAACTTCGGGAGCTGGCCCGTGCCGAGGAGGGTCTCCGCGGTCACGAGGTAGGGAGGGATCAACTCCTGGTAGCCCCGGGAGGTGTGCAGGTCGAGCATGAGCTGGATGAGGGCCCGCTCGAGCCTCGCCCCTTCCTTCCGGTAGACCGCGAAGCGCGCCCCCGAGACCTTGGCCGCCCTCTCGAAGTCGAGGATGCCCAGCTCCGGACCGAGCTCCCAGTGGGGCCGGGGGGTGAAGCCGAACCGGCGGGGCTCGCCGGCGCGCCGGACCTCGACGTTGTCCGCCGCGTCCTTTCCCACGGGGACGCTCGGGTCGGGCAGGTTGGGGACGACGAGGAGGAAGCGGCGGATCGCCTCCTCCACCTCCTCCTGGCGCGCCTCGAGCGCCTTGATCTCCCCGGCCACCGCCTTCATCTCCCCCTTGAGGGCGGAGGCGTCCTGCTTCTCCCGGCCGAGCCGGGCGATCTCCTCGCCGGCCACCCTCTGGCGGTGGCGGAGCTGCTCGACCTGCCGGATCGCGGCCCGGCGCTCCCCGTCGAGCGACCAGGGGTCGACCCCGGCGAGACCCGGCCAGGCCTGGATGCCTTCCAGGCCCTGCCCCCGGCTCCGCAACGCTTCCAGAACGCGGTCCCTGTTCTCCACGACGAACCGGAGTTCGAGCATGGCCGGTCAGCGTAGCACGCCGGGAGGGAGGGCCGCGGCCCTGTGGTAGCATGCCTCGTCATGCAGAAGATCCGGAAGGCGGTCTTTCCGGCCGCGGGCCTCGGCACCCGCTTCCTGCCCGCGACCAAGGCCCAACCCAAGGAGATGCTGCCCCTCGTCGACAAGCCCATCATCCAGTACGTGATCGAGGAGGCGGTCGCCTCGGGGATCACCCGCATCCTGATCGTGACCGGCAAGGGCAAGAACGCCATCGAGGACCACTTCGACGTCTCCAAGGAGCTCGAGCGGCTCCTCGAGGAGCGGGGGAAGACCGACCTCCTCGAGCAGGTCCGGTCGATCTCGAGCATGATCAACGTCTCCTACGTCCGCCAGGGCGAGAGCCTGGGTCTCGGGCACGCGGTGCTGATGGCCAAGGACCTGGTGGGCAGCGAGCCCTTCGCGGTCATGCTGGGGGACGACATCATCGACAGCGCCGTCCCCTGCATGAAGCAGATGATCGACGTCTTCGAGCGCCACGGGGGCCCGGTCATCGCGGTCCAGCAGGTCCCCCCGAGCGAGATCTCCCACTACGGGGTGATCGACGGGGCGCCCGAGGACGAGAACAGCCGCGTCTACCGCATCCGCGACATGGTCGAGAAGCCGAGGCGGGACGAGGCCCCGAGCGACCTCGCGATCATCGGGCGCTACATCCTCACCCCCGACATCTTCGAGGAGCTGGAGGCGACCGACCGCGACGCGGGGGGGGAGATCCAGCTCACCAACGGCCTCCGCCGCCTCTGCGAGAAGCGGGCGGTGTACGGCTACCGCTTCGAAGGGACCCGCCACGACGCCGGCAACAAGCTCGGCTTCCTCAAGGCCACCGTCGAGTTCGCCCTCAAGCGGGAGGACCTCGGCGCTCCCTTCCGCGAGTACCTGAAGTCCCTCAAGCTGTAGCGCTCCCCTCGACGCCCCGGGGGTGCGTTTGGGACGGGTACCCCGAGCTCGACGAGGAGGGACCCCCCCGGGCGGGCCCGGGGGGGCGTTCATTCATGGGCGGACGCCTTGCGTCCGAAGGGTGGACTACTTCGTGGGGCTGCTGCCGGTGGCAGAGCTGTCTTTGGATGAGGTGGTTGAAGGAGTGCTGGAGGACTTGTCCTTCGAAGAGTCCTTGGAGGATTCCTTCGATGAGTCCTTAGATGAGTCCTTGGAGTCCTTGGAGTCCTTGGAGTCCTTGGATGAGTCCTTGGACGCGGCGGCCCCGTCGTCGCCTCCCGAGGACTTGCGGGCGTAGTCGGTGATGTACCAGCCCGACCCCTTGAACTGGATCGCGGGGGCGGACGGGAGCTTGTGCACGTCTTTCCCGCAGGTCGGGCACGAAGTGAGCGTGGGATCCGAGAATTTCTGGATCAGCTCGAAGGTCCCGCACTGGGAGCACTGGTACTCGTAGAGCGGCACGGCGACCTGGACCTCCACAGGAAGACGTCTTTGAAAGAGTGTAGCTCTGAAACCTCCGTCGGTCAAAGGCCGGTCAGGGACCGACGGAGGGGAGTCAATGCACCTCGGCCCAGTTCCGGCCGAGGTGGGCGTCCACGACGAGGGGCACGTCGAGGCGGAGCGCCCCCTCCATGACCCGCTTGACGAGGCCCCGGGCCTCCTCGGCCTCGGCCTCCGGCACCTCGAGCAGGAGCTCGTCGTGGATCTGGAGGATGAGCCGCGACTTCATCCTCCGCTCGGCCAGCTCGCGGTGGAGGTCGATCATCGCCTTCTTGATCAGGTCGGCCGCCGAGCCCTGCACGGGGGTGTTCATGGCCTGGCGCTCCGCCTCCGCCCGCACCTGGAAGTTCCGGGCCTTGAGGTCGGGGAGCCGCCGGAGCCGGCCGAGCAGGGTGCGGACGTGGCCGGTCTCCCGGGCCCGGGCGATCGTGTCGTCGATGTACCGCCGCACCGCCGGGTAGCGGGCGAAGTAGGCCTCGATGAAGCTCTCCGCCTCCTTCCGGGAGACCCCGATGTCCTTCGCGAGGGTGAAGGCGGTCTTCCCGTAGAGGAGCGCGTAGTTGACCATCTTGGCCACCCGCCGCTGCTCGTCCCTCGGCAGGGGCGACAGGGGCCCGAAGACCTCCCGGGAGGTGCGGTCGTGGACGTCCTCCCCCCTCCGGAACGTGTCGATGAGCGTCTGGTCCTTCGAGAGGTGGGCGAGGATGCGCAGCTCGATCTGGCTGTAGTCGGCCGAGAGGAGCCGGTGCCCCGGCTCGGCCACGAAGGCCTCCCGGATCCGCCGCCCCTCGGCGGTCCGGATCGGGATGTTCTGGAGGTTGGGGTCGGAGGACGAGATGCGGCCGGTGGCGGCCACCGTCTGGTTGAAGGTGGCGTGGATGCGGCCGGTCTCGCGGCTCACCATCTCCGGGAGGGCGTCCACGTACGTCGACTTCAGCTTCTGGACCGACCGGTACTCCAGCATCTTCCGGGGCAGCTCGTGGACGAGGGCCAGCTCCTCGAGGACGTCCTCCGCGGTGGAGGCGGCCCGGGTCTTGGCGGTCTTCTTCCCGCTCTTGAGCCCGAGCCGGTCGAACAGCACCTCCCGGAGCTGGATCGGGGAGTTGATGTTGAACTCCCCCTTGGCGAGGGCGTGGATGTCCTTCGTGAGGGCGGCGAGCTGGGCCTCCATGTCCCGGCTCATCGAGGCGAGGAGCTCCCGGTCGATCCTCACCCCCGCCCGCTCCATGTCCGCGAGGACTTCGACGAGGGGCAGCTCCATCGCCCGGTAGACGTCGGTGAGGCCCTCCTCCTCCAGCCGGGCGGTGACCCAGGGGTCGAGGCGGAGGACGAGGTCGGCGTCCCCCCCCGCGGTGCGGGCGGTGGCCTCGGCGGCGGCGTCCTCCCCGCTCACCCCTTCCGTCCCCGAGCCGCGCTTCTCCCCCAGGAACTCGAAGGCGAGGTCGTCCAGGGAGTAGGCCCGCCGCCCGGGGTTGATGAGGTAGGAGGCCACGATCGCGTCGAAGCCCAGGCCGGCCAGGCGGACGCCCCGGCGGGCGAGGACGACCGCGTCGCGCTTGGCGTGGGCGGAGAGCTTGCGGACCGACGGGTCCTCGAGCAGCGGCCGGAGCCGGTCGAGGACGGCCTCCGCGGGGGGCGCGTCGGGTTGGTCGAGCCGGGAGTGGCCGAGGGGGAGGTAGGCCGCTTCGCCCGGGGAGTGGGCGAGGGCGAGGCCGAGCAGGTGGGCCCTCATCGGCTCGGGAGAGGTGACCACCGCGCCGAGGGAGAGGAGGCCCGCACTCCGCGCCGCCGCCGCGAGCGCGTCCACGTCCTCCAGCCGGGTGAGGACGCGGGCCGCCGTCCCCGCGGGAGCCGCCTCGGGGACGAACTCCCGGGCGAGCGCCTGGAACTCGAGCTCCTTGAACAGGGCGTAGGCGGCCGGCCGGTCGGGCTCCTGGCGCCGGAGCGTCTCGAGGTCGAGGACGACCGGCACGTCCCCCCGCAGGGTCACGAGGTGCCGGGAGAAGAGCGCCTGCTCCCGGTGGTTCTTGAGCCCCTCCCGGTAGGCCGCCCTCTTCACCCGTTCCGCGTTGTCGAGGACCGCCTCGAGCGGACCGAACTCCCGCACGAGGTCCCGCGCCCCCTTGTCGCCGATCCCGGGGACGCCGGGGACGTTGTCCACCGCGTCGCCGACGAGGGCGAGCACGTCGACCACCCGCTCCGGCGGCACTCCCCACTTCTCCTCGACCGTCCGGCGGTCGTAGAGGGTCGCCCCCGTCCCCTCCCGGCCCGGGTTCAGCACGAGCACGCGGTCGCTCACGAGCTGGAGGAGGTCCTTGTCTCCCGAGACCACGACCACCCGGAGCCCCTTCTCCACCGCCTGGCCGGCCAGGGTGGCGATCACGTCGTCGGCCTCCCAGCCCGGGACCTCGAGGACGGGCAGGCGGAAGACCTCGCAGACCCGGCGCACGTAGGGGATCTGGACCGCGAGGGCGTCGTCCATCCTCGGCCGGTTGGCCTTGTACTCCGGGTACTCCTCGTGGCGCGCGGTCTTCCCCGGGGGGTCGAAGAGGATCCCGATGAGCGGCGGCTTCTCGTCCTCCAGGAGCTTCTTGAGCATCGTGGTGAAGCCGTAGGTCGCGTTGGTGGGGAGGCCCCGGCTGGTGGCGAGCCCGCGGATCGCGTGGAAGGCCCGGTGGAACTGGGCGCTGCCGTCGACGAGGTAGACCGTTTCGGCGCGGGACATGGGCGGGATTGTACGCGGGGACGGCCGGGGCGCCTGCCGCTATAATCCCCGCCCATGCGCCGGCATTTCGCGGTGGCCCTCCTCGCCCTGGGCACGGCCGGCTGCCTGAAGTACGAGTACGAGCACGAGTTCTGGCTGCGGGTGGACGGCTCGGGGGCGGTGAACGTGACCGGGCGCCCCGCGCTGTGGACCGCCTTCAAGGGGCTGGGCCGCCCCGAGGACCCCGAGGGCACCGCCACCCGGGAGGCCGCCCGCGCGCTCTTCGAGCGCTCGGGCCTCCGCGTCAAGCGGGTGACCCTCACCCGGCGCGAGGGGCGTCCCTACCTCTTCGTCTCCGGCGAGTTCGACGACGTCAACGCCCTCGGGGGGACCCCCGCCTTCCCCGACCTCGAGATCGGCCTGCGCCGCGAGGGAGACCGCCTCGTCCTCGAGGGGAGGTGGGCCCGGCCGGGGGAGGCCCCCGCGGCGGGAGACCGCGACCGCGACGGCATCATGGCCGTGCGCTTCCACCTGCCGAGCAAGGTCTACGGGCACAAGAACGCGGCCGACGGGGTCGAGCGGGGGAACATCCTCGGCTGGCGGCAGCCGGTGGCCCGGGGCCTCGACGGAGGGCGGCTCGACTTCGGGGCGGAGATGGACGACCGGAGCATCCTGCTCTCCACGGTCATCCTGTTCGGGAGCGCGATCGTCCTCGCCGTGTTGCTCCTCGCCGGGGGGCTCTACGCGGTGGTGCGGCGCGGGCGCCGGGACCTCGAGGCGGAAGCGCCCGGGCCGCCGGCCGCCTGAGCGCGGCCCCTTCAGCCCCTCGCGTGCCGGGCCACCGCCCGGACGATCAGCTCCACGAGGCGGCGCCCGATCGCGAGGTCGGAGTCGCGGGCCGGCAGGTACTCGCACACCTCGAGGGCCACCACCCGGGGCGAGCCGAGGAGGGCGGTCACGAGGTCGCTCGTCTCCGCGAAGGTGAGACCGCTCCCCGGGGTGAGGGGCTCCTTGGCCGGCATCTCTGCGGGGTCGATCACGTCCACGTCGAGGTGGACCACGACCGGCCCGTCGCCGTTCTCCACCGCGTCGAGGGCGAGGGCGGCGGTGGCCCGCATGCCGAGGCTCCGGGCGGCCGCCA
>Ga0268386_10001835_pt1 | contig 14792 bp, 13 predicted proteins | sample RVTome_15_FD_200260 | JGI IMG/M metagenome (GOLD analysis project Ga0268386, IMG submission 200260) | Soil microbial communities from uranium-contaminated site in the Upper Colorado River Basin, Wyoming, United States - RVT150D86... ...
TTCTGCGCATTGCCATGATCAATCGGCCAGTCGCGGCCCGGGAGTCCCTCCAAGACGTGCAGGCCCGCATCCTCGAAGGCGCCCGGGCGCTCGACTGGGCGGGCTACTCCAAGCACGACGCGCTCAACGCGCCCTGGCTGGAAGCGGTGGCGGGACGATCCAGGCTGCTGCGTCTCGCGACCATCCAGCTGGTCATGCGCTCGCCGATCCATATCCGCCCGTGGATTGGAGTCCGGCGCGCACGGGATCCGAAGGGGCTGGCGTTGTTCTCCCGCGCTCTGCTCACTCGCGTCCGGGTGCTCGGCGATACCGAGGCAGCGGTCGAGGCCCGTGCCTTGTTGGACTGGCTCCTGGAGCATCCGGCTCCCGGGTTCGACGAGCTGTCGTGGGGGTATCCCTATCCATGGCAGGACGTGGGCTTCTTCGCGCCCCGGCACTTTCCCAACCGCATCGTCACCTCGAACGTGGCCCAGGCGCTGATGGACGGGTACGAGACCCTCGGAGAGTTGCGCTACCTGGAAGCGGCCGGGAGCGTCGTGCGGTTCCTCCTCGAAGCGCCGAGAACCCTCTATGAAGACGGCACGAGGCGGTGCGTCAGCTATGTGCCCTCCGAGGACGTGACCTGGATCGTCATGGATGTGTCGGCGCTTGCCGGGGCCGCCGCGGCGCGATGGGCGGCGCTGACGGGGAACCAGGCGGCTATGACTGAGGCGGGAAGACTCGTCCGGTATGTCGCCTCCAAACAGACGCCGTACGGTGCATGGTTTTATTCGGAGCCACCCGACGCCAGTCACATCACCCATGACAACTATCATACCGGCATTATCCTGGACGCGATTCTCGAGTACGGGGGACGAAGCGGAACGCAGGAATTCATGCCTGCGTACCGGCAGGGGCTCGATTACTATCGCGAGCATCTCTTCGACCCCGATGGAGCACCCCGCTTCATGAACCATCGCCGCTGGCCCCGCGACATCCACGGGGCGGCCCAGGGAATCATCACCTTCTCACTCGCGCAAACGGCCATCGGACAGGGAGCGGAAACCGCGACTCGGGTGCTGCGCTGGACCCTGGCGAACATGTGGGATGCCGAGTCAGCCTGGTTCCACTACCAGAAGCGCCGGCTGGGCACCCTTCGGATTCCGCTCCTCCGGTGGGGCCAGGCTTGGATGGCCTATGCCCTGGGCGTGTATCTCGAGCATTCCGGAATCGCCCGATGATCGGCTTTCCCGGCGTGGAGCAGGTGTACGACCCAACCCTATCCGGGCCGGAGCGAGCCTACGTCCGGCTCTTCGGAATCCCCGTCAACGGGCTCCGGATTCGGCTGCGCCGGGTGCTCCCGGCCACCCGGGGAGACTTTCGGCGGATTCTCGACGCCGGATGCGGCATCGGCGTCTTCACCATGGAACTCGCGAAGCGGCATCCCCGGGCGGAGGTCGTGGGTATCGACTTCGAGCCTGCGCTGGTTGAGCGCGCCAATCATGTTGCCCGGCGCGCCGGGCTCACCAATTGCCGGTTCGAGGTCGGTGACGTCACTGATCTGGGTTTCGACGGCGGGTTCGATCTGGTCGTGAGCGTCGACAACCTGGAGCATGTGCAGGACGACGTCGCGGCCCTCACGAACCTGCGCCGCGCGCTCGCGCCGGGCGGAAGGCTCGTGGTCCATGTGCCGGGATACTACCGGCGATGGCTCCTCTACGGGAAGCGCGTAAACTTCGACGTGCCCGGCCATATGCGGCCCGGATACCTGGCCGAGGAGCTCGTGGAGAGGATGCGGCGCGCAGACCTCGAGGTGGAGAGCACCTCCCATACCTACGGCATCCTCGAGACCTTCACGAACAACCTGTCGTATCTCATTACCGGCGCCGACAGGAAAAACCGGCAGTTCTACGCACTCGTTTTCCCCCTGCTTCTGGCAGGGTCCTATCTGGGCCGCTGGTCTAAGCCGTCTTGGGGCGCGGGCCTCCTGGCGGTCGCGCACCGGTCCGCTGCCGGAAGGAGCCTATGAGCCGGTTAGGGCGCGCTTTGCTAACCGCCAGGATTCTAGCGGATCGGTTGCGCGGGAAGCCGATCTTCGAGTCACCGCATTACCGGGAGTCCGAGCTCACACGCCTGGCCAATCTCTTTGCCCATGTGGATCTCGGCTGGTGGAAAGGAATGCGAGTGCTGGAGGTGGGGGCCGGCTTCGGACGATTCGGCGATGCGTTCCATCACCTGGGCTTCGACGTCACGTCGAGCGACGGCCGTCCAGAGTACGTGCAGCGCATGGCGGCCCGTGGCCGGCGGGCTTTCCGGCTCGACCTCGAGGAGGTGACGCCGCAGGACCTCGCCGGATATGACCTCGTTCTGGCGTTCGGCGTCCTCTACCACCTCAAGAATCCGGCGAGACTTATCGACGCCTGCGGAAAGACCGTCGAGGTGCTCCTCCTCGAGACTGCGGTCTCCGACAAATCGGAGCCGGTGCTCAACCCGGTGCCCGAATCCACCGGCTGGCTCGGACCGGATCAGGCCTTGAGCGGCGTGGGATGCCGCCCCAGCCCGTCCTGGGTCGAGACGCACGCGAGGGCCTCCGGATTCACCCGGGTCACGGACATCTCCTCGCCGATCGCCAACTGGGATGTGGGCGCGTTCGACTGGAAGCCCCGAGACTCGGGCGAGGCAAGGCGCGAGGGCGTGAATCTGCGCAAGATGTGGGTGTGCGAGAAGACATCTGCGCGCGGGCCGACGCAGTGAACCCCAAGGAGGAGAACATGCCAGGGAAGGCCCCAGCGCCGATGCACTCCCAGTCTCCGGAAGCGCTGGCGGCCTACGAGCGCAAGGCGGAAGAGGGGTTCGCTCAGGAGGATCCCCGCGACCAGTACACCTATATGTATTCTAAGATGCGTGCCGACTACACGCTGATGGAGCGAGCGGGTGTGGACGGCCGGCACGTGCTGAATGTGGGGTGCTCCTTCCCGGTGGACGAGATCTACTATGCGCGAAAGATCGGCAAGTGGACGTCGGTGGACATCAGCCGCCGCACGCTGGAGCTGTGCGACGAAGTGGTCCGGCGCGAGCTCCATCCCGAGCTCGCAAAGCGGTTCATTTTCCAGTACGGCGACGCGTGCGATCTTCCGTTCCCCGACGGCGAGTTCGACGTGTCGATCTGCATGTCCACGATCGACCACCTCCCCACCGCCGAAGCCCGGCAGCAGGCGGTGAACGAGATGGCCCGGACGACGCGCCCTGGTGGCTGGGTCATCATCACGGTACCGAACCGGTGGTGTCTGCCGTACACGGCAGGGATCCGGAAAATGACGCGGGAGAAGATGCTGCACTATGGATACGTCTACCTGTTTTCGCCGCCGGAGATTCGCCGCATGGGGGAGCACGCCGGGCTTCGCCCGATACACTTCGCGTCCAGCATCGCACCTCCGGACGTAGGTCTGTCGGGCTATCCCTTCGTCATACGGGTGCCGGCGCGCCTAGTGTTCGGCCTCCTGCGCTTGGGAGGATATTTCGGGCGACGGATCGGCTACGCGTTCCAGAAGCCTGCGGTGACACCCCGATGAAGCAAGTCGTCCGCAGGGTCATCGACCGCAAAGGCAAGATCGCGATCGTCGAGCTGCCCGAGCCCCACATCGGGCCGGACCAGATCCTGGTGCAGAACCACTACTCGCTGATCAGCTCCGGCACGGAGCTCAGCACCCTGGCCAAGACGCCGATCGAGCTGGTCAAGCAGACCCTCTCCGATCCGTGGATGCGGAACGTCGTGAAACAGACCGTGTTCACGGCGGGCCTCGCCCAGACGGGTCGGCGCGTCTGGCAGGAGATGATCATGCCGCGCCAGATCGGCTACAGCGGTGCCGGCCGGGTGCTGGCTGTGGGCGAGCACGTGGAGGGCTTCCGTGTCGGCGATCCGGTGGCGTACGCAGCCACCGGGCACGCCGAGGTCGTGGCACCCTACCTCAACCACGCCGTCGCGGTTCCCGAGAACCTCGATCTCCGGCAAGCCGCGTTCATCACGGTGGGAGGCATCGCCCTTCAGGCGCTTCGCCGGGCGGAGCTCGGCCTCGGAGAAGTCGTCGCCGTCTACGGCCTCGGCCTGGTGGGACAGCTCTGCGTCCAGCTCGCCAAGGCCGCCGGCTGCGTCGTAATCGGCATCGACCTCGACGAGACACGCAACCGGATCGCCGAGGCGTCAGGCGCGGATCTCACGCTGACCCCCGACGGCAATCTTACACGCGCGATAATGGACCATACGGGGAAGCACGGGGTGGATGCTACCGTTATCTGCGCCGCCTCGCGGTCCGAAGAGATCATCAACTCGTCGATGGAGATCACCCGCAAGCAGGGCCGGGTCGTGCTCGTGGGGTATGTGAAGCTCGATATCCATCCCAAGAATTTTCTCTACAAGGAGATCGACCTCCGTTATTCCCGAGCCTACGGACCGGGCAGTTACCATCGCGGCTACGAGAAGGGGCGATTGGATTACCCCTTCGGGTATGTCCGCTGGACCGAGCGGCGGAATCTCGCGGAGGTCATCCGGCTCATCACGGCGGGATCGCTGCGCCTGGAGCCCCTGATCGGGGACACGGTTCCGCTCGAACGGGTGCAGGAGGCGTTCGACCGCCTGGCCGCGGGACGCCTCGGGGGAATCGCCGCCCTGATCGAATACGATACGAGCGCATCCCAGCGCAGCGCGACCGTGCAGGTACGACCCAGGGGGCGCGCGCACGGCAAGGCGGGGATCTCCATTATCGGCTGCGGTAACCACGTCCTCGCCACGCACCTCCCGAAGCTGCGAAACATGGCCGACGTGGAAGTTCGCGGCCTGGCGTCGGCGACAGGCAAGAATGCGAGCATGATTGCCAAGAGCGTCGACGCGACGATCGTCACGACCGATGTGACGGAGCTGTTTCTTGACGAGGCGACGGACGCAGTGCTGGTCTGCTCGTCTCAGCCCGAACACGCGGTCCACGTGATTGGCGCCATCGAGCACGGGAAGGCCGTCTTCGTGGAGAAGCCCATGGTCACCCGGCTCGAAGATTTGTCTCGCGTGGCCAGGCTGATGGAGTCGAAGCCGGTGCTCTTCACCCTCGGCCTCAACCGCCGGTATTCGCCGATGGTGGCCCGGATGAGGAAGGAGCTGGCCGGTCCAGCGGATACGGTGCACTACATGGTCGCCCAGGCATACCTCCCTCCCGAACACTGGAGCCTCGACGAGATCGACGGCGGGGGCCGGCTCATCAGCGAAGGGGAGCATTTTATCGATCTCTGTCACCTGTTGATCGGCCGGGAGCCGCTGAGCGTCTATGCCCGCGCGCTGGGCGCTCAGCCCGACGACCTTCGCACCCTCAGCAGGTTCGACCTGACCATTCACTACGATGGGGCAGTGGCCCACGTCACGTTCGACGAGAGCGGCTCACCGGGCTATCCGCGGGAAAAACTGACGGCCTTCGCGCGCGGCCGGGTCGCCGTGCTGGACGATTTCGGCCTGCTCACGGTGCACGCCGGCGGGAAGCCCGCGCGCTACGGCTCGGCGCTTCGCAAGGAGATGGGGCACGGCGAGGTCCTCGGCGAATTCGTGAAAGCGATCAATGGAGAGCCCAATGAGATGCTGACCTGGCAGGATGCCTTCCGCGCCACCCTTACCACCTTTGCGGCCCAAGAGAGCATCCGCAGCGGGATGCCGGTCGACTTGCGTGCATTTCGCGAAGCAGTCCTGGAGATGGAAGGCGCGTAGCCGGTTGACGAAGCCTTCAGGCGGTGACCCCGCGGCGCGCACACCCGTCAGAGACACGTGGTTCTGGTGGCGCTTCGCGATAGGCCTCGCCCTCTTGGTCGTTCTGGTCGGCGTCGTCGGCGTGGACGAGGTCATCGCCGCTGCGGGGCGTGCCCGGCCCGGATGGGCGTTGATGGTGATGACCCTGGCCGGATTGTGGCTCTGTCTGGGCGCCGTCAACGTCTGGATCCTTCTTCGAGTCCTGGCTCCCGTTCCCTTGCGCGCCTTCCTGGGCGTTTACGTCACGAGCTGGGCGGCGTCGCTCCTCATACCCGGACAGCTGGGGGACGTGACCCAGGTGGTGCTCCTCCGGCGCTACGGTGTCGACCCGAGTCGAAGCGGCGCGGCGTACGTCCTCGACAAAATCGTGAGTCTCGGCTGGCTCCTAGCCGTTGGCGCCGTTGGTATGACGCTCCTTCTGCCGGGTGCCCGAAGTTGGTGGCTTCTGGCGCCTCCGGTGCTGATCGTAGCGACGGGCAGTGCGGGCTTCGCTCTGGTTCGCCGCGCGCCCGGGCCAGGGGCGCTAGGAAAGGCTCGCGCGTTCCTTCTCCAGCTCTCTCAACAAGTTCGAGCATTTGGGGCGCACCCGCGCATCCTCGCCGCCAACATTGCGCTGACGGGACTCAAGTGGATCCTCATGGCTGCGATCTACCTCTGGGCATTCCGCGCGTTTGGCTCCTCAATCACCCTCGTGGCGGCAGCGACCATCCCCGTCGTCGCGTCGCTGGCCGGATATCTGCCCGTGACCATCGGCGGGGCCGGGGTCATGGAATGGACTGCCGTGGCACTCTTCCGCGGGCTTGGGATCGAGGAGTCGACCGTCGTCGTCGCGTATCTGTTTGTGAGGGCCGTGCTGATCGGCTGGGCGCTCGTGCTTCTGCTAGTGGTGCGGGAGCGAATGCTCCCGGAGGCGAAGCCATCCGAATCCTGATCGACATCCTGCACCCCGCACACGTGCACTTTTTCCGGAACTTCCACGGGGAAATGCGAGCACGGGGACACGAGCTGTCCGTGACGGCCCGCGCCAAGGAGATCTCGGTCGAGCTGCTCGAGCAAACCGGGCTCCCCTTCCAGCGCATCTCCAGCCAGCGCTCCGGCGCCGTGGGCCTCGCCCGCGAGATGCTCGAGCGCAGCTATCGGCTGATGGGGATCGTGCGACGGTTCAAGCCGGACGTGCTCCTCGGCATCATGGGGCCGAGCATCGCCCTGGCCGGGAGGCTGTTGCGGGTACCGGCCGTGATCTTCTACGACACGGAGTTCGCCCGTCAGACCAACTGGTTCGCGTATCCGCTGGCGTACAGTGTGTGTACGCCGGACTGCTACCAGGAGAAAGTCCGCGGCCGCCACGTGACGTACCCCGGGTATCACGAGCTCGCCTACCTCCATCCCGCCCGATTCGTCCCGGATCCCGCCCGCCTCCCGGCGTTCGGCGTGCGGGAGGGAGAGCGCTATTTCCTCCTTCGGTTCGTCTCCTGGCAGGCCAGCCACGACAAAGGTGAAGTGGGCCTGACGGACGATCGGAAGCGCAGGCTGGTCGCGCTCCTCGCGGCGCACGGGAGAGTGCTGATCTCCTCCGAGGGGCCCGTCCCGCCGGCCCTGGAACCGCTGGTCCTGCGCGGCCCGCTCGTGGACGTCCATCACCTCTTGGCGTACGCCCAGATGATCGTGGGCGAGTCCGCCACCATGGCCTCCGAGGCAGCGGTGCTCGGCGTGCCCGCGGTGTTCATCGCCACGACGTCGCGCGGCTACATCGACGATCAGGAGCGGCGCTACGGCCATGTCCGTCATTTCACCGAGGACGAGTTCGAGCAGGCCATCGATGCCGTCGGCGCCCTGCTGACCCGCGGACCGCGCGGGGTGGGGTCGGCCGCCCGTGCGCGCCTGCTGGCGGACAAGATCGACGTCACGGCCTGGATGATCGACTACGTTGAGCGGGAGTTCGGCTGAAGATGTGCGGCATCGCCGGAACGGCGGGATTCGTGAACCGGGATGCCCTGGTGGCGATGGCCCGCGTCCTGGCGCACCGTGGCCCCGAAGGGGAGTCGTTCTACGAGGACACGGAAGGTCAGGTGGGTCTCGCGAATCGGCGGTTGGCCATCCAGGATGTCGAACGCGGCGCTCAGCCGATGAGCAACGAGGATGGGTCCGTTGTCGTGGTCTACAACGGTGAGATCTACAATTACCCCGCGCTGCGGCAGGAGCTGCTCTCGAAAGGGCACGTCCTAAGGACGCAGTGCGACACCGAGGTACTGCCACACCTGTACGAGGAGCACGGAATCGAGCTCCTCCAGCGGCTCAACGGGATCTACGCCTTCGCCCTCTGGGATCGACGCCGCCGCACACTCTGGCTCGCCCGAGACCCGCTTGGCGTCAAACCGCTCGTGTATGCGTGCAAGGGTGATCGGCTCGCCTTCGGGTCGGAGGCGAAGGCCATTCTTGCGAGCGGCCTGATCGACGCGCGGCTGGACGAGGCGAGCCTGCATCTCTCCATGAATCTTCGCTACATCCCGGGCGAACGGACGCTGTTCGCCGGGATACGGCGGGTTCCTCCGGGCTCCGTGCTTCGCGTGGAGCACGGCACCGCCACCCTGCAGCGCATCGTGTCGCTCGATTGGACCCCGGACGAGCGCCCGACCGAGCGCACCTGGGTGGAGGGGATCCGCGCTCACGTCGAGGACGCGGTCGAACGCCAGCTCCTGGCCGACGTGGAGGTAGGTGTCTCCCTGTCGGGAGGCCTCGACTCCAGTGCCGTGGTCGCCATGATACGACGCCACCGGTCCGGTACGCTTCGCACGTTCACACTGGGTTTCAACGAGCCGTGGGACGAGAACGAGCCCGCGCGCCGCGTGGCGGAGCGATTTGGGACGACGCACCACGATGTCGTCCTGACCGAGCCGGCCATGGGGCACCTGCGGGACGCCATCTACTTCACGGAGGAGCCCAAGGTGAATTGCCTGCAGCTGTACCTGCTGCACCGGTTCATCGGCCGGCACGTGAAGGTGGTCCTCGGTGGGCTCGGCGGGGACGAGCTGTTCGCGGGGTATGACTTCTATGTCCACCTACGGCGACTCGCAGCCGCCCGGGCCCTGGTCCCCCCGTGGCTCGGGAGGCGGGTCCTCTCCCCCGCCGCCGATGCGCTGGCCCGCGCGATCAGCGGAATGGGACGACCCGGTCTCGACCTGGCGGTACGCGGCGTGGAGTGGATCGGCTCGATCCACGACCCCGCCCGGCACTATCTCCTGCTCCGTAACGCCTGGGACTTCAACCCTGCGCTGCTCCGCCGGGTCTACACCGCCGAATTTCGCGAGCGCCTCACGGAGCGGTGCCGCGACGAGTACCAGATGTACTTTCCGGGAGTGCAACCGGTGGAAAGCGAGGCGCTCCGGGCGGAGATGTCCACCAAGCTCGTCAACGACCTGCTCCACAACGAGGACACGATGTCCATGGCCCACTCGGTGGAAAGCCGGGTGCCGCTGCTCGACCTGGAGCTCGTGCGATTCGCGGCTCGCATTCCCGACCGGATCCGGTTCGGGCGCGGGATGAAGGGGCTGCTCAAGGCGGCGCTCCAGGGAATCCTGCCGGAGGAAACCCTGTCCAGGCCCAAATGGGGCTTTACCGTGGATCCGGTGGAGCAGTACCGAAAGGATCTGCGGCCGATGGCCCTCGAGTGGCTCGCCCCCGACCGGGTCCGGCGCGCCGGCATCTTCGAGCCGGAATTCGTGAAGGGAATCCTCTCTGCGCGGCCGCACCAGCGGCTGCGCTGGCACTATTTCATGCTGTGGCAAATGATCGGCTTCGAGATGTGGCGCGATCTGTTTCCGGGACATCCGCAAGGTCGGCCGCTCTCGGGCGCCCTTGATCTCCCGGCAGCGGGGATGCAGTGAGCCGGGCGGAACAGGAGGGCGCGAGCCTTGGGGCGGTTCGCCGGTTCTGGGAATCGCATGTCAACAACGAGTATTACACGCGCGCCGAACGGGGGACCGCCGCCTACTTCGACGACATCGAGCGACGCAGGTACCGGTGGCACTACCACCTGGTGGATCTCTTCCGGGAGCTCCAGGGCAGCTCGGGAAAACTCCTGGAGATCGGCTGCGGCATCGGAATGGACAGCGTGCAGCTCGCCAGAGCCGGGTTCGACGTCACCGGCGTCGATCTGACCGAATCGGCGATCGAGATCGCCAGAGTCCATGCCCGGCTTCGTGATGTTCCCATCGAGTTTGCCACGGGGAACGCGGAAGCGCTCGGGTTCCCGGATCGGAGCTTTCGCGTCGTCTATTCCTTCGGGGTCCTTCACCACACGCCGGACATCCGGGCTGCCCTGGCCGAGGTCCACCGAGTCCTCGAGCCCGGAGGGACGGCGTACGTCATGCTCTACCACCGCAACTCACTGGTGAATCTGATCCACCAGGTATTTCGGCTGCCGTACGAGTCGCCCCGGAACCTCAAGGACCACTGTCCGGTGGTGGATCGGTTCACGAGGACCGAGGCGGCTGACCTGTTGCGCGGGTTCACCGACGTCCAGCTCCATGCCGACTACCCATTCACCTACGGATTCCGGTATCTCTCCTGGTGGATGCCGAACCGGCTGCAACGGTGGCTCGGACGACGCATCGGCTGGCACCTGATGATCCGGGCCACCAAGTAGCCGGACGCGGCTGGCCTATTGGTCGGGTAGCGGCTGCACGATGCGCAGCGGGTTGCCCGCCGCGAAGACCCCGCTCGGGACATCCTTTCGGACCAGGGAGCACGCGCCGATCACCGAATCGTCGCCGATGCTGACCCCATGAAGCACCACGCATTGCACGGAGATCCAGACGGTGTGGCCGATCCGGACCGGCGCGTGCTCCGCGGCGGCGACCGGCAGTTGCCGGCGATTCCGTCCGAGGACATGCGCCGCCGTGTCGCTGATGAACGCGTCGGCGATATTGCTCAGCTCGCCGATCCCCACTCGCTCGATACACTGGATGGAGGTGCCGTTCAGGCCGGCATGGCGGTCGAGGCGGATCACCGCGCCCCGAGACAACGTGCGCAGAATTCGATCCGACCGGGGCCCGAGATCGTGAGGGATCCGTAGACGCGCAGGCGCCGGCCCGCGCGGAATCGCCGTCCGGTCAGCGGAAACCAGACCTTGCACCAGACCCCGCGCAGCCAGGCGATGGTGCCGGGCATGATGAGGTGTGGCTCTGCCTTCATGCGATCGATCCAGCTCGGGACTCCCGGGGGGCCGCTCATGCTCTGCGCCTCACTCGCCCTTTCGCCACGACGCCATCAGTGAATCCCGATCCAGGGCAACGAACTCAGGCTCGGCACCTGGGCGGCTCGGTCGAAGGAGATAGACGAAACGGACTGGGTACTGCATCAGCAGCAGACTGTCGTGTCCTTGAAGATCCCGCGCGTAGACGACATCCTGCCCCCGTCCCGCGAGCAGCAGCGGCAGGTGAATGGTAAAGCCCTCGTCGTCCTCACGCAGTCGCCTCACGCACTCCCCCGTGTATCTCGCGCCGGGAAGCATCCGCGTGCCGGCCGTCGTGGACCGGACGAGGCGTGCCGAATCCGCTAGCAGCGGCAACAGCTCCGCCATCGCGCCCGGTCCGCGGAGGCCCCGGGTCTCGATCCGGTCGAGTGCCTGCTCGAGCGCGCAGGCGTCGGACTTTCGGTACTGCACCTCCGCCTGCTCCGGGCTTACCCCCGCGGCCCACATGCGTGCGATGAGCTGTGCACCCCAGCTCTCCCGGACGAAGACCAAGGCTTGAGTGATTCCGGCGGTCCGGGCGGCGCCATCGGCGTTCCAGCGCATGATCGCGAGGTCCTTCCGATACTGCTCGGCCCTGGCGGGAGCCGTGACTAGCAGCCCGATCAGCAGAGCCGCCGCCGCCCCGACGCCCAGCCCGCATTTCATGCGTGGGCTGGGCCACTGCTCCGCCACCAGGGCAAAGCCGCGGGCGGACCAGAGCGCGAAGAGCGGTATGAGCGGAAACATGAACCGCGGTCCCAGGTAATAACCGTCGTGCCAGTAGGCAAAGTAAAAGCCCACGAGCAAACTGGCGCTCGCGAAGAGATATCGGTCGAACGCCGCCATGCGTCGCGTAAGGGCAAACGCCGCGATGACAGGCAGAAGGGAGGGCACCGGCGTCTCGAAGAGATAGGACTGCAGTCGGACGAAATACAGATTCAGCAGCTCCAGGCCGCGAGCCGGTGTATGCTGGTCGCCCCAGGGCGTCGCGTGGAAGCCAATGTCATGGGCGACACCCCAATAGGCGGCATACCCAAAGGTGAGCGGTGAACCGGTGGACGCCGTGTTCACAGCTAACAGCGCCATCACCGGGGCGGCGACTCCGATCACGGCTCCGGCAACGGCCTGCCAGGATCCGCTTCGAGCCGCGCGCGCCAGGAGCCAGCACCCCGCCGGGAGCGCGAAGACGAATGCATCGCTCGGTCGAATCGTGGCGGCTATCCCGAAACCGACGCCCAGCAGGAGGCCGTCGCGAAGCCGTGGAACGGGTCGGCTCGTCACCCGGGCAAGCCCGACCATTCCCACGAGCAGCCACGTGAGCCCGGTCACATGGTTCATGTGCGACCCGGACATGAAGGCTGCGAACGGCGCGAACGCGAACAGCAGGATGGCCGCGAGCGCCACGCCGGGCCTGGGCTCGAGGTGTCGAACCAGCGCTCCGAAGAGCAGCACGGAAGTCGCGCCGAAGACCGGACCGACCGTCCATTCGGCGCCGATCAGGGTGCCGAGCGCCAGCATCGCCGGGCCACCGGGAGGGAACTGGCTGAAGACCTTTCCGTCCAGATTCAGGATGTGAAGGCTGCTGAAGAACTCCGGATGCTGCGGAGCGGTCCGGTAGAGGCTGCCCTCGGCGAAGATCCGCGCCTGGAACACCTGGGCTGCTTCGTCGACGAGAAGGGGCTTCGCGGAGAAGACGTCCTGGGCGATCCACAGATAGACGAGCAGCGCAAGTAACGCGATGGCGACGCTCCACGCCGCGGGGGCCGCGGCGTAGCTCCTGACAGTCGCCGTGAAGAGCTGTTGTCCTGGGAGGGTTTGAACACGCCGGGTGAGCAGAACAACGACCAGAGACAGACCCGCCCCGATCCCCGTTCCGCTCCACCATCCGCCGAAGAGATCTCCCCACGCGGGAATTGAGAATCCACCGGAAATCCAGTTTGCGATCGGCAGAAAGCCGAGGACCGCGATCAGGAGCGCCGCAACCGCCGTCGCCACCCGATCCAGCCGCGCCATGCGCTAGAGCTTCGCCCGGCGGGGGGGAAACAGGTTGAACCGCACGATGTGCCAGAACGCCGCCAGTCCGTCCCGCCACCCGATCTTCTTCCCCTCAGCGTAGGTGCGCCCGCTGTAGGAGATCGGAATCTCCCAGATTCGCGCCTTCGCCTGCGCCAGCCGCGCCGTTACCTCGGGCTCGAAGCCGAACCGGTCGCTGGTGAGCACGAGCGACTTCATCAGCGGCGCCTTCACCATCTTGTAGCACGTCTCCATGTCGGTGAGGTTGAGGTCCGTGAGCATGTTGGACAGCAGTGTCAGGAGCCTGTTCCCCAGAAAGTGATAGAAGTAGAGAACCCGCCCGCCACCCCCCAGGAACCGCGAGCCGAACACAGCGTCTGCCTTCCCTTGCGTGATCGGCATGAGCAGCCGGTCGAACTCGGCGGGGTCGTACTCGAGATCGGCATCCTGTACCACGATCACGTCGCCGGTCGCGTGCTGGATCCCGGTGCGGAGCGCGAAGCCCTTACCACGATTCCTGGGCTGGTGCACCACGACGTCGATCGCGCCGGCATGTTTGAGCTCGTCGAGGATCTCGCCGCTCCCGTCCGTGGACCGGTCGTTGACTGCGACGATCTCCATGGGAATTGGCACCTCCCGCAGCCGGTCGATGATGATGCGAAGGGTGTTTCGCTCGTTGTAGACGGGAACTATGACGCTGAGCCTGGGGAACTCGATCATGCGCGGGAGCCGACCGCGATGAGGGAAAGGCCGAAGGGCAGCGGCAGAAACCGTTCCATCCGAAGGATCGGAACCAGCGCGTTCATAAGCCTGATCTGCCCTACCGGGATGAATCGCTCCCGCCGTACCCGTCCGTTGAACCACCAGCCTAAGACACTGAACCGGCTGAACCACGTCAGCCGCTCGACGTGGAGTCCGGCGAGGGTCAGCACCCGGGTCAGCGAACGCCTCGAGTAACGCCGGAAGTGTCCCAGCTCGCGGTCCATCTCCCCGTAGAGCGTTTCCATGGCGGGGACCAGGATCACCACCCGCCCGCCCGGAGAGAGAACGTCCGCCATCGACCGGACCGCCTCGACGTCATCCTCGATGTGCTCTATAACGTTTAGCGCCACGACCGTGTCGATCCGGTCCTGCCCGAATCGCGCGCCCGCCGACACATCCGGAAGCTCCAGACCCTCGACCCTAACCTCGGCCCGCGAGCCGAAGCGTGCCCGCAACTGCTCCCGGTACCAGGGATCGATATCCGTGAGCACCAGATCCTCCGGGTTCCCGCGCAGGAGCTGCTCCGACATGTTCCCGATGCCGGAACCCACTTCGAGCACCCGCCGGCCCACCCAGGGGGCGATGGTCTCGTACATCCAGGTGTTATATCGGGGTGCTTCCGAGACGATCTCCAGCGTGCGCACCCCTGAGACGTCACGGGGTGAAACGCCGCTAATCATGCACGTCTCGACCCACGCTCTCGCGGGCTCGCTCGACATAGGCATTGAGCAGTATCAGGCGAAGGTCCGTTGCCGGCCGGGTGGATGACGCGATTAGCGTCTCGTACGCCCCCCGGGCCTCCTCGGCGCGGCCCACCGCGGCCAGGGAAAGCACCGCACCGTCGAGGAGATCATCCGCCGGCACCCAGAGACGGCCGGCTGCCGCCTCCTTCAGCAGGACGCGTGCCGCATCCGACGCCCCCGTCGCGTCACGCCGCGCAAGCGCGTGCGCCATGGCAATCGTCGCCAGAACCGGCCGCGGAGCCCCCAGTCGCCGGGCATGTTCCGTCGCCAGGGAAAA
>Ga0268386_10001836_pt1 | contig 14788 bp, 13 predicted proteins | sample RVTome_15_FD_200260 | JGI IMG/M metagenome (GOLD analysis project Ga0268386, IMG submission 200260) | Soil microbial communities from uranium-contaminated site in the Upper Colorado River Basin, Wyoming, United States - RVT150D86... ...
TCGATGAGGTTCAGGGTGTCGCCGTTCATGGTCCGGCCCCTCCATCGAGGTCCATCGGGAAGACGAGGTTGAAGGGGGTGTCGCCGTCCACCGCCCGGAGCTTGGCTTCGATTTCGATCTGCGTCGGCCGCTGGCGCGGGCTGGTGACCCGCAGCTCGAGCACCTCGGCCACCCGCGGCTCCTCCTGCAGGGCCTCGAGGGCGAACAGCTTGGCGCGGTTGCGGGTGGTCTCGTTGTTGGGCTCGCCGATCAGCGTGTGGAGGCTCGAGCCGTAGGTGCGGTGGCCCAGGGGCGCAAGCTCGCCGCGCTGGGTGAGGAAGCGCAGCAGCAGGGCCTGCTGGAGGTTCTCCACCGCGGAGACGGCCAGCAGATCGGTCCGGCCGGTGGTCGGCCGCGTCGCCGTCTTCAAGTCCTCGCCGCGGCGGCGGTCCTCCTGCCGCTCGAGGTTGGCGAGCAGCCGCAGGTCGGTACCGAAACGTCTCGGGTCAGCCATCGCGATCTCCTCTCAGGGCGCCCACCGGTCGGTGATGAAGGGCGCGGCCGGCGGGCCGAGGACGGTGAGGACGCCGGGCGGCGAGGGGATCAGGTCGCCCACCCGGACCAGCGCCCGGCCGGCCACCCGTACGCCGGTGCTCGCCAAGGGGCCGATGACCAGCGGGTAGGGCACGCCCGAGAGCGAGTTGACCATCGTGCAGATCGAGCCCGAGGTGGCGAGCGGCAGCCCGCCGGCGAGGATCACCGGCGGCAGCACGGCGACGATGAAGCCGCTGTCCGGGGGGCCCGCCGCACCCGGGGTGACGGTGACGGCGGCGCCGATGCTGACGGGGGGTCCGGGCATGGTCTCTCCTTGGTGGCGCGCCCTCAGGGCGAGAACGAGGTCACTCCCTTGACCTGGACGGTGGCGCCCTGCACCGTGGCGCCGGCGGCGCCCTGCAGGGTGGCGGAGGCGTTGCCCTTGACCGTGGCCTGGGTGCCGGCCTCGAGCGAGGCGCTGGTTCGGGCCTTGATCGACACGCTCTGGCCCTCGAGCGTGAGGTCGCCGCGGGCGGAGAGGCTCATCGAGCCGGCGGCCTCGACCGTCACGTCGCCGTCCTGGTCGAGGGTGATCCGGGTGCTGCCCGCGACCACGGTGACGGTGCCGCCGCTGCCCCCGGGCTGGTCGAGCTTGAGCTCGGTCTTGCCGGCGGTGGCGGTGACCGAGCCGTCGTCGACCAGCAGGGTGATCTTGGGCGGCATCTCGACCTCGATGCGCCGCGCCGGGCTCTCGTCCTGGTGGTTGCGGACCGCCGCCTTGATCGTCTGGTCCTCCGGCTCGGCCAGGGGCAGGCGGAAGATCACCTCGTCCGCGCGGTTGAGCGGCGGCCGGTCCTCGTCGTTGTACAGCCGGCCGATGACCAGGGGCTGGTTGACGTCGCCCCGGTCGAAGGCCAGCAGCACCAGGTCGCCGACGTTGGGCACCGCGGCGGTGCCGACGTGGCCGGTCGCCACCGGCACCCGCTTGAGCAGCAGGCCGCTCCCCTTGAGCTTGACGTCGCAGCCGTAGTTGTCCTTGTCGTCGGCCGCCTCGTGGGGGTAGAGCGCCTCGACCACCCCCAGCTCGGTGATCCGCAGCCTCGCCAGCTCCTGGCGGACGATGGCCTGGAGCGTCTCGACCATGGAGGTCATGGCACGCCCTCTTCGAGCGCCAGGCCGCGGAAGCCGATCTCGGTGGTGAAGCCGCGCTCCTTGTGCAGGCGGTGGGTGACCGCGCGCACCTGGTAGGTCCCGTCGACGCCCTCCTCGGGGACCCCGGCGATCCGTATGGCGTCGCCCAGCTTGACCTGCGGCCGGCCGAGGGCGAGCAGGCGGCCGGTCACCGCCCGGCGCCGGATCGAGGTGAGGGCGGCGATGGCCGCCAGGGCGGCGGTCCGGGCCGTGCGCAGCGCCGGGCGCTCGAGCAGCAGCACCGGGTCGCCGGAGCCGTCCTCGCCCTGCCAGCGGGAGAAGTCCTTGGTCAGCCAGGCCCAGCTCTCGTCGCCGCGGCTGGCGCCGGGGCTCTCGCCGATCGCGCGCACGGTGGCCGCGCGCTCGGGCAGGGCGCGGCGGTCGAGGGCGAGGATGTGCTTGGCGAACTCGAAGACGTGGGCGGTCGCGCCGCCGGCGAAGCGCTGGAACACCAGGGCGCCTTCGGCGTCGACGTATAGGTCGAAGCCCTGGAGGGCGGCGAGCTCCCGGGCGTGGTGCCAGGCGCTGGCGCGGCCGTCGACGACGTAGGCGGGGAAGGTCTCGCCGTCCTCGACGGTGGCGGTCTCGACCCCGGCGCGGTCCGCGAGGTCGCGGACGATCGCGCCGGCTGTCTTCTCCTCGTAGGTCTGGTCGACGAAGGTGCGCAGCAGGGCGTGGGCGGCGGAGAAGCCGATCACCCGCTCGGTCACGAGCCCGGGCTCGCGCTCGATCACCGACCCGGCCATCACCTGGACCAGCTCCTGGGTCACCGTCGCGTCCTCGTCCGGCGCGTAGCCGAGCTCGATCGTGGCCTCGTCCCCGAGCTCCGGCTGGAACGAGCCGACCTGGGCGAGCTCGAGCACGAAGCGGTCGGCCGGCGCGTCCATCGACAGCTCGACCGCCAGCTCGACCACAGTCGAGGCCCGAGGCTCGTCGGTCGTGTCGACCACGCGGTCGCCGACGGTGAGCCGGTAGGCGGGGGTGAGGAGGGCGGGCATGGTCGAGGGCTTCCGCTAGATTCCCGGGCCGAACTCAGTCTCCGGAAAGTCCCGCTGGTTCGGGTAGCTGATGCTCGTTCCGAGGACTGTGTTGGGGTAGGGCTCATTGGCACCTGTTATCGAAGTCCGGATGACCCATTGCTGGACGCCGTTGAACATCTCGAATCGGAACTCTCGGCCGCCGTTGTACCGGCGCACGATCTCCCGGCGGTAGATAGCCCGCTGACGACGCTGGTCGGCTGCCGAACCGGTGCCGAGGGCGTCGAAGGCGGCCTGCCCGCCCGTGGGAGCGCCAGCTCCAAAACCGTTGAGGGCTTGCGCGGCCTTCTCCTCCATGACCAGGCGGACGGTGGTCCTGACGTTGTTCAGGAAGCTCCACACCTCGTCGTCGTTTGCGCCTCGGATCTGTCCAGGGGCCACGTCGAGGCCCATATTGTCGAGCTGACCGAGACCGTAGCCGTGGGGAGCGCCGAAGGCCGGCATCCGGAACTCATGGCCGAACCGTTCCTGGTTGCGGAAGTTCCGGCGACCGGCGCCGCCGCCTCGTTCGTCGAAGTGCTGCAGCTGGATGCTCTCGTGCTGGATGATCAAAAGGATGGTCGTCTGCCAGGCGGCTAGAGGAAGAAGCGACACCCGGCGCAAGGTGGAGTTGGCGTTGAACAGCTCCTCGACGGCCGCGTCGATCAGAACGAGCAAATCGGCCTGCGGCGGATTGGTGCCGCGGACCCGGAAGGTCGGCAGCCGGACATCGGGGCTGCCGGCGGGCGGCGGCGCCGGCGGGGTCCCCGGCTCCACCCCGGGGTCGATGCGCTGGCCGTCGATCTCTAGCGAGAGGAGCTCCAGCACGCAGTCTCCGCCGCGGATAATCTCCGCGCCCGCAGAGTTGATGATCCGCGGCTGGCCCTCGACGATGAGCGTGGCTCTCGGCGTCGCCCCGGACGCTCGGCCCCAGGGCCGCTGCGGCCCGGCGACCACCACCTGGGGAACTCGCCGGTTGGCGACGGGGAACGGGACGGCGGCGGGCGCCTGGGTGATGGCGCCGGGAACCTCGCCGGCGGCGGTGACCGCGACGGCGTTTCCGGAGTTGTCGAGGAACTGGCCCCGATGGCCGAACCGCAGCTCCACCTGCTCCTGGAGAAGGAAGTCCTGGGTGTAGTCGTGGATGCGGTTCGCCGCGGCGCCGGAGCCGCTGTCGGGCCCGTCCCAGGACATGCGGAGTTGCCAACTCAGGTCCAGCGTGAGCGGGACCTGGTTGCCGGGAGCCGGGCCATGGGCGAGGACGTAGCGCCGTGCCATGAGGTTCTCGAGCTGGGCCTGGCTGAGGCCGACGAAGTGCATCTCCTGCATCCAGAAGGGCATCTGGGGCTGGATCACCGTCGGGGCACCAGGGGTCGCACTGAGCGGGCGGCTGCCGGTCTCGAGCACGAAGGTCACCATGCGCCGGACCCGCGTCTGGGCGGTGATGGCGGCGAGGTTCTGGGCGTCGCTCCCACCGCCCTGGGGCGAGACGAGGAAGTCGGCGATCACGATCTCCTCGGCCTCACCGGTCGCCGCGGTAGGCCGGACCTGGCCGTTAGCGTTAGTAGAGAAGTCGTCCACCACGGCGATCTGGCATCCCACCAGGTGGGCCGGGAAGGTCTGGAGGCTAGTCTGCCCACCGGTGAGGACCACGATGTCCACAGGGCCCAGGGTCGCGGGCACGTTGTCGATGAAAGCGAAGGCCTGGAACCCGACCGTCGGGCCCTGCACCGCGCCCAGCGTCGCGTTGATCTGGGTGACCCGCGCGCTGCCTGAGCGAAGCTGGACCGCGTTGCCCTGGGCTTCGAGGATCTGGATGACGACGCTCGTGGCGCGCGCATCCACCGTCCCTTCGATCACCAGCCCTCGCTCGGACGGGCGAGCGGCGGCGGGTGGCGCGGGCGCCGGGTCGTTCTCGAAGACCGCCGGTGTTTCCACCGCCCGCACCCTGCCGCCGCTCCAGGCCATCGCCCCCTGCCTCAGGCCCGCCGTGGAGTAGTCGTTGGGCGGGAGCGAGAACAGCACCGGCCACAGCGTTAGCTGCGCCGGCCGCGAGAGAGCTGTCTGAATCTGGGGGACCTGCACCTGCGCGGGGGCTGGCTGCTGCGGCGACGGAGCCGGGGTCGCGGGCGACGGGTCTTCGACTTCCCCCTCGAAGAACAGGTCTTGATGTTGCGCGATGAGGCCGGCGGGGATCGGCTTCCCGGCGCGGTTGTAGTACAGCTCGACCGCCGTGCCCAGCCGCTCGGTGAAGCGCTCGGTGTACTCCCAGGGTCGGGTTGGATCGGCGCCGGGGCGGAGCCGCCGGAGGAGCCCTTGCGCGTCGGTGTGGAGGAGCGTCATCTCGCCCGCCACCCGCCAGTGGACCCAGGCGTCGGCCAGCGGGCGGGTCTCCAGGCTGCCGGCGAGCTGCTCGATCACCGCGACCTCGCGCTGGGCGAGGACGTCCTGCTCGGTCTGGACGATCGCCGCTGGCACGTCGGCGGCCGGTCCACCAGTCTTGGCGCTCGCGAGCAGCGTGGCGTCGGGCGGGCCGGCGTCGAATTCCAGACAAACGACGTTGCCGCGGGCGCGATCCCGCGTCTGCTCACTAGAGCGCGCCACCTGCGGCCGGGTGAGCTCCTGGACCTCGAGCACGTAGGTGCCCACCGGGGTGGGCTTGGGATAGCTGAAGAAGACGTTCTCGTCGGCCCGGTCGGGGATGCCGCGGCCGCGGTCGGGGCCGGCCGGGCGCTCGCCGAGGTCCGCCTTGCCCGCCTCGTCGGTGTGCAGGAACTCGCCGTCCGGGGCGATCAGGGTGTACTTGGCGAATGGCACGGGGGTGCCGTCCTCGAAGCGGATCTGGCCGCGCACCATGAGCCGCTCCGGCTTCGCCGGCCGCACCAGGAGCTTGCCCTCGACCTCCCGGTCGCGGGTGAGGAAGGAGCAGCGCTGGTTGGGATTGCCCGGGCCCAGGCACCACCGGCCGTTGCGCGCACCGGGGGCGCCGAGGTCGAAGGTGACGGGCCGCGCCACCCGGCTGGGGAGCTCGTCGACGTTGACGAACAGCGCCTCGGTCCGGCGGTTGGGGCGCCAGGCGTCCTGGGTGTTGCGCACCGGGTCCTGCTCGCCGCAGCCCAGCCATTTGACCACCCCGTCCTCGCAGTCCTCGCCGCGGTTGGGCAGGAACTTCTCCTCGGCGACGCTCTGCGGGTCGACCGCCAGATATCGCTCGATCAGCACCGGCCAGGTGGTGTCGTCGACGACGCCGGTCTGGGGGAGAGCGTGGGCGCCCTGAAAGTCGCGGACGGCCTGGGTCAGCTCCGGGGACTCGCGCTCGTCGATGTTGCCGACGTAGAAGCCGACGTCCTGGAGCATGTGCTGGACCTGGAAGGTGCCCCAGGTGTCCTTGAGCGAGGGCAGCTCGCCGGCGGGACGCCGCTGGCGCAGGGTGTTCCACTCGGCGATCGCGGTCGTGGGGTCGCGGCCGAAGACGAGGTAGGCGTAGACGACGCGGGCGCGGCGCTCGGAGAGGCTCTGGTTGTAGGCGTCGCTCCCCACCAGGTCGGTGTGCCCGACCAGCAGCAGCTTCTCGGCCGGGTTGGCAACGGCGCGCCGGGCGATCTCCCGCAGCACCGGGCGCGAGCACGGCTCGACGAACGCCGAGTCGAAGCGGAAATGGATGAAGAAGGCCTCGGCGGCGGCGGGTCCCCGGCGCAGGGTGATGGTGACGGTCGTGGTCTCTCCGGGGCGGACCACCGCCGGCTCGGTGCCCCGGAGCGTCGGGTCGTCCGTCACCGACGCCTCGACGATGTAGCTCCCCGGGGGGAAGTCGTCGCCGGTCCAGAAGTTGCCGGTGCGGTCGGTGAGCGGCTGGTCGAGGGACTGGCCGTCGTCGGTGGTGCCGCGGGCAGTGACCGTCACCCGCTCGAAGTCGAAGCCGGGCTCGCCCTCGACGATCACCTCGACGATGAGTGTGGCCTCCTCCGGCAGCACGGGCGGCGGGATGTCCGGCGGGTCCTCGGTCGCGACCGGCTCGGCCTCGGTGAACTCGCGCAGCACCAGCCGGTACTCGAAGCGCTTCGGCTTGCCGGCGAGCTCGCGCACCTCGAGCTCCTCGATCAGCACCTCGTCGACCTGGGTGGCGGTGGCGATGTCGGAGACGAAGGCCACGGGCCGGGCGCTCCGGAAGCTCGTCCGGAGGCCGTCCAGGCGCTCCTCGATCCCGTCGCCGGAGACCACGCCGCAGACGGTGATCCGGCCGCCCCGCCGCCCGAGGCCCTGGAGGAAGTCCCCCTCCAGAATCGGCACCCGGTGGCGGGCGAAGACCTGCTCGCCGTCCGTGGCGATCTCCTGCACCTGTTGGAGCTCGAGGTCTCCGAGCATGGGCCGGACCGACGCCATCGCGCTCTCCCCGGTCTCCTCAGGACGCCCGCAGGCTCTCGAGATGGCCGGTGATGGCCGTGATCAGGGCGAGGATCTCGGCCCGGACCTCGTCGAGCGACGGCAGGCTGGTGACCACGTCGGCGACGGCCAGGACCTCGTCGATGGTGCCGGCCTCCTCGGGCAGCAGGTTCCTTGCCGCCTCCAGGAAGGCGCGGATCCTCATGGTGAAATTCGAGACCTCTTCCAGGCCCGGGATGCCCGAGACGTCCAGGTTCTCGATCTCGGTCCTGAGGCTGTTCATCAGCCCGATCAGCAGGTTGAGGAGGTCGTTGATCTGGGGGATCAACCCGGCCAGCGCGTTGATGGCCGGACGGATCGTGGCGACGTTCTCGTCCAGGAATTCCTTGAACTCCTGGAGCACGTCCTTGAGCTCTTGGAAGAGGTTGGTGCCGTTCATGACGAGGTATCTCCTCGGGTTCTGGGCGGCGCGCTACCCACCGTTGGGCGCGGTGCCCTGGTTGAGCTGACGGAGGCGCTGGAGCAGGCCCTGGAGGGGGCCGACGAAGCGCTCCAGGCCGGAGGCGAAGTCGAAGCCGAAGTCGAGGCCGTCCACCAGGCCGTCTACCAGGCCGCGGGCGTCCTCCAGGAGGTCGCCGTCGAGCGGCGCGGCGGCGGCCGGCTCGGCCGGCTCGATGTGCTCGCGCAGCGTCAAGGCGAAGGCGGCGCGCGCGGGCTTGCCGGCGAGCTCCTGGAACCGGAGGTCGTCGATCACCATCCGCTCGATCTCGGTGTCCTCGACGATGTCGGCGATGAAGCTGACCGGCTGGCCGGTGCGGAACTTGGCGTCGAGCTGCTCGGCGAAGTCGAGCGCCCCGGCGCCGGTGGCGACCCCCCAGAGGGCGAGGCAGGCGGGGCTCCGGCCGAGGTTTTGGAGCAGGCTGCCGTCCATCCCCGGCGCGCGGTGCTCGGCCAGGTTGCGGTGCTCGAGCAGATCGATCTCCTGCACCTGGGGGAGCTCGAGCTCGTCGATCATCGGGCGCATGGCGGGGCCTCCGGGCGGTCTTCAGACGTCGATGCCATGGCGGCGGGCCTCTTCGGCGAGGATCCGCCGCATGCGCTCGGCCAGGCGGCCGAGGTCGTCCTCGGCGGTGCCGGCTTCGAGACCTCGCGGCGGCAGGGGACGGAGAGGCTCGGGTGCCCGGAGAGCGGGGACCGCTGGCTCGCGGCGCTCGACCGAGCCGGTCTCCTCCACCAGGCCGGGCAGCGGCCGTCGAGCCCGGGGGCCCGCCGCGGCGCTCTCCACCCCGGAGGACTCCGGCGCGGCCGGTCGAGGCGGCTCGTCGAATGGGGGCCGCGGCGCCTGCCGGGAGGCGCTCGTTTCGGCGGCCGGGGCGCCCTCGCCGTCCGGCTCCCGGGACGTGGGAGCGCCCGGTCGGGCGGCGCGGCGGGCCGCTTCGAGCGGGGGGGCGCCGGCGGCCCGGGCGCCCGCGGGCTGGGCCGCCGCGCGCAGCAGCCGCGCCGGGGCCTCCGGCCCTCCGAGGGGCGTCCGCCACGAGGTCTCGGCCAGGCGCGCGGCGGAGGGTCGCCGCCCTCCCGCCGGGACGCCGGCCGCCGCCGGCGCGAGGAGCTCCCGGGCGGCGCGGGCCGCCAGCCCCCGGAGCCAGCGGCGGCGCCTCGCCGGGGCGACTTCTGGGGGCGGCAGCCTTCGGGGCGCTCGCTCTTGAGGCGGCCGGCGGACCGCTTCCCTCGCCTCGCCTCCGCCCGCCCCCTCCTCGCCCCCGGCGAGCCGTCGCAGCAGGGGGAGGCCCGCGCCCCGGCCCATGGCGGTCGCTTCGAGGGTCGGCGCGCGCCGGTCTCTCCGGGCTTCGCGGAGCCGGCCGGGGCGCGGGCTCGCCGCCCACGGCTCCGGCGGGGCGGCCCGTCCATGAGAGCCGTTCGGCGCCTGGCGGCGCGGCCTGCGAGCCTCCCGGGCGATGGGCTCTCCGGCCGCGGTACGGCGCTGCGCCGATCGATCCGGCCGCGGCCCGCGCCGGTCCTCACCCCCCTTGCCGCCCGGGTCTCCCCCCACGGGAGCCACCAGGGAGGCGAGCTCGGTGAGGGCGAAACCGGTCCACGGCCCGGTCCGCAGGCGGGGCGGCGGTGCGAGCAGCTCCGGGAGCCAGCGGCAGCCGCGCTCCAGCACGGATGCCCGGGACGAGGCCGCCCATGCCCGCCGGTGGGCGGCGGGCGCCCTCCCGCACCGGAGGACGGTCGCGAAGCGCCGGGCGGCGCGGCCGGGGGAGGGCAGAGGGCTCACGCGGCGCCCTCCTGGCGGTGGGACATCTCCAGGTAGAGGAGGATCTGGCCGATGGTCATGCCGCTGACCTCCTCCGGCGTCCAGCCGAACTCCCGCGCCAACACGAAGCAAGCCCTGGCCAGCGGCGCCTGGACCAGCTCCTCCAGGGCGTCTCGCGGCGTGCTGATGCCGCTGATCTCGTTGATGCGGTCGACGAGAAAGCGGGCGACGCCCGCCGGCAGGCTCGACACCTGGTCGAGCTGGAGCCGCGGCTCGACCAGGCCTTCGCGGATCATCAGGGCGGCGGACAGCTCCTCGTCGTCCCTGGCGGCGCGGCCGATCCGTTGCAGGTGGGCCACGGTGAGGGGGCGGAGCACCACCCGGCCGGCGCCGCCGCCGGCCAGGTCCGCCGGCAGCTCCACCTCGTGGGTGAGGCCGCTGCCGGCGAGGAGCTCTTCAGCGCTCAAGGTCGTCACGGCGCCCCCCTCCTACTCGCTCTCCGGGAACTCCGGACGCGCGATGTTGCCCCCCTGCTCGTCGCGGACGTTGAGCTTCAGGGCCTTGAACCGGAGGTTCTCCATCACGAAGTCGTCCTCCGGGATGGCCAGGGCCCAGTTCTCGAATTTGACGTCGATCACGTCGAGGACCAGGCGCTGGTCCGGGGCGGCCGGGTCGTCCAGCACCACGTTCATCAGAAGCGCGGGCTGGACGAACGGCTCGTTGACCTCGGCCGGTTGCGCGCCGCGGCCCTGCAGCAGGTAGAGCAGCGCGCCGTTGACGTAGGCGCGGCTGACCTTGCCGTGGATGTGGACGTTTCCCGGGTGGAGCGAGGTGGCGTAGCGGCGGCCCACCTCGTGGAACTCCTCGAGGTCGGTGTCGACGTAGAGCTCGATCCCCGTCAGGCGGCCCACCGGCAGCAGGTCGCTGTAGGCCTCGAGGTCTAGGATGGCCGCGGCGTCGGCGCCCTCGGCGCCCGAGCCCTGGATCATGAACAGGGAGCCGTGGGCTCCGGTGTAGACGGAACTGAGTGCCGGCATGACAGGTTCTCCTTACTCGAGGAACATCGTGACCTTGATGAACTCGATGCTGAAGGTGGGCCGCAGGACCATGTTGACGCGGGCGATGCCGCGCCGTTCGTCGTCCCGGCTGGCGGTGACCTCCAGCTCGTAGCTGATCAGCATCTCGTCCGTGACCATGCCGGCCAGGAACGAGTTGATGGCGGTGTGCATGGCGCCTCGGACCCGGGCGTTGTTGAGGCGCCCGATGAACGGCTGCGCGGCGGAGCGCACGCCCGCCTTGGCGAAGTCGACGATCCGCCGGGTGGTGATCTGCAGCCAGGCGGTGTTGGACGAGGTGGTGATCCCGCGCACGATGCGGAATCCCTGGCGCTGCTCGAGCGCCAGCACCTGGGCGGTCACGAGCTGCCGGAGCTCGGCCTGGCTGAAGGCGCGCTCCAGCCCGGCCACGTTGAGCACCTTGTTGGTGGGGCTGACGTGGGGGTCGAAGCTCGCCAGCAGTCCGGCCACGGCCGCGGCGGTGTAGGCGCCGGAGAGGGTGACCGGCCCCGGCGGGTCGGCGGCGGCGTCGACCGCCCGGATTCCCGGGGCGACGAAGATCAGCCGGTCGCTCGACAGGTTGTGCTGCTGCAGGTCGGCGAGGGACGCCCCCAGGGAGCTGCCCACGAGACCGATGCGGTCCCGCTTGACATTGTCCGAGGACGCCTGCTCGCAGTGGGCCGCGAGGTCGCTACCAAATGTTTGTGTTTGGTCCTGGCCGGCGCCCAGCACGATCTGGACCGGCTGCTCCAGCAGGGCGTCGAGACCGTCCTGGTAGCTCGCGCCGCCGGCGCCGTTGGTGCCGCCCGCGAGCTGGTGGAAGACTCCCGGCGGGGCCGTCTCGTCGGGCAGCTCGGAGGAGGCAGCCTCGGCCGTGCCGACGACCCAAGCCGAGCCGCCCACCGGAGCGGCCAGGTCGTGGACCAGGTCGTCGCCGCTGGCGACCGTGAAGACCTCCTCGACGCCGTCGAGGCGCAGGGTGACCTTCACCGCCTCACCCTGATCCACCAGGTAGGAGGCGAGCACCCGATCGCCCGCCGCCGGCGCGGCGCCGAAGGTGAGGGCGCCGGTGGCGCGGTCGATCCTGACCTGCCCGGCCGCGGGGGCCGGATCGCCGTCGTAGAGGATTTGCAACGGCTGCTCGGCGCCCGCCCCGCCCGGCTGCAGGCGGATCCGGGTCCGGGCGCTGGTGATCACCGGGGCGTGGGCCAGGTTGCCGCCGGCCACCTCCTCGTCCTCGACGAAGGCGTGCTCCTCGGCGGCGGCCACGTTGACCGAGAGGCCGTTGCCCCACGCGCCGGGCGTTCGGGCCTCGAGGGTGACGCAGTCGCCGCTCGCGGACTGCAGCGTGACGGCCGCGGCGTCAGGAGCGTTGCCGCCGGTGCCGGCGACGCGGACGGCGATCACCGTGGTGGCGCCGAATCGGAACGTCTGCTCGAGCGCGCGCACCAGGGTGAGCTCGTCGCTCGCCCCGTCGATCCAGGGATCGTAGCGGCCGAACCGTTCCAGGGCGTCGGCGTAGCTGCCCAGTACCTGGGGCTCGCCCACCGGGCCCTTGCTCGCGGTTCCGACCACTCCGACGTTGCCCACCGGGAAGCCGGTGGGCACGATGAGCCCTTCCGGGCGCACCTCGATGAAGACTCCGGGAAGGATTAGCTCGGCCATTTTGGATCGTCCTCCTTGCGACTGCGGGGTCGTGGTGGATGCATCGGTTGGATCTCCGGTCTCAGCTCAGCCGCAGGTAGACGACTGCCGGTGCGCCGAGAGCTGGGTTCGCGTGCCGCACCTCGAGGCGGTCGCCCGCCGAGGGCAGCTCGAGGGTCGGTTCGAGAGGCAGCGAGAAGGCTTCGTACGGATCGGTGATCGTGTCGAGGTTCCAGTCGCCCAGCTCCAGGGGAGCGCCCGCCGGCGCCAGGGCGGCGAGGAAGTCCGGGATCGACGGGAACGTGAGCCGGGCGTGGCGCTCGGCCGGGGCCGGCCCGCCGACGGCGGCGGCGAACGCCGCCGCCGTCGGCAGTGCGGCCGGCGCCCCGGCGGCGCCGTCGAAGGTCCGGGTCAGGGTCACCGCGCCCGCCGGCGCCGGGCCGGGGGGGAGGAAGGCGAGGGCCGCCAGGCTCCCCACCCGGCGCGGCCCGCGGACGACCAGGGGCGAGGCCCCTTCGTCGTCCCAGCGCTCCATGGAGTCGGTCTCGACCCGCGTCTCCTGGCCCGGCGAGCCCGGCCGTTCGAGGTCGCTGGTGATCGGCACCCGGGCGATCAGGCTGTCGGCCGTCTCGGAGTCCTCGAAAGTGGCCTCGTACAGCACCTCGAAGGAGGCGGTCTTGCGCCAGGCCGAGGCCGCGGGGACGGCTTCCGCGAGGGTGGTCCCGGTGGCGGTGAAGCGCAGGAAGCCGGCTGTACGCAGGGCGTCGTCCGCCTGGAGAAGGCCCTTCTGGAGATCGAGGATCGCGGTGTCGACCGCGTCAGACGAGCTCGACCAGAGCTGGAACCGCACCTCCCCCTCGATCCGGTGTGCCCGGAGCACTACCGGGCCCAGGAGACCGCGGCGCTCGGTGCTCCGCAGCCGGCCGAGCCCCGCCAGCCGCTCTCGGATTCGGACGGCCGTGACGTTGTGTGGCGGCACCGCCGGCACGGGTGCCGGGAGGCGGCTCTCGAGCTCGCTCATCATGTCGGTGACCGCCTGATCGAGGGTGGCTGCCATGGTCGTCAGTCCATGAGGTGAGCCAGGAACGACGGCGGCTCCGGTTTTCCCTCACCCGGGCAGCCGGGAGTGCGCCGGCGGCGAGGAGGGCGCCGCCGACGGCGCCGTAGAGCAGGGGGTCTTGGGGGGGAGACCTCTTGGGGTGGCCCCGCTACGGCAAGAAGCCCGTCCGGTCCAGGCGCCCCGGGAGGTCGGAGGACCCGGGGGGGACCGCGCCCAGGACGTAGGTCCTCTCCTGGCCGGTGCTCAGCCGGTGGATGTCGACCACCACCCGCGCGGGCGTGAACCGGATGATCGTCGGCCACAGGAAGCCGTTGGGGCGGGGGCCGGGGATCCGGAGGTAGACCTCGACCCGGCCCGGCAGGGCGCCGCTCACGCAGACGGTCTCGCTCTGGCAGCCGGGCTCGCGCCGGCCGGCGATCACGGCGCCCTGGGGGCCGATCCGGACGCGGAACGAGAAGTCGGGGTAGGCCGGGTCGACGAAGAAGCCGTCCGGCGGGGGCGGCGGCGGGGGGTTGCCGCCGCCCGAGCACAGGAGGGTCAGCGTGTAGGCGCCGGTCACGCCGGGGTCGTCGGCCTTGGGGATGAGCTTCCAGTTCGAGGAGGTCTGGGTGAGGGTGAAGTCGATCCGGGCGGTGGAGCCGGGGTTCTCGCCCTCGGCCTCGGCGGCGTCCTCCCCCGACGGGAAGAGGAGCTCGAGGTGGGGCTCGAAGGCGCTCGAGAACAGGGTGGCGACGATCTCCCGGCCGCTGGTGCCGCTGAAGGCGAAGGCGTCGAGCCGCCGGCCCTTGTCGTCCTGGCAGTCCTGGTTGGTGAGCGCGCCGGCCACGCTCTCGCCGCAGAGGATCGGCAGGGCCGGGCAGTCGTCCTCGCCCTTGCGCGGATCGGGGCGGTCGAGGGTTTGAGACAGGGCGGGCGTCGCCACGACGGCGAGGCCGAGGAGGATCAGGCTGAGGGTACCTCTCTGAGTCGGCACGGCACGTCTCCTGTGCTCCGCCGAAGGACGGAGCTACGGTTGGCCGCGCCGGAGGGAGGTGGGCGCAGTGATGATACCGCGAAAACGCGGCCGCGGCCACTCGGGCGAACGGGTCACTCCGCCCGCAGCACCGTCGCCGGGTCCACGCGGGTGGCGCGGCGGCTGGGGAGGAGGCAGGCGAGGGCGGCGGCGGCGAGGAGGGCGCCGACGACGGCGCCGTAGATCAGGGGGTCGTGGGGGGAGACCTCGAACAGGAGGGGCTGGAGGCGGCTGCCGGCGAGAAGCGAGAGGAGGATCCCCAGGGCGAGGCCGAGCCCGGCCACGCCGAGGCCCTGGCGCAGGACCAGGCCGACGATCTGGCGCCGCCGCGCGCCGAGGGCGGTGCGGATCCCGAGCTCGTGCATGCGGCTCACCACCGAGTGGGCGAGCAGGCTGTAGAGGCCGACGGCGGCGATCAGGAGCGCCAGGGCGCCGAACGCGCCCATGAGCGTGGCGCCGAGCCGCCAGGGCCGGACCTGCGGATCGAGGCGGTCCTCGAGGAGCGCGACGTCGAGCCAGAGGACCGACGGATCGACCTCCAGGAGCGAGCGCCGGAGCGGCTCGATCATCGCCCGCGGGTCGCCGGCCGGGCGGACCAGGAGCGTGTCGCCGCCGATCCCCTCCTCGTGACCGAGCGGGACGTAGTACTGCATCGCC
>Ga0268386_10001837_pt1 | contig 14788 bp, 19 predicted proteins | sample RVTome_15_FD_200260 | JGI IMG/M metagenome (GOLD analysis project Ga0268386, IMG submission 200260) | Soil microbial communities from uranium-contaminated site in the Upper Colorado River Basin, Wyoming, United States - RVT150D86... ...
TCAGCGTGTCCATATGCTTGACCTTAGGACTCACTATCCGGGCGCTCGCGCCTCATCTGGCAAGCTCGTCGAAACGTCTTAAAAATTTCGCCTCCACCTCTGCCGCAGGAAGGGGGCTTAAGTGCGACAGTCTGTTGACCAGAGCGGGGCTCAAGCCTCGCGGCTGGCCGAAAAAGCGCCGCGCCTCGGCCCGCGAAAAGCCGGCAAGGCCGGTGGCCTCGTAGAAGGCCGCGATCTTGTCGGCGCGCTTGATCAGCTTGGCCGTCGGGGGGGACAGCTCGGGCGGCAGGCCGAAACGAAGGTGGATGGCGGCCAGCAGCTTCGCCTCGAAGGCACGATAATCGAGCGACAGCGCCGCCTTGAACGGGCTGATCAGGTCGCCGATGACATATTCCGGCGCATCGTGGATGAGCGCCGCGAGCCTGCCCCGCCGGTCGAGCGCGGGCTCGAGGTCGCCGACGATGGCCTCCACCAGCAGGCTGTGCTCGGCCACGGAGAAGGCATGCTCGCCATCGGTCTGTCCGTTCCAGCGGGCGACGCGGGCGAGCCCGTGCGCGATGTCGGCGATCTCGATGTCGAGCGGCGAGGGATCGAGCAGGTCGAGACGGCGCCCGCTCAGCATGCGCTGCCAAGCGCGTGAGACCGCATTGGGCGCGAGAGACTCCATGATTGACTTAAGTCATGTAGCTGTATGGATTCATCGGCGTACGATGCACAGATAGGTTGCCAAGCGCGAAATGAAAACGTAAACGGGAAGCGCTCGGGACGTCATTCATTAGCCGATTCCTGCGCGTATAGGCCAACACAGTCTCGAATTGGGAGATGCACATGGCGAAACTGCCCAGATATTCCCTCGCTCACAACGCCAAGACTAAGAAATGGGAGTTGAAGAGCGAGCCCTCAGGCAAGTTAGTCAAGAGGTTTACCACCAAGGCACGAGCCACCAAGGGCGGCGTCCTGGGGAGAGCCATTGGCGGCAGGGGCTCGGTGCGCATCAAGAAGCGCAACGGCAGGATCCAGGAAGAGCGCACTTTTCCGCGCAGCGCCGATCCGCGCGGCCGGGGCTAAGGCCGGGCACGACCCAATTTCGCGCAGGCGGCGTGACGCGGGCAGCTGGTCAAATGATCGTTGACCATGCCGGTCGCCTGCATGAACGCGTAGACGATAGTCGGCCCGCAGAATTTGAAGCCGCGTGATTTAAGATCCTTGGAGACGGCGCGCGACAGCGCCGTCTTGGCGGGGATCGTGGCGATCGTCTTTTGACGGTTGACGATCTGGCTCCCGCCAGTGAAATCCCAGAGATACGACGCGAAGCCCGATCCCTTCTCCTGCATGTCGATAAAGGAGCGCGCCGAGGCGATCGCTCCTTCGATCTTCATGCGGTTGCGCACGATGCCTGCGTCCTGCATCAGCGCCGCGATCTTCTTCGGCGTGTAGCGCACGATTTTCTCCGGAACGAAATTATCGAAGGCGCGGCGGAATGCGTCCCGCTTGCGCAGGATGGTGATCCAGGAGAGTCCCGCCTGGAAGCCGTCGAGCACCAGCTTCTCGTAAAGCGCGCGGTCGTCCCACTCCGGCACGCCCCATTCCTCGTCGTGATACGCGACATAGAGCGGATCGTTGCCCGGCCAAGGGCAGCGTTTGGTTGAGCGGCTCATACCGGCAGCGCGGGCACGGCGAAGCGCGCGAAAGATGGACGGCGCAGCGTGAGCTTCACGCCTCCTGCGGTCAAATTCGTTCCGCGAGCCAAAGCTTCGCCGGCGCGGTCGAGGCGGATCAACGCCAAACCTGCGGTGCCGCTGACCGAGCCGAGCGTACCGATGGCCACGCCGCCGGCATCGACGCTGGTACCGGGAGCGGGAAGGGGGGCGTCACCTTCGACCGGTACGATGCGCTTGCGCGCCGTGCCCCTATGCTCCATGCGAGACACCACCTCCTGGCCTATGAAGCAGCCTTTGGCAAAATCGACACCGTGCAGCTGGTCGAACAGGGCCTCATGGGGAAAGGCATCGCCGAAGTCATAGTCGCGCCCGCCCTCGGGGACGCCGAGGCCGATGCGTAACGCGTGATAGTCCTCCTCGGATGCCGGCGCGCAGCCAAGCTCCACGCTGTCCGCATTCGAGGGAAGCAAAACACGAAACCCAAGCTCGGGCAGGCGCGGATCGGCGTAAGCGATGGCGCCAACTGGAAGGCGCGGGCGGTCGCCCCACGAGGCTGCCACCTTAAAGGCCGGTTCCTCGGCGATCTCGACCGCGGCCCTGAGGCGATAGAAACCGAGCCGCTGCTTAAGCTCGCCCGCCTTCTCCTTGGTGATGTCGATCAGGAACGTCCCATTCGCGGCGATGACGAAGAAATCGGACAGGATTTTCCCCTGCGGATTAAGCAGGCCGGCATGGACCGCCGAGCCCTCTTCCAGCGCGTTGATATCGCTGGTGATCAGCCCTTGCAGGAATTTACGCGAATCTTCCCCCGCGACGCGAAGCACGCCACGGTCGGAAAGCAACGCCGCATGGCATTGGCCCATGTCCCGACCTTCTGCTACCAAGGCGTCCGACATTTATGGGAGCGGGCCGACGCCCGCAAGGGAAGCTAGCCGCAAGTGGCCGAAACCTTCGACCTCCTATTCAAGGGCGCCACCGTCGTCAATCAGGACGGCGCGAGTGAGGCCGATATTGGGGTGAGGGACGGGCGCATCGCCGCCATCGGCTCGATCAAGAAAAAACAGGCGGGCGAGACCGTCGATGTCACGGGCCTGCACATCCTGCCCGGGGTCATCGACACCCAGGTGCATTTTCGCGAGCCCGGGCTGGAGCACAAGGAGGATCTGGAATCTGGCAGCCGGTCGGCGGTGCTTGGCGGCGTCACCGCCGTATTCGAGATGCCGAACACGCGGCCTGCCACCATCAGCGCCGAAGCTCTGGCCGACAAGGTTTCCCGCGCGACGGATCGCATGTTTTGCGACTTCGCCTTCTTTGTCGGCGCCACGCGCGACAATGTCGGCCAGCTTGCCACCCTCGAGCTTCTGCCCGGCGCCGCGGGCGTCAAGGTGTTCATGGGCTCCTCCACCGGCGATTTGCTGGTTGATGAGGAGGAGACGCTGGCGCGCGTCCTTGCCGTCATTAGCAAGCGTGCCGCCTTCCATTCCGAGGACGAGGCGCGGCTCAAGGCGCGCATCTCGCATCAGCGCGAAGGCGACCCGTCGAGCCACAGCGAGTGGCGCGATGCGCAAACCGCGCTCATGGCCACGGAGCGCCTGTTGCGGCTGGCTTCCGCGGCGGGCAAGCGCGTGCATGTGCTGCATGTCTCGACCGCGGAGGAGATGGAACTGCTTGCGCGCCACAAGGACGTCGCCTCTGTCGAGGTCACGCCGCAGCACCTGACCCTTGCCGCGCCGGAAGCCTACAAGGCGCTCGGCACGCTGGCGCAGATGAACCCGCCGCTCAGGGACCGCGCCCATCAAGAGCGTTTGTGGTGGGGGCTCAGCCAAGGCGTGGTCGATGTGCTTGGCTCGGACCATGCGCCGCATACGCTGGAAGAGAAGGCCAAGAGCTACCCGGCGACGCCCTCGGGCATGCCGGGCGTGCAGACGCTGGTGCCGGTGATGCTCGACCACGTCAATGAAGGGCGCTTGAGCCTGGCGCGCTTCGTCGATCTCACCTGCGCGGGCCCACAGCGCATTTTCGGCATCGCCGGCAAGGGACGCATCGCCGTCGGCTACGACGCCGATCTCACCATCGTCGATCTCAAGGCCAAACGCGTCATCGGCAATGACTGGATCGGCAGCAAATGCGGCTGGACGCCCTTCGCAGGGCGCAAAGTGAAGGGCTTCCCCGTCGGCACGGTCGTTCGTGGCCGCCGCGCCATGTGGGAGGGCGAGCTCGGCCAGCCCGGCGGCAAACCCGTGCGCTTCGGCGAGGCCCTGCCGAAAACTTGATTGTTATCAAACGTTCACCTTGAAATCGAAGACGTGCTGGTTCAAAGTGCCTGGAGCGGGTGAGGCAGTGTAGAGGGACGCGTACGGTCGGAGTATCTGACCATGAAGTCCCTGTTGCTTTTGAGTCTCATTGGCACCGCCAGTTACGCGGTCCTGCTTCTCTCCAACCCTCACCTGCCTGCTCCCAACGCAAACGCCGTCGCGGCGCATACGCAGGACAGTCGCCCAGCTGAAGTTCATTTAAGCTCGTGGGCGTCCGACCTTCGTTCTCTAAGGCCGAAGGTCGACTCGGAAGACAAGCCTCCCATGCGTTGGTTTGAGCGACAACCTCGCCGGGTACTTCCAACCATTGACGATGATGCCGTAGCGGAATCGCAGCCTGAAGCCGAGACCTTGGCGGCTCCGCCAAAGCCGAAGGTGGTCAAAGCCGTTTCGCGGAAAGCCAAGTGGCGCGCCGGGTCCGCTCAGGCCGAAATATCCGACAGAGTGGTCAGGAAGTCTGAACTTAAGCGTCCGCGATGGACCCGACGCGCCGAACGGCGGACGCGCAAGGACTTCAACCCCTTCCTTCTCGGAAGATAAGGGAGAGGTTAGCTACTTCAAAAAATAATGCCAGACGCCGGAGGGCGAGATGCCGAGCCGGTAGGAGCTGTATTTGCCTTCCTTTTTCATTGCTACGGCCTCGGAAGCCGGGACGATGCGGTACAGCTCGACCTCCTGCGGCGGGGTGAGCTTGGCGAGATCGGTCTCGGCGAAATAGGGCCAGACGAACATCTCGTCGTGTCCGGTTCCCGATTTGACGTAGCCGGAGGCCAGCACGTTGAGCATGGCGGCCAGCACGTCGCGCCCGGTGCCGTCGGCCGATTCCTTCTTCCAGAAACCGATCGAATCGTCGACATGGCCAGCCGTGACCATCGGCTTGAGCTCGTTCGATTCGAGCACTGGGCGCATCTTCTCGATCTCGCCGCTCTGCGCCGCGACGACGATCTGCTCGACCATGCGCTGGACCGGCTCGGGCAGGGCGTCGAAATCGTAGAGAATTTGGGGCGTCTCCCCGCCGCCGGTTCCGTGGCCGTTCTCGGCATAGACAAGGGCGGCAGCGCCCGCTACCAATGCGGCGAGGGCCAGCATGATGAGGCTATTGCGGCGTTTCATGCATTACTCCATGCGTGCGCAATCAATTTCGCAGATCGGCGAACGGGCGCAAGCCCGGGCGTTGCCGGTATCGAGCGGCGCTCCTTCTAGACTCCCCGTGAGCGGATAGGCCTGACCCTTGCAGTCAGGAGCGCAAATCGTGCTGACAACCGTGCAGCTCGTGCTGGCCGGCATCGGCATCGGCATTTTGATGGCGGCGCCAATCGGCCCGGTGAATATCCTGGTCATCCAGCGCTCCGTGTCGCGCGGCTTTTGGGGCGGGCTTGCCGCCGGCATCGGCGCGGTCATCGGCGACGGCCTGCTCGCGGCCATCGCCGCCTTCAGCGTGACGGCGATCTCCGACGTAATGTTCGCTTATGCCGGATGGATCCAGTTCATCGGCGGCATGCTCCTGATCGGCTTCGGCCTCGCGCTGCTGTTTGCCAGTCCTACGCTGACTACCCCGCTCGATAAGAAATCGGATCTGTGGGAGCATACCGGCATCATCCCGCAGACCTTCTTTCTCACCGTCACCAATCCCGGTGCCGTGCTCGGCATGGCGGCGATGATCGGCGGCTTCAGCGCGCTGATCGGGGGCATCAGTCATCTCGAGGCGTTGCTGCTGGTGGCGGCGGTGATGGGGGGGAGCCTGTTGTGGTGGCTCTGCCTGTCGGAGCTGATCGCCACCATCCGCCATAAGCTCACCGAGGGTCGCTTGAAGCTCATCAACCGGATCGCCGGGTCGGTGCTGTTCGCGTTTGGAGCGATCCTGCTGGTGCAGGGGCTCATCGAGCATTTCCGCTAGGTGTTCGGATTATCTACTGCGGTGTGCGCTTTAGCGTGAACTCGCCGTGGTGGATGCGGCGGGAAAGACCGCTGGTCATCTTGGCCACGGCATCTTCGCCATAGACATCGATAAGATCGGCGAGCGCCGCGAACAAAGCGGCGTTGGCGAGCATTTCTGGCTCGATGCCGTCATGCAGCGCTTCTTCCCAGGCATCCAAAATATAGCGGAGCGCCGCCCTTTTTTGCGCGTCGTTCTCGGAAGGCCGCGATGTTTGACTTGCTGACCGCAATTTGGAGGTCCCCCTGTTTACGCCCGCGGGAAGTTGTTTTTGGAGTGTCACAATTACACCCCTCTTCCGCGCGCCGGGGGACGGAGTGAACTAAAGGTTAATTGGGAGGCTCTGGCTCGGCCGGCCTCCGGCTGGCGCCCGCGGCCTGGGCTTGCGCACCCGCGGCACCGGCGTCCGCGCCGTCCTGGTTGGCCTCAGGTGTTGCGTCTGGCTTGGCCTCGGCTTTGGGCGGCGGTCCGCTGGCAAAGACCGAGGTCTGCGCCAGCGAGGCGGCGATGGTCGCCCCTTCGGTGCTGAAACGGGTGGAAGCCAGCGTGGCCGATTCCGTACAGGCGCGATAGGTGCGGCGATAGCCCCGATAGCCGTCATTGAAGCTGTTCACCAGCTTGGCGCGGCGCGCGGCGGTGGTCCCTTCGTTCTTGAGGATCTCCTTCATCTGGTCGCGCCATAGCTGCCCCTCCTCGGCGCCGCACAGCTCGCGCAGATAGTGGATGGCGCCCAGGATCTCGGCGAGCCGCATCAGCTTGTTGTCATAGGGACGGTCGTCCGGCGGGGGTGGGAGACTGCTCTCGCGCGGCACGATGGGCGGCAGGTCGTCGCCGGGCGGTCTTGGCTTGGCCGCCCGGGGCTTCGGAGCCTGCTTTCGTTCTTCCGGTTGGAACCATTTGAAGAACTGAGCCTCGGCACTTGGCGCAAAGCTCGTGGTGCCCAGGCCAAGCCACAAGGCCCCAAGAGCAAGGATCAGATACTGCTTGGCGAGCCGTTCCATGAGGGCCTGAGTAGCCCCAATTCTTGTTCAAATCTAGCCGCCTGGCGGCCGCGGCGTGCGCCTCAGCGCCGGCCGAACTGGGCGTAGATCACGTTGCCGGCGGCCAGGTGCTCGCTCCGGCTGGGAGGTGTCTCGCCCCTCGCGATGGCATTGGCCTCATCGCCTAGGATGCGAAGGCATGCCACCGCATTCTCGCATGCCTGATTCAAACCCTGTTTGCTGCCGCCGAGCTTGGCGACCACTTCCTCCACGACAGCGATGGCCTCGCCGTGCAGATGCACAACCGCCTCGTCGAAACGCGCACGGACCGGCGTGGGTGATTGGCGAGAGGAACGATCGGCGAGGTCGTCCTCGTTTAGCTCGGAGACATGCTCCTCGTAGGTCGTGGGGCTCCAAGAGAGGAATTCATGGGCGAACTCCTCGAGCTGCACGGAGACCGCATCGAGCAGTTTCACCAGCTCGTGGAAGTGGTTGAGATAGTCGCTGGCGGTCAGCGTCGATTCGTTTATGTCGGTGCGATGGGCGCGATAATGGTCGGCCATGGCATCACGGAAGGCCGACACCACTTCCTCCCGGCTCAGGATCTCGGGCATTGCCGGGTGAGGCATGAATTGCTCGTCGCCGTGCATGCGTAGAGCTTCACCCGACTATGGTTACCAAAACGTTTACTAATCGGCGGTGACACGCAAAATGGCGAGGCCGTCATGACCCTTGGCCCCGACGGTCTGGATGGCGGTGCCGCTGACGCGCCTGTCGGCGGCGGCAAGATCGAAGAAGCGGCGCAGGCCCTGAATATGCGGGCTGTCGCTCTCGGCATCGATCACACGGCCTTCGCGCACGACATTGTCGACGACGATGAGGCTTCCGTGCCGCGCCAACTCGATCGCCCATTGGTAGTAATCGGGTGTGCTCGGCTTGTCGGCGTCGATGAAGATCAGGTCGAAGGGGCCGGCATCTTCCGCGATCAGCTCGGGCAGGATGTCCTGTGCGCGGCCGACACGCACCTCGACCTTCCCGGCCAGCCCGGCGCGGGCGATATTTGTACGCGCCTGTTCGGCATAGGCAGGATCGGCTTCCAAGGTGAGAAGAAGTCCATCGGCGAGGAGCCCGCGTGCAAGCCATATGGCGCTGTAGCCGCCGAGCGTGCCGATCTCCAAAATGCGCCGCGCGCCGATGGCCTGCGCCAGCAGCATGAGGAGCTTGCCTTGATTGGGCGAGACATTGATCGGCGGCAGCCCCGCTTTGGCGCTTTCTGTCAGCGCCGCGGCCAGCGCCGGATCGTCCTCGACGAGACGATCGGTGAGGTACTCATCGACCGCGATCCATTGATTGTCCGTCACGAGAGGCTTCATGTGAGCAGCTTGCCGGGATTGAGAATGTTGTTCGGATCGAATGCCGTCTTGATCTTGCGCATCAGCTCGAGTTCCACGTCCTGCTTGGCGTGAGGCAGGAGGTCGCGCTTCATCCGCCCGATACCATGCTCGGCGCTGATCGAGCCTTCGAGGTCGAGCACGATCTCGTGCACGGCGGCGTTCAGCGCTTCCCAATTGGCGAGGAACACGGTGCGGTCCATGGCGAGCGGCTGGCTGACGTTATAGTGGATGTTGCCGTCGCCGAGATGGCCGAAGGGGACAGGCCGTGCGCCCGGGATCATCAGCTCAACCAGCTGATTGGCGCGGGCGATGAACTCCGTAACGCGCGCCACCGGCACGGCGATGTCATGCTTGATGCTGCCGCCTTCGTGCTTCTGCACCTCGCTCATCAGCTCGCGAAGGCGCCACAGCTCTTGCGCTTGAGTCGAGGACGTTGCGATGACCACGTCGTCGGTCTCGCTTGCTTGCAAGCAAGCTTGCAGCAGGGTCTCGGCGAGGGCGCTGAGTCCCTCTCCCTCGCGGGGGCTTGAGAACTCGAACAGTACATACCAGGGATGAGGCGAGGCGAACGGATCGCGCGCACCGCTGCCGTGCTTCAGCACGAACTCGACACCAGTTCGGGACATGATCTCGATCGTGGTGAGCATGGGCCCAGCCCCTTCATAGAGGCGGGCGAAGAAAGCCGTGGCGTCTTCAAGCTTGCTCAAGCCGGCGATGCCGGTCACGCGTTCCACCGGCTTCGGGTAAAGCCGCAACACCGCCGCGGTGATGATGCCGAGCGTGCCTTCCGAGCCGATGAACAGATCCTTGAGGTCGTAGCCCGAATTGTCCTTGCGCAGAGATTTGAGCGCGCTCCATACGCGGCCGTCGGCGAGCACGACCTCGAGACCAAGGGTGAGATCGCGGGCGCTGCCATAGGCGAGCACGGCCATGCCGCCGGCATTGGTGGCGAGCACGCCGCCGATCTGACAGCTTCCCTCCGAGGCGAGGCTCAAGGGGAAAAGCCGGCCGACGCTTGCCGCCGCCTCTTGCGCCTGCGCCAGCACCAGCCCCGCTTCCACCGTCATGGTGTTGGAGGCAAGGTCGAGATCGAGCACTTGATCCAGGCGTCCGAGCGCCACCACCACCTCGTGCCCGGTCTCGAACGGAATCTGCCCGCCGACCAGCCCGGTATTGCCGCCTTGCGGCACGATCGCCGTGCGCGTCTCGTTGGCGCATTTGAGGATGGCGGCGACCTCTTCGGTGCTTCCGGGCTTCAGCACCAGCGCCGCCTTGCCGCGATAGCGGTCGCGCCATTCGGTGAGATAGGGTGCCATCGCCTCTTCATCGCGGATGGCATGCTCCTCGCCGACGATGCGGACCAGCGCGGCGATGGTGTCCGCGCTTGGCGGCTTATGGGTGGGCTTGCGCGTCATGGCTGTCGTTGCGAGGCGTCGGCGCCCGCTGAGGAAAGTCTCTGCCCCAAGATGTCCTCGATCGCCTCGCGCGGCAGCGCCCCTTGCCGCAACAGAGTTGGCGCGGATCCCGCCAGGCTGACGATGGTCGATTCGCGGCCGAGCGGAGAGGGGCCTCCGTCGAGGATCATGGCCGGACGGTCTCCGAGCTCTGCCTCGACCTGGGCAGCCGTCTTGGGGCTTTGCTTTCCCGAACGGTTGGCGCTCGGGGCCACGATGGGCAACCCCGCGGCGGCAAGCAGCATCTGCGCCACATCATGATCGGGTGCCCTGACTGCGATGGAGTTAAGACCTGCGTTCACTCCTTCGGCGAGAGGGCAGTCTTGGCGCTTCGGCAACACGAGCGTCAAGGGCCCCGGCCAGAAGGCTTGCGCCAACTTCCGCGCCGTCGCATTGACGTTCGCGAAATCCTCGGCCTTGGCGAGATCGGGCACGAGCACGACCAGCGGTTTGGAACTGGAGCGTCCCTTGGCAGCGAAGACCTTGGCCACGGCTCGTGCATCCAGCGCGTTGGCGCCGAGCCCATAAACCGTCTCGGTGGGAAAGGCGACGATATCGCCCCGCACAAGCGCCTCGGCGGCTTGTTTTATAGCCTCTGGCGTGGCGGGGACGAGCGACATAGCGCCATTTCGCGTGTTACCAGGTGGCGGTCAAGCTACACTCGCCCCCATGACCACGCTGCTCCTCACCCATCCCGCCTGCCTGCTGCATGACACGGGCTACGGCCATCCCGAGAATGCCGACCGCCTGCGCGCGGTCAACGATGCGCTTGCGGCCCCGTCCTTCAACTCCCTGAAGCGCGAGGAGGCGCCGCTCGCCGGTCTCGCCGATATCGAGCGGCTGCACCCTAAGGCCTATGTGGAGATGGTCCGCGCCTCGATCCCCAAGCGCGACCATAAATGGCTCGATGCCGACACCGTGGTCTCGCCGGGAAGCTGGGACGCGGCCCTGCGCGCCACGGGCGCGGCCATCCATGCCGTGGATCAGGTCGTGGCCGGAAAGGCCGATAACGCCTTCTGCGCCGTGCGCCCGCCAGGCCATCACGCCGAGCCATCGCGCGCCATGGGCTTCTGCCTGTTCAACACCGTGGCCATCGCGGCGCTGCATGCCCACGCCAAGCATGGCGCCGAGCGCGTGGCGGTGGTCGATTTCGATGTGCATCACGGCAACGGCACGCAAGCCGCCTTCTGGTCCGACAAGGATTTGTTCTACGGCTCGACCCATCAGATGCCGCTCTTCCCCGGCACGGGCGCGCTCGGCGAGACGGGGGAAGGCAATATCTTCAACGCGCCGCTCAATCCCGGTGACGACGGCGAAAAATTCCGCGAAGCGTTCAACACGCGCATCCTTCCCGCGCTCGACGACTTCGCGCCGGATTTCATTCTGGTGTCGGCCGGGTTCGACGCTCATCTCAAGGACCCGCTGGCGCAGCTCAGGCTGGTCGAGGCCGACTTCGCCTGGGTTACCGAGAAGCTTCTGGAGGCTGCCGCCAAGCATTCCGGCGGCAGGCTCGTTTCCAGCCTTGAAGGCGGCTACGATCTCGACGCGCTGGCATCGTCGACCGCCACGCATGTCGAGACCTTGATGGGCGCGGTCTCTTGATCAGGGACAGGGGAAAAGGCTAAGCCAAGCCATGGCCAACCCGACCGACCATGCCGACATCAAGACCATGAGCTTCGAGCAGGCGCTGAAGGAGCTCGAAACCATCGTCGATCGGCTGGAGAAGGGCGATGTCGAGCTCGAAGCCTCGATCCTCATCTATGAGCGTGGCGAGGCTTTGAAGACCCATTGCGACGGGCTGTTGCGCCGGGCCGAAGCGCGGGTGGAGAAGATCTCGCTCAATCAAAGCGGCCAGCCAACCGGCACCGAACCCCTCGACGTCGAGGAATAGGTCCGTTGCTTGGGAGGGGGCTGCGACACGATTTGGCCCGACTCCCAGGCTAGTTGCAACAAGGGCCCCTGGTCGATAAAGGTGCCTTAAAGCGGCGACCCTTCGCATCTTCCTTGACGCCGCCAGGTGGGGCCATGAGCGCTGACAGTCCGACGAAGCTGCTCGATCGCATCCATACGCCTGCGGATTTACGCGCCCTGCAAGACCATGAGCTGAAGCAGCTTGCCGACGAGTTGCGCCAGGAGACCATCTCCGCCGTCTCGGTAACGGGCGGCCATCTCGGCGCCGGCCTCGGCGTGATCGAGCTGACGATCGCGCTGCATCATGTCTTCGACACCCCGGCGGACCGGCTGATCTGGGACGTGGGCCATCAGTCCTATCCCCATAAGATCCTGACCGGACGGCGCGACCGCATCCGCACCTTGCGCCAGGGCGGCGGCTTGTCCGGCTTCTGCAAGCGGGCCGAGAGCGAATACGACACGTTCGGCGCGGGCCATTCCTCGACCTCGATCTCGGCGGCCCTTGGCATCGCGGTGGCGCGCGACCTCGCCGGCAAGAAGCACAACGTCGTGGCGGTGATCGGCGACGGCGCCATGAGCGCCGGGATGGCCTACGAGGCCATGAACAATGCCGGCGCCATGGACTCCCGGCTGATCGTGATCCTCAATGACAACGACATGTCGATCGCCCCTCCGGTGGGCGCCATGAGCGCCTATCTCGCCAAGCTCATCTCCGGCGGGACGTATCGGCAGTTCCGCCGTTGGATGAAGCAGCTCGCGCATGCGCTGCTGCCCAAGACTTGGCAGAAGCGGGCGGCGCGGGCCGAAGAATTCACGCGCAGCTTCTGGACCGGCGGCACCCTGTTCGAGGAGCTCGGCTTCTATTATGTCGGCCCCATCGACGGCCACAATCTCGATCATTTGCTGCCCGTGCTGCGCAATGTGCGCCGCATGAGGAACGGCCCGGTCCTGGTCCATGTCGTGACCCAGAAGGGTAAGGGCTATGGGCCGGCCGAGATCTCAGCCGACAAGTTCCACGGAGTCGGCCGCTTCAACGTGGTCACCGGCGCGCAGGAAGCCTCCGCGCCGGGCGGACCTCCGAGCTTCACCAAGGTGTTCGCCGACGCCCTGATCGAAGAGGCGCGTGCCGACGAGAAGATCGTGGCCATCACCGCGGCGATGCCGTCAGGCACCGGGCTCGACCGCTTCGCGCAAGTCTTTCCGGAGCGGTGCTTCGATGTCGGCATCGCCGAACAGCACGCCGTGACCTTCGCCGGCGGCCTGGCGGCGGAAGGCTATAGGCCGTTCGCCGCGATCTACTCGACCTTCCTCCAGCGGGCCTACGACCAGGTGGTGCACGACATCGCCGTGCAGAGCCTGCCGGTCCGTTTCGCCATCGACCGGGCCGGGCTGGTCGGCGCCGACGGCCCGACCCATGCCGGCTCATACGATGTGGCCTATCTCTCCTGCCTGCCGGGCATGGTGGTCATGGCCGCCGCCGGCGAGGCCGAGCTTGTGCATATGGTTGCCACCGCCGCTTCCATAGATGACCGCCCATCGGCGTTGCGCTATCCGCGCGGGGAGGGGACCGGCATCGCACGGCCCAAGCGCGGCACGCCATTGGCGATCGGCAAGGGACGCATCTTGCGCGAGGGGTCGGCCGTGGCGCTGCTCTCCTTCGGCGCGAGGCTAGGCGAGTGCCTGAATGCCAGTGACGAGCTTGCCGGCTACGGCTTGCCGGCGACCGTGGCCGACGCCCGCTTTGCCAAGCCGCTCGATATCGACCTCCTACGCCAGCTGGCGCGCCATCACGAGGTGCTCATCACCGTCGAGGAGGGATCGAGCGGCGGATTCGGCGCGCAGGTACTCGAGGTTCTGGCGCGCGAAGGCCTCCTCGACCGCGGCCTGAAGATCCGCACGTTGACCTTGCCCGACCGCTTCATCGAGCAGAACAAGCCGGCTACCATGTACGCGGAAGCTGGGCTCGATGCGCAGGGCATCGTCGCCGCGGTATTCGCCGCGCTCGGCAAGGATATCGGCGGCGCCGAAGTGGTGCGCCTCGCTTGAGCCGAGGCTCCGCCTAGCGGCCGTTCAGCGGCAATCTCGTGTCGGGAGACGTCTCGGCCTCCGAGAAGAAGCCATTAAACGCCGGGTCGATCTCGTGATAATTGCAGGTCAGCTCGTCGCCCACGGCGATATCGACCAGCGCATAGCCCTTGTCGAAGATGCGGAAGTCGGTGTTGGGGGTAAGGCTGTGATTCATGAACCTGCCATTGTCGCTGTCGAGGACCACGACGCCCGGCATTTCGAGATGCGGATAGCTGTAACGCGCGATGAAGTCCCGCATGTGAGGCGGATAGTCCCCGATCTCGCTTTCCTGGATGAACAGGTCGAATTTCGGGTTCAGGCTCCAGATCAGGCTCCCTTTCGCCACCGCTTCGCCGGCATACACCCCGATTCCCTCTATGGGACTCTGCGCCACATAGGAGCTGATGAGCAGCATTATGGCGCTTCCGTTCCACCCGCCGCGAGCGCCAGCACGCGCTTGCGTCTTGGCCGCCGCGCCCGCGCGCGTTGCAACGCCTCGATGCGGCGGCGCAGATATGGCGAGAAATATCCGGCGTAGCGCTTCCACAGGACCGGATTTCGCCAGTCATCGCCGGTCACTCGCCCACGGCATGACGGCGTTCCGCACGCGCAATCGAACTCGTCATAGGGCGAGCCGTCGCACATGGCGTAGTCGATGGTCACTTCCTGACCGGGGAGGATGCGCTGTAGCGCGACGATGGCGATCTGTCCGTCGAGCCCGGCATTCGGCTCGCAACTATGGTTGATGAAATCGGGCGGCTCGGCAGGCGTGCAGGAGGCGAGATAAAGTCCCTCCTCCACCTGCACCGTGTGGCGCCTGAACTCTTCCGGCAGAGCCTCGAGTTCTTCGAAGCCGACGATATTGCCGCTCCACACGGCGATGAGCTCACCCGGCTCAATCACATTGCGAGCGATGACGGATTTCCCGCCAGCTACGTCACGATTTCGGACTTCGCATTTATTGGTAAGGTAAGCCGTCGACTCTTGGCTCACGAGACCTCCGCGATGGCGCGCCGAGCGGGGCGCTTCGCAGTGTATGTTGCGATGGCGGCGCCGACCGCTCCCGGCCT
>Ga0268386_10001838_pt1 | contig 14783 bp, 10 predicted proteins | sample RVTome_15_FD_200260 | JGI IMG/M metagenome (GOLD analysis project Ga0268386, IMG submission 200260) | Soil microbial communities from uranium-contaminated site in the Upper Colorado River Basin, Wyoming, United States - RVT150D86... ...
GTGCCGATCCGCGTCTTCCCGGCTACGGACGCGGCAGCCAGCTTGAGCTTCAACCAGCTCCATGCGGAGTGCCAGAGCCGGATCCAGCAGAAGAAATGGTGTCCGGTCTGCGACCGGGAACTGAGCAAGGACGAGATCGTTCGCGGCTACCAGTTCGCCAAGAACCAGTACGTCATCATCGAGGACGAGGACATCGCGAAGGTCCGCCCCGAGTCCACCAAGGTGATCGATCTGAAGCGCTTCACCGAGGTCGCCGAGATCGACCCGATCTACTTCGAACGCCCCTACTACCTGGCGCCCGACGGCAACGTGGCCGCCGAAGCGTTCGCGGTGATCCGCGAGGGCATGAAGGGCAAGGCCGGGATCGGCAAGCTGGCGATCTCCGGGCGCGAGTACCTGGTCGCGGTGCAGCCGCGAGGCAAGGGCCTCGTCATGTTCACCATGCGACAGGCCGACGAGATTCGGAGCATGTCGTCCATCGACGAGCTGGATCGGGTTCCAGACACGGTTTCACCCGACGAAGTCCGTCTGGCCGAGCAGGTGATCGGCAACTTCGAGGGCGAGCTCAACCTCTCGGACTATCGCGACGAGTACGAGGCGCAACTGCGCGAGATCATCGACGCCAAGGTGGCCGGGCGCGAGGTCGTCGCGCCCGCCGAGGAGGTGCCCGAGAAGGTGGTGGACCTGATGGAGGCGCTCAGACGCAGTCTCGACTCCGTCAGCAAGGGCAAGAAGACACCGGTTCGCGCCGCCCCCGCCAAGCCGGTCGTGCGCCCCGGCCGCAAGAAGACCCGCAAGGCCGGGTGAGGAGGTTCTTGTGGACGCGTCGCTCATGCGCTGGCTCTCTCCGCTTGCCGTGCTCGTCTCGTTCGTGCTGCCGGCGTCCGGCCAGACGCGTGGCGTGGTTCCCGAGGACTACTACCGAGAAGTGGGCGTCGGCGAGGTCTCGGTCGCGCCCCATGGGTCGCTCGTGGCATTCACCGTCACGACCATCGTCGAGGACGAGAACCGCCGTCATCGGGAGGTCTGGGTTCAGCGTCTCGCTGCCGGCCAGCCCGAGGGAGACCCTCTCCGGTTGAGCGATCCGACCGCGGAGTCGAGCGGCCCGTCCTGGGCGCCCGCCAGCTCCGTGCTCGCGTTCACCTCACGCCGCGGCGAGGACGAAAACCCGACCTGGTTCCTCCGCGTGACGGCGCCGGGCGGGGAAGCCTTTCACGTGGACGGTGTGCGCGGGACGCCGCACTGGTCGCGGGACGGCGACTGGATCGCCTACCTGCGAGAGGTTGGCGAGGAAGCAGACGACGAGGAGGCCGATGAGGAGCGCGAGGGGTGGATCGCGTCGAATGCCGTGACCCGCACGCTCGATCGGGAGCGGTTCGACGGCCGCGTCGTCACGACCATGCGGTACAAGCGCGACGGCACCCTCGAGCTCCTGCCCGATCCTGCGGTTCGCGACAAGCCTCAGCTCTTCATCGTCCCGGCGGAGGGTGGCCGGGCGCGCCAGCGCACGGAGCTGGACGTGGAAGTCCGCGATCCGGTCTGGTCGTCGAGCGGCGATGCCGTGTACTTCACGGCGGACCCCGCGGAGGACGACGAGGACAGCGACGACCTGACGTCGGATCTGTACCGGGTCGGGCGCGACTCAGGCGAACCCCTGCGGCTCACGACCAATCCCGGGTCGGAACGCGCGCCGGCGGTTTCGCCCGACGGGCGCCGGCTGGCGTTTCTCTCTACGGCGGCGCGCGGTGAGGAAACCGACATCATGGTCGTGGCGCTCGGGGCCGATGGGCGCTTCGACGGGACGCCGCGAAATATCACCGTCGACTGGGACCTCACTCCCGATGCACCGTCCTGGACGGCCGATGGCCGGGCGCTGCGCTTTCTGGCGGGCGTGGGCGGAAACGTCCACCTCTTCGAGGTGCCCGCCGAAGGCGGTGCCGTGGCGCGCGTCACCACAGGCGACCGGCAGCTCGCGTCGGTGTCGGCGTCGGCTGACGGCCAGGTTCTCGCGTACACGGCGACCGACGTCGTGACGCCCGCGGAGGTCTACGTGGCCGGCGCCGACGGCGCATCCGAAGCCCGCGTCACGTCCTTCAACGATGCCTGGCTCGCCGACGTCACGCGCATGCCGGCCGAACGTCTCACCTGGCGTGTCGCCGACGGTACGGAGATCGAAGGGTGGGTGATCAAGCCGGTCGGCTACCAGCCCGGCCGCCGGTATCCGATGGTGCTCAAGATCCACGGCGGACCGCACAGCGCGTACGGCAATACCTACTTCCGGACGTTTCACGTGCTCTCGAACGCCGGCTTCTTCGTGCTCTACGCGAATCCGCGCGGATCGAGCCACTACGGGCACGCGTTCATGTACGCGACCCGGGGGAAGTGGGGCGAGCTCGACTCGGAAGACGTGCTGGCCGGCGTGGACGCCGCGCTCGCCAGGTATCCCGAGATCGACCCGGCCCGGCTGGGCGTCTCAGGAGGCAGCTACGGCGGCTACATGACCAACTGGCTGACGGCCACGACGGATCGGTTCGCAGCCGCTGTGACCAGCCGGTCGATCGCCAACTGGGAAAGCTGGTACGGGTCGACCGACGTGCAGGCGCTGACCGAATTCGAGTTCTTCGGTCCGCCCTGGGAAGCTCGCGAACGGTACCGACGGCTCTCGCCGATGACCTACGTCGAGCACGTGACCGCGCCGACGCTCGTCATCCACGGCGAGAACGACTACCGCACGCCGATCGGCGACGGCGAGCAGTGGTTCATGGCGCTCCGGAAGCAGGGGGTCCCGACCGAGCTCGTACGCTACCCCCGATCCTCACATGGCCTTTCGCGGACGGGCGAACCGTGGCTCCTGGTGGACCGGCTCGAACGGATCAGGAGCTGGTTCGAGCACTGGCTGGGAAAAGATACAGGGGATGAGGGATGAAGCTCATCCCCGTTCTGCATCGTTCATCCAAGAGCCTCCTCCATCCTTCACCCTCGATCCTTCATTCGGAACGTTATCTCATAACGACTCCGCACGCGATGCGGCCGCCGGCGTCGCCGGCCGGGTCGGTCGTGTAGTCGTCTGGTCCCTCGTGGATGACGAGCGCCGCGCCGTCGGCGTCGAAGAGCGAGTCGAGGCTCACGCCCGCGGCGAGCGCCTGGAACTCGAGCGCGCCACCGGCTGGAACGTGGACGTTCGGGAGGTCGCCCTGGTGCATCCCCTCCGCGTTCTCGATCCCGTGCTGCCTTCCGGTGGGGTTCATGTGCCCGCCGGCGGTCGTGAACGGGGGCTCGCACTGGCCGGTCTCGTGTATGTGGAACGCGTGCTCACCTTCCGGCACGTTCGTGAGCGAAACCGCAAGCAGCACCCCGTGAGGCGTCTCCGTGAGCGTCGCTTCGCCGACGGTGGCGCCGGCAGCGTCCTGCAGCTCGGCCCGGGCCGTGCTCTGTGCCGTGACGAGCGTCGTGGCTCCGGCGATCAGGGCGGCGGCGAGCAGTGCATCGGCGTATCGCATCGAATCCTCCCAGGTAGTCGCATCCAAGGGCGAGCCATGGACAGAGTGCTCCCGATCCCTGACGCTCGAAACGCGCCATCAGGATGGGGAGTCAGAGGATTGATTATATCGAGCCCGCGGGCTGGACGAGCGGGAGCGGCACCGGAGATGCCGGCACCGCCCGATCAGGGGAGGCGTGAGCTTCCGTTGAGACCGTTGTGCACGCCGGCGCGGTTCGCGTGGCGCAGATCGGCCATCCAGGTCCACACGCCCGACTCGTCGGTCCACCGGCCCAGGAGCAGGAAGCCGGTGGCGCTCTCGAAGATCCGGCAGTGGACGTGTCCGCGCTCGCCGCCGAACGCCGTGAAGTGGCCGTCCAGCGTGTGGGGGTCCATCCGCTTCAGACGCACGGTGCTGACGCCTTCGGGCGTGTCCCTGTCCTCGAAATCGAGCGACAGGCCCTCGGCATCGAGGGTGGCGCGGGGGATACGATATTTGCACAGCTCGCGGTCCTCACCCTCTGCCGGCCAGGTGGAGAGTGTCGCGTTGACGAGATACTGCCAGCCCGACAGGGTCTGCCGACCGAGCTCCGGGGTGGGTGGATCCGCGGCCCGGCTGGGAGCCTCCACCGGAGCCGGGGCGCCGAGCGGACGCGCCCTCTGCGGGAGGGAGGGTAAGGGACGGTTCTTGCGCCGCGACCTGCGACTCATGAGCACTTGCCGACCCAAAGTGAGCATTTGCACCTCGGCCTCCAGCTGAGCAATTAGTACGCCAGGTCGAAGGCCGCTCAACCCTGGGTTTCGCGGCGAGAAATACCCTGTCAGGCAGACAAAATTGACTGCCTCCGGTTGCCAAGCACCTTCTCGAGGTCGTGTCGCCCTTACCTTGCTTGAAGGCCCGGAGCGCAGACCGACTAGGGTCGGCGTCCCCGGTGGCCGCTCGTGACGAAGCGCTCGGACACCTTCCGCTTTGGACGTCGGCTGGACTTGACGAGTGACGGTTTTTTGCTTCCAATATTGATGAGCTAACCGGCAGACGAGTAACATGTTCCAGGCGGGTCGTCAGGGCCAGGACTTGGACTTGGCCCAAATGGCGTGAGAACGTGCAGTTCCTGGCAGGTACAGGACTTGAATGGGTAGCGGAACCGACCCGCGGGGCCCGGGGCGGCGGGAAGCGCGTAGACGCCGAAACCGGCGTGATGAGGCCGCATGACAGGCGTCCGGTCGAACACGACGAAGCATCTTCCGCAGACGCTCGACCACTTGCGTGACTGGCTGCGGCAGCATCAGCCCATGCCCGACTCACGGCGTGCCGAACTGATGCGCGCGGTGGAGTCGGTGCTCGGGTATCAGCGCGAGCTGTGGGAAGAGTCCAAGATCGAAGCGATCCAGGCGCTCTCCGAGGGTTTCGCGACGCGGGTCGCGAGGCTGCAGACCGAGCTGACCCAGAAGGAAGCGGCCGTGAGCACGGTCTCACGCTACTTCGAGGACCTCGTCGCCGAGCTTACCGAGAAGACGCATCGGGATCCGAAGACGAAGCTGATGAACTTCGACTGGTTCATGCAGCGCCTCGAATCCTTCCTGGCCGTCGAGCAGCGCGTCCGCTGGTGTGCCGTGGGCGTGGTCGACATCACCTCGTTCAAGTGGTTCAACGACAACCTCGGGCACGCCGTCGGGGATCAGATCATCGCGCGGGTCTCGGCGATCCTCGCCGAGCAGATCCGCTCGGTCGATCTTCTGGCGCAGGACCCCCGCCGCGGCGGGCCGACCGACCTGCACGCCCGGTTCGGGGGCGACGAGTTCTGCTTCCTGATTCCCGACCTCCGGGCGAGCAACGAAGCCCGCCTCATCGCCGAGCGGTTCAAGCAGTCGGTCGAGCGCCACGACTGGTCGGTGGAGCATCCCAAGCTCGCGCTGCATCCGGTGAGAGTCGATGTGGGGGTGGTGTGCCTGCAGATCGGACCCCTTGCCGAGCGGCGCGGCTCCGCCCGCGCGCTCGCGGGCGAGTTGATTCAGTGGGCCGACAAGCTGATGTACGGCGCGAAGGGCAAGGGCGCGAGCCACGTCTTTCCCATCGAAGCCGGCATCGAGCACGGTGTGCTGGTGCCGCTCAAGAGCGGACCCTCCGAGCCGGCGCGCCGCGCCAACGTCTGAAGCCGTCACTCCCCGGGGCCGTCGCTCCGCGCCGCCGCCTGTCCGGGCGCTGCCGACACGCCGACAATTGACCGGTACGGTCTGCTCGTGACGGATGGTAAAGTGAGGGGTTGGCACACACGTGCCGCCGCGCGTGTGGTGAGTGTAGCTCAAGGGTAGAGCGCCGGACTGTGGCTCCGGTGGTTGGGGGTTCGAGTCCCCTCACTCACCCCATTCCTTATCCTCGCATCACCCCGTTCCCCGCGTCGCGTCTCCCCTCGTTTCCCGCAATGCTCATGGACCTGCCAGGGAGCCCCCAAGGGCCGTCGGCGCCGGCGCTCGGCGAGGAAAGGGCTGGAGCTTAGAGGAAAGGGCTGGAGCTTAGGGGTGAAGATGCTACAGAATCGCGCGGTCCGGTTTCGCGTAAGGCCGGTGCCGTCCCTCTCCGGTCGCCCGAAGGGCGTGGCCGGCCGGCAACGCTCGTGATGGCCACGCCCGGACCGACCGAGAGGTCCATGGATGCAGCAGCAGAACCAGCCCGGCGGGGAAGCCAACCTCGTCATTCCCGATCTCGATAGTGTGCTGTTCTTCGGCATGGGTGGCAGGAGCCTGCTCATGTGGGGGCTGCTCGTCTGCGCGGCGGGCCTGCTGTTCGCCCTGGCGATCTACCACCGCCTCAAGCACCTGCCGGTGCACGCGTCGATGCGCGAGATCTCGGATCTCATCTACGAGACGTGCAAGACCTACCTGATCACGCAGGGCAAGTTCATTCTGCTGCTGTGGGCCTTCATCGGCGTCATCGCCGCCGTCTACTTCGGCCGCCTGGCCGCGACCATCGATCCGGCGACCGGCGTCGTCACGCACGGCTTCCCGCCGGGGAAGGTGGCCGTCATCCTCCTGTTCAGCCTCATCGGGATCGGGGGGAGCTACGCGGTCGCCTGGTTCGGCATCCGCGTCAACACGTTCGCCAACTCGCGGACGGCGTTCGCCAGCCTCCGCGGCAAACCGTATCCGTGCTACGCGATTCCGCTCCAGGCCGGCATGAGCATCGGGATGCTGCTCATCTCGATCGAGCTCGTCCTCATGCTGATCATTCTGCTCTTCATCCCTCGCGACTACGCAGGTCCCTGCTTCATCGGTTTCGCCATCGGCGAGTCGCTCGGCGCCGCAGCGCTCCGCGTCGCGGGCGGCATCTTCACCAAGATCGCCGATATCGGCGCCGATCTCATGAAGATCGTCTTCGGGATCAAGGAGGACGACGCGCGCAACCCTGGAGTGATTGCGGACTGCACCGGGGACAACGCCGGCGACTCGGTCGGCCCGAGCGCCGACGGCTTCGAGACCTACGGCGTCACCGGCGTCGCGCTCATCACGTTCATCCTGCTGGCGGTCACGCCCGGGGCGGCCGGCCCGGGCTTCGAGGCCATCCAGGTCCAGCTCCTGGTCTGGATCTTCGTGATGCGTATCATGATGATCCTCGCGAGCGGCGCGTCCTACCTCGTGAACGAGGTTGTGGCCAGGGCGTGGTATCGCGACGTGGACGTCATGAACTTCGAGCATCCGCTCACCCGGCTGGTGTGGCTCACGTCGCTCGTCTCCGTCGCCCTGACGTATCTGGTGTCCTACTTCCTGATTCCAGATCTCGCCGGCGACGGCTCGCTCTGGTGGAAGCTCTCCACCATCATCTCGTGCGGCACGCTCGCGGGCGCGATCATTCCTGAGCTCGTGAAGGTCTTCACCTCCATGGACTCCCGTCACGTGCGCGAGGTCCTCACCTCCTCGCGTGAAGGCGGCGCGTCGCTCAACATCCTCTCGGGCCTGGTCGCGGGCAACTTCAGCGCGTTCTGGCTGGGTCTCACGATGATGGGGCTGATGACGGTGGCGTACTTCGTCAGCCTCGAGGGTGTCGGCGCGCTCATGATCGCTCCCGCCGTGTTCGCGTTCGGCCTCGTCGCCTTCGGATTCCTCGGCATGGGACCGGTCACGATCGCCGTGGATTCGTACGGCCCGGTCACCGACAATGCACAGTCGGTCTACGAGCTGTCCACGATCGAGCAGCTGGCGGGGGCGCGTGAGGGGATCCGGAGCGAGTACGGCTTCGACCCGAATTTCGACCGCGCCAAGTACCTCCTGGAGGCCAACGACGGCGCGGGGAACACGTTCAAGGCCACCGCCAAGCCCGTCCTGATCGGCACGGCGGTCGTCGGCGCCACGACGATGATCTTCGCGATCATCGTGGCGCTCACGAGCGGACTCCAGCCGGAGCTCGTCACCAACCTGTCGATCCTGCACCCGCCCTTCCTGCTTGGCCTGATGGCCGGCGGCGCGGTCATCTACTGGTTCACCGGGGCGTCCACGCAGGCAGTCACCACGGGCGCGTACCGCGCCGTCCAGTTCATCAAGGCGAACATCAGGCTCGAGGGCACGACCAGGGCCTCGGTCGCCGACTCCAAGAAGGTGGTCGAGATCTGCACGCAGTACGCCCAGAAGGGGATGTTCAACATCTTCCTGGTGGTGTTCTTCGCCACGCTCGCGTTCGCGTTCGCCGAGCCGTTCTTCTTCATCGGGTATCTCGTGTCCATCGCGCTCTTCGGACTCTTCCAGGCCATCTTCATGGCGAACGCCGGCGGCGCATGGGACAATGCGAAGAAGATCGTCGAGGTCGAGCTCGACATGAAGGGGACCGACCTGCACGCCGCGACCGTGGTCGGCGACACGGTGGGCGATCCGTTCAAGGACACCTCCTCGGTGGCGATGAACCCCATCATCAAGTTCACGACGCTGTTCGGCCTGCTCGCCGTGGAGCTCGCCGTGTCGCTCACCGCCGAGCGCGGCTCCGGCCTGAGCCACGTGCTGGCGGCCGTATTCTTCGTCGCGGCGCTCGTGTTCGTGTGGCGCTCGTTCTACGCGATGCGCATCGAGGCGGAAACAGGGGCATGACCGGCCGCTTCCGGCCGCCGCGCGCGCCTGGGAGCACACTGGCCGCGGACCGTGGAGGACGCATCATGAAGAGGGGACTGCTCATCGCGCTCGTGGTGGCCCTGACGGGCTGGGGAATCGTGGCAGGACAGGCCGACCGTCAGGTGATCGGCTCGGATCTCGGCTTGCCGTTCAGCTCGGCGGTCAGAGCCGGCGGATTCATCTACGTCTCCGGCGCCATCGCGCAGAATCCCGATGGCTCCCGCCCCGAGGGCATCGCCGCGCAGACGCGGCGGACGCTCGAGCAGCTGGACGAGACGCTGAAACAGGCGGGATCGAGCCTGCAGAACGCCGTGGCCGTCCTCGTCTATCTCAAGGACCCGGCCGACTTCCAGGCGATGAACGAGGTGTACCAGCAGGTCTGGACAGCCGATCCGCCCACGCGGACGACGATCCAGGCGAACCTGGCGAGAGCCGACGCCCTCGCCGAGATCGCCGTCACGGCGGTGCCCGACGGCACCGAGCGGGAGATCGTCCGGCCGGAAGGGTGGCGTCCGTCGAGCGTGCTCAGCCCGGCGATCCGCTCGGGCGACACGGTCTTCCTGTCGGGCCTCGTCGGCCGCGACTACGCGACTGGAGAAGTGGCGTCGGGCATCGACGGGCAGACCCGCGCGATCCTCCGCAGCGCGGGCCAGGCGCTGGAGGCGGCCGGGCTCACCCACGCCGACGTCGCGTCGGTCCGGGTCTTCATCCGCGACGTCTCGCTCTTCCAGGAGATGAACACCGCGTATCGCGACACGTTCCAGACCGATCGACCCGCCCGCGCGACCGTCGTCGCTCCGGCGATGAATGATCAGTACCTGATCGAGATGACCATGGTGGCCGTCGGCGATCCGAATCGCCGCGCGATCATCGTTCCGCGTGCCGACGGGACGCTGCCCGATTCGCCGTTCAGCTCGGCCATCGAGGCGGGCGGCCGGCTGTTCCTCTCGGGTGCGCTCGGTGTCACCGACGCGACCCGGGACGACGCGGGCGCGCAGACACGGGAGGTGATGAGCCGCCTGGGACGCGTGCTCGATCTCGCGGGCTACGACTGGTCCGACGTCGTGGAGAGCGCCGTGTTCCTGCGGAGCATGTCCGACTACGACGCGATGAACGCGGCCTACCGGGAGACGTTCGCGTCGGGGGACCTGCCCGCCCGCGCCACCGTCGAGGCCGGTCTCGTCTCGGCCGACGGCCTGGTGGAGATCATGATGACCGCGGTGAGGGCGCCGAACTGAGGCCAGCGGGCCCGGCGTGTCGGGCGATCGATGTGGCGGCCGGGTCGCGTCCCGGCCGCGGCGTCAGTCGGCTCAGAGATTGCGGAGCCGGAGATCCGGCGTTCCGGCGGCCTTGGGGATCGTCAGGATCCCGCTGTCCGAGATGACGCCGAGCCGGCGATCGACGTCCGGGTCGAAACCGACGTGCGCGTCCGGCGGGATGCGCACGTTTTTATCGATGATCGCCCGCCGTACCTTGGCGCCCCGGCCGATGTCGACGTTGTCCATCAGCACCGACTCCACAACCTCGCTTCCCGAGTGCAGCACGACGTTGCGGCCGAGGATCGAGTCCTTGGCGAAGCCTCCGGCCAGGATGCAGCCGGGCGAGACGATCGACTGCACGGCCTCGCCGCGCCGCCCTGGCTCGTCGAAGACGAATTTCGCTGGCGGATCATTGTACGTGGCCGTATGAATCGGCCATTCCCAGTTGTAGAGGTTGAGCTGAGGGGTCACGTTCTTGAGATCGAGATTGGCTTCGAAGTAAGCGTCGAGCGTGCCGACGTCGCGCCAGTAGCCCTGCTCCCCTTCGTCGCCGACGCCAGGAATCAGGTTGGCACTGAAGTCGTGGGCGTAGACGACGCCCTCGGCGACCAGCCTCGGGAGGATATCGCGTCCGAAGTCGTGCGCCGACGCCGCGTCTTCTGCGTCGGACCGTAACGCATCGACCAGGGCCGTCGGGTCGAACACGTAGTTGCCCATCGAGGCCAGAGAGGTGTCGGGATCGCCGGGCACCGTCGGCGGTTTCGCAGGCTTCTCCACGAACGCCGTGATGCGCGTCGTCGAGTCGACCGCGGCGACGCCGAACGCTGACGCCTGCACGCGCGGGACCCTGAGACACGCCACCGTGGCCCGCGCACCAGCCTCGAGGTGCTGATCCACCATCTGGCGGATGTTCATCTTGTAGATGTGGTCCGCGCCGAACACCGCCACGACATCAGGCTCGAACTCGAGGAGGCGCTCGAGGTTCTGGTAGATCGCGTCCGCTGTGCCGCGATACCAGCTTTGGCCGGTCTGCATCTGCGCCGGGACGGCGTTGATGAAGCTGTCGCGGCCCATGGCACGCGTCATCCAGCCGCGCTGGATGTGCTCCAGCACCGACTGGGCCTTGTACTGGGTCAACACGTAGATCGCGTTGACGTCGGAGTTGACCAGGTTGCTCAGGACGAAGTCCACGAGCCGGTAGCGGCCGCCGAACGGCACCGCGGGCTTGGTCCGATCCCGCGTGAGCGGATCGAGCCGCTTGCCCCGGCCGCCGGCCATCACGAACGCGAGCACGCGCGGCATCGTGCCGTCGCTGCCGGGGCCACGTCGCCGGCGCCGGGCTGCGGTCGGTCGCCGCGTTCTGGTTTCAGGCGTCACGCGTTCTCACCTCGAGGAGTGCCGCACGGCACGGCAGCGCCGGCGGACGTGCACAGGAAGCCGACGCCCGGATCCGGCCCGATGACGACCGATCACCCGGTGGGAGACACGGCGTCTCGAGCCGGGGCCTGACGGGCACGCCTCATTGTAGCGGTTCGCATCACAGCCCCGGACGCAGTCGGTCGTGGGTCAGGGTTCGGATGGACCCGCTGCCGTGAAGTCGCCCGCTTCCGCGCCACCACGGGCCGCCGGGGGCGGATCGCCCGGCGTCGCCTCACCCGGCGCGCCGCCGATCCACGCGACGATACGAGCGGCGGCTTCCTCGGCGAGCTGCTCCCAGCCGAGCATCCGCAGCTGGCCGAGAAAGGTCTTGTCGCCAGGCTGGATCGCGAACAGCTCGGTCTCCCGCTCGCCGGCGAGCAGCCGGACCTGCAGGTTGTTCTGGATCATGCGCTGCGGCGTGCCGACACTCACGCCGCCTCCGCTCGGGATGGGTCCGAAGCTCACCCGCTGCTCGGCGAGGGCGCTGCCCCGCCAGCTGATCGCGACGATGACGTCGGCGAGGATGGGGCTGTTCACCACCCGCACCGCGTCGCGGTGGTCCTCGTCGGAAAGCGCGCGGACGAGGTGACCGGCGGACTCTTCACGCGCGTCTTCGTCGTGGGTCTCGTAGACCTCGACCGTCTCCGGAGGTTCGGCCTCGTCCTCGGGAACCGCCACCACGTAGACGCGCGAGACGGCAGACTCGTCGGGCTGGGGTGTGTCCGCCCTGCCGGTCCGGACGTCGGCGACAGCCGGGAAGGCGAGCATGACCGAGACGATCGCGAGGCCACGCCATTCGTAGTGGCGTGAGATGATCTGCACCGCTGCCCTCCTCTCCCGTCAGCCTAACACCGGTCATCGGCATCCCGTCGATCGCCGACGCCGGTTCAGCGGCCGCCTGCCAGGATCCGGCCGCTGTGGCTCTCGGGGTGTTCGCGCGTCCACTACAATGCGGGGTGGGCCCGCGCCACGACCGCCTGGAGCGGCGGCTTGGAGAGGAGCGACGTGATGACGCCGAAGGGCAACACCATTCGGACCGCCACCCTCTGGACGGTGAGCGTCATGCTCGGCGTGGTCTTCCTGTTCGCCGGCGTGACGAAGCTGGCGGGGTCGGCGATGCACGTCCAGCACTTCGCCGAATGGGGCTATCCCCAGGGGTTCCGTCTCTTCGTCGGGGCCTGGGAGACGCTCTTCGGCCTCATGCTGCTCGTCCCGCGCGCCGCGTTCTACGCCGCCGTCGCGCTGTCGGCCGGGATGGGCGGCGCCATCTACACGCAGCTCTTTCGAGGTGATCCCCCGGCCGCCGTGTTTCCGCTCGTGATGCTGATCCTGCTCGCCTGGGTGGCGGTTCGCCGCCGAAGTACGGCGACGACGGACCCGGTGCCCGCAGGCTGAGCGGTCTCGACGCCGCAAGTCCGCGCTACGTACGACTGCAATCGGGCAGGGCTGACCGCCTCCGCCCGACTCCGCCTTGCGAGCGTCGTCGAGCTTCGCGAAGGCGGAAGCCCTGCGCACGTACGACCAGCCTCGGCGCCCCCCGGGTCACGAATCGCCGGGATCCACCTGCAGCGTCGATTCCACGTTCTGGACACCGCTCGTCTGGCGCGCGATCGCGATCGCCTTCCGCTCGGCCTCCGGCGTCTCGACCCGGCCCGAGAGCGTTACGACGCCGCGAAACGTATCGACGTCGATCGCCAGTCCGGCGATCTCCGGATCGTTGAGCAACGCCGTCTTCACCCGTGTCGTGATCGTGGCATCGTCGATGGTCTCGCCAACCGTCTTGCCACAGGCGCCCAGGAGCAGCGCCGACACCGAGAGCGCGATCACTGAGCGTGCCCATCCTGAGCGAACTCGTCTGGTACGCATGGCAACCTCCGCGAACGTGCGATCCCGGCTTGCCGGGTCGCGCGGGAATGAACGGGTGCTGGGAGAGACCGTCATTGACGACACGTGTGAATCACCACCAGGTGCGGCACGGGGTTCGCCCTCAGTACTCGAAGAAGACAATCACGTCGAGGCCGCCGCGCTCGACGCGCCGCGTGAGACCACGGTTGGCGCTGCCTTCTCCTTCGGCGAGGGCGCCCTGCAGGCGCAGGAAGTCGGCCAGCCGGTACTCGAGCATCACTTCGCTGACTGATTGCGCACCGAACTGCTGCCTGAGGCGAAGAAACAGGTCGTCGCCGACCTGTTCACCGAGGACTATGCTCGGCCCTGATCCTGCGGCCTCTGGCGCCGTGATCTCGAAGAGATCGAGGTCGAGAGCCTGACCGATGGACTCGGTCAGCGGCGACACGACCAGGCCGGCCGCCAGTGCTCCGGCACGTTCGGCCAACGAGGCGCGTTCACCGGTCCCCAGCTGGTTCGCAGGCTGGTTGAACACGATCAGCGCCAGGACGTCCCCTTCGTCGAGCGGCGGGTTCGACGACAGTGACAACGTCGGCGTCCGTACCGTGCCGCCGATGTTGACGCGCGCGACGATCCCCGAGATCTCACGCTCGGCCGCGAGGTCGAGAGCCGGGTCGATCGGCTGATCGCCCCGGAAGGCGACCGTGCCGTCGCGCAGGATCTCGAAGCGCCGGCCCTGGAAGTCGTACGAGCCGCGGACGGTATTGACGACGCCGACGAGCACGAGCTCGGCGCCCGGCACCTTCCGCACGGAGAAATCGCCGCCCAGCGTCATGTTGGTGTCGCCCACGGCAAACTGCCCGCCGGGCGGCCGGATGTCGCTGCCGCGGACGACGAGATTGTCCGGAACCTCGATGGTCAGGTCGATCGAGGTGCCGCTCAGCGGGCCCTCGGATTCGTCATCTCCCGATTCGGTCTCGCCAGCGTCCCCGTTCACGTCAGCGGCAGGCGGTTCGATGGCGTCGAGGATCTCGTCGATCTCGAGGCGGCCCGACTCGATCCGCACCGTGCCGTTGGCCCGAAGCGCCGAGGGCTCGCCCTCGAGGCGCACGGTGGCGTCGATGTCGACTTCGCCGAGGTCGCTGTCGAGCACCGAGAACGACGTCGCGCGCACCTCGGTTTCGAACGCGCCCAGGCGCGTTCCCTCGATTCCGACTCCGCCGGTGACGGTGAGCTCGTCGCCCTCCTCGTCGAGCACCCGCAGCTGCGGCACGTCGATCCGGTTCGGCGAGAGCCGTGCGACGGCCTCCACGGACTCGTACGGAGCGCCCGTCGCGGCCACACGGAAGGCGCCGTTCCGAATCGCGACGTCGCCGACGATCTGCGGCGACTCGGCCGGTCCCTCGATGACGAGGTCGGCCTCGAGCGCGCCGGCGATCTCCGTCAGCTGGTCCGTCACGGCGCCGATGACCGCCAGGTCCATCGCGGTTGCGTTCACCTGAAGGTCGTACCCGGCTGCCTGATCGTCATCCGACCCGGCGCCGAGCACGGCGGACGGCACCGAGCCCCTGGCGGTCAACGTCGCCCCGGGGACCTGCTCGAGCGTGAGATCGACCGTGGAGACCTCCGGCCTGTACTCGAGCCGCCCGGACAGCGACTGGAAGGTGAAGTCCTCCACACCGCCGCCG
>Ga0268386_10001839_pt1 | contig 14782 bp, 9 predicted proteins | sample RVTome_15_FD_200260 | JGI IMG/M metagenome (GOLD analysis project Ga0268386, IMG submission 200260) | Soil microbial communities from uranium-contaminated site in the Upper Colorado River Basin, Wyoming, United States - RVT150D86... ...
GCGGCGAGATAAGATCGATGTGCGAATACCCGCGGTCCCAGCCGCGCCAGGTGCCGTACTCCTGGCGCTCGGCCTCGATGCCCCAGGACCCGTACTTGCCGGCGAGCCAATCGCCCGCGGCGGCGTAGCCCGGTGAACCCATGAGTCGGGGCCCGATCGAGTCGAGCAGGGCCTGAGCCAGCTCGAAGACCTGCGAGCCGTCCTCCATGCCCTCCTGCCACATCCGCTCGATGACCGGATCGTCGGTGGGAAAGGTCTGCGCTCGGGCCCCGGTCGCGCCCACGCTTTGGGCGACGAGAAGAGCCAACGCGAGCCACGTGTTCTTCATCTCACAATCCTTCTCATCTGAGTGTGTCGCCGGGAATCTACGCCGTTCACGGAATCTCGCGCCCCCCGGCTGAGCCGCCCCGCCCCCGTTCTCGGTCTCTCCGAGCAAAGGGATCGGCTCGACGATCCATTCTACATAGATCGGGGGGAACGATGACGCGCGACGACCGCCTCACCGGGCTGCGGATGAACGCCACGCTCTTCGCCGGAGGCGTTCTGCTGATGGGTGGGTTGGCCGCGATCGGCGCTTGTCTGTCGGGGTCGCCCACCGCGGTCGAACGCGATCCGATCGCGGCGACCGCGTGGGACTCGGCCTCCGGAGCCTATCCTTCTCCGGCAGCCAGCAGCTCGCTGCGTGTCCGCTCGACGACCGGATGCGGGTCGCCGAGGCTCACCGGTCATGCCACGGGCTCACGACGCCGGGCGGGCGTCGTCGCGCATCTCGCGGAAGAGCCATGCGCGGGCGGTCGCCCAGTCCCTCTTGACCGTGGCGGGGGAGATGTCGAGTGCCTCGGCCGTCTCCGGGATGGTGAGCCCCGCAAAGAAGAGGCACTCCACCACCTGCGCCTGACGCCCACTGAACGCCTCCAGCTTCCCGAGCGCGTCGTTCAGCGCGAGCAGCTCGTCCATCGCGTCGTCGGTGACGGCGTCGTCCTCGTAGAGCGTCACCTCGCTCACGCCGCCGCCACGCTTCTGAGCCGAGCGCTTCTCGGCGTAGTTGATGAGGACCTGACGCATGGCGCGCGCGGTCGTCGCAAAGAAGTGGCCGCGATTCTCGAATCTGGCCGTGCCACTGCCCGCGACCTTCACGTAGGCCTCGTGGATGAGGCCCGTCGTGTTCATCGTGTGCGACCCCTGCCAACCACGCCGGCGCACGCGGGCGATCTCCTTCAGCCGTGGATACACGACCTCGAAGACCTCGTCCATCGCCTCGTTGCTTCCCTCGCCGGCGGCGGCGAGCAAGCGCGTGATATCGTCCGCTTCCATGTGTCCGGGGCCTCCGACGACCCTCCACGATCCGAGCAGGTGTACCCGGCGGGGCGACCAGGAAGATCCGAAAGATGGGGGCTGGACGCCAGTGGCCAGGGCCCCGTCAGAAGGCGAACAGCTTCGTCAGCTTCGCGCTGAGCCGCCGATCCAGCACCGTCCCCGAGCCCGTGTCGCGTCGCTCGGCGTACACCAGAAAGAGATCGCTCAGCGGGGAGTGGATGAAGTTGAGCCGCACGTTGGTGACGAGCTCGCCGGTCGCGTCGTTGTACTGAAGCCACGTCCCCACGAGCAGCCGGGTCGAGTACGAGTAGTCGACGCGCCCGCTCAGCACGTCGACGGTGAAGCTCTCCCCCGTCAGGTCGATCACGTTGTGGTCGGCGCCCAGGTCGAATGCCAGGTGTGCGTCGGGGCGCCACACGAGGCTCCCCCCGATCGACCGACGCTCCCCCTGGAAGTACCCTCCCCCGGAGACCCGCGCGGTGCCGGCGAGCGTGCGGGCCGCGCTGGCCGTGTAGCTGAGCGCCCCTTCGCGGAATCCATACCGCCCCGCTGGAACGGTGCCCTCCCTGAGGTCGAAGTCCTCGTCGAGGCCCTCGTACCGGTCCGTGGCGGTGGCCTGAAGCCGGCCCCCGTCGAGGAACGCGATCGTGAGGCCGCCGACCAGGTTGCGGGTCTCGAGCATGCCACCTGGCGCGGTGAAGTGCTCGACCTCCACGTACGGGTTGAGCTCGCTGACCGTCGGGAGCGCGGGCCGGGGGTGTACGCCGATGGTGGCGTATGAGTGACGGATCCCGGTGCGTCGCACGAATCCGACCCCGGGATTGAACGATTCGCCGAACGTGCGATAGAGCGCCGACACGTCCCAGAAGGGCCCCCGCCACGCGGCGGAGACGCGACCGGCCCGGTTGTCGCCGGAGACGCCGGGCTCGTGCGAGGCCGCCAGATAGGAGTGCACGATCAGGTTTCCGAGCACCCTGGCGTTCGCGTCGACTCCCCAGCTCCGATTGTAGCCGTCGGGACCGGTCGACTGCCGGTTGATGAAGATCCCGCCGACGTCGACGGCGTCGAAGAGCGTGCGCCGCAGGCGCGCCACCGTGAAGCTCTCCCGCGGGAGCGAGTCGAAGCGCTCCGTGCGCATGTGCAGGATGCCGACCTGACCGAGTCCGGAGCGGCCGGTCATCCGCGCCCCGGCGAGGATCGGAACGGGCTGGCCGCCCTCGAGCCCGATGCGCCGGGAGTGGAAGAGCGTGAAGTCGCGGGGCGCGGCTCCGAGGCGGTACTCGCGCTCCGACAGGTCTCCGAACTGGAACGTGCCCGCGTTCTCGATGAAGAACTCGCGCTTCTCCGGGAAGAAGAGCGAGAACCGCGTCAGGTTGACCTGCTCCTGATCGACCTCGACCTGGGAGAAGTCCGTCCGCCAGGTGAGGTCGGCGGTCATGCGCGGGGTGACCCCCCACTTCACGTCGAGTCCCCCGTCGGCCGTGCCGCCCAACTCGGACCGCGCCGGAAGCGTACCGCTGACGTCGCCCCCCAGCACGTAGGGCTTCACGGTGACGTTGCGGCCGGCCCGCAGGCCGCGCAGACCGGTCAGGGTCCCGGCCTGGTCCATCTTGTGGACGCGCGTCCGGAAGTCCACCGGGGCCCAGAGGGCGTCCTCGCCGCGACGGCGTACGCGCCTGACCATGTTGAGGCCCCAGACCTGCTCGTCGAGGGTCGAATCGAAGCGCAACGTCGTGAAGGGGATGGCGATCTCGGCGGACCAACCGTCTTCGTGGACGGTCGCCGACACGTCCATCACGCCTTCCCACTCGGCGTTGCTAGCCCGCGAGTTGTCGTACGACTGCGCGTCACGAAGCGCCCCGTTGGGGTTGACGAAGATGTAGTACGCGTTCGCGCGGTCCAGGAACGTGTCGAGCGCGAACCCGAAGACGTCTTCGTCCGGGCTCAGGAAGTCCTGTTCCATGCGCTGCGCAACCAGGAGCTCGGGCTCCCGGTCGTACATGATCGCTCCGATGTAGAGCCTCTCGTCGTCGTAGAGGAAGCGGACTTCCGTGCGCTCGCTGGCGGGATAGCCGGTGTTCGGCTTCGACTGCACGAAGTCGGTCGCCACCTCGGCCAGGCCCCAGACCTCCTCGTCCACTCTGCCGTCCACTGTGATAGGCCCATCGGCGCGCGTCGCGCGCAGCGCCGGTCGGGGAGCGGCCTCCGGATCGATCGGGAACGCCTCGGCGCCGAGCGCCTCACCATTGCCGTCCGGCCGTGCCTGCCCGGACAGGGAGCCGGGTGACACGAGCGCGCAGATCGCGAGCGACATGCAGGTCGCGAGCAAGGTGTGGAGCATCGTTCGCAAGGGGCCGTGGGATACGGCGGGCGGGGGGCCGCTCCGGCTGTGAAGTCCGTCGGTCGATCCAAGGACGATTAGCGGGAGCCGTTCGTTGAGGGAAGCGTCGACGGGCCCCCGTGAGCCGGTTCCATACCGTTTTCGGTAAGGCACGGCGAAGCCGATCAAGAGCCGCTGCGGCGCCGACTCGCGCTCGCCGAGCCGAACGCCACGCCGGGCCGAGCGGAAATCAGAATTCGCGGACCCACGGACCAAGGAGAACCATCATGTCACAAACCACGGCAACCGAGCGCGGCCCGATCAACGGCGTCGACGTTCCGACCCTCTTCGCCACGATCGACGCCGTCGACGGCAACCGCGAGCTGGCCAAGTTCCAGTTCCGCGCGACGAACACCTGGGAGGGCGGCGCCCTCAGCCGGACGCAGATCACGTCCTTCTACGGCGCCGGCCAGGACCACGAGCACGTGCAGGAGTTCGCCGTCGAGGCGGACCACCCCCAGGTGCTGGTCGGCACGGACCGCGCGCCGCTTCCGGTCGAGCTCATCCTCGCCGGACTCGCCTCCTGCCTCACCGGCGGGATCGGCAACATCGCGTCCGCGCGGGGCGTGAAGCTTTACTCGGTCGAGTCGTCGATCGAGGGCGAGATGGACCTTCAGGGCATCCTCGGTCTCGACGGAAACGTCCGGAACGGATATCAGGCGCTCCGCATCGACTTCAAGATCGAGGGCGACGCCCCGGCCGAGAAGCTCGCGGAGATCGTGATGCAGTCGAAGGCGCGCTCCGCCGTCTACGACATCATCGCGAACCAGGTGCCCGTCGAGGTCACGGTCAACGGCCGCTGACACCGACCCGTCGACGCTGGCCGGCCGGGTCGATCGGCCGGCCAGCTCGCCCCCCGGAAGCCCCCTCCCGTCAGCCCGCCTCCCGAATGACGTCCAACCCAGCCGACCCATGACCCACGTGCACACCCTGATCATAGGCGGAGGCCAGGCGGGCCTCGCGCTGAGTCGCTGCCTCGCCGACCGGGACGTCCCTCACGTCGTCCTGGAACGCGGGCGCGTCGGCGAGCGCTGGAGGAGCGAGCGCTGGGACTCGCTCCGGCTGCTGACGCCCCGTTGGCAGGCGCGCCTTCCGGGCTGGTCGTACGACGGCCCCGATCCGGACGGCTACATGAGCCGGACAGAGGTCGTCGACTATCTGGAGCGGTACGCCGACTCGTTCTCGGCTCCGGTCGAGACCGGGGTGACGGTCACGGGCGTGGAGCGTGACCCCGACGGCGGATTCCACGTCGAGACCGATGTGGGGTCCTGGTCGTGCGGGAACGTCGTGATCGCCACCGGCGACTGCGACACTCCCTTCGTGCCGGAGATCGCCGAACGGCTCCCGGCCGATGTCCGGCAGGTCGTGCCGTCCGAGTACAAGAACCCCGCGCAGTTGGCCGACGGCGGCGTGATCGTCGTGGGCGCCGCGGCGACCGGCATCCAGCTCGCCTCCGAGATCCACGCGTCGGGCCGCCCCGTGACCCTGTCCGTCGCGCGTCATACGCGCCTGCCGCGCACCTATCGCGGTCGCGACATCCTCTGGTGGCTCGAGCGCATGGGTGTCTTCGACGAGCGCGCCGAGGACGTGGCCGACCTGCACGCTTCCCGCACGCAGCCCTCCCTGCAGCTCGTCGGCACACCCGATCGGCGCACCCTCGACCTCGGGGTCATCGCCGAGGAGGGCGTGCGACTCGCGGGCCGGATGGCCGGCATCGAAGCGGGCACCGTCCGCTTCGCGGACGACCTGCTCGAGTCGACCGTGGCCGCCGACGTCAAGCTGGCGCGGCTGCGCCTGCGCATCGATGCGTACGCCGGGGAAACGGGGCTCGACGCCGAGGTGTCGCCACCCGAGCCGTTCGAACGCGTGGACGTGTCGGAGGGCCCGGCGTCGATCGACCTGCGGGGCGAGGGCATCCGCACGGTGCTCTGGGCGACCGGCTTCGTCCGCAAATACCCGTGGCTTCGCGTGCCCGTGCTCGACCCCGAGGGTGAGATCCGCCATCGCGGAGGCATCACGCCCGTGCCCGGCCTCTACGTGCTCGGATTGCGATTTCTGCGACGCCGGAACTCGAGCTTCATCGACGGACAGGCGAAGGACGCCGCCGAGATCGCCGACCACATCGCGGCGCTTCGGCCCGTGGCGGCGGGGATCTGAGCGCCATGCGTGCCGCCTCGAGCAAACCGGAGAACGGAGCCTCCATGAGACCCGATCGGACGCCGTTTCACGAGCCGCCACTTCATGACCCGCCGCTTCACGAGCCGCCCGTTCACGGGCGTTGGGACGCCGTTGTTGCCGGTGCGCGCGTCGCCGGCGCCGCCACGGCGATGCTCCTCGCGCGGCAGGGCGCGAGGGTGCTGGTCGTCGATCCCGCCCGCCCCGGAAGCGACACGTTGTCGACGCACGCGATCATGCGGGCCGGAGTGCTCCAGCTCCACCGCTGGGGCCTCCTCGACCGCGTCCGCGCGGCGGGCACGCCACGGATCGAGGTCACCTCGTTCCATTATGGCTCCGAGGAGATCTCCATCCCGATCAAGGCGCGCGACGGGATCGACGGACTGTACGCGCCACGGCGCACGGTCCTCGATCCGATCCTGGTCGACGCGGCCCGCGAGGCGGGGGCCTGGGTCGTCCACGGCTGGTCCGCGGTCGGACTCCTGGGCGGGCCGCCCGAGCGGGTTCGGGGCGTGCGGCTACGGTCGGCGGACGGATCGACGATCGACGTGAACACACGCCTGGTGATCGGCGCCGACGGGATGCGGTCCAGGATCGCACGGCTCGTAGGCGCTCGCACTACGCACTCCATCCCGCACGCGACGGCCACCGTCTACGGCTACGTGCCGGACCTCGGGATCGATGCCTTCGCCTGGCACTTCGGCCCCGAACGCGGCATGGGGACGATTCCGACCAACGGGGGGGACACCTGCGTTTATGCCGGGATGCGGCCCGAGCGCCTGCTCGCGGGTCGGGAGCACGGCCTCGATGCGCTCTTCCTCGACACGATCCGCTCTCTGTCGCCCGAGCTCGCGGAACGCATCGCCGAGCGGGCCGCGTCCACGAAGCTGCGCGCCTTCGCGGGCGCGCCGACGTTCCTGCGCGAGTCCTGGGGTCCGGGCTGGGCGCTGGTCGGCGACGCCGGATACTTCAAGGATCCCCTGACCGCGCACGGGATCACCGACGCGCTGCGCGACGCCGAGCTGCTCGCGCTCGCGGCGGCGGAGGGCACGGACGCGGCGCTCGCCGCCTACGAGGCACGGCGCAACGAGCTCTCCCGCGGCCTGATGGACGTGACCGGACGCATCGCTTCGCTCGACTGGGATCTGGGCGAGCTGCAGAATATGCACCGCGAGCTGAGCCGGCAGATGCAGCGCGAGGTCGAGGAGATCCTGGGGGGCCGCGGGTTCCGGGGTGCCCGGCACGGGGTCTCGGCGACGGCCTGACACGAGGGGAGGGAGGGCGGCGCCCTCGCGCGACCCGGCGGGTGATCGTGGCTGCCGATCCAAGCGCACTCCTCGCCGGAACCGGATTGCAACCTGAACCCGACGACCCCGGTCCAACGTACGTCGTTCATCGAGCGGATCCATCGATCCGCCCGCGGACGTCAGGTGTCACGGTGTGCGCTCCGGGACGGGATCGATCACGAGAGGAGGCAGGGTGCACGGGCTCAAGTACGCCGCGCGAACGCTGATGAAGACCCCGTTCGTGACCGCGGTCGCGATCGTGTCGTTGGCGCTGGGGATCGGGGCGAACACGGCGATCTTCTCGCTCTTCGACCAGATGCTCCTGCGGTCTCTCCCGGTTCAGAATCCCGACGAGCTCGTCAACCTCTCGGCGCCCGGACCCAACCCCGGCTCGCAGTCCTGCAACCAGGCGGGTAGCTGCCTGGAGCTGTGGAGCTACCCGATGTTCAAGGACCTCGAGCGCGAGCAATCGAGCTTCACGGGCATCGCGGCGCACCGGCTCTTCGGGGCGAACCTCGCGCTGTCCGGGCAGACCACGAGCGGCCAGGGAGTCCTGGTCTCCGGCTCGTACTTCCCGGTGCTCGGGTTGCAGCCCGCGATGGGTCGGCTGTTCGGGCCGGCCGACGACGAGCGCTTCGGCGAGCATCCGATCGCGGTGCTGAGCTACTCGTACTGGGAGAACAACCTCGGGCTCGACCGCTCGATCCTGAATCAGACCATCATCGTCAACGGACACCCGCTCACGGTGGTCGGCGTCGCCCCCCGAGGGTTCAACGGCACGACTCTCGGCGCGCAGCCCGACGTCTTCGTGCCGATCACGATGCGCACGCAGATGAACCCCTGGTTCGATGCGTTCGACAACCGCCGCTCGTACTGGGCGTACCTCTTCGCGCGCCTGCGACCCGGAATGACCGTGGAGGCCGCCACCGGAGCAATCAACACGATCTACGCGCCGATCATCGAGGAGGTGGAGGCTCCGCTCCAGACCGCGATGACCGACCAGACAATGGAGCGGTTCCGCGCCAAGCGGGTCGTGGTGGACCCTGGCCCGCAGGGGCAGAGCTCCATGCACGGCGAAGCGCGTACGCCGCTGCGCTTGCTCCTGGGCATCACCGCGGTCGTGCTGCTCATCGCATGCGCGAACATCGCGAACCTCCTGTTGGCCCGTGGCGCGAACCGGGCTCAGGAGATGGCGATCCGGGGCTCACTGGGCGCCAGTCGGTCCCAGATGCTCACGCAACTGCTGATCGAGTCCGTGCTGCTGGCCTTCCTCGGTGGCCTGGCCGGACTCGTCGTGGCGCGCTGGACCCTCGGCGGCATCGCGGCCAGCCTGCCTCCCGAGGCGATCGCGACCCTCGAGTTGCGGCTCAGCCCGAGCATGATCCTGTTCGCGGCGGCGCTCTCGCTGGGGACGGGGATCGTGTTCGGCATGTATCCGGCGCTGCACAGCACGCGGCCCGACCTGGCCGCGATGCTGAAGACCACGCTCGGGCAGCCCGCCGGTGCACGCGCGGCGCAGCGCTTCCGGAGCGCGCTGGTAACGTCGCAGATCGCGCTGTCGATGGCGCTTCTCGTGGCGGCGGGGCTCTTCATCAAGAGCCTGATGAACGTCAGCCGCGTCGATCTCGGCCTCGATCCCGAGAACATCGTGATGTTCACGGTCTCGCCCGAGCTGAACGGATACGAGGGGTCGCGATCGGCCGACTTCTTCATCCAGCTCGAGGAGGAGCTCGCGGCCATCCCGGGCGTGACGTCCGTGTCCGCCGATCAGGTCGGGCTCCTCGGTGGCAGCAGTTGGGGCAACTCGGTGAGCGTAGAGGGCTTCGACTGGGAGCCCGGCGTGGACTCTGGCTCGCGCTACAACCAGGTCGGTCCCGGCTACTTCTCCACACTCGGCATGCCGCTGCTCGCGGGCCGAGAGTTCACCGCCTCCGACGGCGACGGCGCGACCCCGGTCGTGATCGTCAACGAGGCGTTCACGCGGAAGTTCGGACTGAACGGAGCGGAGGCCGTCGGTAAGTGGATGTCGGACGATGGCTCACAGGCCGACGAGCTCGACACGCAGATCATCGGTGTCGTCCAGGACGCCAAGTACTCGGACGTCAAGGACGAGGTGCCGCCGGTCTTCTTCAACGCGTACCGTCAGGACCGTGCCATCGGATCGATGACGCTCTACGTCCGAACGGCGCTGGGCACCGACGCGATCATCCCGCGCATCACGCCGCTCGTCGCCGGCATCGACCCCGACCTGCCGGTCGACGACATCAAGACGCTCCAGCAGCAGATCCAGGAGAACGTCTTCCTCGACCGCTTCATCTCCACGATGTCGGCGGCCTTTGCGCTGCTCGCGACCCTCCTGGCCGCGATCGGCCTGTACGGCGTGCTCGCCTACACGGTCGCCCAGCGTACGCGCGAGATCGGCCTGCGCATGGCACTCGGCGCGGGTCGGGAGAACGTACGCGGCATGGTCTTGAGGCAGGTCGGCCGCATGATCCTGATCGGAGGCGGGATCGGGATCGTCGCCGCGATCGGTGTCGGGCGCGCCGCCCAGTCCCTGCTGTATGGCCTCGAGGGGCTCGACGTCCCGGTCGTCGGGATCGTCACCGTGCTGCTCGCCCTCGTCGCGTTCGGCGCCGGATACATCCCGGCGATGCGCGCGTCGCGCGTCGATCCGATGCAGGCGCTTCGGTACGAGTAGCGGCGTTCCGAGCCGGGTCGGCGACGCATCACGCGGGATGTCCGCCCCCCCCTCGAGCAGCCATCCGGACGGAGTCCACCGGGCCTCGCGCGGAGGGGCTAGACGATCAACACGGTCGACCCGACCGTCTTCCTCGCCTCCAGGTCGCGATGCCCGTCCGCCGCGTCCTTCAGCGGATAGCGCGCGCCGATGTGCGGCCGCACGGCGCCCGAGGTGACCACGGCGAAGAGCGCTCCGAACCCGTCGGCGGCGTCCTCGGCCGTGGCGTAGTAGTGGCCGATGGTCGGGCGGGTCAGGAAGAGCGAGCCGTTCTTCGCCAGCACCAGCGGCGCGACCGGCGGCACCGGCCCCGACGCGTTGCCGAACGTCACCATCATGCCGCGCGGCTTGAGCGACGCGATCGAGGCGTCGAACGTGTCCTTGCCGACGGAGTCGTAGGCGACCTCGACACCCTCGCCTGCGGTGATCTCCCGTACACGGGCCGCCACGTCCTCAGTGCGGTAGTAGATGACGTGATGGCACCCGTTCTTCATGGCCAGCTCGCCCTTCTCCTCCGAGCCCACGGTGCCGATGACGGTGGCGCCGAGGCTGTTCAGCCACTGCCCGGCGAGGAGTCCCACGCCGCCGGCGGCCGCGTGGAGCAGAACCGTGTCGCCTTCCTTCACCGGGTAGGTGCGCCGCACGAGGTACTCCACCGTGCACCCCTTCACCATGATCGCGGCCGCGGTCTCGGGGTCGATGCCGTCAGGGAGGCGAACCAGGCGCGTCCTCGGCAGCACGCGCGCCTCGCGATAGGAGCCGACCGGTCCGTTGCTGGTGTAGGCCACGGCGTCTCCCGGGCCGAGGTCGTCCACCCCCTCGCCGACCCGCTCGACCACTCCGGCGCCCTCGACCCCCGGCGTGAACGGCGGATCGATCGCGTAGAGGCCGGTCCGGTGGTACACGTCGATGAAGTTCAGGCCGATGGCGATGTGTCGAACGAGGACCTCGCCGGGCCCCGGCTCGCCGGGTTCGTCCCGGCTCCATTCCAGTACCTCGGGCCCACCCGTTTTCCGGACGATGATCGCCCCGTCCATGCTCGGTCTCCTTTCCGTACCGGGCGAGCCGCCCAGCGGGTGCCTCGACTCCGTCGTCGCCCATCGCCAGGGCCGCGGCGGCCGGCGACGAAAACCCGCCCGCGACGGGACGAAAGTAGCAGGAGGCGAGGCGACGACCACCCCGGCGTCGCTACTCCTCCGCGATCACGGTCGCGGGATCGATCCGGGAGACGCGGAGCGCCGGAATGAGCGACGCTCCCAGGCAGACCGCGATCGCCAGCGCCGCCGAGGCGGCGAACGTCGCGCGATCGTGGGGATCGATTCCGAAGAGGAGGTGACCGATCAGGTTGGCCGCCCAGTACGCGCCCACAAGCCCGAGCGCCGTCCCGGCCAGCGAGCTACGGAGGCCGTCCCGCACGACCAGCCGGACGAGGTCGTTCGAGCGCGCGCCCAGCGCGGTTCGAATGCCCAGCTCGGTGGTGCGCGCCGCGACGCTCCGCGCTGTGACGCCGAAGATGCCGACCGACGCCAGAACGATCGCGAGGGCCGCGAACACCCACATGAGCACGGCCCGAAAACGGTCGTCGGCCTCGGAGCTCCGCATCAGGTCGACCATCGTCGCGGGATCGGAGATCGGAATGTCGGGGTCGACCGACCAGATGGCGTCCATGATGGCCGGCAGCGCCGCGCCGGGTTCGCCGGACGTCCGCGCGACCAGGTCCAGCGAGCGGCCCGCCATCTGGCGGGTCGACGTGTAGAGCGTGGGCTCGGGCGGCGAACCGAGCGCCCTCTGGCGCACGTCGCCCACGACGCCCACCACCGACCAGTCGGGGCCGTAGTAGTGTACGCGCGCCCCGACCGCGCCGTCGGGCCAGTTCCGGTCGGCGAGCGACCGGCTGACCACCATCACCTCCGGGCCGCCCGAGACGTCGTCCTCGGACAAGCTCCGCCCCTGGAGCAGCGGAATGCCGACGGTCTCGAAGTACGACGGGTGGACCCGGACGACCCACTGCGTGCTCATGAGCTCCTGCCCGTCGCGGTCGTAGCGGATGGACACCGAGGCCATCCCTCCCGGAAACGGAAGCGCGCTGATTCCGCTGGCCGCCTCGACCCCCGGGACGGTCTCCACCACGCGGAAGAGCTCCTCCTGGAAGGCCCGGATCGACTCGTCGTCGTCGGGTCGGCCGACCGGTAGCCCGACACCCAACGTGGCCAGCCGCTCCGCGTCGAATCCGGGGTCGACGGTCATCACCCGGTGGAGGCTCCGGCCGAAGAGTCCGGCGATCACCAGGAGCACGACCGTAAGGCCGACCTGGACCGACGCGATGACGCCGTGCAGCGACCCGGATCCGCGGTCGCCCCCGCGCGTGCGCAGGGCGTCTCCGGGCGAGCGACGAGCGAGCGTGAGCGCGGGCGCGAGTCCGAAGACGATCCCGGTCCCGACGCCCGCCGCGATCGCGAACGCGAGGACCCGAACGCTGATCTCCACTTCCTCGAGTCGCGGGAGCGGGGGCGCCAGGCTCAGAAGCGCCTCCATGCCGAGGAACGCGACCGCCACGCCCCCGGCGGCGCCCATGAGGCCGAGGAAGACGCTCTCGGTCAGGAGCTGCCGCGCGATGCGCCACCGGCCCGCCCCGAGCGCCGACCGCACCGCTACCTCGCGACCGCGTGTCGCCGCCTCTCCGAGCAACAGCCCCCCCACGTTCGTGCAGGCGATCACCAGGAGCACTCCGGCGGCGGCGAGCAGCACCAGGAGCGGCGCGGCGTAGCCGCGCGTCAGGACCTCCTTGCGGGCCTCGACCCGCGCGATCTGCTCTCCGGGCGCCTCAGCCACGAGCAGCGACTGCACCTCGTCACGGGCTTCTTCCACCGTCCGGCCCGGCGCGAGCCGACCGAGCATCTCGAAGCAATTTCCGCACTCCAGGGTGCCCGAACCGAGCGGTAGCCAGACGTCCCGGAGCCCGGCATCGGCGCGACCCCCGTTCTCGTGCGTCGCGATGAGGTCGCTGCCGAGTCGGAAGTCCCTCGGAAGGACGCCGATCACCTCGTACGTGTCCTCCCCCATCCGCATCGACACTCCGACCACGCCCTCGTCCGCCCCGAAGGCCGAGGCCCAGATCTCGTGGCTGAGCATGACGACCGGAGCGGGGCCGCCCTCCGGGGGCACCTCGTCGGGGCCGAAGTCCCGCCCGAGCACGGGCACGACGCCGAGGAGGTCGAAGAGGTTGGCGCTGGCGAACCCGATCGAGATCGGACGGGGCGCGCCGCGTCCGTAGAGCACGTCTTCGCCCCTCTGGAAACCCGCGACCTCGTCGAGCGCCAACGACGCGGAGCGGATCGACAGGTAGTCCCCCCACGGCATCTGGATGTGGTCCCAGATGTAGTCGAGCCCCTCCTGACCCCGCCACTCGGGCCACGCCTTCCAGACGCTGACCAACGTGGAGGGGTCCTCGTAGGGCAGGTCTCGGATCAGCACGCCGTCCACCACGCTGAACATCGCGGTGGTGCCACCAGTGCCGAGCGCGAGCGTCACGATCGCCACCGACGTGAAGAGCGGGCGCCGTGTGAGCGAGCGCCACGCGTACCGAAGGTCCTTCACAGCCGAATCCATCCCCCCACCTCCTCCGTTCGTCGTCGTCGTCGTCGGTCTGGTCGTCCCTCTCCACCGAGCCGGCCGGCCCTCTCTCGGCGCAGCACGCACCGCCGCGTCGCGCCGGCCGTGCCACAGGGCGTCGACGCCGCAGAGGCCGAGCAGGGCGACGCGCCGGAGCCGCGAGCGGCCCGCCTCGTCGAGCCGGTCTCGAAGCAGCTCGACCAGGTCGTCCTCGAAGTCCCTCGCGATGGGGCTTCCGAGCAGCCGGAGCCACGCCCGGAACGCGCGCGCCTCCCACGGCTCCGGCCCGGTTCTCACCGACCCGGCCCGCGGGCCGGCAACACGCCCGCGCTCTCGGCCTCGAGGAGGAGGCCGCGCAGCCGGGTCGCCTCGGCCCGCGCGACCTCGCGCCCGAGCTCCGTGATCGCGAAGTACCTGCGCTTGCGCTCGTCCGCCGACGTGTCGACGTCCACCTCCTCGATGAGCCCCGACGACGCGAGCCGTCGGATCCTGCGGTAGAGGTTGGTGGGCAGGATGCGGTTCCAGGCGGGCTGCCGCGCCTCGATGCCCTGCACGATCTCGTAGGCGTGGGTCACGCCGTCGGTCAGGCTGAGCAGGATCTGGAACTCCAGCGGGTGGAGCGGAAGGTGCCGCCCCGCGGCTCCGCTCTCGCCGATCTCGTCCATGGAAGGCCTCATCGCTGTCGCGGCCGTATACTATCGTTCTGATAGTAGTATTGAATTGATAGTACGCAAGGGGTCCACTTCCCCGCCGTCGCGGGCGCCTCTACCTTCGTCGCGCCGCCGCACCAGTGAGCGCGCGCACGACGGCGCGCACGACCGCGCCCGCCCATCGATCCGCCCTCGACACCGCCCCGATCGGAGACACGAATGCGTCCGAACGAACGCCACCGACGCCCGTACGTCGCCTTCGCTCTCGTCGCTATCGTCGCTGTCCTCTGCGCGACCGACGCCGCGTCGGCCCAGTTGCCGAGCGTTTCGTGGACACGCGCGGCGACCGGGTTCCCGCGCACGGCGGCCGAGCTGAACGGCTTCACCGCCCACACGCGCCACCTGGCGATGTGGGACTACCTCGAGGAGCTGCGGGGCGCGACGACCGAAATGCGGCTCGGCAGCTACGGGCAGACTCGTGAGGGGCGCGAGCTCCCGTACGCGATCTTCAGCCGGCCGCTCGTGAGCGAGCCATGGGAGGCCATGGCGCTGGGGCGTCCGATCGTGGTCTTGGCGGCCAACGTCCACGGCGGCGAGCGGACGTTTCGGGAGGGGCTTCTGATCC
>Ga0268386_10001841_pt1 | contig 14778 bp, 16 predicted proteins | sample RVTome_15_FD_200260 | JGI IMG/M metagenome (GOLD analysis project Ga0268386, IMG submission 200260) | Soil microbial communities from uranium-contaminated site in the Upper Colorado River Basin, Wyoming, United States - RVT150D86... ...
ACGCCTGCCCGGTGCCGGAAGGTCACGCGGAGAGGTTAGCCTTCGGGCGAAGCCTCAAAGCCAAGCCCCGGTAAACGGCGGCCGTAACTATAACGGTCCTAAGGTAGCGAAATTCCTTGTCGGGTAATTGAATTGCCCGGGCTGGAAGCAATTCCAGCCATGCAAACCGGCTAATAACGGGGAAGCCCTCCTCGTATGCGGCGCTCAAGGACGTCGTAGCAGCGAGAGGGTAATCCCGTGGGAAGTCGGCACGAAGCTGTGACAGTTCGTGCTTGACCCCGTAACGACTGATCGTCCTTTTTGGACGTGAGATCGTGCGTTCGTCGTCCGCACCGCGAGCGATAATCCATACGTGCGATCAGACGCCGGCCCCAGGTACAGTCGCGAGTTCCTCTCGGCCTTCATCTCCGGCTACGTCGATGGAGAAGGGTGCTTCACCGTCTCAATCTCGCGTCGAGCCAAGCTCGTGGTGGGATGGGAGGTGCGGCCCGACTTCTCGGTCAGCCAGAACGGAGACAGGGCTGAGGTGCTTCAGATGCTGCAGGCCCACTTCGGATGCGGGAGCATCCGGCCGGACCGGAGCGATCGGACGATCAAGTGGGAGACACGCTGGCTCGAGGACATCCTCGACTGCGTGATCCCTCACTTCGAGTCCTATCCGCTGCTGTCCGGAAAGAGGGCCGACCTCGAGCGGTTCGCGCGCGTCTGTCGCCTGATGGCGACCGGGGCGCATCGGACAAGCTCGGGGCTGGCAGCGATCGTCGAGCTCGCGCGCGGGATGAACCCGAGCGGGAGGCGGCGGTACGATGCGCAAGCGATACTCGCGAGTCTGCGCCAGGGTGAAGGGATAGTCTGCGCCTCCGGAAACGGGGGAATCACGCGAAGTTCCGACCTGCACGAATGGCGTAACGACTTGGGCGCTGTCTCAACGAGGGATCCGGTGAAACTGTAGTCTCGGTGAAGATACCGAGTACCCGTGGTTGGACGGAAAGACCCCGTGAACCTTTACTGCAGCTTGATGTTGGAGTCTGGGATGCGTTGTCCAGGATAGGTGGGAGTCTGTGAAGCGGAGGCGCCAGCCTTCGTGGAGACAATCTTGGGATACCACCCTTCGTGTTCTGGGCTTCTAACCCGATGCCGTGATCCGGGTCGGGAACAGCGTCAGGTGGGCAGTTTGACTGGGGCGGTCGCCTCCTAAAATGTAACGGAGGCGCGCAAAGGTTCCCTCAGCACGGTTGGAAATCGTGCGTAGAGTGTAAAGGCAGAAGGGAGCTTGACTGCGAGACTGACAAGTCGAGCAGGTGCGAAAGCAGGCCTTAGTGATCCGGCGGTTAAGAGTGGAATTGCCGTCGCTCAACGGATAAAAGGTACTCCGGGGATAACAGGCTCATCCTTCCCAAGAGTCCACATCGACGGAAGGGTTTGGCACCTCGATGTCGGCTCGTCGCATCCTGGGGCTGGAGTAGGTCCCAAGGGTTGGGCTGTTCGCCCATTAAAGCGGTACGCGAGCTGGGTTCAGAACGTCGTGAGACAGTTCGGTCCCTATCCACCATGGGCGTTGGAGGCTTGAGAGGAGTCGTCCCTAGTACGAGAGGACCGGGACGAACAGACCTCTGGTGTATCAGTCGTCGTGCCAACGGCGCTGCTGGTTAGCCACGTCTGGATGGGATAACCGCTGAAAGCATCTAAGCGGGAAGCCCACCTCGAGATGAGGCCTCCCATCCCCTCGAGGGAGTAAGGGTCGTGGGAGACCACCACGTTGATAGGCGGGACGTGCAAGCACAGCGATGTGTTCAGCGGACCCGTACTAATTACCCGAGGTCTTGATTTGAACACCGTAATAAAGTCGCTATGGAGTTTTGAGGGTGTGCGAGATGATCCCGCACACGATCCTCACAATTTCCGGTGGCTATAGCGGCGGGGAAACACCTCTTCCCATTCCGAACAGAGAAGTTAAGCCCGCCCGCGCCGATGGTACTCGGAGGGCAACCTCCCGGGAGAGTAGGTCGCCGCCGGTTATTTCTGGAGAGGGTCGCCCGCCGGGCGGCCCTCTCGTCGTTTAAGGCACGACGGCGCCCGCGACCGCACGGCCGTCCGCTCGCCAACTTCCGGCCGGACATCCCGTCAGAGCCGGTGTGACCCGGGCCGTAGAGGCGGCGGTGGTGGTGACGGGGGCGCTCTTTCTCACGGGAGTCCTCGCCACGGCGGCGCTCGGGGACAGCTGCGAGGAGGCTCTCGAGTGGAGCGGCACCCGCTACGTCGCCGTCACCCCGGCAGGCACGATCCCGGCCCGTGGAGCCCGGCTCGGCGAGGGCGAGCTCCCGGACTGCACAGCGGGCGGCCGCTGCGCTCCGCCGGGCGAGACGGTCGCGGTCTTCCGGCTTGCCGGCATCGACCCAGCGATCGCCGTCACGACCCGGGACGACCTCTACCTCGCGCCCGGCACCTTCCCGGCGCTCCCCGACCATCCGCTCCACGACGCGCTCTTCGGGTCGCCGGCGAGCCCGAGCTACCGTGAGCACTGCCGCGAGCCCTTCCGCTTCTCCGGCGAGGCCACTCAGGCAGGCTTCATCCTGCGGGTCGACCCGGACGAGCCGGCGCCGGACGAGCTCGCGTCGGACGACGGCCAGGTCTGGGTCGAGCTCGACGCTCGCTCGGTCGTCGAGGGCTTCGACCGCAACGGGATCGTCACGGTCGACGCCGGCGCGCGGGTCGACGTCACCGCGCGGCTGTGCGAGGGCGAGCTCGCAGGCCCACTGGTCGACCGGCTCGAGCCGGCCGCGTCAGGCCAGGAGGGTTAGGCGGCGCGCAACCGGTCGCGCCACTCGGGGTCAAGAGCCCGCAGCCTGGCCACGCGCTCGCCCACCGGCGGGTGCGTCGAGAACATGGCGGCGAGCCCGACGGGCTCGAACGGGTTCACGAGGTAGAGGGGCTCTGTGACCGGGCTCGCCTGGAAGCGGATGAGCTCCTCAGCCTGCTCGACCCGCACGAGCGCGTCGGCGAGGGGATGCGGCGAGCCGAGGATCTCGGCGGCGCGCAAGTCGGCGGCCAGCTCGCGCTTCGGCGAGAGGAAGACCTGGACGATGCTCGCGGCGACCGGGCCCAGCACGAACAGGAGCGACCGCGCCAGGAGGCCCCCGATGCGGCTCGCCTCGACGAGCCACCCGGCGAGCAGCACCACCGGCGTCTGGATGAGGGAGTCGCGGTGGCGGGCGTGGGCCAGCTCGTGGGCGATCACGCCCTCGAGCTCGGCGGGGGAGAGCAGCGTCAGAAGCCCCTGCGTGAACGCGATCCCGGACGCACCGGCGCCGCGCCCGACCGAGAGCGCGCGCGGATGCCCGTCCGCGATGAGGTAGAGCTTCGGCCGGTCGACACCGGCAAGGGCGGCCAGCCGCTCGGCCGTGGAGTGGAGCGCGGCGGACTCGGCGATCAGGAGCTCCCGGGCGCCGAGCGAGGCGAGGATGACGCGCGGCCCGTACCAGAAGATCGTGGCGGCCATGAGCAGCCCCACGACGAGGAAGACGCTGCCGAGCCTGAGGCCGCCGAGCCACCACCCGAGGGCGAAGAGCCCGCCGGCGATGACGCCGTAGAAGACGAGTGCCTTGAGGACGTTGCGCGCGGCGAGGAGCCTGGTGCGCACCGCGCCGGGCCCCCTAGGAGGGGTTGACGAAATGACAGCTGTGCCGTCGGGCCGCGCTGCTCGTCCCGAGGCGACGTCCTCGGTCGCGCCCGTAGCTTTGGCTACGAGCGCTCCCTGCGTCCTTGCCTCGGAACGACCATCGCACCCCGACGACGAGCGACATTCCGGCAACCCCTCCTACGGCTCGCCTTCGCTCTCGGCGAGGCCGCGCGGGGGCCAGTCGGGCTCGGGGGCGTCGCAGCGGCTCGAGCAGTGGAGGGAGGCGATGTTCTGTAGCGGGACGAGGATGTGCCCGTTCAGCTCGAGGTGGGGGACGCCGGCGACGGCGCAGTACGCCGTGAGCGTGCCCTCCTGGTATTCGCCCCCGAAGAGCTCGACCTCGACCTGCTCGCCCGTGTACTTGCTCGTGTAGTCCTCCACCAGGGTCAGTCTACGCGTAGATCCCGTCGCCTCTTCGTGCAGGAAGTGCGCCCGTCAGTCGACGACGGCGAGCCGGCCGTCCGACACCGCCAGGCGAGAGAGGCGCGCGTTCGGCTCGACCGGGCGCATCTGCCGGTGAGCGGCGAGCTCGATCCCGAGCGCGGTCGAATGCAGCGCGCGAATGGGCCCCCCGTGCGCGACGACGAGGACGTCCCCGCCGGGATGCGCGGCGGCGATCGCGAGGACGGCGTCGACGACGCGCGCGGTCATCTGCTCGTAGGTCTCGCCGTCGTCCCAGCCCTGGCCGCCGTCCGCCCAGCGGCGGTAGGCCTCGGGGAAGCGCTCCTCCGCCTCCGCACGCGTGAGGCCCGACCACGAGCCGACGTCGATCTCGCGGAGCCCGGCGAGCGCGACGACGGCGAGCCCCCGCGGGCCGGCGACCGCCTCCGCGGTCGCCCGCGCGCGCTCCAGGTCGGAGGAGTAGACGGCCGCCAGCGGCAGCTCGGCGAGGCGCGCCGCCAGCTCCGCGGCCTGCTGCCGGCCCAGGTCGGTGAGCGGCCGGTCGGCGTGCCCCTGCCAGCGCGCCTCGGCGTTCCAGTCGCTCTGGCCGTGGCGGGCGAGGTAGACGGTCGTCACTCGGGGAGCCGGCGGATCACGGCCTCCTCGCCGGCGCTGAAGGCACGGCGCCGCTCCTCGTCCTCGGGATCGACCATGTGGCCGTCGCGCCCGATGTAGCCGCCGCGACCGCCGACGACCAGGAGGACGAGGTCGCCGTCGCCCGCGTTCCAGACGCGGCGCGGTGAGGTCGACTCCACGTGGCAGACGCCGCCGGGGCCGAGCTCGAAGCGCTCGCCCTCGACCTCGAAGCCGGCGAGGCCGCGGTGGACGAAGTAGAGCTCGTCCTGATCGTCGTGGAAGTGCTCGAACCAGCCGGTCTGCGGGGGGAGCACCATGGCGTTCACGCCGAAGGCGGTGACTCCCAGCGCCTGCCTGACCTTGCGGAAGACGCCGGTGCCGAGGTCGTCGATCGAGCCGCGGGCGTAGCCCATGCCGTTATCGTAGGCGCCCGTGGAGCTCGGGCTCGAAGATCGCGTGTGCGTCGTCACCGGCTCGACGGCCGGGATCGGGCTCGAGACCGCCCGGCTGCTTGCGGCCGAGGGCGCGAAGGTCGTGGTCTCCGGGCGCGACCCCGACCGGGTCGAGGCCGCCCGCGCGGACACGGGGGCCGCGCTCGGCGTGCCCGGCGACCTGGCCGATCCGGCGGCCCCCGGAGAGCTCATCGCCCGCGCCGAGGCCGAGCTCGGTCAGGTCGACTGCCTCGTGAACAACGTCGGCCTCGCCGTCCAGGTGGGCTTCGACGAGCTGACCGACTCCGACTGGGAGTCGATGTGGCAGCTCAACGTCATGAGCTACGTGCGCGCGATCCAGGCGGTGCTGCCCGGGATGCGCGGCCGCGGCTTCGGCCGCATCGTGAACGTCAGCTCCACGGCCGGGAAGCGCCCCTCCACCTCCATGCCGAACTACAGCGTCACGAAGGCCGCGGTGCTCTCGCTCTCGCGCCTCGTCGCCGACCTGTACGCGGGCGAGGGGATCCTCTGCAACGCGGTCACGCCCGGGCCGACCGCCTCGCCGGCGTGGCTCGCCCCGGGGGGCCTGGCCGACCAGGCGGCCGAGCGCTCGGGCAAGAGCAGGGAGGAGGTCCTGGCCGGCGTTGCCAAGGGTCGCCCGCTCGGGCGCCTCGCCGAGCCGGAGGAGATCGCGGGCGTGATCGTCTTCCTCTGCTCGGACCGGGCCGGTTACATCACGGGCTCCGCCTGGAGCGCGGACGGGGGCACGGTCCCCATCATCATCTAGCGGTAGCGTAGGAGGCGTGCCCGATCTGGCTGGACGGGTCGCGGACGGCTTCGAGGCCCGCGTCCGCGAGCAGGAGGAGAGCTGGCTCTCCCCGCTCGCCGTGCGCTCGTACGAGACGCGCGGCCGCGCCCACGCCGAGAAGGAGGAATGCCGCCTGCGGACGCCGTTCCAGCGCGACCGCGACCGCATCGTCCACTGCAAGGCCTTCCGCCGGCTCATGCACAAGACGCAGGTCTTCATCGACCCGCAGGGCGACCACTACCGCACGCGGCTGACTCACACGCTCGAGACCGCGGGGATCTCCCGGACGGTCGCGCGGGCGCTCAAGCTGAACGAAAACCTGACCGAGGCGATCGCGCTCGGCCACGACCTCGGCCACGCGCCGTTCGGGCACACCGGGGAGGAGGCCCTCGACGCGGCGCTCGCGGAGCGGTTCGGACGCGGGTTCCGCCACAACGAGCAGTCGCTCCGCATGGTCGAGGTGCTCGAGCGCGACGGCCGCGGTCTCAACCTGACGGTGGAGACGCGCGACGGGATCCTCCACCACACCGGCCCCGGCGAGCCGGCGACGCTCGAGGGGAAGATCGTGCGCCTGGTCGACCGGGTCGCCTACATCAACCACGACATCGACGACGCCGTGCGCGCCGGGGTGCTGCGGCCCGAGGAGCTGCCGCAGGAGGAGATCGCGCTCCTCGGCTCGCGCGGCTCCCGGCGGATCGACACGCTCGTCCACGACATCGTCGAGGCCTCGGCCGGGGCGGGCGACATCGTGCAGAGCGAGGAGATCGGCGGCGCCATGCTCTCGCTGCGGGAGTTCATGTTCGAGCGCGTGTACCTCGGCCCTGCAGAGGAGGGCCAGCGCGCGCTCGCCGTCGGCACGGTGCGCCGCATCTTCGACCGGCTGGTCGAGCATCCCGAGGAGCTTCCGCCCGACCGCCCCGGCGATCTTCCCGAACAGGTCACCGACTACGTGGCCGGCATGACCGACCGCTTCGCGCTCGCTTGGCCGTCATAAAGCAGTCCTCGGTCGACGAGGTCAAGGCCGCCGCCGACATGGTCGAGATCGTCGGCGCGCGCACGCAGCTGCGGCGGACCGGCGCGCAGTGGAGCGGCCGCTGCCCCTTTCACGAGGAGAAGACGCCGAGCTTCTCGGTCGACCCGGCCGGCAAGCTCTTCCACTGCTTCGGCTGCGGCAAGGGCGGCGACTTGATCACCTTCGTCCAGGAGACCGAGGGGCTGGACTTCGTCCAGTCGATCGAGTGGCTCGCCGACCGCTACCGCATCACGCTCGAGTACGAAGAGACGTCGCCGCAGGACCAGGCCCGCCGCGACCGCCGCGGGCGGCTGCTGGCGCTCCTCGAGCAGGCGGCCGTCTTCTACGAGCGCCACCTCTGGGAGACGGAGTCCGGCGCGCCGGTGCGCGCCTACCTCGCCGAGCGCGGCCTGGGGGAAGTCTGCCGCGCGTTCCGGCTCGGCCTCTCGCCGGGCGGCGCGCTGCTCGCCGGGAAGGCGCGCGGAAAGGGCTACACGCAGGACGAGCTCGTCGCCGCCGGCCTCGTCAACCGCCGCGGGAACGACTACTTCGCGGGCCGCCTCGTCTTCCCGCTCGCGGACGCCCGCGGGCGCGTGCTCGGCTTCGGCGCTCGGCGGCTGCGCGAGGACGACCCGATCCCGGCGAAGTACGTCAACTCGCCCGAGGGGGAGGTCTTCCGCAAGGGCGCGATCGTCTACGGGCTCGACCGCGCGCGCGCCGCCGTCGCGAAGGAGGAGCGGGCGGTGATCGTCGAGGGCTACACCGACGTGCTCGCGCTCCACCAGGCGGGGCTTGCGTCCGTGGTCGCGTCCATGGGCACCGCGCTGACCGAGCCGCAGCTCAAGGAGCTCCGGCGCCTGGCTCGCCACCTCTACCTCTGCTTCGACGCGGACGCGGCCGGCGAGGCGGCGACGCTGCGCGGCATGGAGCTCGCCGTGAAGGCCGGCTTCGACGTGCGCGTCGTCCCGCTGCCGCCCGGCCTCGACCCCGCCGACGCCGCCGAGGGCTTCGAGGACCGCCTCGCCGGCTCGGTCGGCTACCTGCGGCACCGCGTCGACACCGAGCTCGCGGCTCGTCCCAAGCAGGAGGCCTTCGAGCACGTGCAGAAGCTGATCGACGCCGCGCCGCCGGGGCCGGAGCGGGACGAGGTCGCCCGCTACGCCTCCGACCGGCTCGGCGTTCAGATCCGGATCGCCGCCGGGAGCGCGAGCGTCGTCGGCAATCTCTCGCCGAAGCTCCTCGAGGCCGGCGAGCGCCTCGAGCGGCGCCTGCTCGCCGCCTGCACGACCTCGCCCGAGCTGGCCGAGCGCTACCTCGCGCCGCTCGACGACCGCCACTTCGACAGCGACCTCCACCGGCGCCTGCGGCGCCACCTCGTCGAGGGCGGGGAGGCCGAGGGCGAGCTCGTCCCCGCCATCGCGGAGCTGCGTGCCACAGCCGCCGCCGAGCAGCTCGACGAGGACGTGGCGCGCGAGCTCTTCCTCCGCCTCGAAGAGCGGCTCGTCCAGCGGGAGCTCGACGAGGAGGCCAAGGGCGGCGACACGAAGCGGGTCATCGAGCTCCAGCAGGTCCTCCGCCGGATCCGCGAGGCGAGGGACGAGGCCGGATCGGAGCTTCGCTAGACTTTTCCGGCCGAGCGATCCCCGGTAGCTCAATTGGCAGAGCATCCGGCTGTTAACCGGAGGGTTGTTGGTTCGAGTCCAACCCGGGGAGTGACGAAAGCCCTGCAATCGCAGGGCTTTCCTGTGCCGTTATTAGACTCACGGCATGGTGCTCGGGCGCCGGCGCTTCCGGGTGTGGATCGGGGTCGGCGCGCTGCTCCTCTCGCTCGGTGTCGCTTCGCTGGTCTCGGCCTACGTGCGCGACCAGGCGCCCAACGTCGCCTACTTCGAGACGGAGGAGGGCGGCACGATCATCGACGGCTGCACCATGTTCGGCTGCATCGACCGGTTCGACCCGACGCCGTGGTTCGCCGGCGGGGGCGTCCTCGTGGCGGCCGCCGCGGTCCCGTTCCTGCTCGCCGCCCGCCGCCGCTAGCCCTCGCGGCCCGAGGCGCGTCTGGCGGTCTTCGTGCGCGTGAATTCCGGTCCTCCAGCGCCGCCTGTTCGGGCGCGGCACCGACCTTCGGGAGCCGTCGGTGCACGCACCGAACTAGCGGAACGCGCCGATGAGGGCTCCGCCCGCGACGACCAGGGCCGCGCCGAGGACGAGGCGCGGCCCGACCACCTCGCTTCGGCGCAGGACGAGGGCGGCGAGGAGGACTCCCCAGAGCGACTCGGTGGCGACGAGCGGCGAGACGACCGTGACCTTCCCCCGGTAGTACGCCTCGAAGAGGAGCACGTAGGAGAGCCCGAAGAGGACGCCGGCCGGGACGAAGCCGAGGAGCGCCGGCCGCGTCAGCGCGTGGACGACCTGCCCACGCCTGACCAGCGCCGCGTACGCCAGCATCACCAGGGCCCCTGCGGCGATCGCGGCTGCCGCCGCCTCGACCGAGCCCAGGGCGGCGTCCTCCGAGTACCACCGCACGACGATGTCGCGCGTCGAGAAGAGGATGGTCGCCGCGAGCGCGAAGGCGATCCCCACGAGCCGGAAGTGGGCCGGCCGCACGGTCTCGGCCGCGAGGAGGATCCCGGCGCCGACGATGAGGACCGCGCCGATCGCGAGCGCCCACTCGAACGGCTCGTCCAGGAGCAGGATGGCGAGCGTGGCCGCGAAGAGCGGGGCGCTCCCGACCACGACCGACGTGCGGCCGGCGCCGACGTCCCGGATCGCGAGCACGAGGAAGATCTGCGAGATCCCCGGCGCGATCAGCCCGGCCAGAGCGAACACCGCGAGCTCCTTCGGCCGCGCGAGCTCGCCGGTGCCGCTCTCGAACGCGGCCGCGACGAGGGCGACGAGGAGCCCAACGACGGTTGTGACGACTGCCGCGATATCGGGCTCCGGATGCCTCCTGATGCCGACCCGCAGGGCGACGGCCATCGCGCCGAAGCAGACGGCGGAGCCGAGGGCGAGGAGAACGGCATCCATGGGTCAGAGGTGAAGCGGGGCAGTCAACCCCGGAAGGGTGACGCAGTCAACTCCGACGGAGGGGGGCCGAAGCCGCGCAGAAAGCCGAAACTCCTGGCATAGCGGAAACTCCAACGGGGCCCCGATGCGGCGGGGGCACTCCGGAAAGAGTTTCCACCCAAACGGAACGGGGCCTGCGGCGGCCCCGTTTTCCGTTTCCGGGCCGGGTGCGCGGCTGCGGGCTACTCCCCGACGACCTGGACCAGCCAGCGGCGGTCGCGGGAGCGGTCGAGCTCGATGAAGAGGACGCGCTGCCAGGTGCCGAGGCAGAGCTCGCCGTCGCGCACGGGAATCGACTCGCCGGCGGGCCCGAGCAGCATGGCCATGCAGTGCGAGTGACCGTTCCCGAACTCCATGTCCTCCGGGCAGATGTTCTCGGTGCGGCGATCCCAGTCGTCGTGGGCGTAGTACTTCTCGCTCGGGACGAGCCGGCGCAGCATCCGGGTGAAGTCCTCGAGGAAGCCCCCCTCGAACTCGTTCACGCGCACCATGCAGGTCGTGTGCGGCGAGTAGACGCACGCGATCCCGTCCGTCACGCCGCTCTCGAGCACGAAGTCACGGACTTCCTCGGTGATGTCGCGGATCTCCAAGCCGCCCCGCGTGCGCAGGCTGCGCTCCGCCTGGAAGACCTTCATGAGCCGGCCCTCCGCGCCGGACCCGACGACGGCACCCTGAAGCTCCGGGACATGCGGGCCTATTCTTACCAATCCCGCAGACGGCCGTGAAACCGAACCGCTTCCCGGGGCGCGGCGCTAAGCTCGGAACGGCTGCGGGCCCGTAGCTCAGCTGGTCAGAGCAGCGGACTCATAATCCGTTGGTCCCTGGTTCGAATCCAGGCGGGCCCATTTCGCCACTCCGCCGCTGTCTTAGACGACCGCGAACCTGCCCCGCATCGTCGTCCGGTGCGGGTCGCACCGGTACCGGTACGTCCCGGCCTGCAGCCTGACGCTCCACCTGCGGCGTCCGGTGAACGCGACGCCCGTCTTTCGGTCGACGCCCGGTCCGAGGAGATGGAAGTTGTGCCTGCTCGAGCGGTCGCGGATGACGAAGATGTGCCTGCCGGCGGGAATGCGGCGAACAGTGGTCCCGTCTCCCCGCTTGAGCGTGATCGTCGGGCCTGGTCCGACCCTCCCGTAAAAGGTTCTCGCCTCCGCGACGGCCGGGACGAGCAGGGCGAGGGCGAGGACCGCGAGGGCCCCGAGGACGGCATGCCGTTGGGACATCGGTCGCATCGGGATACGGACACCCTCCGCGGTCGGATTCCCTGCTGCTCAGGCGAACAGGGTGAGGTCGGGCTCGCGCTCGCCGCGAAGGAGCTCCAGGTCGACCTCGGCGCACGCGATCCCGCGCGCGGCGGCCAGCGTCGCTGCCTGCGGCTGGATCCGCTGCGCGGCCAGAATCCCCCGGCACCCGGACCTGGCGGCGTCCTCGCGGATGCGCTCGAGGTAGCGCGTCAGCTGCTCGACCGCGTCGATCGTGCCCACGCGCTTGATCTCGACCGCGACCCAGTCCTCGCCGTCGCGGCACATCAGGTCGACCGGGCCGATGTCGGTGGGCCACTCGCGGCGAACGAGGCGGAGGCCCTCGCCGAGCGTCTCCGGGCTCGCGGCGAGCGCCTCCTGGAGGTCGCGCTCGACGCCGTCCTTGGCGAGCGGCGCCGCCTCGCCCATCTCGTGGGCGACGTCGCTCAGCACCTCGTGGACGACGATCTCGAGCCGGTCCTCGCTCTTGCCGGCCCGCTTGCGGACGACGAGCCGCTCGAGCGGGTCGCCCTCCTCCTCGATCACGGTCGGCGGCGTCATCCAGTTGAGGGGCTTGTAGCCGCCGGCGTCGGCGTGCACGAGCACCGAGCCGTCCGACTTGAGCATGAGCAGGCGGTTCGACTCCGGCAGGAAGGCCGAGAGACGGCCGGAGTAGCGCACCTCGCAGCGGGCGACGATCAGGCGCACGGCCGCGCACCGTACCGGCCGTTTCGGACGTGTCTGAAAAGGCCGCTACCGCCGGTGGCGGTGGACGCGCCAGCGCGAGATGAGGATCGCGAGGACGGCGCTCAGGGCGATCGAGAGGGCGACGATGAGCCAGGGCCACCACATGGGCCGTCGTGTTCCCGGGTCTTCGGACCCGAAACCCGTTCAGGCGCCGAGCGGCGGCTTCGCCAGGACGACCGACGTGGCGATCTGGCGCTCCGGGATCGACCAGTACGTCCTCAGGAGCCGGTCCTTCTGCTCCGGCGTGACCTGCTCGAAGCCGTGGCGGCGGTAGAAGCGGATCGCCCACTCGGCGGCGGCCCACGTGCCGACGAGGACCTGCCGGTCGGTCCGGCGCTGCAGGTGGGCGATCAGCTCGCCGCCGATCCCCCGGCCCTGGCGTCCGGGCGCGACGTAGGCGTGGCGGATGAGGTCGACGTCCGCGAGCGGCTGGATGCCCATGACGCCGAGGAGCTCGCCCTCGTCCTCCCAGCCCCAGAACGCGACGCCGTCGGCGAGCTCGGCCTCGAGCTCCTCCCGCTGCATGTAGGGCTCGCGCCAGCGGTCGGCCGGGATGACGCCGCGGTAGGCCTCGGCGGCCGCATTGACGACGGCGAGGATCGCGTCGAGATCGTCGTCGCCGCAGCGCCGGATCTCGGCCATGCCCGAATCTAGGCGCCGCCGCCCGGCGGGGCGGCGGTCTTCCGCGCGACGCCGCTCGCCTCGGCAGCCCGTGCGACCGCCTCTGCGATCGCGGGCGCGACGCGGCGGTCGAACACGCTCGGGATGACGTAGTCCGGCGAGAGCTCGTCGGCCTCGACGGTTGCGGCCAGCGCGTGGGCGGCGGCGAGCTCCATCTCGCGCGTGATCGTGGTCGCCCGCGCGTCGAGCGCGCCGCGGAAGACGCCGGGAAAGGCGAGGACGTTGTTGATCTGGTTCGGGTAGTCGGAACGGCCCGTCCCGACGACGGCGACGATGCTCTCGACCTCCTCGGGAGCGACCTCGGGGACCGGATTGGCCATCGCGAAGACGACCGCGGACTCCGCCATCGAGCGGATCCCCTCCACGCTGACCGCCCCCGGGGCGGAGAGCCCGATGTAGACGTCGGCGCTCGCGAGCGCCGCGTCGGCGGATCCCTGCCGCCCGCGCGGGTTCGTCTCCTCCGCGAGCGCGGCCTTGGCGGGATCGAGCTCGCGGGTGCCCGGGCAGAGGATGCCACGCCGGTCGCAGGCGAGGACCTCGCCCGCCCCCGCCGCGAGGAGCATGCGCGCCGTCGAGGCGCCCGCGGCACCGGCGCCCGTGATGACGATGCGGGCGTCCTCGAGTCGCTTGCCGACGGCGCGGAGGGCGTTCAGGAGAGCGGCAAGGACGACGATCGCGGTCCCGTGCTGGTCGTCGTGGAAGACCGGGATGTCCAGCCTCTCGCGCAGGCGGGCCTCGATCTCGAAGCAGCGCGGGGCCGAGATGTCCTCGAGGTTGATCCCCCCGAAGACGGGTGCGAGCGCCGTCACCGTGTCGACGATCCGATCCGGGTCGGTCGTGTCCAAGCAGACCGGCCAGGCGTCGATCCCGCCGAACTCCTTGAAGAGGATCGCCTTGCCCTCCATGACGGGAAGCGCCGCCTCCGGGCCGATGCCGCCCAGGCCGAGCACGGCCGTCCCGTCCGTGACGACGGCGACGGTGTTCTGCTTGACCGTCAGGTTCCAGACGGTGTCGGGATCGTCGGCGATCGCGCGGCAGATGCGGGCCACGCCCGGCGTGTAGGCCATCGAGAGGTCGTCGCGCGTCTTCAGCGGGGCCTTCGAAACGACCTCGAGCTTTCCGCCGAGGTGGAGGAGGAAGGTCCGGTCGGAGACGTGCTCGACCGTGATGCCCGGCACCGCGCGCACGGCCTCCACGATCCGCCCGATGTGCTCCTCGTCGGCTGCGAGCACCGTGACGTCGCGCACCTTCGTGCCCCGCTCGACCCGGACGAGGTCGATGGCGCCCAGGTTGCCGCCCGCCTCTCCGATCGCCCCGGCGAGTCGCGCGAACATGCCCGGGCGGTCCTCGAGGTGAACCCGGAGCGTGGCGCTGAACGATGCGGACGGATGCAGCGCTGCGCCGGAGACGGCCATGCGCGCAGTCTCGCGCTCCGCACGCTCGCGCGCCACCCGGATCCATGGTTGCTGGCGCGGCCCGGACGGCTACTCTCAGCGGCATGGGCCGATTCGAGGAACGCCTCGCCGAGGACCGCGTCATCGTGGGCGACGGGGGCACCGGCGCGCTCCTGAGCGCGGCCGTGCCGCGGCTCCGCTGCCCGGAGGAGGCGAACCTGAAGGCGCCGGAGGCGGTGATCGGCGTCCACGCCGGGTTCATCCGCGCCGGCGCCGAGCTGATCGAGACGAACACCTTCGGCGCGAACCGGCGGAAGCTCTCGGCGCAGTACCTGGACGACCGGCTCGAGGAGATCGTCGAGCGCGGGGTCAAGATCGCGCGCGAGGCGCGGGAGGTCGCCGGCGCGCCGGTGCTGATCGGCGGCGCGATCGGGCCGCTGGGCGACCTCGAGGGGACGACCGGCGCCGAGGACGCCTACGCGGTCTTCCACGAGCAGGCGCGCCTGCTCGAGGGGCGCGGCGTCGACCTCTTCCTCGTGGAGACCTTCTACGACCTCGATGAGCTCGAGACGGCGATTCGCGCGGTGCAGGACGTCTCGTCGCTCCCGATCGTCGCCCAGCTGACGTTCGACGAGGACGGCCAGACGCTGGCCGGCGTGCAGGCCCGCGACGCGGTGGCGCGCCTCCATGCGCTCGGCGTCG